>Ga0209511_1001338_pt1 | contig 22143 bp, 19 predicted proteins | sample SSSSmetaG_FD_184141 | JGI IMG/M metagenome (GOLD analysis project Ga0209511, IMG submission 184141) | Glacier valley bacterial and archeal communities from Borup Fiord, Nunavut, Canada, to study Microbial Dark Matter (Phase II) - ​SSSS... | ecosystem: Environmental > Aquatic > Freshwater > Ice >...
GAGCTCCATAGTAGTTGAATAAATCATAATCTGTACCGAGTTTTTCATTAACCTTAGCCATATATTTTTCAACAACAGCTGGTAATTGATCGTAAATTGTATTACATGCTTCACGATGCTGGAAGAATACATCTCCGTTCTCATGAGAACCACGCATAGCTGGATGGTTCGGATTTAATGCATGCTCACGGAAAGCTTTAACCGCATCCATGTTGCACATTTCTTTCAAATCAGCATAATCCCAAGTTTCAATTTTCTGAATTTCATGGGATGTACGGAAACCATCAAAGAAGTTGATGAATGGAACTTTTCCTTCGATTGAAGCAAGATGTGCTATTGGGCTTAAGTCCATAACTTCCTGTGGATTTGTCTCAGCTAACATAGCGAAACCTGTTTGACGACAAGCATATACGTCACTATGGTCACCGAAGATATTCAGGGAATGTGAAGCAACTGTACGTGCAGATACATCAAATACACAAGGAAGCTGCTCACCAGCAATCTTGTACATATTAGGTATCATCAGAAGAAGACCCTGTGAAGCTGTAAATGTTGTAGTAAGTGCACCTGCAGCAAGGGAACCGTGAACAGTTCCTGCAGCACCTGCTTCGGATTGCATTTCAACAACCTTAACCTGGTTACCAAAAATGTTCTCTTGACCAGCAGCAGACCATTGGTCAACATAATCGGCCATAGGACTTGATGGAGTAATTGGATAGATAGCAGCAACATCAGTATATGCATAAGCTACATGTGCTGCAGCTGTATTGCCATCCATTGATTGTTTAGATCTAGACATTTTATTATCCTCCTTTATTATTTAAGGTCATAATTGCCCTAATAATCGACACAATTTTATCACCTATTTCATAGTTTGTAAAGATGTAGCGTGTTATTGTATTAATTTATATTACTATTTCGTCTTTTTTTGACGTTTTTTCTTGCTGACCTAACGGCTGCATTATTATTCTCTATAATTATGAATACTGAAATATTAGAATATGGTATAATTATGCAATGTACAAAATCGAAGCAATTCAGACAAATGAAAGCACAATAAGACGGGAATAAAATCTTATATTTGTGTATATTTAATGGAGGTAAGAAATTTGGGAACAATTGAGTGTCTTAATAATGCAATCGACTATATTGAAAATCATTTAGATTCAACTCTGGATATTGATGAAATAGCAACGGCTGCATTTTCATCTCGTTATCATTTTCAACGTATGTTTCATGCATTAACTGGATTTACTTTAGCAGAATATATCAGAAATCGCCGGTTAACACTTGCTGCAGAAGAATTGTCAAGTAAAGATTGTAAGATAATTGATATAGCCTATAAATACGGTTATGAAAGTCCTGACGCTTTTACAAAAGCTTTTCAACGACTGCATGGAATAACTCCTTCCGCGCTAAAAAAAGGTGATGCAAGACGGAAAGCATTTTCAAAACTTTCTTTCCAAATATCTATTAAAGGAGCGTTTGAGATTATTTATAGAATAGTTGATCTAAAGGAGTTTAAAGTATTTGGTGTAGATTTTATTACAACATCAGTGAATGACGCCTGTTATAAAGAAATACCTGAATTTTGTGAAAAAATTTGGGTAGATGGAACACACTCTAAGATGAATCAATTTTTGGGTTTTCCTACAATGAATATGCTTCATGGAATTCATTATGATTTTGAAGAAAATGGACGCAGAAAGTATATGATGGGGTGGGAAGTTCCAGGTAAAGATGTCCCTAAGGAATTTAAAATATTAGAAATACCTGAACTAACCTGGGCTGTCTTTGAAAGCAAGGGGAAAATGCCTCAAAATCTTGCGATTGAAGATGTATGGAGACGTATCTATTCTGAATGGTTTCCCTCATCAGGATATGAACAAGCCGAAGGTCCTTGTATGGAAAAATATGATTGGGATGATGAACAATATGAGAATTATACTTGTGAAGTATGGATTCCGATAATAAGAAAATAAATCTGGAGGTAATGAATGAATATTGAAATAATTAATCCAAGCGAAGATCAATATGGTAATCGTAAAGAAAATATATTTTTGGCTTTTGGTGACACGGGAAACTATTTGGGAAGTGCTTATACATATCCAACAATAAATTATCATCAAACATATGAAACACCGTATCTTATTTTTGTGGCTATTCATATGGCTGATGATATGGATAAGGTATTGAGTGATGAAGTTATGCAAATGCTGTTTGATAAAATGTTTGCAAGAGCGAATGAGCTTAGAATGCAAAACCCAGACTTAAAAGCTAGAATTTATGCAGGTTTTGAACAGGATAAGGATAAACTAGATTTTTATATTAAAAATGGATTTGAGGAAGACTATAGTATTATTATGGACGCTGATATTCCACATAACTTTACCTATATGTTACCTGAAAGTGTAAACGTAGAAGAATTGAAGCTCGATTCTGACCAAGAGTTTATGAAATATAAGTTATTGTATGATGAAATCTTTGTAACGCCATTGGATGGAAATGCATATACAGAACAATCACAGCAAAAGTATTTTAAAAATCTTTCCTTTATAGTTGATGATAAATTAGTAGGAGGCTGTACCATTTTTGAAAAAGATGGCTTTGGTTATGTTGAAACAGTATATGTTTTGCCAGAACAACGAGGAAAAGGATTATCCAAAATTATAGTAAACTATATATTTAATTATTTCCTTTCAAACGGAATTAATAAAACACGACTTGAGGTTTGGGAATTAAATAAGTGTGCGGTAGAACTATATAAATCATTTTTCTATAATGAAGTTGAAAAGAACTTAATGTTTCCAGTAATTACTCTTTAAATTAAGTTATATGGAACAAATAGAATAAAACGCGGATATATTTTTATTCGTTCCCGTTATCCGCTTAGAGAATCATGAAAGGGCTTGCAAAAGCCCTTTCATGTTACTTAGAAGCAAGAAGTATTCCTATAGTACAAAATTCGCCTCTTTATTCCATCCTTTCACCATCTCATCGGATAGATTTCTTAATTCTCTAGATGCTGCATAGATATCATCCTGTGCAAAAATTGCAGAAACAACTGCTACCCCATCAATTCCGCTTCCTTTTAATTTCATAATCGTTTCCTTTGCAATACCGCCAATGGCTACTACCGGAATGGAAACTGCATTACAGATTGCTTTTAAAGTCTCATAATTAACAGCATCTGCATCTAGTTTCGTGGAAGTAGAAAATACTGCACCAACGCCAAGATAATCTGCGCCTTTTTCTTCAGCACGTATGGCTTGTTGAACTGTTTGAACTGATACACCAAGAATCATGTCCTTACCTATTTTTACTCGAACATCACTTGCCTCCATATCCTGCTGCCCAACGTGAACTCCATCTGCTCCACATGCTATCGCTACTTCTACATCATCATTCATCACTAAAGGGACATTATATTTATCTGTTACTTCTTTGATTTCTTTACCAAGCGTTACGTACGCATCAAAAGGTATCATCTTTTCACGTATCTGTACAAAGGTTACTCCACCTTTGATACTATCCTCCACCTGATCAATGAAGGATTTGTTTCCCAACCACATTCGGTCTGTCACTGCGTATAAACGCATGGATTCTTTACTTACTTTCAACTTTAGCACCTCCCTTTAATGTTTCCGCATTCATTTTACTGATTTCGTCAATGATATAAGAACGTAAGGTTGAAGAACCACCGTTTTCTTTCATCACACGCTGTAAAGCCAATTCCCCTGCTAATCCCATGGCGCACACAGCCGCTGTAGTTGCAAGTAATGGCTGATCCTGATTTGCGCCAACGAAAGCCGCAATCATGCCCGATAGCATACAGCCTGTGCCAGAGATTTTTGACATCATGGAATGACCATTACGTATGACATACGCGCTTTCCCTGTCAGCTACAATATCAATGGCTCCTGTTATCGCTATGACCGCTCCTGTCCTTTCACTTAATTTCTTCGCAAAAGAAACTGCTTCTTCCAAATTTTGATCCGTAATAACATCCTTGACATCTGCATCTACTCCTTGCGTTGTTCCACTCCCAAGGTAAACTGTCTTTATTTCAGAGATATTTCCACGAATCACCGTAAATTTTACATTCTCAAGTAAATCAAATGTAGTTTTTGTACGAAGCTTCGATGCTCCCGCTCCAACTGGATCAAGCACAATTGGGTGAGAAATTGCATTTGCTTTTTTTCCCGCCTTTAGCATAGATTTAATTGTTCTTTCATTGAGTGTACCAATGTTAATGGTTAAAGCTGTACAGATAGAAGTAATCTCTTCTACTTCCATCTCATCATCTGCCATGATTGGTGAACCACCGCAGGCAAGCAATGTATTAGCTACATCATTTACCGTTACATAATTCGTAATGCAATGTACTAAAGGGTTTGTCTTATTAACGTTTTCTAAGATTTTTGTGAACATATTTTTATTCCTCCTACTTGATTTTTATTTATTAAAAAAGCATAAAAAGAAAATGTACCCGCGGTGGTGCACCCCTTTTTATGCTTTAAAACTTTCAACAGAAAAGTTACGTATCGCTTATTTATTTTTTATGACTGCGCCTTTTACACCCTGTACCATCAGGCAAATGGCAATCGTTATTACCATAACCGGTAGTGTACTGCCTACTGGCGTATCTATGTTCAAGAATATTCTGTAAATGAGGAAACCAACAGCCCAGATAATCAAATTAGTAAGATTCACCTGTTTTTTTACTGTTTCTCTTCTCATAATAAAGTAGTCGGCAATCTGTATCGCAATCATAGGTGCGAATACAGAACCGATGAGATATAAAAAATTTTCAAAGTTTTCAATTGGTGTAAAAATAGCTAAAAGTACTCCAATGATGCAGATAAGAATGGCTGATTTCTTTTCATTGATTTTTGAAGAAATGCTGACCGAGCTGACTCCCGCGGAATAAGCATCTAAAAACGTTGTAGATACGGTAGAGATAATAATGATGATAACTCCCAAGAATCCCAAACCAGCCTGAAGCATAATAGTCGCAATATCTGATTCACCGGTAAATATTGCTGCTCCCATACCGATAACATACATCCAGGAGCTTGCAACAAAGTAAACAATTGTACTTACCGCTGTTGCCTTAAAAGGTTTCTTTGCTTCTCTTGTGTAATCAGAAATCAAAGGCAACCAGCTTAATGGCATAGCTACAGCCAGTTCTACACCAGCACCAAAGCTTAAATCATCTGTAATTTTACTACTTAAATCTCCACGAAACACAATCACACTCAATAGAATCGTTAATATAAATAATGCTGCCATGGCAACGGTATTTAATTTACTGAGATTCTTAACTCCAATTTTAATCCATAGCAGAATTAGTCCACCAATAACAAGACACCATATCCATATACTCGAAAACCCAAGGGTAGGATCTGCAACCGTTGCAGTTGCTCTAGCCCCACTAACAATCATAATTGCAGTCCATCCGATTAGCTGAAGTACATTCAATGCTGTAAATAGGAAAGAACCCTTTTCACCAAAAGACATCTTCACTGTTTCCATTGCACTTTTACCTGTTCGTCCACCGATAAGGCCTGCAAAGAAAAGCAACACGCATCCAATCAGATGCCCCAAGAGAATTGCTTGCAGTGCTCTAGTAAAACCTAATGTTGCTAGATATGTTCCGGTTAGAATCTCAGCGATTGAAACCGCGGCACCAAACCAAAGTAAACCATTGCTAAATACAGACGTTTTTTGTTCTTTCATTTTTAACCTCATTCCTACACGTGTTTTCTGCTATATTAATCGAAGTGAATTGCAAATGTATGGTCTAAGGGACCACTTCCTTTGCCTAAATTCAGGTTCGATTTTAATGCCCCCGAAATGTATTTCTTTGCATTACATACACTTTCTGATAGGCTGTGTCCCATAGCCAAATTACTTGCAATTGCAGAAGATAATGTACAACCCGTGCCATGCGTATTCGGGTTGTCGATACGTTCTCCGTAAAACCATTCCACTTTTCCATCCTGATACAATAAATCATTTGCATCATTTAAGTTATGTCCACCTTTAATCAGGATTGCTCCGTTATATTTCCTTGCAATTTTTTCAGCTGCAGTTATCATATGCTCTACTTTTGTAATCTTCATCCCACTTAATACTTCTGCTTCAGGAATGTTTGGTGTAATGATCGTTGCAATAGGTAGCAATTTCTCAATCAAAGTAACAGCTGCATCCCCAGCTAAGAGTTTGCTACCACTTGTAGATACCATAACAGGATCCACAACAATATTTTTTGCTTTTTCTTTGATTAATTTAGAAGTTATGATTTCAATCAAGGAACTACTTGAAACCATTCCAATCTTTACTGCATCCGGATAGATATCGCTAAATATACACTCCAATTGATTTGCAAGGAAGTCCGGTGTCACTTCCATGATTCCATATACGCCAGTTGTATTTTGCGCTGTAAGTGCCGTAATTGCACTCATCGCATACAGTTTATGTGCTGTAATTGTTTTTATATCTGCCTGAATACCGGCTCCACCACTACAGTCACTACCTGCTATTGTTAAAACAGTCTTCATATTACATTCTTCCTTCCTTTAAGTTTATTTTACCCAATTTTTGATGCTAAAGTCTGGGAGGGCAATAAAAAAGATGCCTATCATAAAAAACAGGCATCATAATAATTAATGATATATGCTCCCTACGACAGTATTAACTGACAGGTTAAAAGGGTTAGACAAATGTCTTCTCAACTTATTAGGTACCCCTGCAAAACTTATTTAGTTCAGTAAAATTATAGTCATACTGCTTCCTATTGTCAAGCATATTATAAGAAAATTACGCAACCTCTTTTTTCTTCTTTCCTAAAATATAAATCCCAAACATGCTTACACTACCAATGATAGAAAGTACAAACGCAAGAAGCCATATGTAATTTAGACCTATCTCTTGAATGAATCTTCCTGCTATGGAAGTACCCAAAGCTGCGCCTATCGACCAGCTCAGGGAACCCACTGCGCTAAATCTTGCTCTGAAGTTGCTTGGACTATTATCAGCCAAATATACTCCAAAGTTTGTGACTACAAGTATTTCTCCTAAGGTCCAGATTACTGTTGATAGTATGAACATTTCGTAGCTGTGAATCATGCCAAGCATTCCAAAACCAACAGCATAAATGATTCCTGCTATCATTATGTTAACGAGGGGCTTCAGATGCTTTGTGATTGAAGTGATTGCCACAGTACAAAATAAAACTGTGATCGCATTGATACTCATTAAAAGTCCAAACTTGCTTGGTCCTGCACTGCCAAAAACTGCACCAGCTGTCAGTGGTAATGAAAATCTATGTTGCGTGTAGACAAAGCTATATAGTATATATACAATTAAAAACATTACAATTTGAGGCCTTTTTAGTAACGCACTAATTGTATTCCCTTTTTCTTCTTTTTCCTTTTCAGAATAAACTGTTTCCTTAAAGTCTTCCGGTTTAACTTCCTTTATGTTTTTCCATATTAGAAATAATGCTATAAAAGAAGTAAGTGCATCACCTATAAAAAGCATTGGCAAAAAATTATTAAATAGAAAACCAGCAATGATAGGTCCTAACGCAACCCCTACATTAATACCTAAATATTGAAGTGAAAATCCCTGCTGCCTTTGATGGGGTGGAAGGATATCCGTTATAATTGCATTCATAGGCGGTCTTACTGCACCATGAAAAAATGTAGATAATAAAAGAAACATTATGATTGGAACTGGACTTTTTAAAAAAGCACAGGGCAATAAGGATAATGCTGCACCACCTTGTGCAATAAGGTATGTCTTTTTTCTTCCAAGTTCATCTGCAAATTTTCCTCCAAGGATGGAAGAAGGAATACCGATCAAGGATGATATTGTAACAAGAATGCCTACAATTTCGAAGGAAAGGCCTATTTTTATAGTGAGGTACATCGTTAAAAAAGGCATAACAAAATCGCCAAATCTATTTATTACAGTAGCTCCAAACATAATATACATGTTTCTTGGAAGTCCTCTGTAAGTGTCCATTATTTTCAATTTATTCATACTCAACTCTTTTCTATTCTTTCATTGTCCTTCTGAAAACTGATAAATCAAAAAGTTATTAGGAAAAGCCGTCTGCTTAATTTAATTCATTACAAAAGTCAATTTTAACGTTATAGGTTATCTATAAGGTACGAGTAGTATAGTGAGGTGTAGTTTATTTGTCAATCTTAATTTCACCTACGAATAAAAATATATGAAAATTCCACTTATCAATGTGTCGACCAAATGGCGATAAATATTTCCCCATAGATATCCTACCAGAAAATAACATGTCATCTACTTACGACGTCCTAACTAGATTGACGATCATTATTGGCTTCATCCGTTTAGTCTCTGTATCGTTAGTCCCTGCACACAATTATGCTCTTTGCCTCTTGGTATATTTTATAATATTATGTCGTAATTTGTTTCGTTTTCTTACAGCATATGTTACAATAAGTGAAGCCGGCTTTCATATGCATTGATATAATGTGAATATCGTTGCTGCCTTCTATGACAGCCAATTATATAATCTTTCGCTTTATCTTGTTGAACAGATTTCGATAGAGAACATAGTGGAATGACTCTGGCAAAACTTTAATCAAGGGAAGGTATTTATGAAAAAACTATTCGGATTTATATTTTTATTAGCAGTATGTATGATTCCAATGTCAACAGGTACAACCGCGAAAGCCGCTACAAAGGATTACACAATAACGAGCACTTCTAAGCCGTCAAAGACATATACAAAGTTATCCTCCTATAACAAATATACAAGGTACTACTATGTCTTTAAAGAAATCTTAAAAGATTGTGAGAAAAATGGTGGCGGTAATATCACCGTTAAGAAGGGCACCTATACTTTAACGAATGTTTTATGTATTCCTTCGAATGTCACATTAATTTTTGAAGACGGTGTAACCATCAAGAAAGGTGATAAAACTGGTACGAGTAAATTAACTGCTAGTAGGTCAATCTTTCAATTGATTAAACCATCAAAATTAACGACAGCCAAATACTATAGTAAGTATAATGGAGAAAAGAATATCAAAATTATCGGTAAGGGAAACGCTACCCTAGATTTACAGAGTATCCAGTATTCTATTGGATTTGTGTTAGGGCATAATCAGAACGTCAGTATTACTGGTATAACATTTAAGAATCTTAACACAGGTCACTTTATTGAAATGGATGCTTCAAAGGATGTCAGCATTACTAATTGTTCCTTTCTTGATTCCGTGGAATCACCAAAACATAATAAAGAAGCCATCAACATAGATACTCCTGATCCTTTAACAGGCGGTTTCAATAGTGTCTGGTCCGCACAAGATAAGACACCAGACAAAAATGTTACTATTGATAACTGTATCTTTAAGAACATTGATTGTGCCGTTGGAACTCATAGATATTCGCAGGCGCAGGACAAAACTGGCAAGTATACAGTTAACCTCTATCATACCGGTATCACAATTACTAATTCTAAGTTCTATGATATTAGAAGCTATGTTTTTGACGTAATCAATTGGAAGGATGTAGAGATTTCTAACTGTGAAATATCCGGAGGAAGCTATTCGAAAGAAATAACATCTAATCCAGCAACTGGAGAAACAATGTTATGGACCTACTATAATACTGTCTTTCGCTTAAAGGGTATCAACAATTTAACTTTTAAAAATAATAGTTGCAACAATGTCGGTTCCATAACAACAACATCTTATATTGATGTCACATCAAGCGATTATAATGCTCTTTATACAGATTTAGAGTTTAAGTTATCCGTAGATAATATAAACGATTTAATTTTTAATAATACTTATACTGATTTGAAAAATTGCATGATAGCTACCTGCGCGTTAAAATTAGGCAGTATTATAGAAGATGCATCCTATTCTAAGTATATTAAATATGGTTCTAATATAGCAAGTGACCGTATATCAATGTTTGTAGGTTTAAACTATATGACACTCGCAGAAAGCAGAGCCGCCGAAAGCAAACAATAACAATTGGAATGATTAAGGTATCAATCGTAAGGTTGGTACCTTTTTACTATTAACGAGGAATCGTAAAGAATTTCACTTCATATTGTTGTGAATTATTGTTATTTGAGTATAATATTCCTATAACCCAATATAGTTGGCGTTAGTAAGAGGAACGATCACCTTCACCATAGCTACTGAAGTACTGCGAACATATAGGGGTAATATGGTTGATGAAATGTTACACATTATACTAATTAGAGGAGTTCAAAATGGAAGAAGAAATCGTTCGATTTGTAAGAGGAAATGATACGCAACAAGATGAATTTATGGATTTTATTAATTATGTTTTTCATATGAACGGGAAAGATATGGATTTTTACCGTTTACTACCGAAGCTTTACAAGAAAGAATGTCATCCATGTGAATATAATTATTTTGCCATGGAGAATGACCATATCAAGGCTGCCGTCGGCGTATTCCCGGGAAGAATAACTGTATGTGGTACTAACCTGAACTACCAAGGCATTGGCAATGTTGCTGTAAATCCATATAGTAGATCCAAAGGATATATGAAAAAGCTTTTAAATCAAGCAGTAGATTCTATCTTGAAAGAAGATATTGATTTTTCTGTACTAAGTGGCGATCGTAAACGATATTCTTATTTTTCCTATGAAATCGTTGGCAGAAAGTATTGTTTCCGGATAAATGAAAGCAATATCAAACACTCTTTTGATAAAGCTAGAAAAGTAAGATTTCAATTTGCTTTGATTGATGCAGACAATAAAGAGGAGCTTCATAAAATCTCAGATTTACAAAAAAAGCAGCCAATTTATTATAATCGTGAGGATGATAAACTTTATGATATCTTAAAGAGTTGGGCGCCGGTAGATCTATATGGTATTTATGAAGAAATGATATTTGTAGGATATCTACTTTGCTATGATAATAATACGATAAAAGAAATAATACTCGATAAGGAAGATACTATCTCAGAAGTGATTGCAGATTTATATAAAACTATCGCAAAAGGTGATCTGGTCCTTGAACTTCCAGAATATCAACGCTGTTTTATAGATTCTCTATCTGCCCTTGCAGAAAATGTATTAATCAAGGACGGAGCGAATTATTCGGTATTTCACTACGAAAGAGTAATTGCTGCCTTCTTAAACTTAAAGACACAGACGGATACTCTTGCAGATGGAGAAATAACATTTTTGATTCATGGAATAAAAAGAGAAGAGAAACTTCTTATTTCAGTAAAAGATAACAAAGTTTCCGTTACGCAAACAATACAAAAGGCTGATTACGAATATACACAGTTGGAGGCAATGTCGGTACTATTTCGAAATTATTCGCCCCTTCAGCGTAAATTGCCTATGGAGATACAGACTTGGTTACCATTACCGCTGCATATATTTCCAGCAGATAATGTATAAACAAGTTCCCCCGCAATATAATGTATTGATATAATCTATCTTCCTGGGAGGTCCATGAAAAAAATTTTCGTTAAAGTGCTCTTTGTTTGTATTGCAATTTTATTACTTCCGTTTATTATCACGCTTCTATTCTCAAACAATAATGAATCCAATGAAAATTTAGATTTTCAAATTATTTACGAAACAAATGGTGTAGCAGAAAAATTAGATTTTGAGGAGTACTTGGTTGGCGTTGTTGCTGCGAATATGCCAGCCGGATATGAGCTGGAGGCACTCAAAGCACAAGCAGTCATTGCAAGGACCTACGCCCTACATAACATTTCTCTGCTCTCTTCAGAGAAGGAACACGAGAAAAACTTTACTACCTCGGAGTTAGGACTTTCTTATATTAGTTTAACCGATATGGAAAAGTTTTGGGGTAGTGATGAATATCAAACCTATTTTAGCAAGATTGAAAATGCCGTTTATGTAACCAAGAGCGAAGTTCTTCTATATGAAGATACTTTAATTTTACCTGTATTCTTTGATACTGGTTCTGGCTTTACAAGAAATTCCGCAGAAGCTTGGGGGATTGATATTCCTTATTTAGTTAGTGTACCTAGCAAACAGGATGTAACCTCCACCAATTATATGAAGATCACAGAGTACGCAGTAGCTGATCTGATTGAATTACTTGAGTATAATTACGCCGACCTTTCTTTATCAGAAGGCACTTTTTTTGATGAAGTTACGGTGAGCGATCGGGATAGCATCAATTATGTTACACAAATAAACCTTGGCAACCAAACCGTCTCCGGTGAGGAATTTGCCAAGGTTCTAGGGCTAAATTCAAATCATTTTTATTTTGAAGATTACGAAGGAAAGGTGCGCTTCATCTGTACCGGAGTAGGACACGGTATTGGGCTTAGTCAATATGGTGCAAATGCAATGGCAGAAGAAGGTTCCTCCTATCTAGATATCCTCCTACATTATTACACAGGAACAAACGTAGAGAAGAGTAAAATGGCTGACTAATAACTACCCATTTTCGTCAAGAATAGGAAATGGTCAAGTAACATACGTAATTTACCCTTTTCCAATCTAAGTTTCTCTTCTAATCCACGATGGAACGTAGTAATCTGAACTAATTCTTTATTCGTAACAGGGGTCTCCGCATATCGAAATCGCATAAAGATATCGGCTATTTCAAGGAACGTAATCTCTTTCGCGCAATAGATATGATTTACCCTTTTCGCAAGTATCAGAATCGTTTCATTTGGTGATAATTCAAATCCATCCTGTTCAAAATAACGAAGAATTTGCACAAACAGCATATACATTTTATGGGAATCATCCGCTTTTATAAAAGCTTTTCGGTACTTAGATTTTAAAAGCGAATAATATACCGTAAGTAACAACACTACCAGGATTATCGTGGCAATGAAAATAACAATCCCAAATAATAATTTGATAAAAGAATTACCTGACTTCCCAAGCGGAATAATTACATTACCTTCCTTGTTCAGTAGTTCCTCTAACCTATCTTGATTGGAATTGGTGTCATAGCCGGAACCAACTGAGGCTGGTGCAGGGTATATTTTATCTTTCCATGCAACATATCTCTGATTAAAATAGGTTGGCGTAGCTTCAAAAGGAATCCAGCCGATACCCTCAATATAAGCCTCTGCCCATGCATGTGCCTGACTGCTCTTTACGATATAGGTACTCATTCCTTCTCTCTCTTTATAGTTAACGGTAAATCCTTCAACATACCTCGTCGGAATGCCTACACACCTTGCTAGTATTGCCATTGATGTTGCAAACGAAGTACAGTAGCCTTCTTTTCGCTCAAATAGAAAATAATCAACAAAATCCTCTCCCTCGGGAACTTCTCCTGGGCTAATCGTATACTTGTAAGTATGAAGGAACTCTTCGATTGCTTTTAACTTATCATATGTATTGTCATAATTCTCTGTGATAGCAACTGCAAGCTCATTTACTCTTGTAGGAAGTGTATCTGGCAATACGGTATACTGTTTACGAATCATTTCTGCGCGCTTACGAAGCAATTCATAGAGATTACCCGTGTATCGAATGCTATCAATATTATCAAAGAAAAATAATTTCTTTTCCACCAAACGAATTGCTTCTTGGTCTAAAGCATTCTTATTTTCTTTATAGGAAAAACGACTTTGCTCCCGTAATACTGACTGGAATACTTCACCCCTTAAATTCATTTCGTAGTAAAAGCACTTATAATTCGTATTCATTCCAACTGCACTGTTAAATTTTATATTTGCATACGTTTTATTAGGCTCTTTCTTTTTTTTGTAAAAATCAATTCGGCTGCTTTTTAGTGGATAGAAAAGCGTCTTTGTCTTTATATTTTGATAAGTAATTTCAATATTTCTTCGCCTTATTAGCTGGTCCTCATCTATGATTGAAGCATCCACCCTAGATAGTCCACACACCAATTCCGCATAATCTAAAAAGTACTCTTCTTTGCCCTCAATGCTATCTAACTTGCTCTTATCCCATCGCGTTCCTGTATACACGTCGCTTACTGATCCAATAAGGTATCCTGCAGAAGTACTTTTTGTTCCTGCCTGAATTTTTAGCACTGTTTTGCCTATCCCTACCACATTACCGCCGAGCTCCTTGCTCTCTTCTGAGTAACCAGAATAAGAAATATTGAACTCGCTGTTATTCTTATCAAAGAAATATTCAATTTCTGTAATAATATAATTGAATTTATCCTTTAATTCATTTAATATTGACTTCACTCCTGTCCACTGAATTGGCTCAGGTTTTGAAGGCATACTAACTGATAAAACTGCAATCAACAAGCAAATTGGTGACAAATAGAGAATCGCCCCCCTCTTTTCCTGCCCACTACCCTTTTTGACAAACAGGATTCCATACATTTCCACGATGATTGTTAATATATAAAAGAGGCAAACACCTATTGTTATTTTACTCATTTCTATACTTTTTACACTTAATATAATGAGAACTGCAAGTATTAAGATAGCTAAGCCAATCTTTGTGATTTTCTTTTTCATTATAAAATAGAATAAAATACTTCCTATGAACGATGCTACAAAAACAACAAGATATGCATAGTTAGCAATGTAAAGTTCTTCTGATCCATTATACCTTTTACACCAATCAATCAGCTTTCCTATGATAGACAGAAGATTTATCTTTCCATACAATATAACGAATGCAAAGATAAGAAAAAAGCTAAATATAATTAGGTAAGTAAGTATCTTCTTCCGATTATTATCAAATAAATTAACAAGCACAGTAAGGACACAAGAAAAAAGAGCACAAATCAGAATATGTACCTGGAGCACGTAATAATAATTCATTGCAGATACTAGTGCAAAGGTTAGCATCATGCTTAATAGAGCATGAAACACCTGATAATGCTTTCCTCTATCATTCATCATCAAATTTTTTCCCCTTCCTTCGTAACTATTTTACTAGATAGGATATCTCCAATTTCATCTTCTGACATCACTTGATAAACCTGTGCCCCAGAGAGACGCAAACTGTTAATCAACTGAATTGTGTTCTCAGTGATATCATCACTAATAAATAATATAGCAAGTTCATTTCCTTGCGCCAAAACTTTAAGCGAAGATTTATAAAAATCCTTTGTTAGAAAATGTGTTGCGGCAACAAAGAAAAATTCTTCTCCTTCTTGGATTACACTCTCTCCTAATAATTCACTTAATGGTAATACCGCTTCAAAGCGTAAAGATACGCAAGCCTGATAAAAAGCCGTAAAATCTTCTTTTCTTCGAATGGTATAATGTTTTTCCCCGCCCATATCATAGATAATCTGTGAAGCGATTCCTCTTTTCGAGTAATAATTTGTTATGGCAAGAATACTTTCGATAATCTTATCTTCCGTAATCATTACTTTTAATTCGTCATCCTTGATTCTTGACAAATCCATGAAAAGGATAATTTCTGCTTTGGGCTTATGAAGATATTTTCTAGTAAGTAATTCATGTTGTTTTGCAGAAGCTTTCCAATGAATATGCTTTTTGTTGTCCCCACTATTATATCTTCGCATTTCAGAATCCAGTTCCCCATCCGCATTATTACTATGTCGAATAGGATTCTTTACATCGGCCTGTGATGGAGCAATCATTAAGTGTTCAATAGGAACCACTCTTGGAAAAACAATTGCTTTTAACTTAGAACGAACGGGATATGTAATCGTAAACAAGTATAAATAATCCATAATTTCAATCGTATCAACACCTATATAATACTCACCACGGTAGTTACACCTTAATTTTGTCTCCAATTTATCACTTTCATTTGGTAGAAGACAGTACTCTGTTTTTTGATTTGTAGCTTCAATGGTTGATTTTTGACTTAAAAAATTTACTTTAATATTGCGAAAAGTAATAATATCTTCATTCGCAATAATAAAGGAATAAACCGTTTGCTCTCCTTTTACCAGCACGCGGCTCTCAACTGATTGATAGAGTTTAAAGCGAAAATACACATACACCGTATATAATAAGGATATTGTAGGAATGAATAATGATAAATAAAAAAGAGCATAAGAAATATTACCTCCAAAAAAAGAGGCAAAGACCCCAGATCCTATGATGAAAAGTAACCATATCAGACGGTTGATTAACATGACAATCCTTCCCTACTTCGCTACGACAACACCGGTACCGGGATCTTAGCTATTATATTCTTAAGGATTTTCTCTACTTTAATTTGAGATAACCTTGCCTCAGGTGATAAGATAATTCGATGCGAAATTACAGGTAATGCCATTCGAAGAATGTCATCTGGGATACAGTAATCTCTTCCTTTGAGATATGCTTCTGCCTGGGACGCACGAAGAAGTGCTAACGTCGCACGTGGACTAGCACCTAATGAGATGTTGATATCTCTTCTGGTTTCTCCGATGATTTTTGTGATATAAACAATTAAATCCTGGCTTACCTTAACCTCTTTTACCTCTTCTTGCATCAAGAGAATCATCTCTCCATCTACAACCGCTTCTAACTTCTTAGACAACTGTCTATTTAACTGTCTTTCTGCCATCAATTTCTCATCACTTAAGGACGGATAACCAATGGATATTTTCATCATAAAACGGTCAAGTTGTGCTTCCGGCAAATTGTAGGTACCTAAATAATCAATCGGATTTTGTGTCGCAATAACCATAAAAGGTCTTTCTAGCTGATATGTAATACCGTCTACCGTTACTTGTTTTTCTTCCATCGCTTCTAGTAAACTGGCCTGCGTCTTCGGAGAGGTACGATTAATCTCATCTGCTAAAATGATATTGTTCATAATTGCTCCCTTTGAGAATTCAAACTTTCCTGTCTGCATATTATAGATGGACAATCCTGTTACATCACTCGGCAATGTGTCCGGAGTAAATTGGATTCTTGTAAATCCACAATTAATTGTCTGTGCCATCGTTTTTGCTAAGGTAGTCTTTCCAACGCCCGGTACGTCTTCCAATAATAAATGCCCTTCTGATAACAAGGCAATCATAACATATTCCATTACCTCTCGTTTTCCTACAATGATTTGTTCCATATTTTGAATCATTTCAACAATATTCTTTTGATTTTCCATTCTATTACCTTCTCCCTCATCGTTTATAAACCCAAATGTAATTATACTTGCTTTTTCACTTCACCGCAAGTAAGAATTATAAATATTGACATATTAGGTAAATATTTGGTATCAAAATTAAAAGCCACTCAAAATGGCTGTTTTATCAAACCAGAACCTTTTTGAGTGACCTCATCCGTAATTGTTTTTATTATTATAATTTTGCTATTAACCCCATTAGTAATTTGACAGAATTTTTAATTGCAAGCTCTTCGAATTCAGAATATGCCATCTGGGCACTGTGATCTGCTTTGTCTGAAATTGCTCTTATGATTAAGAATGGAATTTTATTTAGGTAAGCGGTTTGCGCGATTGCAGCACCCTCCATTTCGGTACAATATCCATTAAAGTTTGAGACCAACCAATCCTTTTTATCATTATCCGCGATAAATTGATCCCCGCTAACAACTCTTCCGGTATGAACACCTACTTCCGGAATAATTTCCTTACATACTTTCTGCGCTAAATCAATAAGTATCGCATTTGCAACAAATACAGAATTATCCATTCTCGGAATAACCCCAACTTCATAGCCAAAATGTGTTGCATCCATATCGTGCTGAACAGCATCCGATGAAAGTACAATATCAGCAATATTAATTTCATTTTTTAAAGAACCAGCAACACCCGTATTAATCACCGCATCGATATGGTAAATATCTGCTAGAATTTGTGTGCAGATAGCAGCATTAACCTTACCAATACCACAGCGGACAACTACCACTTTTTTTCCGTTTAAGCTTCCTTCACAAAATTCCATGGATGCTTTTGTCTGAATTATAACATCCTTCATTTGACTTTTTATGATATGAACCTCTTCTTCCATTGCACCAATTATTCCAATAAAATCCATCTTTGTACCTCCATTTTATTTAATTGTTAACTTTATAAAATTTACTTGTTAAAAAGGTTATCACGCTTTTCGGATAAATATAGAGCTCTCTAGGAGACAATATAACATACTCTTTCGTTTATGAAAAGTATTTGCAATAATAATGTTTGTGCGATACAATGTACTCGATTGAACATAGTTACTCATAGACTAGAATATAGGGCAATCCGTTAGAGAGGAAGTTCAACATGATTTATAAACCCTCCGGTGTATGTTGCACCGAAATTAGTTTTGAAATTGAAGAAGACACTAACATAATTAAAGCTGTTCACTTTAAAGGTGGCTGTGCAGGAAATGCTAGCGGTATTTCCAAATTAGTAGTTGGTATGTCCGTCGATGATGTTATTTATAAATTAGAAGGAACAAAATGTGGTTACAGATCCACCTCTTGTCCAGATCAATTTGCTATTGCATTAAAGAAATGGAGGTCTTAATAATGAAGCGTATCGTATTAACTGGTGGTGGCACTGCCGGACATGTCACCCCCTGTATTGCATTACTGCCCTCGCTAAGAAAAGAAGGCTATGATATCCACTATATTGGCTCCTACAATGGGATTGAACGCAAACTAATTGAGGAATATAATATCCCCTACTATGGTATTTCTTCAGGAAAATTTAGAAGATATTTTGACCCCAAGAATTTTTCTGATCCATTTAAGGTAATAAAGGGATACTTTGAATCCTGTCGTCTATTAAAAAAGCTTAAGCCCGATATTGTATTCTCCAAAGGTGGCTTTGTATCTGTGCCCGTTGTGCTTGCGGCAAAGAAGAATAAGATACCTGTGATTATACACGAATCTGACATGACACCTGGTCTTGCCAATAAGATAGGAATCCCTTCAGCTCAAAAAGTATGTGCTAATTTTCCAGAAACATTAAAATATCTTCCTAAAGAAAAGGCCGTACTTACGGGTACCCCAATTAGAAAAGAACTTTTTTCTGGTAACAAAATAAAAGGCTTAGATTTTTGTGGTTTGACTGCAAATAAACCTGTCTTTCTTATTATTGGTGGAAGTACAGGTTCAAAGATTATTAATGAGGTAGTACGTGGTATGCTCCCAACCTTATTGAGAGATTATCAGATTATTCATCTTTGTGGAAAAGGAAACCTAGTCGATAGTTTGGAGGGCCTATCCGGATATGTACAATATGAATATATCAAGAAAGAATTAAGTGATTTGCTTGCAGCTGCAGACCTCGTCATCTCAAGGGCTGGTGCGAATGCTATTTGTGAGATTCTTGCTCTTCGTAAGCCAAATATATTGATTCCACTCTCACAAGCTTCTAGTCGCGGAGATCAAATACTAAATGGCGAATCCTTTGAACGACAAGGCTTCTCTTATCTTATTAAGGAAGAGGAATTAAGTGTATCCACACTTTTTCAAGCGATTACAACCGTAATGGATTCAAAACATACTTATATAGAAACAATGCGTAAATCAAAGTTAAATAACTCCATTGATACAATAATCAATTTAATCAAAGAAACTCAGTTATAATAAAATAAAGCAATAGAAGCTGCACAAAGTGCTTCGTCTATCTTCCGTAACATTAAAAGGCCCTATATTTCAAAGACAATTTGTGTGATGTATACACAAATTTCGCGAAAATAGGGTCTTTTTTCAACCAAACAAATGGACCTTCGTTATGGCACCAATTTATAATTTTTTTGCAATTGCAGCTGCAATATTAGCTCCCTCACCGTCCGCATACTGACCATGTGTCCATGATAACTCTACTTGATCCTCTTGATATCTTGGAATGAGATGGATATGAAAATGAAATACTGTTTGTCCTGCAAGCTCTCCATTGTTTTGTAGAAGGTTAAAGCCTTCACAACCAAGCTCATCTTTCATCGCTCTGGCTACTTTAGCAGCAACAACCATTGCCTTAGATGCTGTGTTATCATCTAGTTCATACAAATTTTTAAAATGTTTTTTGGGTAACAGAACCGCATGACCCTTTGCCGCAGGTGAAATATCCAAGATTACCTTAAATTCTTCATCCTCATAGATAGTGGATGAGGGAATATCTCCAGCGATAATCTTACAAAAAATGCAATTGTTTTGTTCCATTTTAATCTCCTTTGTCGAATACTGTTTTACGTTTTTTATTGCAAAATATTGTAAAAATTGTTACTATAAAATAAGTAATAATAATTTGTCTATTAAAGGAGGATTTACCAATGTTAACCGAAGCTGATAGCGATAAGCTTGCACAATTAATTAAATCAAATCCTGATTTTGACATGATGATTCAGCGACTTACAGAAGACACCAAACATACTACTTCCATCTTCGTCCACGAACTGCGCAACCCCTTGTCCTTGATGAAGGGAACCATTCAATATATAGAAACGAAGCACCCTGAAACAAAGGACTTTAAGTATTGGAATCAACTTCCGGTATTAATACAGGACTTAGAACATATGATGACTGATGCCTCTGTATTAAACACTTGTAATATACTCAAAAAAGAAAGCCATGATTTATCTGCCTTTATTCGTGAAATTAAAAACAATTTTATGCCACAAGCTATGACCCAGCAAATCGACTTAATCCTCACTATAAAACCAGAATGTGAAGCTTATTTTTCTACTTACTGCTATGATTCCATTCGCATGAAACAAGTTTTCTCCAATCTCATAAAAAATGCCTTTGAAGCTACCACGCCTGGCAACTTCATTCAGATCACCTTAGATTATAAGCCTGAGACCGCGCTCACACCTCCAAAGCTTTCCATTCAAATCAGTAACAATGGCCTACCAATTCCGGAAGATGAAATTAGCAACATCTTTATTCCATTTATTACATACAAAAAGGGTGGTACCGGAATTGGTCTAGCCCTTGTTCAAAAGATAGTTGAGCTACATTATGGTAGCATTCATGTAACTTCGAGCGAAGATTTAACCAGCTTTTTTATTCTGTTGCCCCTATAAATGCTCCGCTTTATAAAAAGCAAGTAGCGAAAGTCACGGTTGTAACAGTTAAACAGTTGGCTTTTAAATTAAAATTTATAAAATATTAAATTGAAATACCTGATCAAAGGTACGGAGTGTCTTAAAATTGCCTTTTGCCGTCAAATCTCCGGACATGAAAGCACCTTGAAATGTAATTCTACCAAGAACCAGCTTGTTCATAACCGTATGCGTGGTTTTAGCGGTTACATCTGCATCTGGTTTATCCCCATAATAACATTTAAGGCGCTTTTGATTAATTTCCACAATTAATGTCTTCTTTATATCGGTTAAAACAATCGAATAAGATGCTACAAAATCATCTAAAGGATGAAAATTATCCTTTAGATTTTTTATGAATTCTTGGCCTGCTTCGCCCTCTCCACTATCAAGCATTTCTTTAAATAATATAGTCAGCTCTTCAATATCTTCTTTTTGTTTCTTCACATAAGTATCATTCGATACATACATGGAAAGTTGTTCACTTTCCTGCGGTGTAAGCTCAATGGAGCTTGTGCTAAGAATATTTTGCTTGATTACTGAATTACTAGCCGGAAGCATCTTTGTCTTTTGATTAAGTATTTTATAAAAAGTTTCCGCTTTTCTCTCAATAATCTGTGCATAGTCAGGATTTGTCTCAAACTCGGTATGGTCTTCCACATAGGCACATAATCCATCACATGGCATACCGCCAAACATTTCCCAAGCCTTAATTAACGTAAGCTCTGCCTCTTTCTCACCATAGGTATTCGCCATAACAACAGGCAACATATAAATCTTGCTGACTTTGCCCTTATCTGCGTATAACCAACAGGCATCAAGAAATTGTTGCATCAAACCGCCAATCCCCATCCATTCAACGGTAGTGGCCAGAATGACTCCATCCGCTTCTTTTAATGTTTTGGGTAACATCGTTATCCCATTTTTCTCTTCATAGAGGTTGTACCTTGTCACTTGTACTCTAAGTTCCTCCAGTACCGCTGTAAGCTTATTCATTACATAGATGGTTGGATCCTCAATCAATCCCCTGCCCCCGTAATAGATATTGATTTTCATAACGCTTACCCTCTCTTCCTGTATGTTAGTGTAAAGTTTTTACACTAATTTTTTTAATAAAAGTCTTTATTTTCAAGGGTTACAGAGCTTTTTAAAACAAAAAAACAATGACCCCCCATTTTCGTGTATAATTTAAGTTACCACACAAAAA
>Ga0209511_1001339_pt1 | contig 22124 bp, 18 predicted proteins | sample SSSSmetaG_FD_184141 | JGI IMG/M metagenome (GOLD analysis project Ga0209511, IMG submission 184141) | Glacier valley bacterial and archeal communities from Borup Fiord, Nunavut, Canada, to study Microbial Dark Matter (Phase II) - ​SSSS... | ecosystem: Environmental > Aquatic > Freshwater > Ice >...
CCTTGGTGAATCTGCCCCTGCCCTCATCAGCCTTGGTGAATCTGCCCCGGCCCTCATCAGCCTTGATAAATCTGCCCCGGCCCTCATCAGCCTTGGTGAATCTGCCCCTGCCAAGCCAAAAAAATGATACAGCCAGGCAAAATGTGCTGAACCTTACTTTACAACAATGCCTTGATTATGCCTATCTCAATCAGGATAGTATGAAAAATGCCAGAATAGATCTTAAAATAGCCAGAGAAACTGTACGTGAAACAGTTGGTCGTGGCTTACCAAATCTGAGTCTTAACTCAGGCTTGTCTGATAATGTGATTACCCCAAAAATTCTTTTTCCAGCAATAATCTTTAACCCTAAGGCTGACCCTAAAGCCCTTGTTCCCCTTTCTTTTGTTCAGCAATATCAGATCACATACACGGCTCAGGCAACACAGCTGCTTTTTGATGCTTCTTATCTGGTAGGTCTGAAGGCTGCGGCAGTTGTAAAGAATTTGTCAATCAAGAGTTTGAGCAGAACGAAAATTCAAACTACAGTGCAGGTAACCAAGTCATATTATAATGTACTGGCAAGTCAGGAACGCCTGAAACTTGCTTCTGCAACTATTACCCGTATTGCCAAAAACTTAAGTGATATCAGGGCTATGAATAAGGCTGGGTTTGCTGAATTGATTGATGTACAGCGCAGTGAAGTGCAATACAATAATGCTGTAACTGACCGTAAACAAGCCATGAATGGTATTTTGGTTTCTCTTTTCGCGTTGAAGTTTCAGATCGGCATGCCGCTTGAAAATATGCTTGCTGTGGTAGGCGAGGTAAAAGATGTTAATCTGGCCGAACTGTCTGATACAACCAGCTTACCTTATGCCGGTAGAATTGAATATTCTCTGACTGAAACCCAGGTAGAGGTAACCCGCCTGCAATGGCGCAATGCAAAAACTGCTTTACTTCCCCGCCTCAGTGCTTTTGCAAATTATGGTGAAGCATGGAACAATAATACATTTTCTAAAATTTTCAGTATTGGTTTTCCTTCTTCTCTAATAGGTTTGCAGTTTAGCTGGAACTTTTTTGACGGCGGGCAGACGATTCACCGCATTAATGAAAGTCGTTATACGTATGAAAAGGCAAAAAATAGTTTGCATAATACGCAGCGGGGTATTCAGTTTCAGGTTCAAACATCAAGACTTGGGTATATGAATAACTTGTCTGCTGTACAAAACCAGCAGCGTAACCGTGAACTGGCAGAGAATGTGTACAGAAGTGCCAAAATTAAGTATACCGAAGGTATTGGCAGTAATCTAGAACTTTCTGATGCTGAGATCAATCTCGAAGTTGCAGAAACTAATTACATCAATTCATTATTAAATGTGCTGGTCTCAAAAGTTGATCTTGATGCGGCGCTTGGCAATTTTAAACCATAACCCTATGAAATTAAACGCTACTAAACGTACCCGGCCCACACTTTTTGCCAGACACAATTCAATGAATAAAATTCTTTTATCCACAATGGGTATTTGTCTGCTTGCAGCCTGTTCGCAGCCCAAAGGCAATGATCAGAAGCAAACCCTTGCTGAATTGCAAAAAAAGCAAGACGAGCTAACACTGCAGATAGAGAATCTTAAAAAAGCAAACCCTGGTAGTGATACCTTAAGCCAGGCAAGTCTCAAAAATGTAAGCGTAACAGTACTTAAATTAAAGCCCTTTACGCATTATATCAATACCCAGGCTATTGTTCAATCAGATCAGAATCTAGATGTAGTACCTCAAAGCCAGGGTATTTACAGGGCAATTTATGTAAAACAAGGGCAGCGGGTTATCAAAGGTCAGGCCCTTGGAAAGGTTGATGATTTAATTCTTCAACGTAATCTTTCACAATTAAATACCCAGTTGAACCTGAATAATATATTGTATGAAAAACGCAAAAAACTCTGGGCTCAGAATATTGGTACTGAAGTCGACTACTTACAGGCTAAAACGAATATGGAATCAATGAGAGACCAGGTAGCAACACTTCGTCAGCAGATCGCTCAAACCATTGTAGTATCACCTGTTACCGGTACTGTTGATCAGGTAAATGCTCGACTGGGTGAAGCAGCAACACCTGCAGCCCCAGGATTCAGGGTAGTTAATACTGACGTTTTAAAAGTGACTGCGGGTTTATCTGAAACTTATCTGGGCAGGGTCAGAATAGGGGCTCCTGTAGTACTGAATTTTACTGATATCAATAAAACTATGAAAGGGAAGGTTGACTTCGTAGGCAATACCCTTGACCAGAATTCACGCACGTTTGCTGTTCAAACCAGGCTTCTGAATCAGAAAGATATCAAACCCAATATGAGTGCAACCATGAGGGTGCAGGATTATACGAATGCTTCAGCATTGGTACTTCCCGTTGATGTGGTTCAGACAACCCTTGACGGTCAATATGTATTTATCGCTAAAAAAGATAAGAATCAGGTTATTGCTCAAAAAAAGACAGTCAGAGCTGGCCTTAGCCAGGATGGACAGATTCAAATTCTTGATGGTCTGAATGCCGGTGATCAAGTTATTACTACTGGATACAGGGGTCTTGAAGATCAGCAGAGCATCAAATTATAATTCATTATACCACCTAAACTAAACATATCGTGAAGGATTCGGAAAAAGAATTTGGCCCCTCAAGCTGGGCAATTGAAAATAAGACCAGTATTTATGTAATTACGATTATTATATGTCTTGCTGGCCTGTTCTGTTATAATACAATTCCTAAAGAACAATTTCCACAGATCAAATTTCCTCAAATAATTATCTCGACAGTGTATCCGGGTACATCGCCTAAAGACATAGAAAGCCTGGTGACCAAGCAGATCGAGAAACAGGTAAAGTCAATCACGGGTGTAAAAAAGGTGACTAGCCAGAGTCTTCAGGATTTCTCGAGTATCATTGTAGAGTTTTACCCAAATGTGCAGATCCCTGTAGCCAAGCAAGACGTGAAAGATGCAGTTGATAAGGCTAAAACTGACTTGCCGACTGATTTACCTCAGGCCCCGACTGTTACCGATATTGATATCTCTGAACAGCCGATCGTCAATATCAACCTGTCTGGAGATTTGAGTGAAGATCAGCTGAAAACCTACTCAAAGCTAATCAAAGATCGAATAGAAGAGATTGCTGAAGTTCGTAGGGTAGACGTAGTAGGAGCACTTGAAAAAGAGGTGCAGATTAATGTTGACCCGGCTAAAATGAATGCCAATAATATCAGTTTCCAGGATATTCAGAATGCGATCGATGGTGAAAATCTGACAATTTCCGGGGGCGAAATCAGGTCAAACGGTAGCAGAAGGGTGATTACAGTAAGTGGAGAATTTAAGGACCCCACATTAATGCGTAACCTGATCATTAAATCTGCTACGGGTGCTACTGTTTATCTGGGTGATATCGCAACTGTTGTAAATGGTTTTGCTGATAAAGCCAGTTTTGCCACCCTTGACGGCAAGCATACTGTTTCACTCAATCTGATAAAACGCAGTGGTGAAAATATCATTAACACCATTGATAAAACCAAGGCGGCACTTGCAGATATGCAAAAGACAGAATTGCCAAAAGAGCTGAAAATTACGCTTACTGCCGATCAAAGTGTTAAAACCAGGGCTAGTTTACATGACCTGATCAATACGATCATACTTGGTTTTATCTTCGTTACCCTTATTCTGATGTTCTTTATGGGAGTCACAAATGCATTTTTTGTGGCAGTTTCAGTACCTGTGTCTTGCTTTATAGCCTTTATGGTTTTTAAGGTTTTTCCAGGTATAGATATCACTTTAAACTTTATTGTACTCTTTTCTTTCATTCTTGCCCTGGGAATTGTCGTTGATGATGCGATTGTGGTCATTGAAAATACGCACCGTATTTTTGACAATGGGAAAGTGCCTATTAAGAAGGCTGCAAAAATTGCGGCAGGTGAAGTTTTTCTTCCTGTTCTTTCTGGTACGCTTGTAACTCTGGCTCCATTTTTTCCCTTGCTGTTTTGGAATAGTATTGTTGGTAAATTCATGGTTTACCTGCCCCTGACATTGATCATTACCCTACTAGCATCACTAGTAGTTGCTTATATCATTAATCCGGTATTTGCGGTTGACTTTATGAAACCAGAACATAGTGATGATGTAGAAAAGTCAAAAAAGCTAGACCGTCCATTTTATATTACTACCGGGGTACTCCTGTTAATAGCGCTCATTTTTTACATTAACAAGAGCCCTGGAGTAGGTAATTTCTTTGTTCTGGCCTATATTTTATTCTGTTTTTATAAATTTATTCTGATCGGTGTGATCAGAAGTTTTCAACAAAAATACTGGCCGAAAGTCCAAAATTCATTTGCACGTTTGTTAAACTGGTTCTTGGTTGGTTACAGGCCTGCCATGGTGCTTATCAGTACATTCTTATTGCTGATAGCTGTTATTTTCTTTGCTTATGCTGCAAAACTGAAGGTTGAATTTTTTCCAACAGGTCAACCAAATTATATTTATACGTATATAAAGCTCCCCATCGGTACTGATCAGAAATACACAGATTCACTTACAGGTATTGTTGAAAAACGTATCAGAACAGTTATAGGTGAACACAATCCGTTGGTTGAATCAGTACTTACCAATGTGGCAGTAGGAGCAAGTGCCGATCCGTTTGGAGGCGCAAATGCACAACCTCAACTCGGTAAAGTAACTGTTGCGTTTGTAGAATTTGGTAAGCGTAATGGTAAGTCATCACGTGATTATCTTGACAAGTTTCGTAAAGCTGTTGCAGGTATTCCCGGTGCCCAGATTACCGTTGATCAGGAATCTAATGGCCCGCCAACAGGTAAACCTATCAGTATAGAGATTTCAGGAGATGACATCGATCAAATAAAAGATGTCTCTGAACAGTTTAAACAGTATATTCTAAAACAGGGAATTCAAGGTATCGAAGAATTAAAATCAGATACTGAGCTCGATAAGCCAGATATGGCGATTTTAATCGACCGGGAGAAAGCACAGCGTCTCGGGCTTAGCACCGCATCAATTGGTTTTGCCATTCGAAACACGGTTTTTGGCAATGAGATGCGTACGCGTTACCGCGATGGTGATGATGATGTGAAAATTTATGTCAGGTATAAGTCTGATCAGCGCAATGACCCTGAAACGCTCATGAATCAATTTATTACGTTCAGGAGTGCCAATGGACAGGTTAGATCGATTCCTATTTCAGCCGTTGCTTCTTATTCGTTCGGTACTACATATGGTGGTATCAATCGAAAAGATCAAAAACGTACTATAAAATTAGAATCAGGTGTTCTTACAGGCTTTAATGCCAATGAAATCAGTCAGCAAATTGTTAAAAGTATTCCTGGCTTCTCCAAGCCTGCTGGAGTAACCATACGTCTGGGTGGTGAGCAGCAAGATCAGGCAGAAGCTGCAGGGTTTCTTGCAGGAGCTTTTGGCACCGCTTTAGCCCTGATGTTTATTATTCTGGTTTCTCTCTTTAATTCAGTCAGTAAACCTGTGCTGATCATGATTCAGATTATCTTTTCGCTTATAGGAGTAATTTTTGGATTTGCCTTATTCGGTATGACTATCTCAGTCGTGATGACAGGCATCGGCTTATTTTCACTGGCAGGTATTATTATTCGAAATGGAATTCTGCTGGTTGAATTTGCAGATATGATCAGAAATCAGGGAACACCACTTAAAGAGGCTATTATTGAGTCTGGCAGAACCAGGATGACTCCTGTACTGCTTACTGCATCATCTGCCATACTTGGTTTAATTCCACTGGCAGTCGGCCTGAATATAGATTTTGGTACATTATTCACCGAGTTAAACCCCCATATCTATTTTGGTGGTGATAATGTGGTATTCTTTGGTCCTTTGAGCTGGACCATGATCTTTGGTCTTATTTTCGGAACTTTTCTGACCCTGGTATTGGTGCCTAATATTTATTACCTGACTGAAACCTGGAAACTGAAAATTAAGGCTAGGCAAGCCCGAAGGCTGGGCATAGAGGCAGATACGAATAAAGAACTGGTTGAAGCCTGATCAATTAGGTTTGTGTTGCCTGAATTTTTCTATTCTGAATTAAACCTGGCAAATTGATAGTACTAAAAAACCCCGGTATGCTTGCAGACCGGGGTTTTTTACGCTAAAAGGAAAATGTAATGAATTACATTTTACCTTTCTTAGAAGTGTCTTTCTTTACTGAATCAACTTTCTTAGAAGAATCTTTCTTAGTAGAATCAACCTTTACAGAAGCGGCAGCAGCTGTAGAATCAACTTTGGTTGCATTAGCAGCAGAGTCAGTAGCAGATGAAGATTTATTTGCGCTGTTACAAGCTGCAAAAGAGAAAGATACTGCTAGAGCTAAAGCAGCAATTTTGAATGAGTTTTTCATGTTATATCGTTAGTTAATCTATGTATTAATACAGATGCACCTATTAGGTAACCCACTAAATTTTTATTTATGTAAATAATTTTTAATCCGATGGTTGGTTAAAACTAAAAGAGCCCCGAAAAACGAACTACGGAGCTCTTTAAGCAATTTGAGTATTACATTTTTCCTTTTTTAGCAGTATCTATCTTCTTAACAGTGTCAATAATTACTTTCTTAGTAGTATCTGGCTTGGATACTATAGTAGAATCAACCTTTGTTGTTGAAGTTGAAGTAGAATCAGTTGAACCAGCTGATTTGTTTGAATTACAAGCGGCAAAGCTGAATAATAATGCTACTGCTACAACTTTAAATGCATTTTTCATAATTTCCTGATTTTTTTGGTTTAATAATGCGAGATTTGGATTTACGTGTATTGATTCTAAAAAATGCTATAAGGTAACCCTCTTACTGAAATATTTTTTAAAGCTTGGGTTACTATTTCGAATAATCTGTATTAATTTGGGCAATAGGATTAAGGAATCAACGATATCTGATTCACAATTTATTGAAGGTATTTACCAGCAGTCTGAGAAAGTTCTTAGTCAGTTGTATAAACTGCATTATCCAATGATATTGCAATTTGTGCTTATGAACAGTGGATCTGAACAGGATGCCAAAGACGTATATCAGGAAACCATTATTGTTCTGTGTGAAAAGATTTATAGGGGTACATTTGAATTAAACAGTAAATTAAAAACCTTTATTTATTCAGTCAGCAGAAGACTTTGGCTGAAACGTTTACAGGTAAAGACACGTTTTTCAGGAGAGGTCAAAGATTTTGAAGAAATAGGTGCCCATGATGACGAGCTTGACCTTCATCACAAGAAAGAAGAAAACTTTCTGGCGATGGGCATTGCACTTGAGAAATTAGGGGAACCCTGCAAAACCTTGATTGAAGACTTTTACATGCATGAGCAGTCAATGATCCAGATTACTGAAAAATTTGGATATACAAATACCGATAATGCCAAAACTCAGAAGTACAAATGTCTGATGCGGTTAAAAAAATTATTTTTCGCTGAGTATATAGGCGAATAAGCATTTCTTAGTGTGAGATAGATATGGATTTGGATAATGAAGTTTTTTATTGGATTGAACGCTACCTGACCGGAGATATGACCCCTGAAGAATTTTCTCATTTTGAGATGCTTCTGTCAAACGACGCTTCATTAAAAAGTAAAGTTGAAAGACAACGTGCCTTTACTGGTGTTCTCACTGAATACGGTAAACGTAAGTCATTACTAGCTACGTTAAACAAATTTCACGCTGAGCTTCCGCTCGCTGAACTTACTAACCAATATTTGCCACAGGAAACTAAATTCTACCAGCTATGGAAAAAGCATCGTGTAGGTCTGGCTGTGGCTGCCTCAGTACTGATTCTTGCAATTTCGGGTAGTATGATTTTTATGAATCTGCTAAAAATGGAAGGTCAGTCAACTCAGGTTCGTGCATTGAAAAGAGATATGGAAGGCATCAAAAATAGCCAGCATGTTTTAATTTCTAAACTCGGGCACAGCTCTAATACGGTACCAAAGTCAGTTAACTTCGGTGGTACTGGATTCCTGATTGATAGCAAGGGGTATCTGGTTACGAATTTTCACGTGGTTGATGGTTCAGACTCTGTTTCTGTAGAAAGTAATAACGGTATGGTTTATAAAACTGCTGTTGTATACAAAAACCAGGGCTATGATCTGGCTATACTTCAAATTAAAGATAGCACCTACCATTCATCTGGCCCACTACCTTATAGTTTCAGACGGGTACAGCCTGAACTTGGTGAACAGGTATTCACACTTGGATTTCCACGTGATGAAATTGTTTACAATGAAGGGTATATGTCTTCTGCAACGGGGTATAAAGGTGATACAATCAATTATCAATTATCAATACCCGTTAATCCAGGTAACAGTGGTGGACCAGTGCTCGATAATAAGGGTGATATTCTGGGCATTATTAGCGGCAGGCAAACTCAGGTTGATGGGGTTGCATTTGCAATTCGCTCTTCTTACCTGGTTAAGGCGTTGAATGACCCTAAGAACGATAGCATTCATCATAAGATCACACTTCCTATGAGAGTGAAAAATACTGCTCTTGTTGGTATTCGCCGTCAACAGCAAGTAAAGAAACTTCAGGATTTTGTTTTTGTAGTTCGTGCTTACAATTGAGACTCATTATAAATTTTATCTCAGTGCCAGCCACATCACTTTATGCGGTATCTCGACTGACAGAAACATTTCTCCAATTGTCTTAAAATCAAGTCTTTCGTAAAAGCTTTGAGCTACAAGCCGGCCGTTGCACCACAATAGGTCGGCATTGATTTCTTTAAGTCTGCAGATCGCATAGTTTAATAACATGTTACCAGCATTTTTATTTCTGAAAGCCGGGTCAGTTGCCATACCCCTTAACTGGTACTGACAGAGAGCTGGGAAGAGCGAATTTGACAGTTTATAGAAACTTGCAACAGTAACAAGTAGTTCATCAATATAAAGTCCGAAGTGCAGTGATTCCTTCTGGCTATCTTCTGTATAGATAACACTTTCAACGGGTAAACCAGGCCTCAATACGGAATGGCGTAAAGGTCTGGTCTGGTCAACAGTTATTTCTTTGATCGTATAAATCACCCGAAAAGCGTATTAATGTTCTTGAACGCGATGGGGCTGACGTTGAATGTCTACCCTGCGTATCTGAATAGGTTTTGCTGCTTTAACGACGTAAGGTACTTTTTCGACAAAAACATCGCTTGTATCAAGCCCGAAGGTTTTTTCTTCGGTTTGCGCCATTTTTTTGAGGAAGAAATAGGAATTTAAAATAAAGCCTTCTTTAAGACCCATTTCATTCTCATAACTCAGGAATTTTTCTAGTACGATAAATTTAAAATCAGGATTTGGATTATACTGGTTATGCGGGTCATATTTACTTTCAAGCTGGATTTCTCCATTCTTAACCATATTTTCGACTACATTTCTAAAAAATACATTTACGCGCGGTTGTATTCTGAATCCAAGTTTAAGGTTTATTTTGACAACATTAAACTGATCCATCTGATTTACACTGTATTCCATAGTATATGGCTCATTTGTACGGTCAATATGCACAAACCAGTAAACATCAGCTCTCTTGGGTTTTTTTGCAAATATTGAATTCAACACCTTTTGCTCAATTTCAAAATCATTGTTTGCCTTTGTCAGGTAAACAAGATGGGTTGCATATTTTGGAATATCTGTGTCTTCAGTTAGCTGGTTAAGTTTGCCCAGGTAATCTTCGATATTTACGAAATGCAGAAACCGGTTATTGATTTTACGGGCCTTATACCAGATCCACATGGTAAAAATTATACCAAATTCAAAGAACAGGAACATCCATCGTTGGGTGATCTTGGCGACGTTGGCAATAAAAAACGCTGACTCAATACTGCAAAAGATCAGTAAAAATACTGCCACAATCCAGATTGGCACTTTTTTAATATAAAGCAGGAATCTTGACAATAAAATTGTCGTCATTAACATTGCAATAGTGATAGAGAAGCCATACGCCGCTTCCATATTTGATGATTGTTTAAAATAAAGCTGCACAGCGATGCATCCAGCCCAAAGAATCCAGTTAATACTAGGTATATATATCTGTCCCTTTAAATTCGTTGGGTTCTTCACAGATACCCGGGGCCAGAAATTCAAACTCAATGCTTCTGAAATAAGCGTAAATGAACCGCTTATCAATGCCTGACTGGCAATAATTGTTGCTGCGGTCGCAATCAGGATACCGAAAAACAGGAACCAGGTTGGCATCATGGCATAAAATGGGTTTTTATCACCCAGAGTTCCATGCTGTCTTAAAATCCAGGCTGCCTGACCAAAATAATTGATTACAAGAGTAGTCTTTACCAATATCCAGCTAATGCGTATGTTCTCCTTGCCACAATGCCCAAGATCAGAATATAATGCTTCAGCCCCTGTTGTACATAGAAATACTGAACCAAGTAACCAGAATCCACGTGGGTATTTGGTAAGCAGATCAAATGCATAGATCGGGTTTAAAGCTTTCAGTATAAATGGGTTTGTAACAACCTGATTCAGGCCCAGAACTCCGAGCATTATAAACCAGATAAACATGATCGGACCAAAAGAACTTCCGACAAGCTTGGTACCGAATTTCTGAAAGAAGAAAAGCAGGGTAATAATAACCACAACAATCGGTACAGTATGAATATTGGGATATAAGATTTGTAACCCTTCAATGGCTGATGAAACCGATATAGGAGGGGTAATAATACCGTCGGCAAGCAACGTTCCGGCTCCGATAATTGCGGGCCAGACCAACCATTTACCATGCCTCCTGATCAGGGCGTAAAGTGAAAATATTCCACCTTCACCATGATTATCAGCCTGTAATGTCAGGAAAATATACTTAACAGACGTCTGTAGCGTAAGTGTCCAGAAGATACAGGAGACGCCTCCTAAAACCAGTAATTCGCTGACAGGGCGGGTGCCGATAACAGCTCTTAAAACATATAAAGGCGAGGTTCCGATATCGCCATAGATAATTCCCAGGGTGACGAGTAAACCGGCAGCTGTAATCTTTTTTTGTACTGAATTCATTAAAAAATTATCATTTAGGAGCAAAAATACTTATTAACTTGTAACAAATTGAGTGTTCTTCAAATTAAATAGCGTCAGGGCGCCAAACGGCTTATTTCCCATGAATTTTGCGCAGTTAATTTAAATTCAAGCCTGTCATGCAGGCGACTTGACCTACCTTGCCAAAACTCTACCAGTACCGGTTTAAGTTCAAAACCACCCCAGTGCTCAGGTTTAGTATAGATGGTGTCAGCCGGATCGAGCTCAAATTTACGTTGCCGCTCTTCAAGGTATTCACGGCTCGGAATTATTTTGCTTTGAGGTGATATAATAGCACCAATCTGACTGCCTTTTGGCCTTTTATTAAAATAATCACGTGAGTCAGCATCGCTGATTTTTGAAATTTCTCCTTCAATCCGTACCTGACGTTCAAGTTCTGGCCAAAAAAATGTAAGGGCTGCAAATGGATTTTCGAGTAGTTGCTGCCCTTTCTTACTTTCGTAATTTGTAAAAAACCGAAAACCATCTTTATCGAAACCTTTTAGTAAGACAATTCTGGCCGATGGTTTGCCTCGTTTATCAGCAGTTGCAAGATTCATGGCATTCGGTTCGTACAAACCTGCTTGCCTTGCCTCTTCAAACCATTGCTCAAATTGAACAAACGGATCTGCCTGCAGGTCTTTTTCGTCAAGTTTATTTTTTTTATAATCTTCTCTGAGGCTTTCAATTGAGTCTTTTAACATTAACTGATATTTTTTTCAAAAATACGCAATCCGTTTGTTTTGATAATACGCTAAACAGTGAATCGTGGTTTCATATCAACATATTACTGTAATTTTTATAACTAACATTTAATAATCTATGATCTCTTTTATATGATAAGCTTTGAAAACGCCGCAAGTGGGAAACTGCTTATTTCCGAGCCATTTATGAGTGACCCTAATTTTAAACGATCTGTGGTTTATCTGGCTGAACATAATGTAAGAGGAACAGTTGGTTTCGTTTTAAATCAAAAATCTGGGTTTTTACTCAGCGATTTAATTGACGAATTCGAAAATAATGAGTACCAGGTTTATACCGGAGGTCCAGTAGGTAGTGATACGCTTCATTTTGTTCATACCCTTGGACATGAGATCTATGATGCGGTTGAAGTCAGTAAGGGTGTTTATTGGGGTGGAAGTTTTGAATCACTGAAGGTTGTTTTTGAGAAACGTCAGGTTCTTGAAAATGAAATAAAATTTTTTTTGGGTTATTCAGGCTGGGGTACAGGGCAACTAGAACTTGAGATAAAACAAAATGCCTGGATTGTTTCTGATTCAAAAAGTGAGTTTATATTTGCCGATATTGAGAAGCAGTTGTGGAATGAAACAGTCATCAGTTTAGGTGAAAAATTTGCTCCCCTTGTTAATTTCCCTGAAAATCCAAGTTTAAACTAGACAAATATTTTCACCATACTAATTCTCATAAATCGTAACTTATGAGTAAAGAAAACTTTGACAGGCAAAAGCTGGGTATCCTTGGTGGAGGTCAGTTAGGCCTGATGTTTATACAGGCAGCAATGAATTACGGACTAGAATTGTATATTCTTGATCCTGATCCAAATGCTTCTTGCAGTAATTATTGCAAAAACTTTTTAACAGGAAGTTTTTTGGATGAAGAAACTGTTTACAATTTTGGAAAGCAACTTGATATCGTTACGATAGAAATTGAAAATGTCAATGTTAACGCCTTAAAACGTTTAGAAAAAGAAGGGGTTAAAGTTTTTCCTCAGCCTCATATTATAGAACTAATACAGGATAAAGGCTTACAAAAACAATTTTTTATTGATCATTCTATTCCCACCGCTCCATTTGTTTTTATTGATGCAAAAAATCAGTTAAACGATTTTAGCTCTATGTTCCCGTCTGTGATGAAGAGTCGCAAGGCAGGGTATGACGGGCGGGGAGTTTACAATGTGAATGCCGAAGCCGATATCATACATGCTTTTGATGTTCCCAGTATTTTAGAGAAGCGGGTTGAATTTATCAAAGAACTTTCCGTTCTGGTTGCTAGGAATGAAAGGGGAGAAATTAAAACGTTTGATGTTGTTGAGATGGAATTTAATTCAGCGGCAAACCTTGTAGAATACCTTATTGCTCCTGCTCGGATATCAGAGAAAATTGAAAACGAAGCACGAGAGCTTGCCATTACTATCATTGAAGAGTTAAAAATGGTGGGACTGCTTGCTGTAGAGTTATTTCTGACAGCAGAAGGAATACTGATTGTAAACGAACTTGCTCCCAGACCTCATAATAGCGGACATCATACGATTGAGGCAAATTACGTTTCTCAATATGAGCAGCATTTGCGGGCAATCCTAGATTTGCACCTCGGTTCTACAAAGGCACGCTCAAATGCTGTTATGCTCAACGTGCTGGGTGAACCTGGGTTTGATGGACCAGCCCGTTATCAGGGTATAGAGCTCTTAAGCGAAATGGAAGGTGTTTATATCCATTTATATGGAAAAAAAATTACCAGGCCAAACCGAAAAATGGGTCACATAACAATTATTAATTTTGATTTGGACGCTGCTTATGTAACAGCACGTTACATCAAAGAAAATTTCAAAGTCACAACTTAATACCGATAAATCTGAAATTATCATAATTACTTTGTCATTTTCATGTATCAAATTGCTTAATTCATAATTATTCAGCGTAATTGTTTAGGTTTGCAGACCAATCAATCACTGTATGAATGCGTTTCAAGTCGATGGCCATAGTTTGGCTATACCAAAAACAGAATTTACAGCTAATATTCCTTTTACTGTACAAGATCTTTCTGTTCAGGAAATGATCGGAGAATCAATCTCTAATAATGAAGCTATTCTCAGCGATGAACAGGCTTTGGTTGTTGACACAGGTGAATTCACCGGAAGATCTCCAAAAGACCGGTTCATCGTTCGTGATGAAGTGACTGAAATGGATGTAAACTGGAATGATATAAACCAGCCGATCAACACGGAACATTTTGACCAGCTATTTGAGAAAATGAAATTACGCATGCTTGATATGCGTATCTACCGACGTCATGCCAGCGTATGTGCAAACCCGGCATATAAGCTAAACCTTGATATTTATACTGAGCATGCATTTCTAGACCTTTTCGTTCATAATCTTTTTCTTCCACCATCCAACTTTGCCCCTGTTTCGGCTACAACAAGATGGACAATCATTGCCTTGCCTTCATTTATGGCAAACCCTGCTGATGATGGTACCAGACAGGGGAATTTTTCTATCCTGAATTTTTCGCGTAAAATAATCCTCATCGGTGGCACCGCCTATACTGGTGAAATTAAGAAAGCCGTTTTTTCGGTCTTAAATTTTTTATTGCCTGCAAAAAATGTATTGCCTATGCACTGTGCCATCAATCAAGGTGAAGATGGTAAATCAGCTTTATTTTTTGGGCTTTCGGGTACAGGTAAAACCAGCCTTTCAGCAGATGCTTCAAGAAAATTAATAGGGGATGATGAGCATGGTTGGGGGCCAGGCGCTCTTTTTAATATCGAAGGCGGGTGTTATGCTAAATGTATTGGTCTTGAGCGCGAAAAAGAACCTCAGATTTTTAAAGCAATCAAATATGGAACTTTGGTTGAAAATACGCGGTTCCTGCCTGATTCAAAACGCATTGATTTTTTTAATGCCTCTAAAACAGAAAATACCAGGGCTGCATATCCGCTTAGTTTTATTGATAATGCACTTATCCCCTCAATAACGGGTGATCCGTCAACCATTTTTTTTCTAACCGCAGATGCCTTTGGTGTATTGCCACCTATCTCAAGGCTTAGCAATGAGCAGGCTGTCTATTATTTTCTTTCTGGATATACGGCCAAGGTTGCAGGTACAGAAACTGGAGTTCAAAGCCCGGAAGCAACTTTTTCTGCTTGTTTTGGAAAAGCTTTTTTAACCAGGCACCCTGGGGTATATGCAAAGATGCTTGAGAAAAAGCTGAAATTGGTTAAACCAGAAGTCTGGCTGATTAATACAGGTTGGTCTGGAGGTGCATTTGGAATAGGTAATCGCATTCCTATAAAGGAAACCAGGGCCATGATCACGGCGGTTTTATCAGGTAAACTTGAAAATGTAACATTCACGCTCTCTAAGGGCTTTAATCTTTCTGTACCGGATTCAGTTCCAGGAGTAAATAGTGACTATTTAAATCCCCGTCAAACTTGGGTCGATGTAAATGCATATGATAAGCAGCTGGAGATGCTCATCGGGCTTTTCCAGGATAATTTCTCTGTTTACCAGGCTTTTGTCGGGCCCGAAGTACTTAATGCAGGTCCTTCAATGTAACTCTATGGAAAAGGTAATTACACTAGGTCAGTTTATCATAGAAAATCAGAGTCATTTTCCGTATGCCAAGGGCGAATTGTCCAGACTGCTTAGGGATCTTGGAATAGCTTCAAAAATTGTTAACAGAGCCGTGAATAAAGCTGGGCTGGTTGATGTACTGGGAGAAACAGGAACCATAAATGTTCAGCAAGAATGCGTTAAAAAACTCGATGTTTTTGCAAATGAGCAGTTCATTGCTGCTTTGAAAAGCGGTGGTGAATGCTGTATGATCGTATCGGAAGAAAATGAGGATATGATTCCTGTTTATTCTGATATATCACTCAATGCAAAATATATCGTTGCCATAGACCCGCTTGATGGTTCTTCAAATATTGATGTCAATGTTGCCGTTGGTACCATCTTCAGTATCTACAGAAGGCTTTCAGGCCCTGGAAGTCCAGAAATTGAAGATGTGTTGCAACATGGCTTAAAGCAGGTTGCTGCAGGGTATGTCATCTATGGATCTTCGACTATGCTGGTTTATACGACTGGTCATGGGGTGAATGGGTTTACACTTGATCCGTCAATTGGTGAATTCTGCCTTTCACATCCCGATTTGAAAACTCCTTCTACGGGTACTATTTATTCAATTAATGAAGGTAATTACAATCATTTTTCTACAGGTATAAAAAAATTCCTACACTATTGCCGTCAGGATGATGCCTCAACTAACAGACCTTACAGCTCAAGGTATATAGGATCACTGGTAGCTGATTTTCATCGGAATCTGATTAAGGGCGGTATTTTTATTTATCCCTCAACAGCAGCTTTTAAAACGGGTAAACTGAGACTTATTTATGAATGTAACCCAATTGCCTTTATTGCAGAACAGGCTGGAGGTGTGGCTACAGATGGAATAAATAGAATTCTTGAAATGCAGCCCACAAGCCTTCATCAGCGATGTCCTTTATTCACAGGCTCTAAAAATATGGTTGAGCGTGCCATGCATTGTCTGGCTGAAGAGCACCGGCATGAACTGATGTGGTACGGTTAATTTATGAGTTTGTAGACCTTTATACATAAATCGTATCAATAGTACCAGCACGAACTGGTATGGTAAAATTCGGGGTTTGAAGGCAGCCTGCCATTAATCGTATCAATAACCTTTTTTATTTATTTTAGCGGTCAATCTAAAATAAACTATGGATCATCCTATTGTCGGTATTATTATGGGTAGTGAATCAGATCTACCGGTTATGGCACCTGCTGCTGCGTTTTTGAAAGACCTGAGCATTCCATATGAAATAACAGTTGTTTCAGCTCACAGAACCCCTGACCGCATGTTTGAATATGCCAAAACGGCTTCAGCCAGAGGTTTAAAAGTCATCATTGCCGGAGCTGGTGGTGCAGCCCATCTGCCAGGTATGATTGCCTCATTATGTGTTTTGCCAGTCATTGGCGTACCTGTCAAATCATCAAATTCAATTGATGGCTGGGATTCTGTTCTTTCAATTTTACAAATGCCTAACGGGATACCTGTTGCAACAGTAGCGTTGAATGCTTCTCAGAATGCCGGGATTCTGGCAGCTCAAATACTGGCTGTATCAGATGAGCTTATCACAGAAAGACTTATCAGCCATAAAGCAGCTCTTGCCGATAAAGTAATGGCCTCAGTTGAAAAATTAAAGACAGCATAATGATACAATAAATGGAGACTAAACCATTGGATATCAGTAGTTAATTTTCTAGTTTTAGGCAAATCTAAATGCATAGTGTATGAAAAAGCTACTGGTATTTTTTATGTCAATTGCTTGTTTTGATCTTTCACAATTGGCAATTGGGCAAACGCTAACCCCAACACAGCTTGCAGTCATAAAATGCGACTCAGCAACAAAACTCGCCGACAAGGGTAATATCGATCAATCAATCCGTTTGCTCAAAGAAGCTGTTCAACTCGACCCTTCTTCTGTAAGATACCCAAGTGAGCTAGCCTATTCATACTACCTGAGAAAAGATTTTCCTGCTGCTATCTCTTTGTTAGACCAGCTGGCGAGCAGATCTGATGCTGATGAAAAACTTTTTGTTTTTCTGGGTAGTCTCTATACCCAGCGTTCTGAGCCCCAAAAAGCCCTGGAGACTTATAGAATTGGTGTGCAACGGTTTCCACAGTCAGCTGTTTTATATGCTTCCCTGGCATCAGGCCTTATGAAATCAAGGTCTTATTATTCTGCTCTTGAAAATGCTGAAAATGGAATTCAGGCAGATCCATCCTATGCTGATAATTACTATCTGGCGTCGCAGATTTATTGTCATTCTACTGAAAAAGTATGGGGTATGTTATACGGAGAAATCTATCTATGCCTTGATCAGATGAGAGACTCAGCAAAAAGTCATCAGCTCAGTCAGTTACTTTATGCAACCTTTCAAGGCGCTGTACATATTAATGAAGGTGAAAATATCTTTGTCAATTTCAGTGATATTGCCATAGGAAATGGGGCTGAAAATGATGTAGCTAAATTACCTTTTCAGGTAGGGGTTTATGAGAACCTGATGCTTAATGCAGCTCAAGATGAATCTGTTCTTGATCTGTATACTATTAACCTTATTCGTACCCGGTTTCTGAAATCTTATTTTGAAAAGGAAATTAACGCCAGATACCCAAATGTACTTCTTGAATACCAGGCAGAAATTGCAAATGCAGGTTTTCTTGATGTGTATAATACCTGGCTTTTTCAAGCAGGCAGTGCCAGAGAATATGCAGAATGGCTGGCAAAAAATGGATCGCAGTATGCTGTTTTTCAAGCATGGTTAAAAGCAAATCCAATTACCCTTAACCGATCTCATTTTTTTAACAGCAGCCAATATTCCTGGAAAGAAAAACCCCAGTCAATTAAAATAGAACGCAAAATTACGGGGTTACAGGATTAATCTAATTTTATGAAAAAGATATTTTTGCTATCAACTAATCCGTATTATATTTTTTGTGCCATCGTTTTTTCAGGGTATAGTGGATATTCCATTGGCCAGTGGATCATTACCAACCTGTTTTAATTTTAGCCAGTCGGGAACTGCCAAGAATCTGTTGAAAACTCTTATACTTGCTTCTATACATGTATTCATAGCTTGAAAATCGTACCCTCTCAGATTAGAACAGTTAATGTTATCCGTTACGTGACAGCCCTTCGGGAAGGTGGTTCATTGCCAGCTATTGCCGAAGCTGATGATGGGTTTTTATATGTCCTGAAATTTAGGGGGGCAGGGCAGGGGGTCAAGGCCCTCATTTCAGAAATTATTGGTCGTGAGTTGTCAGCAAGTCTGGGTTTAAGAGTTCCAGAGCTGGTTTTTGCCAACCTTGATAGTGCCTTTGGCAGGTCTGAAGCAGATGAAGAAATTCAGGACTTACTCAAAGTCAGCACGGGTTTAAATCTTGCCCTTCATTATTTATCGGGTTCTATAACTTTTGATGCAGTTGTCAGGAAAATTGAACCCCAGGAAGCTTCTCGCATCGTCTGGCTAGATTCTTTGATACTTAATGTTGATCGAACTGCGCAAAATACTAATTTACTAAGCTGGCATAAAGACCTCTGGTTAATAGATCATGGGGCTGCGCTCTATTTTCACCATTCCTGGTATAACTGGTTACAAAAAGCAAGTCAGCCTTTTGCAAGTATCAAAGATCATGTTCTACTTGCCCAGGCAACAGAGCTTGAAAAAGCTGATCTTGACTGCAAACTGATCTTGCAACCAGATTTAATCAGATCAATCGTAGATTTGATTCCTTCAGAATGGCTGTCCGAAAACTCTCCTTTTGAGTCAGTTGCGGCACATCGTGAGGCTTATGTAAGCTTTTTACTTACCCGACTGAACTATTCATCACATTTTACCCTGGAAGCAGATCATGCAAGAGAATCACTTATTTGAATATGCGGTGATTCGCATCGTGCCACAAGTTGAGCGCGAAGAATTTCTCAATACCGGGGTTATACTTTACTGTGCCGGGCAAAATTTTTTGAAGGCAATTATAGTACTTGATACGAACAGGATACAGGTATTCTGCCCTAAACTTGATATTGCTGAACTTGCAGAATATACAAACGCCTTTGTAGCTATTTGTCAGGGTGGCAATAAGGGTGGGGCAATTGGTAATTTAATTTTGCCTGAACGCTTTCGCTGGCTTACAGCCAGAAGAAGTACCGTATTACAGACTTCTATGGTACACCCTGGTTTTTGTGCTGATCCAGACAAGATGTTACGCAAGCTTTTCTCAGAACTGGTTAGCTGTGAAACACTGTTGGTAGTAAAAAATGATCGTTAGGGCCTAAAACCATTTTCCTATAATTATAGTTACAATTATAAATACCTATTAAATTATATGGCTTTAATGAATCGTGCGGTGGTTATTGGAAGTGGCTTTGCAGGTTTATCTGCAGCCTGCTTTCTAGCTAAAGGTGGAGCTAAGGTAACAGTACTAGAAAAACATTCAATACCCGGAGGTCGGGCAAGACAATTTTCTCAGGACGGTTTTACCTTTGATATGGGACCCAGCTGGTACTGGATGCCAGATGCTTTTGAACGGTTTTTTGAGAAATTTGGCAAAACCCCGGCTGACTATTATGCCCTGAAAAGGCTTGACCCCTCATATACCGTATTCTATGATAAATCAGCAATAGATATTCCTGCTGACTATAAGAAATTACAAGAACTTTTTGAATCGATTGAATCTGGAAGCAGCATAAAACTAGATCGCTTTCTTGAAGGGGCTGCTTATAAATATAAAGTAGGCATGCAAAAACTGGTTTATAAACCAGGTTTGTCTGTCTGGGAATTCATGGATGCCGAGGTTTTTAAGGGTCTTTTTAAACTCGACCTCTTTTCTTCTATGAAGACTCATATCGGTAATTATTTCAAGGATGAAAGGTTACGTCAGTTACTTGAGTTTCCTGTTCTTTTTTTAGGTGCATTACCCGAAAAAACACCTGCCTTGTATAGCTTGATGAATTACGCCGATATTTGTTTGGGAACCTGGTATCCTGATGGAGGCATGTATAAAATAGTTGATGGCATGTACCAGCTTGCCATCTCTCTTGGTGTAGAATTTCAGTTTAATACAGAGGCGCTGCATATTGCCGTAAATAATAAAAAAGCTGTTGCTGTACAAACTGAATCTCAAAGCTTCCCGGCTGATGTGGTTGTCGGCGCTGCTGATTACCATTATGTTGAGACAGCGTTGTTGTCACCAGAGTACCAGTCTTATTCGGCTTCTTATTGGGACAGCCGTGATCTGGCTCCTTCAAGTCTGATCTTTTACCTGGGCCTTAATAAGAAACTGACCAATATCCAGCACCATTCATTGTTTTTTGATGTGTCTTTTGATACCCATGCAAAAGCCATTTATGGAAATCCTCAATGGCCCGAGAATCCACTTTTTTATGTAAGCTGTACTTCCCTGACTGATTCAAGTGTTGCACCCCAGGGGTGTGAAAATTTATTTATCCTGATTCCGCTGGCTACAAATTTAGCCGACGATACGCCTGAAAGAAGGGCAGATTATCTTGATCTCGTTATTGAAAGAATGGAATTAAGGCTTGACCAAAAAATCAAAAATTCAATTATCTTTCAAAAAAGCTTTGCTGGTACTGAATTTAAGTCAGAATATCATGCCTTTAAAGGCAATGCGTATGGCTTGTCAAATACGCTGATGCAAACAGCCAACTTAAAACCAAGTATTAAAAGCAGTAAAATCACCAATCTTTATTATGCTGGTCAGTTAACATTACCTGGTCCTGGGGTGCCCCCGGCATTAGTTTCAGGAGAATTAGTTGCTACACAAATCTTTAAAGAACAGTTTAGTTAATGAAACACTATGATTATATCATTGCTGGGGCTGGTTGTGCCGGATTAAGCTTTGCTATACATCTCATCAATAGTGCAAAATTTTCGCATAGTCAGATTTTAATCATTGACAGACATGCAGGAAGAAAGAATGATCGTACATGGTGTTTTTGGGAAACAAAATCTGGCCCCTTTGATTCAATAGTCTCAAAGAAATGGAAAACGCTTAACTTTTATAGCCCTGGTTATAATGCAGCTCTTGATATTGCTCCTTATACCTATAAACTGATCAGATCTATAGATTATTATAATTATGCTGATTCAATGATAGAAAAACAGTCTAATATTGATTATTTCTATGGTGATATTGGAAAGATCGAAGAAAATCAAGATCGTGCAACTATTTATGCGGGTGATCAGGTCTTTTCAGCAGACTATATTTTCAATAGTCTTATTACTAAAAGTCCTTTAAATAAGGGTGATATCGTTTTGCAGCAACACTTTAAAGGCCTTTTGATTGAATGCCCACCTAATTCTTTTGATGCCGGCAAAGCCACCTTAATGGACTTTACCATACCCCAACCTGGAGAAACGGCCTTTATGTATGTGCTACCTTTATCTGATACGAGGGCTTTAGTTGAGTATACAATTTTCGGTAAGGAAATCTGGCCATCTAATGCGTATGACGCCCAACTAGCAGAATACATTACCAGCAGGCTTAACCTCAAAAGTTATAAGATTCTTGAAACAGAACTGGGATCAATTCCAATGAGTTCTCAGTCTGTCAGTCAGAAATCAGCAAGAATCATACAACTCGGTATAAGTGGTGGTCAGACTAAGGCCAGTACCGGATATACATTCCAGTTTATACAGCAACATTCAGCTGCATTAGTTGCCGCACTTATTCTCACTGGTAATCCTGCCTTACATAGCAAAAAGCGATTGTTAAGATTCCATTTTTATGATAGTGTTCTGT
>Ga0209511_1001341_pt1 | contig 22108 bp, 17 predicted proteins | sample SSSSmetaG_FD_184141 | JGI IMG/M metagenome (GOLD analysis project Ga0209511, IMG submission 184141) | Glacier valley bacterial and archeal communities from Borup Fiord, Nunavut, Canada, to study Microbial Dark Matter (Phase II) - ​SSSS... | ecosystem: Environmental > Aquatic > Freshwater > Ice >...
CCTGGCCGGTTCTGAGTGTGCCGTAGACGAACACTGGCAGCTTTTCTTTCTTGGACGGTTGGGGTGGAATTGGCACCTGAGTGGCAGCCTGTACCCCAGGCTTGGCCTTGCTGGTCTTTCCTTTGACCTCGGCCTGGAAATCCGGCGCGGAATGGTCATTCTGGCAGCCTTCACTCGTTTTGTAGAACCGCCCACAGACCTTGCATTTTTCTATTCCATATTCCTCACGGGCAATTTTCTCAGCCAGAGGCGGCAACGGGGTGGAATCGTCAATGGCTTTGAGGGTACGCCAGAGGTTGGCATAACCCAGGGTCTGTTTGACGGTAGGTTGCGAGCCTTTATGCCCTAACTGGTAGCCACTTTTCTCAGCCATACTAAAAAGGCTGTCACAATACGCCCTGGCGGTCTGTTTGGCCTTAGAAAGAATAGCCGGGTCTACATTAGCAGGGTACTCGGACTGCTGAAAAACCTTCTCCAGCAAGTCTCCGGCCTCGGCGGTAGGCAACCCAAGCCGTTCGGCAAGCGGGGCTGCCAGCCCCACCTGTATAAGTTTTTTTAGACGATTGGCACTACAGGACATAAGTAACCTCACTGCCGCACTCAGGCGGCGATAATGCGACTGGTTTTGGCGGCGGTAACAAAGGCCGAGAACAGCTTTCGGCACCAGGCTGTCTCCAGCATCATTTCGGGATGGAACTGGCAGGTTAAGGCCCACCATTTCTCTGGGTCTAGGGACTGGCTGATTTCGACAATCCCATCCTCGGTGTTGCCGATAACCCGCAGACCAGCCCCAACTTTCTTGACAGCCTGGTGGTGGATGCTATTGGTTCGCACTGTACTCAGCCGAGTGATTTTGTGGAACAAAGAACCAGATTCCACCATGACCTGATGGTTGCCGTAGTGCGATAGTTCCCGGCCAAACTGGGACGGAATATCTTGAATTAGCGTGCCGCCCAGAGCAACATTCAGGAGTTGATGGCCCCGGCAGATGCCAAAAATAGGGATTTGGCGGGGAAGCACCAACTCTAAAAGCGCAAATTCCACAGCATCACGCTCCCGATTGAGGCCAGATGCGCCGTTTACCCGCTCGCTATAACGGGCGGGACTAACGTCTGCACCCCCGGACAAAAGTAGCCCGTCTAGCGACTGGGCTAACCTAGCTAGTTCAGCTAAGGAGGTGCCGTAACCAATATGCACCGCTTCGCCACCGGCCTGCGTGATGCCCGATTCAGCCCCGTATCCCCCGAAACTAATCCCAATTCTTGGTTTTGAATACATGCTGCGCCCCCCTCTCCTATAGGATTGAATTATGTTACGTCTATGCACTGTGTTTATGTATGCTTTATATGTAATACATAAATGTAATATAACTTAATCCTACTTTCCTGTCAAGTGCGTTGGCGCACATTCTTTTTAGGCGGAGATAATAAATCAGTTATAGGAAAATGGACATCCAGAGGTTGAGACAAAGGCCAAAGCCCCGCTCAAAGACGCTGCCGCCGTCAATACTACCCCGTGGGCTTTGTTTCACAGGTTGGAAGCGACAGGTTTGCCAGCAGAAACGGGAACGGGCGGAAGAATTAAGATCAGCCGAACAGTAAGAAGATTGCCCAAAACCCACTGGCTTGATGCCGCCTATGTCGGAGTTTCTACCCCCCTGATTCTAAAGATAGGCCGGGTAAAACCGCTCAGGGTTATGGCTACGGGATAGGGCAATCACAAGATGTGTGGGACAGATAAGTATGGTTTCCCGACCCGGCACAGAATGAGAACCAAGAGCTTCTGCGGGTTTAAAACAGGTGATATTTTCAAGGCCGTGCTTCCCACAGGCAAGAACACGGGAGTGCAAGTTGGTAGGGTCACAATTCGCCAGAGGCCGAGTTTCAAGGTCAATGGTGTAAGTGTGCATCCAAAATATTGTCAAATTGTTCAGCGCATAGACAGATAGGACACTCCAGCTATTTTGAACCCCATTAATAGGCATCAAACTTTGGCCGACATTTACCAGACCACCGAAGCCGCTACCAGGGGTTGGGATTGGCGGTGGTAGGAGATAGTTTCCGCCAATATCTCGTCAAGTTTAACCTTTGGTTGGTACCCAGTCAGGGCTTGCAGTTTGGCGATACTGGGTATTCGGACGCAAATGTCCTCAAAGCCTTCGCTGTAGACACTGCTGTAAGGCACATACTCAATCTGGGAAGGGCTGCCAGTCAGGGCGATGACCTTTTGGGCTAATTCCTCGATGGAGACTGGTTCGGGGTTGCCGACGTTGTAAATCTGGCCGTTGGCTTCGTCACTACTCATCAGTTTCTCTAAAGCCCAAACCACATCCCCTACATAGGAGAAAGAGCGTACCATCTGACCATCGTTGTAGACCGTGAGGGGTAGTCCGGCCAGGGCTTGTTTTACCAAGCGGGGTATTACCATCCCGTATTCCCCGGATTGGCGGGGGCCAGTGGTGTTAAAGAGGCGGGCGATAGTAACGGGCACTTTTTTCTCCTGCCAGTAGGCCAGGGCCAGGAATTCGTCCATCAGTTTGGAGCAGGCGTAACTCCAGCGACCTTTGTAGCTGGGGCCAAGCACTAAATCGTCGGTTTCGGTGAAGGGTACGCGGTTACTTTTGCCGTAGACCTCGCTGGTGGAGGCCATCAGCACCTTCTTGCGTTTGCGGGCCGCCCATTTCAGCACCAGTTCTGTGCCTTTGAGGTTGGTTTCGATAGCACGGGTGGGGGATTCTACCACCAGTTTGACCCCGACGGCTGCCGCCAGATGATAAACCCTCTCACAGGTATCAATCAGTTCGGCCAGGACGGGTTCGTGCATCACACTGTCAATGGTGTAGTGAAAGCGGGGGTGGGCTTTCAGGTGGCTGATATTGCTGATACTGCTGATACTGCCAGTGGAGAGGTCGTCAATGATATAGACTTCCTGACCGAGACTGAGGAGGTATTCAGCCAGATGGGAGCCGATAAAACCCGCCCCACCCGTGATTAGAACAGTTGTCATTCCTGGTTCTTTTCCCTGTCTTGATAAGAAGTTTGAGCTAATTCCCAGGCTTGGGGAATGGCTTCGGTCAGCCACCATTCCCAGAACTCAAGCCGCTTTTGAGGGTTTAACTTAATAGGCCAGGAAGGTTTGTTCTGATTTATGTTCTCCAAATGAGGCAAAAAGGAATATGCTTGCATTGCAATTGAAGTGAAATCACCTAGTACATCTCTAACTCCATCAATATCATCTGAGTTTGCATTTTCTAAATATTTAATGTCCTCATATAGAATTGACTCCAAAGCATAAAGTGCTGCTTGATATACCAAATTTCCTTGAAAAGTTGTCCACATAAATACAGGGCCATTAAATTTATTAGATATATCTTCATTTACTTCTTCGATATTGGCTTTAGACATTAAGATATCTTCAGCAACATTCAATAAGTCATAAGGGCTTGGCATGTCTTTAGGATAATTAATATTCTGGCAGACTTCTTCCCAAATAGGTAAAACTTTTTGCACAGTAATAATAGCTAACCAACTTAAAGTGTAATCTGCTATAGTCCAATGGTCAATTTCATTCTTTAGATAAAGCACAAAATCTGGTTCTGGCCCTGAATAGGTGGGGTGAAAAATTCTAGAGTAACCAATACTCTTATATATTGCAAAGCGATCAACTGCTTTGAAATGATGCCAAGTATCTACACGAAGTTTTTCTAAAAAATTTTTAACAAGTTGTTGTGTCTCGAATGGCAACTCCAAAATATTACCTCTCTACTAGCTTCAGGTATAAGAATATTTGTTAGTTTATAGAACTGACTAATCTTTTACCTACTTAAGAATAAGTTACCAACCATTGAAATTAGGATTGTATTCAGTTTTTACGTCTCTGAAAATTAGTTTCAAACCTCTTGCCTGATCAATCCACCACCATACCAAGAAAGGATACTGAGTATCAAAACCCCCACCTTTACCAGCATTTATTCTACAATTTTTACAAACATTTCCTAAAACTATTCCATGAATATCCTGTGGAAAACTCAAAAGAGTCAATGCATCTTTATCTTGAAGTAAATCTACCATTAGGAGTTCAGCATGTTGATCAAGCCCGGACCCTATGCGAAAATTACCAATAGGTACTTCACCCAATAAAAAGGTTGCAGCAAGGGTAAATCCAGATAACGCAGATGGAGGAACATTTACTGTCAAAAACATTTCATAATTTTTGGTCTTTATCATTTGTGCTCTAGCTATAGCGATAACGAAATTTTTAAAGCCTTTCGCCAACGATTGGGCCGTATCGTAAACCAAGCGTAAAGCTCCAAACGTAAGATCCGCTATTAAACGTGCTATAAGATCACGGTTTTGTACACCTACATAAACTAATGAAGCAACTGTCGTTGCATATATATACTTCAAAAGCATTGTATTCTGAAGAACTACTTGATTTCCGCTTGGATCTATGCTATTAATTGGGTTATTAGCAGTATAACTATACCTGTTGAAATCTGCCGGTTTATAAAAACTGGTTGAATAAGTATCCCTACTCAAAAACCTAGCCTGCTGCAGCTGTAATGCGTTGAGATTCTGAGTTCAATAAACCAAAAATTAGGCTCAAAACCCACAAATCTCATTGAAACCTTTTGCCATTCACTGCACCGAAGTTTTGTTTATTCAGGGCATTACCGTCGGTTTTGGACATTATTGGCATTTAACTACAAAACAGGTAATAGGTTGAGATCAAGGATTTTGAGTTCATTTTAGTCAAAAATTAATCCTGAATCTCAACGCATTACAGCTGAGCCTGCTGTGGATTATAATACCTGGCCCGTAAATCGTAAAGGCTGGTTAGCGAGTCAAACTGTTGCCCAGTATAAAGGTATTTTGTGTTGGGGGTCCCACTAAAACCTTGTAAATTCCCAAAAGCGTCATAATTATATTTCTGGCTGGATATTACGTTGCCACTGGTATCCGCTAGTGACCTTACGCCGCTATGCCCGTCCATCAGGAAATATTCGGTGCTGGAACTGCTTCGCTTTTGGGATAACAGCTCACCATTTCCCAATACGTAGCTATTCTGAATAGCGTTTGAACCATCAGTTTCCAGCACCACATCACCATAAGTAGACTCTTCATCCCAAAGGAAATTAGTAACGGCACTCCCAATGGTTTGTTTAACCCTATTTCCATCGACATCGTAAAGATAACTGGCACTACCACCCGGCACACTGGCCCCAATCAGCCTGTCCATCACGTCCCAAGTGTAATAGGTTCCGCCGCTGACCGTCGTGAGGTTGCCCCGTTTGTCGTAGCTGTATAGTTTGCTCCCTTCACTCAACAACTGGTCTAGCTCGTTGTATAAGTAGCTGGTGGTCAGGCTTCCGTTGGTCGAATAACTCAACCTATTCCCGGTTTTGTCATAGGCGAAAGTGGTGGTGGTTATCGGGTCGCTGCTAACCTTGCGAGTTTCACTAATCAACCTGTAACTGTCGTCATAGAGCCACTGGTTGTAATTCCCGCCGAACTCGTCCACTTTGGTTCTGTTACCCACCGGGTCAAGAGTGTAGGTGTAACTGACCAGAACTGTCCCACCACTATTCTTCTGGGTAATGTTGGTCAGGCGGTTCAGGCTGTTGTAGCCATAGGTGATACTGATGCCGTTGGGCAGGGTTAGCCCTACCCTTAATCCCACCGGGTCGTAATTGTAAGTGGTTTGGTTAGCCCCATCATCAGCCCCTTTGACCGTACTCAGTCGCAAGGCATTGTCGTAGGTGTAACTGGTGACTTTGGGGGTGCTGCCTACGGTGGCGGTCATGGTGGTGCGATTACTGCTGGTATCCCACTGGTACTCCACCTTCAAGACCGACGACCCCGGCTGGATAATGCTGGTTACCCGGTCGCGTTTGTCGTAGCTGTATTGGGTGGTGCCACTTCTGAGGCTGTCGGTCACGGTCTGCCTTTGCCCGGTGGCGGTGTAGCTCATGGTGATGACCCGGCTGTTATCGCCATAATTTAGCTGGCTCAGGCGGTTCATGTTGTCGTACTGGTAGGTGTTGGTGATCAGCCCGCTAGTAGTGCCAGCCGGAGCGGTTAGCTGCTGGCTGGTGCGGTTGCCCACCAAATCGTAACTATAAAGCTCAAAACTGTTGTCGGGCCAGATTTTCTTGCTCTGCCGACCCAACAAGTCATACTCAAATTTGGTGCTGTGCTGGTTGGCATCCAGGATGGTTTTAAGCCTTCCCAGTGGGTCATACTGGTAACTGGTGGTCTGGGTGACACCACCACTAACGCTAATCGGGATATTGACCGCCTTCAGCCGATTAAGCTCGTCATAACTGTAAGTGGTAGTTTTTCCAGCCTGGTCGGTTTTGGAGATAACATTCCCGGCCCCATCATAAGCCTGTTTATTATTGGTGCCATCCACAAAGTCAGTCTGGCTAGACCTACCCCGCAGGTCGTAGGTGTAGGTCATCACCCGCCCGTTGGCATCCTTGAGCTTGTAAGTCCGCCCAGCATCGTCATAGGTGGTAACAGTGGTCTGAGTGACCTGATTGGTGACAGTCATAACTCTATCGGCGTTGTCATAGTCGTAGAGGATATATGGCTGATTCAGGGGCAGACTACCCGCCCCGGAATAGGCGTTATACTGTCTGACTTTCCGACCCGCCGCATCATAGACGTTCACCGTGGTGGCGGCATCGCTGGTGCTACCAGTGGCGGAGGTGGTGGTAATAAGCTGCCCGGCTAAATCATAGCCGTAAGTGGTGGTCAGGACGGGAGACCCGGCGGAATTGTTACTGTTCTCCTGAGTGCGATTGCCCCGCCAGTCATAGACAAAGCTCTGGCTGGTGCCGTTGGGATTGGTTATCACGGTCACCCGGTTGGCAAAGTCGTAGCTATAGGTGATAATATTGCCCCTGGCATCCTTTTCGGTCAGTTTGTTGCCGTTATTGTCATAGGTAAAGCTGGTTTTAGCTTCAAAATTCACCCCGCCCCCAAAGGCGTTGGTGACGGTTATTACCCGACCAATATTGTCATATTGATACTTGGTCACCACGCCTACCGCGTCGGTCATCTGAGTCATGCGGCCCATCGTGTCATATTGGTAGCGGTTCAGGTTGCCTAGCGGGTCGGTTTCGCTAACCTTGTTGCCATACTGGTCATAGGTATAGAGGGTAAACTTGCTGTTACCATCGCTGCGGCTTAATACGCTCCCTCGGCTATCGAAGCTATAACCCCCAGCCGTGCCGATAGTATCAGTGACGCTGGTGGGCAGGAAGTTTTCATCGTAACCCACCCCCCAGGTATGGGTGCTGCCCGTAGCATAAGGCTCGATAATATTCTGCGGCCCACCATAAGGGTTATAGTTGGTGCGAGTGGGGATGCTTACCGTGTTGGTAACGGCAGTCTGGTAGCCCTGGGCATTAAACTCATAATTCACCGCCCGACCAGCATCGGCACTACCAGTATTAGGATTGGGCAGGAGGGTCTGGGTGATGTTATGCGACGAATCGTAAATATCCTGGCTAGAGCGGGTTTTGGTAGCGTCGCCAGTGCTGGTGCGAATGTCTACCGTCTCACTGACCAACTTGCCATAACCATCAAAGTTCTGCACCACCGTGCCATTATCGGGATTAGTGATGGTGGTGGAGCTATTGGGGTTGGTGGTCGTTGGTGACTACCACCGTGCCCTTACAATCTGGTGGCTCAACTAAAACGGTCAATACCTACAACGGAAGCGGTAATATTTCCACTGTTAGTCGCCTTAATAGTTGTAGTGGTTGCAGTGGCGACCAGACCACCCGTTACGAGTATGATGAGCTGAACCGTTTAGTGACCACCACTCAGGGTTACGGCAGCTTTAACTACAAACAGGTTAATATCTATGACCAGAATGGGAATGTAGTAGAAACCCGCCAGGGCAAGATTACTAATGTCACAAATTGGAGCGACCCAGCCCAGGTGGTAACGTCTACCACCAATTATGACGACCTGAGCCGCCCGATAACCAGCACGACTTATGCCTGGAATCCGCTAACCTCAGTGAACACCCCTCTGGCTACGGTATACGCTTATAACAATGCTCAAAACTTAAATACGGTGGTTGACCCTTATGGGATTACCGCCAAAAGCCAGAGCGACCCCGGCGGGCGGGCCATCAGCACCACCATTATGCCCGGCCCCAATACCAACGGAGCCCAAACCCAGTTTAGTTTCAACCTCTATGAAGCCAGGGGCTTGATTAGCCGCACGGTTGACCCTGCCGGAAATTGGGCCGATACCGCCTATGATAAGTTGGGCCGCGCCACCACTACTACCAGTTATACCGGGGTGGGGGGCACTGGCACGGCTTTGACCAGCTCGACCTATTACACTGACACTGCCAAACCCCAGTTTACCTCAATTGGCCCGGCCCCTGATTATGTGCGTCAGGATAGTTTTATGGATGAGGCTGGGCGGGTACTTACCAGCACGGTTTATACTGGTACTGCTGTGACCTATCCCACTGTTCCAGCGGGAGCCCTCAATACTACCTATACCTATGACGGGCAGAGCAATCGTCTGACCATGACTGACCCGACGGGCTATATTACCCGCTTTGGTTATGAGAATAGCGGTTGGCTGAAGCTGGTCACTCAAACTGTTACTCCTTTGGGGGCATCCCAGCCTGTGACCCTGACCACCGCCTATAATTATGACCTATTGGGGAATCGTCTCAGTACCCTTGACGCGCTTAGCCACAGCTCAAGCACCGTTTATGATATTTTGAACCGGGTCGTCACCGAAACCGATGCCCTGAATAATCCCTGGCAGATGGCTTATGACGGGTTAGGCCGGATGACCAGTCGCTCCGATGTCTTAAACCAGACCAGTCTCTACACTTATGACAATGCCTCGCGGATGGTGCAGCTTGCCAGTGCCGGGAATATTACCACTACCTACAGCTATAGTGCTGGCGGGCAACCTCTCACAATGGTGGACAAGCTGGGGGCAGGTGCGCCGATTACCACCAGTTATGATTATGATGGGTTAAACCGGATCATTACCACTACGAGCCCCCAGGGTCTGGTGAAATATGGCTATGACATCCTGGGGCGGCGGAATTCGCTGGCTTTTGGGCCAACTCTGGCTAAGCTAGTTACCAGCACCTATGGTTATGATAGTCTGAGTCGGCCTATTAGCATGAGCAACGGGCTCACTACCCCGCCCAACCAGCTCGTAAGCTACAACTATACCGGGGAAAGATTGACCAGCCTTAGCTATCCTAACGGGGTGACCGCGACTTATAGCTACGATGGGGCCAGCCGCCTGACCGGGATTAACCAGACCAAAGGGGTTTCTACCACCATCTTCTCGGTAAATTATACCCTGGATAAACTGGGCAACCGCACCGGGTTAAATGAGAACCTGAACGGGCAGGCCCGCACGCTGGGTTATACTTACGATGAGTTAAGTCGGTTGGTGAAGGAAGTAACTCAGGTGGGCGGTAGCCAGCCCGTCACTGGCACTTATACCTATGACAATGTGGGCAACCGCAGCCAATTGGTCAGTTATGCCCCACCTAATACCAAGGGCGGTGCTAATCCGACACTTCTGACCACCACCTACGCTTATGACCAGGCGGATCGGCTCAATACCCGGATTGTGCTGGCGGGGAGTAGCCAGCCTGTCACCACCACTTATAGCTACAATGGCAACGGCAGTTTGATTGGCGAAAGTGCGCCGGGCAGCGAGCTTGTAACCTACACCTACGATGTGCGAAACCGTCTGAGTAACTGGCAGAAGGGCAAGGGCGGGGCGGTACTCAGCACTGCCAATTTCAAATATGATGGGCGCGATACCCGCTTATCTATGGATTACACTGTCATCACTCAGACCCAGACCACCAACTATTTGCAGGATACCGGGAGTGGCTTGCCAGTAGTGTTGATGGAAGTCAACCCGACGACTGGTGGGGCTAATAGTTTCCTCTACCCGCTTGGCTCGACCAGTCCTATCTTTGAGGAAGAGCAAACTGGAACCGAAATGTGGTATCACAGTGATGGCCTGGGCAGTGTGCGGGCCTTGACCGGGAGTAGTGGCAATATCCTCAACACCTACGCCTACAATGCCTTCGGGCAGAAGACTGGCGGGACTTATAATAGCAAGCTAGAGACCGACCACCAGTTCGCAGGAGAGCAACTCGACCCCACCGGCTTGTATTATAATAGGGCTAGATATTATTCCCCAGGCTTGGGTAGATTCATTGGCAGAGATTCTGAGTTCGGTGATACTCTGAACCCTCTTAGTCTCAATCGTTATAGCTATGCCTGGAATAATCCACCTAATAGAACTGACCCTTCTGGTAACGAACCTAAAGTTTACGATTCCATTCCGAAAATGAAAGAATTGGAGTCTACTTATGGGGTTCAATTCTATAGTAATTACCGAACTAGAATAGCGGTTGTAAAGGGTGGAAAAAAAATGTCAGTTACTGAGAAGTTTAGCGAATCATGTACGAATGCTGTTTCAAGTGGCTGCACCTGGTTTGATTTGAATGATGAACAACTAAAAGATGCTCTTGAACAAACTGAGAGAGCATTAAAGCTTTATAATTATGCATTTGGTGGTGATTCGTCAAGTTTTACAAACTTTAAAAAACACATGGGCCGTATTATCTTAAAATATATTCCTGATACCGATCCAGACTCTAAGGCGAATGATGGTGTGTCTGATGTATGGGGAGATACAATTAACATAAAACAGGGTAATTCCGGCTCGCGTTTCGCTAAGGATAAATTACTGAATCCAAAAAGTATAAATGATTGGAGAAACGGGTTAACACATGAATTCGCACACGTTTGGTGGAATCACGATAAGCTACAAGTATCCTATCTAAAGGCTATTCTAGGAGGTTTAGATGTTGATATTTTAGGCGATAATATTTGTTTTTTATTGAGTTTCGCAGGTATAAATATTGCCAATACTGGGCCTGAAGAACCACCAACATCTTACGCTCATGGTTCCTCTTATGAAGATTTTGCCGACTCGGTTAGATGTGCTCTTCGTACCGTAGGTAATGTTGAAGAGTGTGGACCAGTTGGACCTAAACGATTAAATTTCATCGAAAGCCATGGAATGATCAATATTAAAAAAATATACTACCCGGGAATTACGCCAGGTGAAAGGTAGTAGAGAGCAAAAATTTCTCTGAATATCTCCAGATTTTCTTTATTAGAGGTTAGTATGTAGTTAATTGGCTCTAATAAGAATTTAGTGGTAAAAGTGTCAAATTGAGACTATCTACTTATAGTTTTTGCTTTACCTCACGCTCAACCCTGAAATTCTACCACGTAAAATAAGTTGGAGCTGGTCAATTATAATTCACTATAGGCTAACAAATTTTTATGCAAAGAAACGTTTCAAGAGAAAGCCTTATTTACCGCAATTTCTGGCTTGGAGTAATCCTCATTATTTTTTTATTATTATTGGGAAGTTGTGCTTTGGTTTGGTGGATTAACCAACCCAGACTGGGGGAAATATTACCAGATTACCAAACGGCTACTTTTCTCAAGGGGGCTAATGTTACTTATGAAAGTAAAGGAGGCTTCCATAATTCTGAGCTAACCTTAATATGTGGCGGAGGAACGTTCATAACAGAAGATTACAAAGCTTATGCGACTGCGGATAGTATTAAGCAAATTTTGGCTTTTTTTCGTCAAGAAGTTTCAAAGAAAGGATTTGGGCAAAAAGAGTATTCTGTTACAGGATTGTTTTTTGGCAAATTTGAAGGCTCCGTAGATTTAGAACTTACTAATGAAATTATCTGCGAACATCGAATAGTAAATGGTCAGAGAAAATATCCAGGGTATGCAATAATGTTTCTGGATCCCAAAGTTCAAACCGAAGCTAACGCAATTGCAACATTATTACCCGGAGTTAAGGTTAATAGCATAGTATTTCTAGTGATGCGAGGGTTTATTCTTTATGAAAACTGAGTTAGGTAAACCTTCAGCTAGTTACAAAATAATTATTAAGATGAGCTTTTAGGAGCCGTCAATTTGTCCACTGAGATTAAACCCCAATCCCATTTGTACCAATCTCGACCCCTTCCAGTCAGAGGTAAGCGGTGGGGAGTTGGGCTGGTTAAAGTGGTGGGGACGGGCTTGCTGCTCCTTTTTATCTGGAACCTCAATCTGAACCTTGCCCAGATTACTACCAGCCTGTTTGCGGCAAATCTGTGGCTGGTTCTTCTTTCGGCCTTGCTCATATTCCCGATTCTGGCTCTCAAGTCCTGGCGTTGGAGTATCATATTAAACAACAGTGGCTTGAAACTGTCTTATGCCAGTGCCTTTTATCTCTATGCGCTGGGACTATCGGCTGGCAGCTTCACCCCTGGTCAGGCGGGGGATGCCATTAAAGCCTGGAAATTGAAAGAAAGCGGCTATCCCTTCGCCACCTCGCTAAAATCAATCGTATTAGACCGCCTATTAGATCTGCTGGTGCTGGCTATCCTGGCAATCGGCAGTATTGTCTTCCTTAGCAGCACCTTCCTCAACGAATTAGGGGGTAGCCTGCTACTTTTGGCTCTGGTAGCATCCATCCTGCTAATTATTACCTTCCCAAAGCTCTACCAGCCGCTACTGGCCCTCTTAGCAAAACTTATCGAAAGAAAAACCGGGAAATATAGCACAGGCGAAGTAACTCCAACCATTTATAACCCACCTCCCAACCTTAAAAGTTTCATTTCACCCTTTCTAATTACCCTGGCAACCTCGAGTCTGGCAATCTTTAGAGTGTGGCTTTTAGCGGTGGCTCTGGGGTTAAATCTGGGTTTGCCGGAAGCGGTGGCAGTAAGTAGCCTGGGGACAGTGGCGGGGCTGGTGCCAGTCTCAGTTGCCGGAATTGGTACCCGTGATCTGACCTTAATCGGTATCCTGAGTAAGTTGGGCTACCTCCGCGAAACCGCCGTTAGTCTCTCCGCCCTGGTTTTATTATTAAGTCTGGTAAATTTAGTGGTGGGCTATACCATCTGGTCCACCCGCCCAAAATCCAGCCGTGAACAGGCTAATAATGGCTGGAACCATGCAAATAACTCTAATCTGGAAAGTACCAAGGAATGACAATTAACCTCATCACGGGAGGGGCGGGTTTTATCGGCTCTCATCTGGCTGAATATCTCCTTAGCCTCGGTCAGGAAGTCTACCTAATTGACGACCTCTCCACTGGTAGCATCAGCAACATCAGCCACCTCAAATCCCACCCCCGCTTTCATTACACCATTGACACTGTAATGCACGAACCCGTCCTGGCCGAACTGATTGATACCTGTGAGGTGGTTTATCATCTGGCGGCAGCTGTCGGGGTCAAACTGGTGGTAGAGTCTCCCACCCGCGCCATCGAAACCAACCTCAAAGGCACCGAACTGGTGCTGAAATGGGCCGCAAGAAAACGCAAAAAGGTGCTGCTGGCTTCCACCAGCGAGGTCTACGGCAAAAGTAACCGCGTCCCCTTCACCGAAACCGACGATTTACTGCTCGGCCCCAGCTATAAGGGTCGCTGGAGTTATGCCTGCTCCAAACTGATGGATGAATTCCTGGCTCTGGCCTACTGGCAGGAAAAGAAACTGCCCGTCACCATCGCCCGCCTCTTTAACACTACTGGCCCCCGCCAATCCGGGGAATACGGGATGGTAATACCTCGCTTTGTAAAACAAGCCCTGGCTGGATTACCCCTTAGCGTCTATAATGACGGGCAGATGGTTCGCTCCTTCTCCTACGTTGGCGATGTGGTTTGGGCTTTAGAGAAATTGATGAATAACGCCGAAGCCAATGGTCAGATTTACAATGTGGGCAACCCCGAACCCATTACCATCGAGGAATTAGCCCAACGGGTCATTGCCCTGACAGGCAGCTCCTCCCAGATTGAGTATATGCCTTATAGCAGTGCCTACAGCGAAGGCTTTGAGGACATCTGCGTCCGAATACCCAGTATTGCCAAGCTCCAAGCCTTGACTGGCTACCAACCGAAAGTAAAACTGGACGAAATACTGGCCGAAACTATTGCCTACCATCGCCAGTCCCACCTACAGTTGCGCGGGACACAAGCCTTGCAGCCTATTATCTGACTTTGGGCTAATTGTAACTAAACCTTATTAAATAAATTTAGACAACTTCAATATCAGACCCAAACCGTTTCATTTCTAAAGTTAAAGAGGAGGAGCAGTGGCTCAAACTATTATTCACCCGCCTTCGATCCCAAATAATACCAGAGTAAGTAACAGAGGACTTTTTGCCCTACTAACCTTCCTACTAATACTACTTTTATTGGCCTTCCGGCTGGCTTACGGTAGTTTCATCTTGGATGATGCCTTTATCAGTTTTCGTTATGCCCGAAATTTAGCGCAGGGTCTAGGATGGGTTTTTAATCCTGCTGACCCACCTATTCTTGGAACCACTACTCCGCTTTTTACCCTAATCCTGAGTAGCCTGAATTGGTTAGGATTTTCTCTGGAAGGGGCCAGTCTATGGCTCAGTATTCTAAGTGATGGGGTCAGTATTGGCTTGCTTTATCTTATCGGACGACAAATCCATTCTCCCAAGCTTGGTTTAGCCGCTGGATTATTCATAGTTTTATGGCCAGATTATCTGGCTTTCTCTCTTTCAGGGCTTGAAACCAGCTTTTATGTTGCCCTGCTTTTAACCTCTTTTTATTTTTATTTAGGAACTAAACCGTTGCTGACGGGAATGGCTCTAGCCTTCCTCGTACTTACCCGCCCTGACGGATTAATCTTGGTAATAGTTTTGGCTGGTTATTCCTGGTTTATGAACCGAAAAATCCCCTGGAAAATGTTGGTTAGTTTTCTACCCTTACCGCTGCTCTGGTTTGGCTTTGCCACCCTCTATTTTGGTAGCCCCATCTCTCAATCTATTATGGCCAAGGCTGGGACGGCTGACAATCCCCTGGTCAGCCTGTTTTATCTGACGCGTTTTTTTCTCTGGGATTACAAATTTATTCCTACCGGGCTAGTCCTGCTGGGAATTTGGCGGATATTAAAAGAACCACACTACTCACTTTTACGATTGCCATTGATTTGGAGTGGCTTTTACGCTCTAATATTTGTTCTGGCAGGTGCTTTCCGTAACTTTAATTGGTACTATACTCCCTTATTGCCATTTTATTTTTTAGGTCTGCTAATTGGTCTGAGGTTCTTCAAAGAAGACTTAATTGCCACAAGACTAAAAAATCTTCCAAAACCTTTAAACTGGCTTGTTAAGTGGTTGGCCCTTGGTGTTGGAATAGGGTTACTGGTTTTAGTGACGGTAGTGCAATATCAGAAGTTAGTTGAAGCAGTCAACGGGCGGGAAATCTTATATAAGACTGTGGTTATGGAACAGCTCCAGAAACTCCCACCGGACGAGGAGGTGGCTGCCTGGGAAATCGGGGCGGTAGGCTATTATTGCAATTGTAGGGTTTATGATTTAATGGGACTGGTCACTCCAAAACCGCCGAATAAAGTGATTTTGGAGACGATAAAGCAAATTAAACCAACTTACGTATTTGGGTTTGATGTCCATTTAAAAACTGAAACTTTAGCGTCAGCCTGGTTTCAGGCTAATTATGTGCTGCTGAAAAGTCAGTCAGTCAGGATTTTGGATCAAAGAACATTTTACCTTTTCAAAAGAATAGATTAAATAGTTAAAGAAGTGATAAAAGGATTACGAATATTAGCCGACCTATTTTTTATAGATTTGAGCCTTAATATCCAAATTTTTCAGCCTGCTTTTGAGGCTAAAAGTTTCAGAATCCTTTATACTTTACTTCAGGTCTATAAGAAGCTGTTTTAGTTGTCTGTCATTTCGCGACCGAAATGTACCAGCCAATAGCGGCCAGTTAAAAAATTAATTCGCGGCAGCGTGTACCAAGCCATTTGCGGCAAGAGGTGCCAGAGTTTTACGACAAGGTTGTTCCAGCATCTTCCCAGCCGAATTATTTTGTAGCCGCCAATTTGAGCGTGATAAGCTTGCGTTCGCGCGAAAGTTGGTGGAGCGACAGGCGCAGCCTGGAGCATATAATTTAATTCCGTCTAACGTTAAATTATTGCCCTGCTACTGGCACATCCCCGGTGTAAATCTTTGGTACATCCCTGCCCGCTCACTGACAAGTTGTCATCAAACCAACCAATGATAGGCAAGGAACGTTAACCGGGAGTCTGTCGTGGGCCATAACCCAGGCCAATAGTGGTAAACTCCTTAACTTCGGAAAGCTACAGAGTGGAAAGTGGCAAATGTCAGGACAGGCCAGCCTGGGAAGAAAGGAACATGGATGTTGTTGGTAGACTCTAGGCTTTCACTTTGAGCCGCTTAGCCCGCCCAGTGGGTCACTGATGGAACAGATTTGTTGGAAAGCGGGAAGTTAAACGGTGGATAGAGGTCAGGTGAGTTAGCCGATTATAGTAACTGGCCTTTTTTAGATCAGGTTTGAGCTTAGGCGAAGTTGGCTAGAGAAAGGGCAACTCAAAAGGGAGGTACAATTGGCTGTAACCAGCTTACCTAAAGAGGTAGCCAATTTCAAAGCCTTATTAGAACGCAAGCGAGGATATGGGGGGATTGAAAACAAGTCGCATTGGGTTAGGGATGTAGTTTTGGGGAGGATGCCAGTCTCATACAAAAAGGGATGGGTCCCAGAGTATGGCGGCTTTACGCAACACTGCCTTAAATCTCTTCCGTAAAACGGGTTACTCTAAGATTTCTTCGCGTTTACACTTTATTTCTGGTCATCCCGCCCACGTTTTGTTTTTGCTTGGCTTAAACGCATAAACCCTGAATTCTAACCAAAGATTCATTGACAAATGTAAGAGGAGTGGCTAAATTAGACAGATGGCTAATAAAGTTGAGGTTATAATTCCAAACTGGAATGGGAGTTACTGGCTAAAAGCCTGTTTGCTCTCTTTGCAAGCGCAAACCTTTAAGGATTTCCAGGTTACGGTAGTAGATAACGGCTCTACTGATGATTCGGTTGAATATATCCGTAACAATTTTCCTAACGTAGTAATAATTAAATTACAGGAAAATCTTGGGTTTCCAGCCGGAATAAACGCTGGTATTCAGGTTAGCCAGGCCACTTATGTATGCTGGTTAAATAACGATACAGAGGTAGCCGCCGACTTTTTAGAGCAGTTAGTGACGGCTGTTGAAGCCCACCCTCCTAGCGAATGTTATGCAATGGCTGCGGCGCGGGTACTGTTTATGGCTATCCCTGATACCATCAACTCCGCTGGTATCTTTATAGGAGCAGATGGCTTGGGGCGAGATCGGGGCTACCAGCAAAAGGATGGAGCTTTTTTTGATGGGACTAGCGAAGTGTTTGGCCCGGCAGGGGTGGCGGCACTTTACAGACGCACTCTCTTTGACGAGATTGGTTGGCTAGACGAGGATTTCTTCTTGTACAGCGAGGATATTGACCTGAATTACCGGGCGCAACTGGCAGGGTATCGCTGTCTCTACGTACCGCAGGCGTGAGTGTATCATCAGGGGTCGGCCAGTGCCCGTACCATCAGTCGTCGGGCGGCCCGTCTTGCCAGCCGAAACGGGCTAGTAGCACTGCTGAAAAACCTGCCTAGCAGAGTACTGCTACGTCAGTTGCCCTGGATAGTAATCGGTCAGATTTATCAACTGGTTCTTTTCGCTCGCCAAGGCAATCTGATAGCGGCACTAGCAGGGAAGGGGGATTTTTGCCTGGTATTACCGGCAACCCTGGCTAAGCGCAGTAAAATTCAGCTCCAGCGTCGGATAGGCGTTGCTCAATTTAGTGGTCAACTGCGGCTTGGGCGTACCACTCCACGACTGGTACAAAAACTGAAAGAAGTGCTAAACGTTCTAGTAGGCAAATCAAGTAATTAGTAATTTCTGCCTGACAATGCGGCAACAAATTATCGACTTTATGGCGACGCTTGGAGTTGTGTGTCAAACGGCGCGAAAGTCGAGTTCTTGCTCAAAATATGTCAAGCAAATTAGGGAGATTTTGGTATAAGAGATAACATCTCATTAAAGTCGTTTTAGGTATGTTACCTATCCTTGAGAATTACATCAGCCAAAACAAAAGTCTTGGGAAGGGGAAGTAGCTAAAACAGCTCTTGCTAGGTACTAATTATAAAGATTTGACAGTCAAAGTCAATCAAAGTATTCTTACATCTAACTTAAAGTTACAAACTTTAAGTTCAACTTCCCCAAGTTAGTATTGTATTTAAGCTGGTTAGTCTTTTTATTTATTGGTCTGAACTTAAAGAACTAAGGGTGTCTGAAAACTTTTAACCTCAAAATTAAACGAGAAAGTTTCGTTATTAAGGTGCAGGTCTATAATTACAATAGGTTAAAAACTCAATAATTCTGAAGAAAGGATCTATGAGTAAATTTCGACGCTACATCGGGTCAATTCAAGCAGATGCCGAGAATCAATACAGCGACCTTTTTAATAGACATCTCTATGAACTTACATTAGAGGCTAAAGCTAAAAATAATGGACTTAAAATGTTGGATGTAGGTTGCTCTGATGGTAGCAGTACCCTGAGATTGATTGGGAATGTGAAAAACATTGAAATTCATGGTCTCGAAGTGGTTGAAGAGCGGGTAGAGAAAGCTAAAGAGAACGGAATTCTGGCCCGAGTAGGAAAGGCTGATGAGTCTTTTCCTTATGAAGATGATGAATTTGATGTAATAACCTCTAATCAAGTTATTGAGCATCTTAATAATCAAGATATGTTTTTGGCTGAAATTTATCGAGTATTAAAACCAGGCGGTATTTTCCTGGTATGTACCGCTAACTTATCAAGCTGGCATAATATTGGAGCCTTATTTATGGGTTGGCAGCCGTTCCCAATGACAAACTTTTCTGAGAAAGATGCGGCAATTGGTAACCCATTCGCCTTTCACTGTGGGGAACAAATTGAGCATATCAGTATGCTTCATACCCGTCTTTATACTCTACGGGCTTTAAAAGACTTTTTACGACTTCACAAATTTGAAGTGCTAGAAGCAGATGGTACAGGTTACTATCCACTTCCAACCAATATTGCAAAGATTATGAGTAAATTAGACCCTTCTCACTCGGCTTTTCAGTATATAAAAGCTCGAAAGTCACTATAAGTAATTGCTGATTAGTTTTCCCGCCACTTTAACCGTGTAGGGCAAAAAAGGCTGAATCTTATCTCGGGTTACGGGGTAATGAGAAAAAGCATGAAATAATGGTGGTGTTGAAATCTCTGTGATAATAGCCATTACGCTGGCCTTGCCGCCCCTCGCTACGTTCTTTGAAACCAACCCCTACAAACTCATTTAATTCTTCCCTCATTACACTTTCCAGCACAGTCCGAACAGCTAAGCGGATTTGCTGATAAAGCATTTCGTGAAAATCGACCTGGGCTAGAAGTGGTCCTTCTTTACCAGCTATGTTAGACTTAGTTTGAGATTTAGACATGGTATTCTCCTTAGCATGTTTGTTCTTAGTGTTTTGCTAAAGAATACCGTGTTTTTATCCTTTCTTCAACCCAGTCTTTTACACAATCCTTAGATTACTATCGAAAGTTCCTAAGTTACTAACTTTTGTGGAGTATCCGCTTCACCAGATCGTAGACCACCGTTACTTTACCCAGCGTCATTTCGCGCAGGGTTAGCCCATCGACTTTAGAAACAAATCCCAGTCGGTACTGGAGTACAAACAGGGTGTTCCAGACCACCGCCGGGAGCGCAATCAGGGCCAACGGCCACCACCCTGCCCTTTTGTATAAATACTCCAGCAAAGCGGCCAGACCCAGCGCGAAAACCGGCGCGCAACTGATAAACATGCGGCCCCCGAAGGCGTCACCCTGCCACCATTCATGCCAGGCCGCAATGATATAAAGCTGAGCAACCACTGCCGCCACCAAAATCAGGGTATAAGAGCGGTCGCGCTGGGCCAGCCACCACCAGCCAACTATTGCCAGCAAGATCAGCGGGTGACAGGTGAGCAGACCGTGACGGGTAGAAAAGAGGGTTGCCAGCACTTCCGGCGAAAACCAGTTAAAAGTCTCTCCCTTGACCAGATAGCCGCTGGTAAATGGCTGGCCGTAGTAACGCCACGCCACCAGCATTTGAGGCAGGTAACTCAGCAGCGATCCGGCCAGCACCAGCAAACCGGCCCCGACCTGCCTCCCGATAGCCGGACCGGATCGCAGTCGCACCGCTCTGCTAAATTGCCACAGCAGATCGAGGCCGAGGATCAGCAAAAATGCCCCGTCCTGCGGTCGGACGGCGGCAGCCAACCCACCCAGCAGACCCAGAACGCCCCAGTATAGCCAGAAAGTACGCTGCCGCTCGAACCGCCACCAACTTATCAAACCCGCTACAACTGCCATCGACGTCAGGTGTGGCATGGAGTTTTCCAGCACCAAATAATAAAAGAGGTTCCAGCCGAACCAGACCAAAAAAACCGCCAGTAGAGCGAGGGCCGGACGCACGAACTCCCGGCACAGCCGAACCATCAGCAAAAGCCCAATATAGCCGTAGAACATTGTCCCAAAGCAGACCGCATACTGGTACAGCCAGCTATAGCCATCGGTGCTGACCGACAAGCCCAGCAGGTGCAACAGGCTGGCGATCAGATGCGCCGTCAGATAAAATGGCAACCACAAGAGCGGCAACCCAATACTGTACTTGGGGATTTCGGCACCGGGTGGCGTTTCGCCAGTCAGTTGGAGCAAATCGTTGCGAAGATCGAGGTCGTGGTCGAATACTAGAGAATGCAAATTGGCAAAATAGCTGGTGCCATCCGACCCGACCAGCAAGCCATCCACGCGCGGCACCATCAGCGTAGCCGTAAAAACCAGCACGCAAAAAATAAATAAACCGGTCACGATCAAATAAGGCTGGTTCAGCCAGCGACTTATCCGACCGGCGTTAGGCTCGGTAGCAGGGACAGTTAGCATATTAGCCATCGGGAAAATAGCCTGTTAAAAGAATTTGACTGAATAAATTTTGATAAAAAAGCGATCCAATGAGCCAGGGCCGCTATAGCTTACCGCATTTGATTGTAAGGCTAAATAGGTGGTTCTGTCAAAACTGAGACGACTAAGCTCGACTTATATAATAGTTTTGAACAAAGAAGCCATCGTAGTTTTTCAAGCCCCCTGGGCAATTACTGGTAATTCTTTCGGCACAATTTTGGCACCAGCCCATACTTTTTTCGGGTCGAATGTACCGTTGTTCTTTAACAAAGAGTAAGCTGTGACTAACATTTTACGTATAACCGCCATCAAAGCACTGCGTCCATTCAGGCCACGTTTCTTTAATTCGCGGTAATAGTTCCCAAAGGTTGATCCCTTTAGACGCAAACTGACTAAGGCCGCCATGTATAAGAGGCGACGCAGCCGACCACTGCCACGCTTGGAAAGTTTCATCTTGCCTTTCCATTTTCCACTTTCTTTAACTTAGGACTTTCGGTTAGCTCGACTAACTGACCAGCATAACCCCCGTCTGCCCAGATCAGTTTCAAGTTGGGATATCGCCATTTTGCTTTTTCTAATACGCTTTTTGCTCCAGCTCGATCCTGAACGTTGGCGGCGTGTACCACTACTACCAATAGTAAACCGAGGGTATCCACCAGAATATGTCTTTTGCGACCTTTTATCTTCTTTGCCGCATCGTAGCCACGTTTCCCCCGCACTTCGGTGGTTTTTACTGATTGACTATCAATAATAGCGGCACTTGGTTGGAGGTTATGACCCTCACTTTGGCACAGCTGACCCCGCAGTACATCATTGATGGCTTGCCAGCTATGGTCACGCCGCCTGCAATGATAGTAATAAGAAACCAACTTAAAAGGTGGTAGGTCGTGGGGCAGGTTTCGCCAACCGCAACCATTTCGAACCAAATAGAAAATACCGTTCAGGATTTCTCGGCGAGGGTAAGTTATTTTTCGCCCTCTTGGTTTTGGCCCTAGAATGAGTGGTTCGATTAAATCCCACTCCAAATCATTTAAGTCGCTGTCATAGGCTTTTTGTGTATTCATGCCTCCCAGTTTAGTGAATTTGTAAATACCCCTCCCCCATTTTTAGACAGGCTTTAACATACAATCACCGACGCGATTAATATGGTGGGTAAGATAGG
>Ga0209511_1001342_pt1 | contig 22086 bp, 16 predicted proteins | sample SSSSmetaG_FD_184141 | JGI IMG/M metagenome (GOLD analysis project Ga0209511, IMG submission 184141) | Glacier valley bacterial and archeal communities from Borup Fiord, Nunavut, Canada, to study Microbial Dark Matter (Phase II) - ​SSSS... | ecosystem: Environmental > Aquatic > Freshwater > Ice >...
TAGCGCGAAGTAGGTGCCGGGGGTGGTAGCCCGCATCGAGTATTCGTATTGATAGGTGCCAGCGGGCAGGAAAGTGGCAAAGTAGACGACTTTATCATCCTTCACCTGGCTGCCATCGTAGCTGCGACAGTAGTCTACTGGCCTGCTACCCTGAGCCGCAGGGCCAAAGCAGCCACCATCGCTACCACTGCCCACCGAGCGGGTAGTATTCAGGTCGGGGTTGAGGGCTTCAAAGCCAGCGGGTAGCGGGTCTTCGAGGGTCACATAGTAGCTGTCCTGCGGCACGGTCAGGTTGAGGCGTACGCGCACGATGTTGCTGGCGGCAGTAGTGCTGACCACCTGGCTGTTGGAGGCTTCGGGGTAGTAGGCGCGGCTGACCCCCAGCCCGTTGCTGCGCGCCACCAGCCCAGCGGCGGGTTCGTAGTAACTGAGGCTGAGGGAGTAGTACATCGCGCCCTCCTGCTTGTCACGGCTGAGGAGGATGGTGTTGCCAGCGTTGACTAGCATATCGCTGATCTTGACCTCTAGCTGCTGAGTCGCGGTCAGGTTGCTGCTGCTGAAGCTACCACTGCTGCGTGGCTTATCATTGAGGGTAATGGTGTAGTTGTAGTTGGCGGCTAGCTCCTTCTTCACCGCCACGTAGCGGGCGAGGGCGCGGATCACTTGGCTGCTAGCCTGGGTGGACGACCAGTGGCTGCCTTCGCTACGGTGCTGCATTAGCCAGCGTACGGCCTGGGTCGCCAGTTGGTCTTCGGGGCTGACCACCAGGATGGCCCGAATTGCCATAGCTGTGCTGCGCTCGTCGCTGTCCATGTTGAGATAGTAGTAGCGGCTGGCGGTATCATCCTCCCAGTGCGCGGTGTCGCTTTGCAGCTTGGCCGCAGCAGTGAGGGTGGCGAGGGCGGCCTTCGCCCGATCCATCTCCTTCGCCCGCACCAGGCCAATCACCAGGTTAGCGCGGCCAAAGGTGTTAAGCTGGTCGCTTGCACTCTCGGCAAGTTGGTTAAGCCGCCCCACGTCCTTGCCGTCCACCAGCAACAAGGTACTGAGGATGTAGGCACGGCTGTTGAGGTCGCCCACGCCGTAGATGTCGGGGCTGTCCTTCGTGCTGGCCTTCGCGTCCAGGCTGTCGCGCAGGTACTTGACAGCCCGATCTAGCACGCCCTGGTCAACAGTATAGCCGTGCGACTTGGCGGTGAGTAGCCCTTCTAGGGCGTAGGCGGTGAGGAAGGGGTAAGAGGGTGAGTAGTTCTCCTCCTCCCACATCCCCCAGCCCCCATCCTGGTGTTGCAGGGCGTAGAGGCGTTGCACCCAGAGGCCCATACCATCGCTCAACACCTTGTCGTAGGGGCCAGCCTGCCCAGCATCCTTGAAGGTGTCCTGGATGGTGAGCAGGGGTAGGAAGCGGCTGACCGTCTGCTCAGTCGAGTCGTAGGGATAGTAGATCGTGTAGTCTGCGCCGTCCAACGCACTCCCCGCGAGGCTGGCGTTGACCGTCGCCTTGAGCGACCCGATGCTGGTGTCGATGCCAAAGGGGATGAAGACGGTACGGCTGATCTCGCTGCTGATCTCGCCAGAGTCGGCGGTCACTTCACCGCTAACGAAGGGATTGATCGGGATCACCACTTGCAGTGCGTCGCTCGGCCCATTGTTCTGGCTGCGAGCAATCAGGGTGAAGCCAGCAGAGCGCGTGTCAGTTGCCTTTACCGCCCATTCCAGCTTGGTTTCGCCGCCTGCGGGGACGCGTACCTGCTGGCTGGCCGTCTGTTGCTTGTTGTCGCCGCTGCTAGTCATGCCACTGGTGCCATCGGCAAAGGTAGTGCCGGTAATTTGCAAGCTAGCATCCACCGTTAGTTCGCTAGTCGTCGAGTTGCGGATGATCATCCCCGGCTGGGCAATGTCGCCCACGGTGAGGAAGCGAGGCAGCACCGGGCGCACCAGCAGCGGCTTGGTAACGAGGATTTCGTTCTGGGCCTCACCGACGAGCGTATCGCCGCCTACGCCTCTGACTGTAGTTCGCCAGGTAGTCAGGTTGTCGGGCAGCTTGAAGCTGACCTTTGCTTCGCCACTAACGTCAGTGGCAACGGTGCCTTGCCAGTAAGCGGTATCTTGCAGATTGGTGCGGACAGTAGTGGAGGCTTCGCCGCCCCCGCCGCCCTTCGCCCCGCCCCCGCCAGAGGCTAGTGCAGCCTGCGCCGACGGTGCAGCATAGCGGTCATAGGCGGTGTTTTGCGCCCGCAAGATTGCCAGGCTGCTGCTGGTATTGATGCTCAGTTGGCGCAGGCCGTAGAAGGCTGTGAGCATATCGCCACTGGTGTCGTCAGCCAGGCTGAAGATCGCCTTGTCCACCACAGCTAGCGAGAGGTCGGCTGTTACTGGCTTGCCATCCTTGTCGCTAGTCTTGACAGTGTAGGTCACTGGCTGACCAGGTTCATACTGCTGCTTGTCGGGGGTGAGAGCAATCTTGAGCGACTTGAGTGCGCTGTCCAATCGCAATTCAACGTAGCCCTGCTTGAAGGTGGGGGCTTCCCCGCCATCGGCTAGCGAGTTGACCAGAGTGAGCGAGACGAATAGGTTGGGTACGCTGTCGGCAGGCAGCGGCACTTCCAACACTGTGCTGTTGTTGGTCAGGCGCACGACGCGAGTGGTGCGGATGGTGCCGCGTTCGGTGGTCAGCAGCGCAGTTGCACTGGTGTAGGGCGAAGTGACCAGGATTTTGGCCGTGTCGCCAACGTTGTACATCTTCTTGTCGTTGACCAGGGTCACGCGGTTGCTATTATCGCGCTGCCAGGAGACAGAGCCGCCATCGCCTGCGCTAGCGTAGACATAGGTCGCACTGCTCACCTCGTTGCCAGCGGCATCGCGCACTAGTGCCTTGACTACGTACTCGCCGCCGTTCTTGACCGTGAACTGGTGGCTGCCCTTGCCGCTGCCGTCAGTGCCGACCGTCAACTGCTCGATCTGGGTGTCCTTCGGCTTGTAGACGTACTGGCTAACCCCCTGCTCGTCCTTCTCCTGGCTGTTCTCGTAGGTGCGACTGGCGAGGGTAAGCTGCACCTGCTGGTTGCCCGCCTTCTTGCCCGCCGTGTCTACCGTCTGGATCGTGATGCTGAACGGTTGGTTGAGGCTGGCAATGTAGGTGTCTGAGCGCAGGCCAACATAGACTGCCCCCTTGTGGACAGTAACCAGATCGCTGCTGGTCACTTCCTGGTTGCTGCTATCAGTGATTGAGGACTCGATGTTGTACAACTGGCTGACCGGCACCTGGCTGAGGTCGGCCTTCGTCTCAAAAGCCACCTTGCCGCTTGCGTCAGTGCTGAAGTTGCGGGCGGCGATCTGGTTGCCGCTGCTGCCCTGACGGCGGGCGTATAGCGCGTCGTAGTCGTTGAAGTCGTAGCTGTCGCCAGTGTCAGGGTCGCTCCAACTAAAGTAGTAGTCGCTGGCCGTAACCCGCGTTGTCACCTTCGCGCCTTTGACCGGGCCGCCAAAGAAGTAGCCCGCCGTCACGGTGCTGCGGATCGTGTCGCCATTGAGGTAGTCGCGCTTGTCGTTCTTGACCGTTACCTCGTACTCTGGCTTGCGGTATTCCTGCACGCTGAAGTTGTAGTAGTATTCCTGCTGACGGGTGCTGCCGATGGCACTGCTATCCTGCACTTGCAGGCGGGCCACATAGTAGCCCAGCTTCGCGTCTTTGCCGAGAGTCACCTTACCCTCCCACGTCCCTTGTGGGCTGAGGGCGATGGTCTGGCTGTATACGTCGTTGTTGCCGTCGTTGACGAACATCTTGGCCGTGACACCCTGGGGCAGGCTATACACTGCGTCGTTGTCAAGTCGCAGGATTGCCTTGAGGTCTACATCCTGGTTGGGGCGGTAGATCGGACGGTCGGAGTAGACGTAGGCGTTGTACTTGCCGCTGTTAGAGTGGTAGGGGTACTTGCTGCCGAGATCCCAGCGGTAGAGGACAAACTCGCTGCTGTTCAGCCCCTCGTTCCAGAAGCTGCTAACTGCCGCCATGTCGCCGCCGCCTTCACTGATCGCCACCAATCCACCGTAGGACTGGATTTCTTCGGCCTGCAACTGGAAGATGCCATCCTGGTCGGTGCTGCCACCCCCGATCTGCTTGGGCTGGGGGTTGTTCTGGTCAGCCGGGCGATAGAAGGCGATGGGTAGACCAGCAGTCGGCTTGCCCGTATTCTGGTTGACCGCCCAGACGAGAGCCTGGCCGTTGCTTATCTTCATCGTCAGGGCGTTATTGCTGACCACAATCAGCAGGCGATCCTGGAGCGGGCTGCCACTGCTATCCTTCGGCACCGGCACAAGGGAGTCGGCGGGGTTGACGTTGACGGTGAACAGGTAGAAACCAGGCGGGAGGCGGTCGGCCTTGCCATCGAGCGAGAGGGTGAGTTTCACTGCCTTGCCCTTGTTCAGTTCGGCGGCTACTGGCTGGCTCCAGCTACGTACCGGCTTGAGGTCTGAGGCCGCGTTGTCTACGGAGTAGTTGATGATGCGGCTGCTCATCTGCGCGCCGTTCAACTGGTAGAGGGTGTAGTTAAGCTTCTTGACGTTGACGCTGCCGACATAAATGCTGGTCGGCTGGCCTGCATTGAAGCTAGCCTTCTCTGTCGCGCCGAGGATGTTGGTGGCAGGCGGTGAGGCGGGCGTGGTGCCGCTCTGGTTGAATGGGGTCTGCAACCGCTGCCCAGCCACGTCTACAATGTCGCCACTGAGGGTGAGGCTGTATTTGGTCGAGGGGTCTAGCCGCGAGGAAATCTGGAAGTAATCGGCCCCATAATCGCCCGTGCCATAGATGCTGGTAGACGAGTAGGGGAGGCCAGGGCTGACCTGGAAGTTGCCTTTGATGGTGCGTGGGCGAACCGGGTTGTTGAAGTCAACACGGATGCCACCGAGCGAGAAGTCTACATTGGTCACTTGCAGAGGTGGGAAGGTGCGGAACTGCCACTGCTTGGCGGTGGTCAGCCCTTGCCCGCCACCGACTGCCTTCGCACTGGTGGCAATGCCGACAGTGTAGGTCGTATTCAGGGTGAGCGAGACGGAAGGGGTGAAGGTCATAACTTCGCTGCTGCCTACCCCTGGCCCCCAGGTGAAGCCACCGGCTGAGCTAGGGCTGAGACTGAAGGCAGCCTCGGTGCTGGGGTGATCCATAGGCTGGTTGAAGACGGCGATCACTGGTGCGGCGGCAGTCACGTTGCCAGAGTAGCTGGTGCCGGGGCCACCGTAGCCCGACTGTGAATAGCTGCTCTGGTCAGTGGGTGGGTAGTAGTCGGGGTTGTTGTCGTCGGCAGAGGTGCTGCTGGGATAGTAGTAGACGACGCGGGGGCTGGCGGTCTTGAAGCTGAAGGTGTAATCGGCGGCGAGGCCAGCACCGTCGATGTCGGTTAGCTGACGACCAACGGTAACGCGGTAAGTGGCTCCACCCTGCAAACCGTTCTTTGGCTGGAAGACAAGATTGCTGGTGCCAAGCCAGAGGAACTGGCCCTCGGTGGGCGGCTCGATCAGTATCTTGCCGTTGGGGTCTTGCTGCTGGTTGAGGGTAGTAAGCGGGACCATCTGCAAGTCAAATTGCAGGCTGAGGCTAGCATCCAGCGACACATTGGTGGCGTTGTTGGCGGGGCCGCTGCGGATCACCTGCGGCAGGCCAACGGTGCGGAAGTCGCGCTGCTGGCCGGGGTTGAGGACGGCAGCGGCAATAATGTTCTTCGCGCCGTCACCAATACTAACCTTATAGGCGGTGCTGCGGGCGAAGCCTGCGCCCCTGGGAGTGAACAGCATCGTCTCGACCCCACCGAGGCCAGTACGCCACTCGTAGTCGCCTTCGACCGCTGGCTCGATCTTCAGGGCAGCCTGCGCGGAGATGCGATCCATAGCCTGGCTGAAGCTGACCGCTATCGGCTGGTGGGGGCGCACCAGGTCGTTGGTTGGCGCGGGGCTGATGCCCAACACTTTGGGCGCGCCAGTAATTACCTGCGTGGGGGGTCGGTCGGTAGCGGTCGGCTGCGACTGGGTATTGGTTGGCAGTAGGGCTACTGTCGTGCTACCCGCCGTGTTGGTTGCCGCAATTGGGCTGCTAGTGACCACAGGGCTACCGCCAGCGGTAGGGCTGCTGGCGAGGGCGAGGGGGGTGGGATTGCTGGTCGTCTTACCATTGTTGTTGAGGACGACAAAGGCCCCGACTGCGCTGATCAGCAGCACCGCTGCGACCACACCGAGGATCAGCGGGTTGAAGCCGCCCCCTCCTGTGCCATTGCTAGTGCTGGTTGGCGGCAGTGGGGGGGGGACGGTTGACCCCGACAATTGGGTGTTCGGCTGGCTACGATTCTCATTAGGCTGCTGGCTCATCTGCGTTCCCTCCTGGCGGTTTATGCAGGTGCGACTGCGGTAAAGGTGCTGTAAAATACGACCAGACGCAAGCCGCCCAGCCATTCTTGTATGGTCACTACTGATTAGACGCACAAAGGAACCAATTGGTTGCGGGGGGGTTCAGTGCCGCTAATCACCGACATTATAGCACAATGCTATAAAGCTGTACAACTGGCTGCTGTCCAGGCTGGTTTAGGTTTAGGGTGGGCAGGCTACCAGCGGTGGGCAGCAAAAAGCTCCCGCCGCTAACGGAAGCTCAAGCCTTGTTATGGATACTGGCTAGTACTGTTCGGCGGCAGCTTTGGATAGCAGTTCAGTGGCTTCTGCCCGCACCTGGCGAGCAGACTGGCCCTCCTCGACCGCATCATCCAGCAGTTCGCCAACTTGCATTGTGATGTTGGTGCTGTCCAGCATACGATCCACCTGGCCCACTATCTGCTCACGCAGCTTGCCAGCCGCCACCCCGACGGCGGCATCTATCTCCAGTACCGCCTGCTCTGGCTTTACACCCAGTTGGTTGAAGCTAATCATTGCCAGCTTCATCATCTCGTAGGCCCCGCGCTCAAGGCAGTGGCGTATCTTGATTCGCTCGATTTCTACGTCAGTCATTATTAACCCTCACAACGTTTGATGTTACAACCGCTGTGCAAGTGACCGCAACAATCATGCCAACTGAGTGCCTCAAGGGGTAGTTGGCTGAATCCAGATTAGCAAAAATCGGATGTCGCAGATGCTAACTAGGGTTGGAGTCGCTGCCGCTGCGCTCTGGGCCGTCCTCGGCGCGGCGTTCGCTGGTGTGGGAGCGCGTGTCGGTAATCGTCTCGTTACCCTGCTCCTGAGCTGGGCCATCGTTGCTCCGCCCCTCGCGGGTAGCCTGTTCGCGGTTCTTCTTCTTCTGCACCGAGCCAGTGGTAATCTCTGTGGTCTTGCTGGGGTTGTTGTTGCTGCGCGAAACGTCACCGTCGTTTGCGTCACCGTGATGCTGGCCTTGCTTTGCCATCTGATCTTCTCCTTGTGTAAATTGGCTATTATCTATTCGGCAAGCAGTACCAAGGCAAATAGCGTGCCAGCCTATACCACGCTGGCCTGGCCCTCTCCACCGCTGGCAGCCCCTTCTTTAGAAGTATCTTAGGTTGGGATGCGGGCTAATTGTTGACATGAGCAGGGGTTCGGTGCTACCATTTCCTACACAGAACTTTCCAAACGAAAAGCAGCATAGACAGGTGGGTTAGGACGATGAAAAGTAGCACGTTGGGTTTGGATTTGGGGGCGGTTCTATTGGGCTACCGCGAGGAGATAGCGGCGGGCTGGGTGCGGCTGTTGTTCCAAATTGGGGGGGCAGGCGGCGAAGGCCCAGCCTACAGCAGGCTCGCCCCAGTTGCGCTGACGGCTAACTGCCGCGAGGGGGTAGCTGCCGCCGCCAACTACTTCAAACGCGATAGCTACACCGCGATGGAGCAGTATGTGGATGCGGTTTGCACTGAGCGGGTATTGGCGGGCTTCGGGGTAGCCGAAGTGATTGAGGCGTTCCTTGCGCTCAAGCAGGCGGCCCAGCCGGTGGTCTGGCGTGAGGCGCAGTGGGAGCGCACCATAGCTCTGGCGGCGATGGCCGACCTCGACGACCTGCTCAACTGGGCGGTGATTCGGGTCAGCAACCGCTACGCCCGCCAACTGAATGCCCTGCTAGCGGCCCAGGTTAGCGAGCTTGAGCAGCAGCAGCGCGAGTTGGAGCGGCGGGTGCGCGAGATCAGTGCGCTCAACCAGACAGCGGCCCTGCTCAACTCTAGCCTAGACCTGCGCCAGGTACTCGACCTGATCCTCGAATCGCTGCGCCAGGTGGTTAGCTACGACAGTGCGCGCATCCTCCTGGTAGAGGAGAACGAGGGGGAGAAGCTGCGCGTGGTGGCGGCGCAGGGTGATGCAGAGCAAACCATTGGCGACGTGATACCGATCAAGCCCGAGTCGGTCTTCCAGACCCTCAGCAGCAAGGATGTTCCCTACGTGATCACCGAGGTGGGCGGCGAAGATAGCGCGATTGGCAAGGACTGCTACTGGCTGGGCCTCAACCTGGTGGTCAAGGCCGAGCGCATTGGCCTGCTGATCCTCTACTGCCTCAAGTCTGGCGACCCCTTCACCGAACGCGACGGCGAAACGCTGCACGCCTTCGCCAACCAGGCGGCCACCGCCATCGCCAACGCCCGACTCTACGCTCGCAGCAGTGCGCTAGCCAGCCTGGAGGAGCGCAATCGCCTGAGCCGCGAGTTGCACGACTCGGCTTCGCAATCCCTGTTCAGCCTTGTCTTGCAGGCGACCGCTGCCAACACCCTCCTTGAGCAGAAACGCTATGCCGACACCCACAGCAAGCTAACTACTTTGCAGGAGACCGCCAGTGCAGCCTTGCAGGAAATGCGTTCGGTGATCTTCCAGCTACGCCCGGCCCGCCTGGAGGATGCGGGGTTGGCGACCGCCTTGCAGCAGCACGTGCAGGAGGTATCCACTCGCAACGCAATAGAGGTTTCTTACTGTGGTGAAGCAGTGCCACGCTTGCCTTTGGAGACGGAGAACGCCCTATTCCGCATTGGTCAAGAGGCAGTCGCCAATGTTGTCAAGCACTCGCGGGCCAACCACCTCTGGGTCTCCCTCTACTGCGACGAGGGCCACCTGGTGCTGGAAGTGGTAGACAATGGCATTGGCATTAGCAGCGCACAGGCGCAGGAGGATGAGCAGCAGGGCAGCCATCGCCGCAGCCTCGGTATGACCTCGATGCGCGAACGTGCTGCCCTGCTAGGTGGCAGCATCTGGATTGGCCCCCGCGACGAAGGTGGCACGCGCATAGAAGTACGGGTGCCACTAGCAACCACGGCCATCGACCCGGCCTAAACTACGGGCCGCTTTAGCTCGAACTGGTCGTTGGTGCGACTATAGCCATCGCCAGCCATGCGGCCAATCGCGTGTAGGGCTTGCTGGTCAACCCGCCCAGCCTGGTAGAGTTGCTCGGCAATCCGGAAGTGGACGATCTCACCGATTACAATGCTAGCAATGCTGGGCGCGTTGCCTACGGTGACGATCTGGTGCAACTTGCACTCCATTGCGGTCAACGACTCGGCGACGCGGGGCGGGCGCACGACCACGCTGGGGGCTGCGGTCAGCCCGGCAATGGCGAACTCGTCGTTGTCGGGTGGGTAGTCGCCGCTGGTCAGGTTCATCTGGCTGGCGATCTCCTCACTCACGCTGCACACCACAAACTCGCGGGTCTGCTCGATGTTCCGCAGCGTATCCTTCGGCTGCCCTTTGCGGGCGATGATGGAGAAGCAGAGCATGGGCGGATCCTGGCCCACGCCCGTGAAGAAACTGAAGGGGGCAAGATTGACCTGGCCCGCAGCGGAGATGGTGGAGACGAAGGCGATGGCGCGTGGAACAATGATGCCGATCATCAGCTTGTAAGCGTCCCGCGCCGCCAGTTCTGCTGCCGACAACTCGATCACCGGCCCTCCTCCTTCGCGTCTTCAGCCAGCATCTCTGCGCTCATCGCGTCAGCGCGCTGGGCGGTCAGGACGTTGAGCCGCTGCTGGTTCTCGTTTAGGTAGCGCATGGAGAAGGCAGAGCCGAGGAACAGGACGGGCATTGCCACCCCCCAGCCTAGCAAGCAGCCGAGAGCAAACTGGTTGAAGAACGCGCCGAGGATGCCTGCGATCAGGAAGGCCGCCAGGCTGACGCGTAGTGCGCCGAAGCTGATGCTGGCACAGCCACCCTGCTGGATACGCTCGTTGGTGGCAATCTCGGCATTAAGCTCCTGCACATCGTCCAGCAGCACACTGAGGGTCATCGTGCCGCCATGCTTCTCCACGGTGTACTCACTGCCGCAGCGGGTGCAAGCCACCATCTTTGCGTCGGTTGGTACGACCAGCCGCCGCCCGCAAGTGCTGCACCGCAAACGCACCAGGTCGGACTCGCCCATCCCCATCGTCGTCGTTCCCCTGTCTGGATGTGATGGGCAATTATACCACACGATGGACAAAAGGCACGAGCCAGCTGATGGGGTTATGTCCCCCGTCACCCGGCCCGTGCTGCTTACTTGTAGGCTACTGGCTACTGGGTCAAGCCCAGGTAGAGTATCTTGCTGATCTGGCCGCGGGTGACGCTGCTGTTCGGCGCGAAGTGGGTGGGGTCAGTGCCATTGACTACCCCCCAATTGTAAGCCGTCTCCACTGCGTTGTAGAAGAAACTGCTGGCTGGCACGTCGCTGAAGTGCGGCGTGGTTGGGTTGACGATAGCCCAGCCCAGCCCAGCCCTCGGTTGACGAGAGCATCTTCACGCTGTTGTACAAGGGGTAGTCGTTGTGCCAGGCGGGTGGGTCGGCCACCTGCGGGCTACTCTGCTGCTTGCTTGCAGGGCTGGCTGGTTGATCGGTAGCTGGGCCATTGCTGGCGGCGGCATGGTTGCTGCCACTGAGTAGCAGGACGATCACAAGCAGGGCTAGTAGCCTGCTGAAACGGTTGCTGGACATGATTACTCACTCCATAGTTTTCACACTAACAGACTCTACTGCTATACATCCGCAGCCGCTCTGCTTCAACAGTTCGCCAAATGAAATGAGCTACCCCGTGCTGGGTAGCTCATCTACTGCGCTATGTTGGCTGCTAGAGGTTAGTGGAGGGGGCCGTCGTGCAGCTTGCTGGTTGGCAGGTCGCCAGTCGAGCTTGCGCCGCTGCCTTCGCCGCTGCCACTATCCTGGTCGAGCGCGCCCGCATCCATGTGGCTAGTCTGCCCCTCATTGCCCGGCAATGTCAGTTGCAACGGCTCTATGATGTCGCTGGTATCGCCGCTAGCAGGCGAAGAAGCAGTTGCGCTTGCGCTGCCAGTGCGAGCCTGCTCTGCCATGCGGCTGATGCCGTTCGCCAGCTCGCTAATCGCCCCGGTCAGACGGCTAGAGAGGTCGTGCATCACTGGGTGTTCGGCGACTTTGTTGGCCTGCTCCTGCACGGTCTTGGCTGCTTCGCTCTTGCTGAGGTTCTGTGCGCCTTGACTCACTTGCTCGGCGAGGTTCTGCACCCCGCTGGCGAACTCCTGTTGCAGCTTGCGAACGCGCTCGTTCTCGCCAACAGCACGGAACAGTTCGGCGATCTGGTGGCCGACTTCGCGGAAGGCACCAGCCAGGTCGTTCTCGGTGGGGCTGACCTCGGAGCTATGCTGCGTGCCAGCCTGCGATTGGCTCTCGCTAGTAGTAAGGGCAGTGTTGATTTCGCTCTGCTTCTGATTATCGTTGTCCATTGTCATGGTCTCCTCGTTTGGCTAAGGTTAATTGGTAAGCTCTGCTGGGCCGCACATCAGCGCAAGAGTCGAAGCGGCCTCATCTGTTATAACAGGAAACCGACAGCGATTGTTTCGTCGCCAGGTCAGCCCACCTTCACTTCAATCGAGTGGTAGCCAGAGGAGCCAGAAGGGTAGGGTTCGGCAAGGGTGGCGGTCTGCAACTCGCCCGCGCCGTCGGTGGCCCGCACCAGCACTTTGTAGCGGCCAGCAACAGCCTGCCACTGGTATCGCCAGATCACCCAACTGAACATCGAAAGCGGCTTCTTCACCTCAGCGGCCTGCCAGTTTGCTCCACCATCGAGGCTAACCTCTACCTTGCTGATGCTGCGGTCGCCTGCCGAAGCGGTGCCGCCCAGGATGATGGGGCCAAGCGGCTGGCTACTGCGGTCGGCGGGGGTGGTGAGTCGCGAGTTGACCTTGACGCGGGCGGTGTCGTCCCAGCCTTGCGACTGCCAGTAACCCTTGTAGTCGCTGTTGGCAAGCTCAATACGGGTGATCCACTTGATGTTCTTCATGCCATAGATGCCTGGGACGAGCAGGCGCAGCGGTGCGCCATGATCGGGGCGCAAGGGTTCACCATTCATCTCGTAGGCCAGGAGGTTGTAGTCGTGGCGGGCGGTGTCCAGGGTAATGCTGTCGGTGTAGCCGTCGCTGGCGTGTAGGATCACCTCGGTTGCGCCACTCTGCACCTGCGCCTTATCGAGCAGGTCGAGCAGGCGCACACCACGCCACTGAGCATTGCCAGTCAGGTCGCCGCCAACAGGATTGCTGATGCAACTGAGAGTCACGTACTGCGCTGCCGCTGGCAACCCCTTGACCGCCGCTAGGTCGAGGCTGTACGGCTTGTCCACCAGCCCGTCAACGGTCAATATCCAACTGCGGCTATCTACTACCGGGTCGAGGAAGTTCTTGGAGATTTTGTAGAATTGGTCGGTGGCGGTCACTTCGGCGACCTCACCTACTGGCCCGCTAGTTACTGGCCCGCCCGCCACGTATCGCCACGCTCCCCAGCCAACAACGAACGCCCCTGCGACATAAGCAGCCCGTTGCAGGAGAACACGCCGCTGCGGATTAGGTGCAAGAGCAGGAGCAGTCTGGTAGAGGCGGCTGGCGATGCGGTTTTGCAAGCTGATGTGAAAGAGGAAGGTCAGCACGATGCCGTAGCTGAGGTAGAGGGGTAGTGAAAACAAGGGAAAGAGCGGCAAGCCGCTGAATGTTTCGCTGCCAAAGAAGCCCCAGCCGAGCAGCGGCACGACCACACCCATCACCACCAGCCAGATCGCCCCACCAAAAGCCAGGGCGTTGCGCCACAGCCTGCCTTCGCTGAACGCCTGAGCGGGATAGCTATCCTTCGCTGGGACAGCCCGGCTGTCGGTGCCAAACAGGCGGTTGTAGAGCAGGCCCAGCAAACCCCCCACCACTAGCGTCTGCACCAGCACCATCACCAGCAGGGTGCCGCGCTTGGCAACCCCCTGGAAGGTATCGATGATGCTGCTGACCGCTTGACCGCCCAGGAGGGTGCGCAGCCGCTCAAAGACCAGTTCTGGCAGGCTTTGCAGCCCCGCCAACCGCAGCAGCAGCATCAGGAAACCAAAAGCCACTGCCGCAATTACTCCACTACGGAAGGCCAGCCAGCCCACCTCGCGCCTGCTCAAAGTTGTGCCGCCAATATTGATCACTTGGTCACCCCCATTTCTCAGCCCCCATAGTGCCAGCCGCTATCTGCCAGCCTGATCGCTTCACCAGGGCGGTGTACGCCTGCACCAACCACTTCACCAATGTAGAAGGTATGGTCGCCAGTAGCAATCGCCTGCACCACCCGGCACTCGAACCAGGAGAGAGCCTCCTTGAGGATCGGTGCGCCAGTGCTGGCTGTATAATAGTCACTCGCACCCTCTGCGCTACCCAACTTCACGCCCACACGCCGATGCGGTTTGATGAAGCGGGTCAGCAAACCCTTGCCGTCCTGCCCGATCAGGTTGACGCTGAACACCCCCCCAGCGTCGATCAGTTGGCGGCTGTACGAGCTGTTCTGGCACGCAATACCAACCAGCGGTGGGTCGAACGAAAGTTGGGTCAGCCAATTGAGGGTCATGCCGTTGATCTCGTCACCTGCCGCCGAGCCAACCACGTAGAGGCCGTAGCTGATCTGGTTGAGGGCAGTACCCTTTGCTTCTTCATCCATTACCCGACTCCCCCTGGCTAAACCAAAAGAGCAAGCGGCTTGCCTGCTCCCATTGTACATCATGCGCTCAGTGGCTGCCAGCAGCCCAACGATACTCTCTGCAACCGACTATTATCAAGGAGCGAAGATCGCAGCGAGGTAGGGCGTGGCTGCGGTGGTGTAGAACCCCCACACTGTCAGCTCCACCAGCCAGCTTTGGCCGCCCGCCAGCCCTCAATGACCAGCCCACTCACCAGCGGCCATCTGCTGGCGCATAGGGACGACGAGCGGGGTCGGCGACTTGCGGTGGGTGCGAATTACTAGCGGGGTCGGCACCGCCTCTACACCACAGCTAGAGGCCGCCACCTCGCCTTCAGCCACGTAGTTCTCGTCCAGTACCTCAGCGTAGAGCGCATCGATCCGCATTGCGATCTGCGCCCAGGCGTAGAGGTGGGCGTGGCTAGATGCTTGCTGGCCCAGTTCGGCCCGTAGCAGCGGGCTGTCCAGCACCCGATGGATCGCCTCGGCCCAGGCGTTTACGTCGTCGTGGGCCAGGAGATAGCCAGTCTGCCCGTCGCGCACGGTGTAAGCCAGACCACCGACGCGGCTGGCGATTACCGGCGTACCACTCGCCATTGCCTCGACCGCCACCATACCGAACGACTCGTAGCGGCTAGGCATCAGCACCACGTCTGCACTAGCATAGTAGTCGCGCAGCTTCTCCTGCGGCTGCGCGCCAACAAAGCTGATCCGGTCGCAGATACCAAGGTCGGCGGCTAGATATTGCAGGCGCAGCATCTCTGCGTCCAGCACCGCCTTGCTAGTATCCACGTCGCCACCAACAACCAGAAGTTTGACCATCTCGCCAACCGCATCTTCTGTCTCAGCCAGCTTGTGGACGGCACGGAGCAACGTCTCCACCCCCTTGAGCGGCTCGATCCGCCCGACAAAGAGGGCATAGCGAGCGATAGAGCTAACATCCAACCGCCTACGGGCCGCTCGCCGCTCGGCAGCAGTCATCGGGTGAAACATCTCGGTGTCCACGCCGCAAGGTACTGTTCGCACCTTCTTCGACGAAGCACCATAGTACCAGATCAGGTGCGCCTTCTCAGTCGGGGTCGGGGCGATCAGGCGATCCACTTGCCGCACTACTTCTTCTTCGCCGCGGATGCGCTGGTCAACCTCGCGCTCCTGTACGGTCTGCGCCACGCCGTTCTTCAGCTTGCCGAGGGTGTGGAACATCTGCAAGACTGGCACCCTCCGCCCCGCCCGCAACCACTTTTCGCGCAAGCGGATACCTACCAGGCCGCTAAGCCAATAGTGGGCGTGGATTACATCATAGTCGCCGCCCTCTGCCAGGCGCAGTGCCTCCACGCCCGCCACGAACTGATCCAGGTGGTTGTAGACCTTGTTCTTGTCGTAGGCACCACGCGGCCCAGCCTCGATCTGGATCACCCGCACCCCCGGCACGAACTGGGTAATCTGCGACTGGCTACTATCCTGCCAGCGAGTAAAGATATCTACTTCGTGGCCCAGCTTCGCCAATTCCTTGCTCAGGTCGCGCACATAAACGTTCATGCCGCCCGTCTCTTTGCCACCAAGTGCAGCAAGCGGGCTGGTGTGTACGCTCAACATCGCTACTCTAGCCATTGTTTTTCTCCACAATCACATTAAAGACTTCGCTGTTCACGGCACCGAGGTCATATTTGTAACGCTCAGTACCTTGCATGAAATCGAACCGCTTGTAACCTTGTTCGGTCACATCCTTGATAAAGTAGGCGGCAAGTAGCAGGCCAACGCTGTACTCGCGGTATTCCGGGTCATAGCCAGTGTTGTAGAGGTAGATCACCTCATCGCGGTCGAAGGCCAGGTACGAGGCGATCCGCTTGCCACCCACGCTCAGATAGTTGAGGCGCAGCCAGCCCACATCGGCAAGGGCAGCGGCCAGGTCGGTGAAGTAGGCAGCCATTGGCTCAGTCATGAACTGCTGCTTGACCCCGGCGGCCAGGCGGTTGAGGCGAAAGAAGTCGGCCAGGTCGCCCACGATTGCGGCAGGGGGGACAGTGCTGTACTGGTAGTCGGGGAAAGCAGTCTCAAAGCGGCGGGTTTTGCGGCGCAATTCGTGGCGATCCTTCTTGTTGATCGCCGCCACGTGCGTCTCAAAGTTGCGGTCGGTGGGTAGCTCAATGTAGGGAGCTTTGTCTTCTTCAACCTCACGCACCGTGTAGCCCTGCACCTTCGCCCAATCGGGTAGCAGGGCGCGGGTGACGGAGGCGGCGGGAAGATTGTGCAGATCGAGGCTATCCCACTCTGCCACGTGCTGCTCAAGGTACTGGCCGACGGCCTGCCAGACAGCAGGCGCATCAGCAGGCTGGCAGATAACATCTACGTAGTCGGAGACATCCACGCCGCCCACCAGGCGGACGATCCGTTGGCCGCTGCCACCAGGCTGACGGTCTGTCTCGTTGTCGGTAAGCTCACCGCTGAAGATGTAGAGCGGGGCAATGCCCTTCAGCACTCCACCCTCACGCAAGGTCAGGATGTGAGCATCGTAGTTGCTACCGAAGTGTTGCCACCAGACGTTCTGGTACTGCCAGGACATGAATATGCCGGGGATAGCAGCCTCGGCAAGCAGTGCATTCCATTCCTCAGCAACCCCAGCTAGCTCTCCGAAGCTACAACACGAGACCTCCATGCCCCCTCCTTGACCTTGCCTAATTGATACTATAATGATACCGCATTGCTCCTGCTTTGTCCATAAGCTGTTCGTATGAATTGCCCAACCAAATGGGCTATGCAGCCACGAAACAGAGGCAAGTAGCGAACCACCAGCGGGTGCAGGCAGCAAAAATCCGCCGACAAAAGCAGCGGATTGTGGTATCCCGGCTGGGATTTGAACCCAGAGTCTCACACTTAGGAGGCGTGCGCTTTATCCAGTTAAGCTACCGAGACGAGCAGGCATGGACATTATACCCTAAGCCAGCCTGGTTTGACAAGTGGAGCGATGTGTTAAAAACTTCACAAACTATCTGTTAAATGTCTAACACACACTAACTGAACCATCGGGTATGATAAGGGTGTAGCAAGTGGCTACGCAAGGCAAGAGCCAAAGCCTCCAGAGAGGCACAAAGGAAAGAAAAGCGATGAGTAACTTTTTGAAGGGCCTGTTCCACAAGACCAACCGCAAGCAGCAGGCGAACCTGAGCGGCTACCCCTACCGCCACATCAGCCCCGACACGCACCAGAACATGACCATGCCACAGGGCCAGGGCAACGTAATGCAACTGCCCACCGGCTTCAGCCGCGACCCGCACTTTGAGCAGATGAGCTGGATTCGCCGTTAACTGGCAGCCCCTCGCTTGCTAGCCCACATTGGGCCAGGCACAAGCTCCTCCTCAACAAGAGCGACCCACCCCCCTACCAGGGGTGGGCCGCTCTCTTGCTGCCCCAAAGAGAAGGACGAGCCTCGTTAGAAGCTGCCCTGAGGCGCAGTTGGGATTACGCGCTCTTGCGCTCGCGCTCCTTGAAGGCGGTGTAATCGATGTCGGGGAACAGGTTGTCGCGGTCGAAGTAGTCGCGGGCGTTTTCGATGGCGCGGCCTTCCAGGGTGCCGTTGCTGGCGGTCAACGCGTCGGCTAGCTCGTTGAAGCGGGCTACGTGGTCGTTGAAGCGATTGATCGCGTACTCACCTGCCTGCCCAGTCGTGACCAGGAAGGGCCAGTCGGAGCTTTCTAGCAAGACCAATTCGCGGGCGGCCTGTTGTAGCAGAAACAAGTGATCGCCCTCGGCAGTCGGGTAGTGGGCGACCAGTTCCTCCATCTTGTACTCGGCGGCGTGGATGATCGGCCACATCCACTCGGTGTCGGCGTTCTGCCAGACGAAGTGGGTGCCACCCTGCCCCCAGCTACTCTCTGGCAAGTCCAGCACATCCTCGGAGGGGTGCTGATCCAACCAGCCGCTGGCAGTAGTCAGTTCAACCACTTCGCTCTTTGCCAGGTTGCGGAGGACGTGCTTCATCCAGTCTGGCCCCTCGAACCACCAGTGGCCGAACAGTTCGGTGTCGTAGGCCGAAGCGATGATGCCCGGCTTGCCGTCATGCTGCTGGCTGTAGTCGCTGGTCAACCGCTCGACCAGGCTAGCAAAGTGGGCGGCGTGTTCGGCGATCCGCTGCTGCGCCCAGTAGGGGTCGTATGGCTCCTTCTCGCCCAGGTCGACTCGTGACCCCGTCACCTTCCAATACTGCATCCCGCTCACGCCGTCCTTACGATGGAACTCGCGGTAGTTGAAGTCGCCAGGGTAGCCATGCTCCGCGCTCCAAACCTGCATACCACTTTCCTTGTTGCGGCCCAGCACGCTGACGACAGGGCTATGCACGTAGTAGGGGTTGAAGGTGGTGCGGTTGGTTGGCGCGGCGTACTCGCTCTGCGGCACGACGTAGCGTTGCGGGATGCCACCGTAGGGGCCAACTGCATCGCCAGCGGCCTTGCCAACCGGCTTGCCGCCCTCTACAGTGTTGGTTTCGCTGAAGAAAAGTAGTTCCTTCTGCTCGGCCAAAAACTCCTCGATGCCAGGCTTGTAATACTTGCCTGTCGCGCCGTCGGCATAGTAAGCGGGTCGGTAGGCACACTCTGGCAACCAGATGGCGCGGGGTTCGCGGCCAAAGTGCTTCATATAGCTAGCTTTGCCCACACTCAGTTGGCCGCTGATCGAACTATCACGCTCCAGCAGCGGGAGGTAGCCGTGCGTGGCCGCGCTGGTGATGATCTCGATGTAGCCCTCATCCTGCAACTGCTTGAACGCACCGAGGATGTCGCTGCTGAAGCGGTTGAGGAAGCTCTGTTGCACCCCCGTGTACCAGTCGTGGTAGAACAGAGCCAGGTATTTCATGTGGCCATCGCCCGCAGCGTTAAAGCGTTCAATGTCCTTCGCAGCGGCAGCGATCTTGTCAGAGAGGTACTCGATGAAGTGTTCTTGCACCAGGCTGTCAGCCAGTTGCTCGGCCAGCACTGGCGTAATGCCGATGGTCAGGCGGAAGGGGACACCCTCCTCACGCAGGTCGTAGAAGGCGTTGAGCAGGGGGATGTAGGTTTCGCTGGCCGCCTCGTGCAGCCATTCCTCGCCATGAGGCCAACGCCCTGCCCGACGGGCATAGGGAAGGTGGCTGTGCAGCACAAACGTGAAGCCGCCAAGTGTCATATCATACTCCTTGCAGTCAGATTGCGGGGTTTCGTTGCTGGCATTATAACAGCTACGTGTGCAGCTTGCAACTAATTTGTTCGGAGACTGGACGAACGAGGCCGCCCCTCAGCTAACCAGCACGATCACGATGTCGTTCACGTTTGTCCCGCTCAAGCCAGTGACGATTTGGGGCTGGCCGCCCGTGCATTGGGCTAGCCGTTGCCAGAAGCTGTAGCTGTCGTTGTTCGCCAAATACTCCCCTGCGTCAAGGCCACAGGCTGCGGCCCTCTGCACCGTGTACTGATCGGCAATTGCGCCAGCCGCCCCGCCACTGCCGTCGTCACCATCAGTCGCCAGGCTTGCCAGCGTAATACTGCGGCCCATCAGCTTCTCGCGCTGGCTATCGAGGGCGAGAGCGAAGGCGAGGGCTAGCTCCTGATTGCGCCCACCTCGCCCACTGCCCTGTACCTGCACCGTGGTTTCGCCACCAAAGAGCAGCCCCCAATTAGCGGGCTTGCGCGCAACAGCCCCAGTGATGTAGGCGGCCAGCAGGTTAGCAAACTCGCGCGCCTCGCCACTCAGGTGCAGCGGGGCGCGTGCAGTCGAGTAGCCACCACTGCGTAGCACCACGAGGGCGGCATTGAGCGCAAGCTGGTTGCTGGCAATTACATAGCTGCGGGCATGGCTGAAGGCGGGATCGCCGATCTTAGCTGTCTCCTCAAGGTTGCCCGCCGCCCCTGCTTGCAGTCGGGTCAGCACCGGTTCAGGCACCCGCTCGCGCAGAGCGAAGCGATCCAGCACCGCCAGTGCGTCGGCGAAAGTGGTCGGGTCGGGAACGGTTGGGCCGCTGGCGATCACCGCCAGGTCGTCACCCACCACGTCGCTGATTGCCAGGGTGAGCAGGTTGGTGGGGGCAGCCAGACGAGCGAGGCCACCGCCCTTCACCTGCGAGAGGTGTTTGCGGACAGCATTTAGCTGGTGGATGTCTGCGCCAGCCCGCAGCAGCAGGTCAGTAGTAGCTTGCAAGTCGCTGAGGGTGAGCGGGGAGGCTGGCAGTTCGAGCAGGGCCGAACCGCCACCACTGATCAGTACCAGCAGGCTATCCGCCTCGCTCTGGGCCAGGCGCACGATCTGCTCCGTGCCAGCCAACCCGCGTTCGTCGGGCAGGGGGTGGCTGGCAGGATGGATGGTGAGCGGGCCTATACTGCTAGGCGGCTGATCACCCTTGACGTTGAGCCAGCCACCCTTAATTCGGCTACCGAGGGCCGCCAGTGCGCCTTCTGCCATGCGCTCCCCCGCCTTGCCTGCCCCCACGACCAACACCCGCTCCCCCAGCAGTGGATAGCTGGCGAGAGCCTCCCGCACCGCCCGTACTGGGTCTGCCGCCAGCAGCACTGCGCGCACGCAAGTCTTCAGCGTGGTGCGGTGGCTGGCATTCAGCGGTAGGATCGCCGATGGCAGCGCATTGTTTTCGCTCAAGTCGTCCATAACGCTGATTATAACACGATCAGGGCCGCTGCAACCCAGCTAGCAACCGACAGGCCGCCGCCGTGATGCGCGCTTCGCTGAAGCCAAGCTCGTGCCGCTGGAACAGGTAGAGGTCGATGTTCAACGAAGCCAGCAGCCCGTCGGCCAGACACTCTGCATCCAGCGGCGCGCACTCGCCCGCCACCACCGCCCGGCGCAGTAGCCCCGCCACAACCTTGTGCAGCCAGCCGTACATCTGCGAACGGTAGAGACTACCCCCCCGCTCACCCGCGTTCATTGCGCTTAGCAAGGGCGCATTGGCCTCGTTGAAGCTGCCCAGGCGGGTCAGCAGGCGGGCGATCAGCACTAGATTGGCGGTCTGCTCTGCCGCCCAGCCGTTCACCTCGTCCTGTAGCTGCTGGATGCGCTCGCCCAGCAGAACCATGCAGATTTCTCCCTTGCTCGCATAGCGGCGGTAGAGCGTCCCCTGGCCCACGCCCGCCGCCTGCCCAATCTGGTGCATGGTGACCACCGCCACCCCCTCTGCGGCGAACAGGTCGCGGGCCGCGTCAAGGATACGCTGGCGGTTGTTCATGGCATCGCGCCTGCTGCTGTGCATCGTCAGCACGCTCCAACCACGATCTATTGCGGCCCAGCCCTCTGGCTGCTGGCTCAAGCCAGCCTGCTCAACTTCCAACATAGTAGCCTCAGCTTGACAAGGTAGACGGTTGTCCACTATAATGGAGTGGACAGTTGTCCACTTAGCCATTATACCACGATTCGCCAGCACAGGCAAATACGTGTACAGCATTGAGGAGCAAAGAGAAGATGTCACAGCAAGATAATGTAGTCCCTGCCAGCCACCAGGACCTGCTAGAGTCCAACGCCCTGGCCCACATCGCTACCATAGGGCCAGACGGTGAGCCGCAGAGTACCCCAATCTGGTTCAGTTGGGACGGCCAGTACCTCCGTTTCGGCCACACTACCGCCCGCCAGAAGTACCGCAATCTCAAGCGCGATCCCCGCGTGGCGATTAGCATCGTTGACCAGACTGACCCCTACCGCTACATCGAGTTGCGTGGCACTGTCAAGTCTATTGAGAACGATGAGGGCTACGCCTTCATCAACTCGCTAGCGAAGAAGTACATGGGCCTGGATGTCAACCCCTTCATCAGTCCCAGCGAACAGTACGTGGTGATCACGATTGAGCCAGAGCATAGCACCAAGATGGGTTGACCGCCTGCGCTGCTGATCGGTGATGAACCCACTGATAGGCCTAATGCTACGTCAAGCGAAGCCGGGCAAGATAGGGGGAGGGCTGGTACTAGTTACATTCAGCAGGCGCAAGAGCGGCAAGCTGTGGTAACTACTTTGTCACCGAGGAAGGAGCAAACTGGTTGAGGGGTGTAACCGTAACTCAGTCTCCCGCAAGGAGACTAAGTTACATTTACACCCTCTGTGTAACCGTAACTCATTGGTCACGGCAAGGATGGTAGTCACAGTTACAGCGGCCCTACTTCGCGGGCAGGCTGGTCAGGATCTGTGGCGGACGACTACGCCAGTTGTGGGCCGTGGTCTGGCTCCCA
>Ga0209511_1001345_pt1 | contig 22082 bp, 5 predicted proteins | sample SSSSmetaG_FD_184141 | JGI IMG/M metagenome (GOLD analysis project Ga0209511, IMG submission 184141) | Glacier valley bacterial and archeal communities from Borup Fiord, Nunavut, Canada, to study Microbial Dark Matter (Phase II) - ​SSSS... | ecosystem: Environmental > Aquatic > Freshwater > Ice >...
ACCTGTCGTATTGGTATAGTCTATTCCGTCAATACTGTAGAACATACCTGAAACAGGGGCGGTAACGGTGATCGTTCCTGTCGCAACTGCGCATGTAGGCTGTGTTACTCCAACAGTTGGTACCAAAGGCAATGAATTGACCAACATTGTGATTTCATTGGAAGTTGCACTAGTTTCACTGTTGTTTACACATGCTGCATTTGAGTATAGAACGCAAGTGATTACATCGCTGTTTTTTGGAGAACTAAGATTATAAGTAGGAGTAGTAGCAACATTATTGCCGTTTAAATACCAATAGTAACTAGGATTTGATCCTCCATTGGTTGGATCTGCAGTAAAAATGACCGGAGTTTCAGGACAAACTGTTGTTGCAGAAGCTGAAATAGCAACACCAACCACTAACCCTGGAGTTACGGTCATCTTGATCTCATTGGAAGTTGCACTAGTTTCACTGTTGTTTACACATGCTGCATTTGAGTATAGAACGCAAGTGATTACATCGTTGTTTTTTGGAGAACTAAGAATATAAGTAGGAGTAGTAGCAACATGATTGCCGTTTAAATACCAATAGTAACTAGGATTTGATCCTCCATTGGTTGGATCTGCAGTAAAAGTGACCGGAGTTTCAGGGCAAACAGTAGTAGCAGATGCAGAAATTGAAACACCTACAACTAGTCCAGAAGTCACAGTCATCGTGATTTCATTGGAGCTTGCTGTCCGTTCATCGTTATTGACACATGCTGCATCCGATGTAACACTACATTTAATTTTATCTCCGTTTTTTGGGGAATAGGTATAGGTTAAGCTATTGGAGCTATAACCACTATAAATTTCATTTATAAACCAGGTAATACCTGGGTTTGGCCCACCATTGACGGGTGTTGCAGTATAAACTACATTTGTTCCTGGGCATACTTCAGTTGCAGATGCTAAGAGTGATACACTAACAGGCAATCCTTGAACAGTTACCATAATTGCCTCAGATGTTGTACTGCAATCTGCTGCATTTGTAACTGTTACAGTATAATCTCCGGCTGTAGTTACAGTTATGATTTGTGTAGTTGCTCCATTTGACCACAGAATGCCTGTTGCAGCGCTTGAAGTGAGCGTTATACTGCCATCGGGACAAATTGAAGTTGATCCACTGGCGGTTATCACAGGTTTCACCGGTGCCGGCGGGTCTGTAAGAGACGCATTTACTCCCATTGCAGAAGTTTCGCCACTAACTGTAATTTGTAAGTTATTGTATGTTCCGGCGGGTGCTGTAATTGAAGCAGCATTACCTGAAACACTAAAATTCACAAAACTTCCTCCACCATCATAAGTTATGGTGTAAGTTCCGTCAGGAACATTAGTGAAGGTTAATGGGATAGTTCCGTTTCCTCCGCAGGTTGTGGAATTTGTGATTGTTCCAACTGCAATTGTGGGTGTTAATGTGCAGGGCTCCACCGAGCCATTTTTATAATAACTTTCCAGTGGTGTATCTTTGAGAGGTATAAAAGATGGTGTTGTGTATTCACACGATTCTCCATTGTCAAACCATATCAAATCAGTTGCACCACCAAGGTAAATAAAGTTCAATGTAAATAGTACAGATCCGTTTGAATAACTTTCGCCTGTAGGGTTTGACGAATAACCACCTATGGTTATTGTTCCGGATTCCTGCTCATCAAATATAAGCCCGGGAAAACCACTGGTATTGACACCCGAATTAAAATCTAAAACTGCCGGATTGTATTTTAATGTTAATGATACTGCACCAATATTATTAAAGCCGGTTACCGTAACTGGCACATTAATATTTGTTCCAGAGCATTCAGTAATTACCGGCGCTGTTGTTACCGGGCTCACAAGCTCTGAAAAAGTAAGTGACCCAGCGATATAAAAATTTGCACCCGGTATATCATAAAGCGCTTTTAAATTCGCACCATAAAATTGACAATCAATTAAATTAGCTGTTTCATCAAACCAAATATTAGATTGTCCAAGTGCTATTTTTGAGAATGAAATATTAAACAAAACCGATCCATTGGCTAATGTATTGGTGGTTCCCTGGTCAGAATTCCAGCTAAGCGTTATAACCCCTGTAGAATTATTAAAAACCGGAGTTATAGCGCCATTGAGTCCGGCGCTTTTTGTAACAGTTGTTACGTTTGCAACGGAAGGATTAAACTTTATTTTCAGATTACAATTTGAAATATTGTTAAAATTCTTAACTGTAATAGGCACTATGGCTGTTGAAGAAGTAGTTGTTACGTTAGCCAATGTAGCCACTGGTCCTGGTACTGTTTGTGCATTCATGTTCAAGGTTAAACCAATGAACAATATCGAAATAATGGTGGTAATGAATTTCATAATAATATTTATTAAATTATTGTATTTCGACTATATAAAATGCTTTTATTTCATTTCAATTAAAATAAGGAGAACGGAAAATAAATTTTCAGATCTCCCTGAAAGCACTTTTTATCGTTTAATCATACGGACAGTTTGCATAAACTCTTTCCCGTATTGGTTTTTAAACCTCAAAGTGACATGATAGACTCCCGAAACCAGATTAGTTCCATCCAGATCCATTTGGTACTCACCGGCAGTTTGCCGTTGATTTACAAGCACTTTTATACTGTTTCCAAGCATGCCTGTGACTAACAGATTTACACTTCCATCTTCAGGCAGAGTGTACCTGACGGTTGCTTTTTCGTTGAATGGATTAGGATAAGCGTTCATCCGCATTTCAGAAACTGCATCCTTTGGCTCAAATTCAATTTCCGCTCTCTTACCTAACTGTAAACCATCAATTACCAATATGGCATTATTAATCACTTTATAACTACCATCGGCTAATTCTACAAGCGGATCATTTACCATTGTAAAATAGAATGGTTTCGTACTTGCACCAGGTTTCACTGTCACATTTACTGTCAGCATGGTTTCATTTGCAGCCAACGAAATAGGATTGATTGATTGCCAGCCAATGCGCAATTCACCATTTAACGCTTTAAACTGTACAGGTTGGCCGGGCTGATTTTTCAGGTACACAGCTTCAATTTGCAATAGATTTGCGGGATAATACATTATCAGAGAAATTGCCCCAACCTGCATAGCTGTTTTGACTTTCATTGGAAGCACAATGGTTTTACCCGAAGTTGCAGGAATTGTTTTTCCAGCCTCGAGTATAATTGACCCGGTTTGCAGTTTACCTGCTTTTGTAACATCGGGTTTATTAAAACTGCCGTTAAAGTCGCCGCTAACCAAAGTCAGGAAGTTTTGCGTAACATTTGGATTTACCGAGGGTGATGGAATTACAATTTCAAGAATTCCCTCCGGACCAGTAACAGGATTGTTACTTACTTTTTCGTCGGCCTTCCAGAATTCCCATGGTTTATCGAATGTAACTCCGCTCACAAACGAATTCAGGATTGTTTGTGCATCATTAGATGTAATGTTGTAATTACCACCTAAAAATTCAGGATCCTGACCGTCAACGTCACCAGCAAGGAAATTAACTTTCTCAATTGTTGATGGAGATAAACACCATAAATTTACAAGCCCGGCATCGGTTGCGTTTATTCCGCCCCGTGGTTTAGCTGTGCTGAAAACAACCTGGTAAGTACCCGGGCATACATCTGTAAAACTGTAACTGCCGTTTGCCAAAGTAACTTTTGTATAAACATCAACACCTGTCTGCTGTAATTTAACAGTTGTATTGCTCATTGGAGTAAATGGCACTGACAATCCGGGATTGTTATAGTTTACAAAACCTGTAAGTGTAACACCCTTTACGACAACTGAGAAACTGCATGTTGAAGAATTGCCTGAAGCATCAGTAACTTTGTAGGTTACGCTGTTTGTTCCAATCGGGAATGCATAACCATCAGCATCACCTGCTACAAACCCACCACTGTTTATTGAATACGAAAGTACAGGTGTACCGCAATTATCGGCAATTGACACTGCATCCAAACCGGTGCCAGTCCATGTACAGCCACTATTGGCGTAATAGAAGGCGGCTGCTGGAGTGGGGCAGGTAATTGTTGGGTTCTGTGCATCTACTACTGTTACTGTCTGTGTGGATGTTGCGGTTCTGCCGCTTCCATCAGTTACTGTCCATGTTACTGTGTTTGGTCCCAAAACCAAACTTGCCGGAGAAGCAACAACGCTTGCAACGCTGCAGTTGTCAGAAGCAGCAGGAGCAGTAAGCTGGTTGCTTGCATATGTACAAACTCCTGCATCAGCATTTACACTGATAGCAGCAAGAGTTGCAATGGCAGGGTTCTGTGCATCAAGAACAGTTACAATCTGGGTTGAGAAAACTGCGTTTCCGCTGCCGTCAGTTGCTGTCCATGTTACAGTGTTTGCACCGAAAACAAGAGAAGCCGGGCTGACAGAAACAGTTACGCTGCAGTTGTCAGAAGCAGCAGGAGCAGTAAGCTGGCTGCTTGCATATGCACAAACTCCTGCATCAGCATTTACACTGATAGCAGCAAGAGTTGCAATAGCTGGGTTCTGTGCATCAAGAACAGTTACAATCTGGGTTGAGAAAACTGCGTTTCCGCTGCCGTCAGTTGCTGTCCATGTTACAGTGTTTGCACCGAGAACAAGAGAAGCCGGGCTGACAGAAACAGTTACGCTGCAGTTGTCAGAAGCAGCAGGAGCAGTAAGCTGGCTGCTTGCATATGTACAAACTCCTGCATCAGCATTTACACTGATAGCAGCAAGAGTTGCAATAGATGGGTTCTGGTTGTCTACAACTGTTACTGTTGCACTACATGTTCCTGAATTGCCACTGGCATCAGCAACTGTAAGCATAACTGTTACATTTCCAATATCTCCACAATCAAAATCCGTCTGGCTTGCTGACAATGTAAAAGCACAATTGTCTGAACTTCCTCCATCAATATCAGCTGCGATAATACTTCCATTTCCGTTTGCATCCAATGAAACTGTTTTTGCTTTGCAAACTGCTGTCGGGTCAATGTTGTCTTCAGAAATTGTACCTTTAATATAATACTTAACAGTTTCAGTTTCATCATCGCAGAAAGGTATAAAGTTCCCAAAAGTGTATTCACATTTTTGATCATCCTCTGAATCATCGAATTTAATCTCTGCTGCACCACCTGCATAGGTAAAAGAAATATCACACAACACTGTATTGTCGGGCAGGGTTAATGACGAACCGAGTACAGTCATATAACCTCCAATCTTTAAAATACCATCTGATATTTTATCAATAGTCAGGTTACTTATCTGATTTTTAACAATCGGATTTATTGTACCACTTAAAAATACAAGTTCGGACGTGTTATAAGTTACGGTTAGCGAAATAGCGCCAACTTCATCGAACGATTTTACCGTAACAGGTACTGTTATTGTTCCCTTGCAGGCATCGGCTATTGAACCAATCGTTGTAATTGGCCCGATATAAATTCTGGCACTGCCAGTTCCTGTATTGCTGCAATTATTTGCATCTGCCACTCTGGTTACCCAATAAGAAGTATTAACTGAAGGACTAACCTGGATTTTATAAGGACTAGATTGGATGTTCGTCACAGTAACAGGAGTTGCTCCTGCACCGTCATTGGTGTAAGTAATACTCCAGGGTGCTGCACCTGTTAAATCAACTTCGATGTTTGCAGGTATACCCGAGCAAACCGATTTCGTTTGATCTGCTAAAATGGTTGCTGTTGGCAGCGGATTAACTGTGAACGAAGTGGTATTGCTTGCAGTGAAAGTTGTTGTACAACCATTCACTGTTGCAGAAATAATCTTGATTGCATAAGACCCCACGTTAGGTTCAGACACAGGGAATGTAGCCGTTCCTCCAGATACTGGTACGCCATTGGTATAGCCAACTTCAGGAGTTCCGCTATTGATCGCCACTGAATACACGAAATCAGTTGATTCAGACAGCAAGCCGTTGGCTGTGAAAGTCACCGGTGAACCAAAACATACGGAAGGGGCAGAAACTGTTACACCGCTAATTGTTGGGTTCGGTTTAACGGTAAATGTTGCGGTATTGTTTGCCAGGAAGGTTGTTGTGCAACCGTTCACAGCAGCAGAAATAATCTTGATGGCATAAGTACCCACATTAGGTTCAGACACTGGGAATGTAGCCGTTCCACCAGATACTGGTACACCATTGGCATAGCCAACTTCAGGAGTTCCGCCGTCTATAGCCACTGAATACACGAAATCAGTTGTTTCGGACAGCAAGCCGTTAGCTGTGAAAGTCACCGGTGAACCAAAACATACGGAAGTAGCGGAAACCGTTACCCCGGATATTGTTGGATTTGGCTTAACAGTCACTGTTCTTGTTACCGGAACTGCAGCATTGCCGGCAGCATCAGTTACATTGTAGGTAACGGTATAAGTATCCGGTGTGCTAGAAATTACCGGATTATTGGTAATGATATTTAAAGTGATATTTCCATCGATGTCATCTAGTGCTGTTGCGCCAGCATCGTTATAAGTCAATCCCTGGCAGATAAATACACTGGCATCACCCACTAAAGTGATAACCGGTGCAATTCTGTCGCCAGCTACAATCAGTTTATAAGTTACGATGGTTTCATTGCCTGCAAGATCCCTAATTTTGCCTTCAACAGTGTAGGTTCCCAACGGATAATTATCCGGAATGGTCATGTCAACGTCTGTTGAGGCAATGTCGTGTTTTGCAGCATCGACCAGTTTAACTGTTGTTCCGCTGATGTACACAAATGGTTTTAATCCATCGGCAGCATCGTTCAGGTAACCAAGGAATGGTTCCGGAACTCCGCGGGCTGCATAGTATGCTTTCAAATCAGCAGCGCTAACAGTTGAACTGATGAGTTTCAAACCAAAGAATTCGGCAGCCAGAGTTTCATCGGCAACAGTTCCTGTTTTGAACTGAACCAGGCGGTCAAGAGCTGCAACATTCGTGGTTTGCAGCTTATAACCTGCTGCATTTGTACCTAACATATCAACACCATCGGCAGTAAAGCCAGTTCCGGTTAATAATGGGGCAGTTTCGTCGCAGGCAGCAGAAGGTTGAAAACCAACATCGCCTGAACCATCCAAACCACTGGTTAGCCATGGGGTATAATTTACATTGCCATGAACAAGACCAGCAATAGAACTTGCTGATGTTGTACCGAACCAGTTGCAGGTTGCATCCTGGGTTGTTGAAGCATTTGTTGCAAAATCTACTGTATTATCAGCAAGATAATTACTATGAGCAACAGTGTTTAAAACACCACCATTAGTTTCATAATCGTAGGCATAAATACCATAATTCCAATCCCTGATGTCGCAGTTAGAAATATTCATATTCATGGTACCACCGTTGGCCAATGGGTTTATCCCCCAACTTCCGACAACATCTGAGCCTATTGCTGATACATTCTCTACTGTCAGTGTGTGCGTACCTGAATTGCTTAATCCATAGATACCATCCATAATAGGATTGGTAATACTGGAATTTTTGTATGAACCATCTGCGTCAATCCAGTAAACACTGCTTTGACATTTGTCTATATCAACATGGTCGGCTGAAATAGTACCAGGGCCGTTAACCAGAAGTCCACTGGCTGTCCAATCGGTACCTGTATATGCAATTTGACTGATATTGCAATCGTCAATTGTGCCTGTTGCGCCCCAAATCTGGATACCATTCTGGGCAGTTACTGAAGTTAGCCCGGCTCCTATTGTTGTTATATTATCAATATCCACAGTCAGGTTTCCTGTCCCATTCAATGCAACACCAGTCTTCTGAAAACCGGTAACTGTTACATTATTGAGAACTACATTATAAGTTGATGCCGGAATATTGTTAAAGGCATAAATGCCAACACCGTGTTGTGCTCCGCTGAAAGGAGTATCGGCTACATCAATAACCTTACTGTTCAGCACACTACCACCTGCATTCCAGAATGCGATACCCTGGAAACGATAATTGGAATTACCCTTTCCGTCACCATCAAGTGTGATACCATTAATTACAACATTATTGGCATTGTGAACATAGATTACAGGTTTGTTTGCTGCCGAAGAAGTATATGACAATGGCAGAATTGCAGGAGAAACGATATTAGTTATATCTGCGCCTTGTCCGAGGAGAGTAAGTGTTTTAGGTATTTCAAGTTGTTCTGTGAATGAACCTGAAGCAACATTAACTGTCCAACCGGTTGAACCGGCGGCATTAATACCTCGCTGAATAAGCGGAGTTGAATTAGCTCCTGCATAACTTAATGGTGTTACAAACAGTTCATTAGTTTTAATTGTAACCAATCCGCGCCAGCTTTCGTCGATTTTGTGATTAATTGCATCTTCGATAGTGAATAGTTCTAATAGTGTAGCAGAAGAACTGGCAATGCCGTTGAATGTGTTTCCACCAGTTGCATTTATATTAAAATCGCCGCCATGGGTTTGCTCAACACCAGCACTTGAATAATTGTGCTGAACGCTTATTGTTTTAGCTGATGCATTCAGGTTATTCCCGGTTACAACTATATCAGCATGTGCACTGTGCACCAATCCAATCTCAACATTTGTAACAGTATTGTTTGTAAAACTAATTAAAGGTGAATATGATCCATCTCCTTTATAAACAAGACCGCGAACATTCCACCATTTTACACCATCTGTAGTTGCCCCTGAACCATTAATAGTATTGGAAATTATGCGGCCTCCATTTGAGGTTACCCTCATGGTTTCTGCACTAATACCTTCCCATAATACCGGCCCCCCAACAGGATTGGCAGGAGGTATGCAGGTTGTAATATTGTTTTGGGTGATTGTCCATGCACTTGCATTCAACTCAGCATAATTATAATATATTCCATTTCGCCAAACCGAAAAATTGTTATTACTCAAATCGGGAGTAACAGTCCCGCTTTGAATTACCTGATATGGTTGTATCTGGATACCGGTGCGGCTATTGAGTACGGTGTTATTTGAGACAGAACCAGTTGATCCCTGTATATACATTGCAAATCCGTATCCTAATTGATTCAAGTCATGGATATTTTCGAACTTGTTATGTTTCACAGCCAGGTCTTTGTAATGGGGAGATACCTGTGCACCGGCTGAGTGGAATCCCATGTAAGTAAATTTCTCAACAATGTTATTGAGAAACTGAATATTATTTCCGGTAGATTTTACACCAAGCCCAGCTTCAATATTCATTCCTGCATAGCTATAACCATTAATGATTGTATTGTCACCACTGATTGTGAATCCATCCAATTTAATTCCATTGGCAGCCAATGAAATCAGAGGCGTCGTACTCCATTCTCTTTGACCAGAACTATTAAGTTCTGATGGAGGTACAATGATAGCCTCATCACCACGAGTGGAAATTGCGTCAATACCATAATTAGGTCCACGGATATCCAATGCTTTGCCAATAGTAAGTTGTTCGGGATAAGTTCCATCACAAACTGTTATTATTTCACCATCACCTGTTGTTGTGGCATTTATGGCTTCCTGGATTGTTGCAAAGTAGAGACCATCGGTGGTATTGGCCACCGGAAGGTACTTCACTTCTGCGCTTGTTGAAACTGATGAGCCATTTGCATCGGTAACAGTAATGGGGTAGTTACCAGCAGCTAAACCAGTTATATTGTATGTCGGCGTGCTGGTTGAACCCGTGCCGCTTCCTGTCGGTGTAATACTATAAGGAGCTGTACCGCCACTTATTGTAACAAGGATTGAACCATCCGTGTCACCACAGATCATATGGTCAGGAATTGCAGAAACAATAACTACCGGAGAGCCACTGCATGAGCCAGTTGGTTGGAATCCGGTACCTGTGCCATCGTCTGCTGAATTAAGCCATGGATTGTAGCTTACACTTCCTGCTATTTTTGCTGGAATTAGGTCACCATCGGCAGTACCCCACCAGTTGCAGGTAGCTGAAACTAAATTGCTACTTTCCATTGCATTGATGACATCGCCGTAAGTAGAACCATCGGTTCCGGTATAAGTTGTCACATTGGTAGTGAAAGAGTTGTTTGTAATAGTTACATTCAACGGTTGCGGATTGTTTTTTCCTGGTTCTCCCAAACGTATACCGCGTTCGTTTCCATTGAATATTGAGTTTTGAACGAAAACACCGGTAAGGATTGCAGGGTTAGCTCCATAGGTAGCACCGTCGCTTCTTGCTTTAAATGTTAACGCAACACCTTCTTTTGCAGTCCCCGAAGCACCGTTCAATCCTTTACCATTGTTGGTAAAGTCACAATTCTGAACAGTTATGTTTTGGTAAGTACCTGCTTTCAGGTTAAAGTCGAAACCTGCTTTCCATGGGTCAAAATATGAACAATTAGCATCAGCATTATACAATCCATTTTCGTCGATTGTACAACCTGTAAAGGTCGCATCCGAAAGCTTTTCGGTATAAATACCTTTCGCATTGTTATGGTTGAAGGTGGTACTGATAACCTGAATATTGCTGACTGTGCTAATGTCGGCACTAACCTGTTTTTGCATATACCAACCGTAGTGTAAATTATTAAACGCACAGTTGTTAAAAGTAACATTGGTTAGGCTACTTGTATTATCAACATATAACCCTCTTTCCTGTTCGGTGCAAGGATTGAGATTAGTTCCAATCACTTTTACATTATCAAAGTTGATATATGAAACCGATTTTCCGGTAGCTTGTGTAAACAGGCCTACAGATATACCTGCAGCACCGATTGGTCTAATACAGAAATTACTTATTTGAATCGGAGTACCAGAGACACCAGAGGCATTCAGGTTAATGGCGCCATCATTTCCACCTGATTTTGTAATTACTGTACCAATTAATGGATCAGATCCTGCTCCAATCAGCGAAATACGTTTGTTGATTTCAATTGAATTATCAAATGTTCCAGGCGCAACATTAACTGTCCAACCAGTTAAACCGGCGGCATCAATACCACGCTGGATAAGCGGAGTTGTATTGACCCCGGCATAACTAAGCGGAGTTACATAGAGCTCACTTGCGTTTATAGTAACCAAGCCTCTTGTACTTTCATCAATTTTATGGTTGATGGCATCTTCAATGGTGAATAACTGAGCTGTTGTTGCGCCAGATGTTGCAATACCATTGATTGTGTTGCCACCCGTAGCGTCAATGTTAAATGTACCAATTACTTCAATAGCTTTTTGTGAAGCACCCAGACTGTTACCAGTAAATACGATATTAGCTGAAGCTTCATGTTTAAAACCAACTTGTACATTCGATACAGTATTATCTGAAAAGAATATCTGAGCGGAATTAGAATTACTACCAGCATACTGCATGCCTGATGTTGATGACCAGGTCGTACCAATTGCAGCGCCTGTGCCATTAATTGTATTGGTTTTTAAGACACCACCAGCAGCGGTTGAATACATGGTTTCTACTCTTATTCCAGTCCAGGTCAAAGGAGCACCCGGAATAACCGGTGGTGTACTTACTGTTATATCATTCTGTTCAATGCTCCATGCACTTGCACCTACTTCTGAATAGTTATAGTAAATGCCAGTTTTGTATGTCGCAAATTCATTGTCCTTAACCTGCAAAACCGGAGTAGAGACACCTTTTACAACCCGGTAGGGCTGAACCTCAATCCCATTTCTTACATTTGTGACAACATTATTTGTGATCGAACCGGCTGTGCCTTGTATATAAAAACCAAAGCCTAAACCAGTTGCACCCACATCATGAATTTTATCAATTTTGTTGTTACTAACAACAAGATTCTGGTATTGGGTACTTTGCGATCCACCGGCAAAGAAGCCCATGGTTGTAGCATTTTCAACAACATTATTACTGAATGTTATATTACTTCCTTCGGAATAGACTCCCTGTCCTTTTTCCAGATCCATACCTGCATAAGAGTATCCAGTAATAGCAGGATTGTCACCGCTTACTGTAAAACCATCGAATGAAACATTATCTGATTTGATGTTCACTACTTCAGTCCAAGGATCACCAGGCATAAGATTAGCTTCCGGAACAATCAATGCTTCTGCAATACGGCCACCAGTATTTGGATTAATCCCATAATTTGGTCCGCGAATGTCAAGTGGCTTATCAATTACAACATGTTCAGCATAAGTTCCAGCAGACACCTTAATGGTATGTCCACCAAGTGTTAACGGATCATTTATAGCAGTTTGTATCTGCATATAGCCTAAGCCTGTGTTCATGTTCACTACCGGTGCGGCAGGAATTGCAACACTTTGTGTGGCAGTGGTAACCTCACCGTTGTGCAGAAAGGTTACCGATACAATAAGGTCTTTCCCATACACAGGTGCTAACCAACCATTTTTTACTGTATTTCCATCATTCGTAAGCGGATTAGTGCTTGTGCTATATGTTCCAACCGGCACGATATACCTGTTATTTGCAAAAGATGGATACTGGAGTGAGGTTGAAGTGTTATTAAGATATTTGTCCCAGTATTTGTTCTTAGCCAATGGGTTTCCACCTGTTGTTTTCAAATAAACTTTATTAGCGCCATCCATGTAATAATATTCAGTTAGAATATCATCACCAATTTCAAGGGCGGCCGTTTTTATGGCTGTAGGATTTGCGGAGGTGATGGCGGTTTGTAAAGCAACATATTTGGCCGCAATAAGAGCAAATTCAGCAGGGATAGTAGGATTTAATCCGGGAATCGGATAAATTGCCGATGAATTGCCAGCAACATCAAATGTGACCATCACGTTTTCGGAAGCGGCATTATAACTTACATTCAAATTGGCAGGTGTTGCATTTTTACCATCACAATTAACAGACGCACTGGTACTGTAATCAACAAAATCGGTACCTGCGCTTTCCTTATTAAATATTTTTCCTGTAAAATTTGTGTATTCAGCACCAATTTCTCCATAGTTGGCTGTTCCGTACCAGTTACAACCCAATTTTGCAATTCCACCATTTGCCATCGGCACATAGTTGGCTACTGCATAACCTAAGCCAGATGTGGTACCATACTTAAATGAACTTGCATCAAAACTGTTATTTTGAACCGTAACAGTTCCGACAAAACGGTTGGTTTCAAATTTCAATCCATTAATGTCGTAACCGCCGCCAGCTCTGTTGGCCAATTTGTAACCCGTGAGGCTGGCAACTGTATTTCCTTCGACTACTGCACTTTCAGTGTTACCCTCAAGCGCGATACCAGTGGCAATGAAACCAGATAAATTGGTAATGCTGTTATTCTTAATCTGTGCATTTACTATTTTACCAGTTGTAGTTGTATAGTTTGCTGATCCGGTATTTAACTGAATGCCATAGGCAATTTTGCCCGTAGGCCAGTTTCCGGTATTCACATTTACATTTTCAATTGAGTTTCTTTCAATTTTCAAATTGGTTAAAACACCTGTTGATGCTGATTGTAAAACGCCAATCGCACTTGAACTGAACCCGGTTAATGATGAACTGCTGATATTATTGAAGCAGTTATCAGAAATGGTCACATTCTGCGTATTGGCTGAATTGGCAACCATATAAATTATGGAATGAACATTAGCACCGGTTGCAGTGGTACCCACATCATGAATATTATTGAATATTACATTGGTATTTGATGTGTTGCTGCAATTTATGGCATAGTAGCTTGCAGGTGCAGTAATTTCAAAACCATTGATGGTTACACCATTGGAAGTGACACTAAAAGGAAGACTACTTGCAGGTGCAATTATCGTTTCTGTGCCCCGGCTTCCGCAAGCAACATTGGCATTGGCTCCATTTAAAACAATAGGTTTGTTAATTACAATATTTTCATTATGTGCTCCAGCAAATACATTGATAACATCATTGTTAGCAGCTGCATCAATAGCATCCTGTATAGAGCAATATATATTGCCGCCAACTATTTGGGCGACACCATTTATATTTACATTCAAAGGAACAGATGTTCCAGTGCAATTATTTTCAACATAAGAAACCTGAACACTACCTGTACCTACATTATTATTCCAGGTAACATTAATTGAATTTGAATTTGAAGTACCTGTACCACCCGTAATTGTCCAGGTGTACTCGCTTGCTCCCAATTCAGTGGTATAGGTATTTGTAGAATTGGCGCATACGGAGTTTAATCCGCTTATTGTTGGAACAGGTAAAGGATTGATGCTAACATCACCCGTTTGTTTAGTCCCATTTTCAATTATTACTAATGGATCACTTGTAACAACATTGTATTGGTAAACCTCATACTTTCCAGTGGCGTTTTGGGGGCCATATGCCAATGGAATCCCTTGTCCAACCTGATATGTAACGTATGTTGGCGTATTACCAACTGTTCTCAATAAATGATAATTGGAGTTTAAGGTTGAATTGTTAAGACCAATGTTTGCAGTTTGTCCGGCACATAGATTAGCACCTGTAACATTATATTGTGCAATTCCATTAAAACTTGTTCCAGAAACAATAAAAATCACTAATGCAAGCATCGTCAGAAAACGCTGCCATTTAGGTGCGTTCTCATTTTTTTTGTTCTCGTAAATATTTTTCATTTTACTAAATATTTTGGTGATTTTTATTGATTCTACTTAATAATTGTAATTTCTCCGGTTTGAAGAATCCCATCAGCAGGTTTGAATTTTTCGAAGTTAAAAGGCATTTCTTTGAACTCATCAAATTCAATTATTACATATTTACCCTCAGTTTTTTGAGGTGCATAGTTAAGGGGAATGCCCTGTCCAACCATATAAGTAATAAATTGGTAATCGCCTTTTTCATCGACCCTAAACAGATAATAGAATTTATTAATCGTAGAGCCGCTTAAAGTAATGTCAGTTGCCTGGTTTAGCGCTGATTTGGTGCCCGTAACTACATATTTTTGGGCATTGCCGCTGAACGATGTTCCCAGTACCATAAATAGCACCAATAAAGGCATTATAGCTGCATGGATTAGATAATTTCTTAGGTTTAGTAAAATTGTTGCTTTCATAATTGTATAGTTTTAGTTGAATTGTTGTGTTTGAAAAAAATTGAAATGTGCCGGTACTTTGACTTCGCTCAATGTTTTCCCGGACGACCTGGCCTGTGGCGACCGTAAAATGGGAATCGTGTTTAAAAGGAAAATATCAAACGCCGCGTTATTCGCAGCAGTTTGCTTTTGGTTAAGAATTGAAAGAATTAAACGTAAGGCGTATGCAAAAGCAAAACTTAAAAACAATGACAGTAAAGCGATGGCCTTAATCCATAGATTGGTTAGTTTTTTCATAGTATATGGTATTTCAAAAGAGCAGGATTAGTCTGGATTTGAGACGAAGAATTTAGTATTGCGAAGAGTAATGCAAAAATAAAAAGTAAAAATTTTTTCATTGCTATTTAGTTTTCATAAAGTTGTTAGTTCGAAAAATTGTTAGTTCGAAAAGTTGTTAGTTCGGTATATCATGCAATATTTTAATAAACCAAGCTAATATTAGACATTGTAATTTATGTCATTCGGCATATAACCGGATATTTCCGATTATATTCGTCAAGCATCCGGCTATAACTGAATAATTCGGATATATAAGTGCTTTTTAGGAGGTTGCTAATCAAAATATTTTTCTGTAACATCCGGAATTGCCTGAGATGCCAGAGTATTTACCCGAAAATTTATAGCAAATGATCAATTCCGAGAACCTGTCAAAAACCAATTGGGGATTTTAGGTTACCAAAAGCGATTTTATGGTCAAAAATGATACGATTTCTATCGCGTATACAGGGACGTTAACTATGGGATATCGTTTCTGTCAGGCGATCCGTTTCCTAAAACGGCGAAGCTAATATCATCTTGGCCGGGCAGCCCTTTGCAAACAACCAGTACCCGATTAACTTTTAGTAGATTTTTTTGCCTCCGTATTTCGTTAAAGATCCCTATTTCCGTTACCTTTAGATCATCATTTAAAAGTTCGTATCATGAAGATAAAATTTATAGGAGCTGCACGCGAAGTAACCGGCAGTAAAACATTAATCACGCTTGACAGCGGAAAAAAGATCCTTCTCGACTGCGGTATGTTCCAGGGGAAGGGACAGGAAACGGATGGAATGAACCGGAACCTTGGTTTTGAACCGAGCGAGATCGACCATATTATACTGACCCACGCACACATTGACCATTCGGGATTGATTCCTTTTGTTTACAGACTGGGATTCAGAGGTTCGGTGATCTGTACCAATGCAACACGTGACCTTTGCGCTATTATGCTTGCCGATAGCGGACATATCCAGGAGAGTGATACCGAAATGCATAATAAGAAAAGGGCGCGCAAAGGATTGGAACCCGTGGAACCAATTTATAAAAAGGAAGATGCAGTGAATTGTATGGAACTTTTTATTGGCACAGCATCCGGCCGAAAATTTTATATCAATGATCAGATTAAAGTCCGGTTTACAACAACCGGGCATTTATTGGGTGCCGGCGCAGCCTTACTCGAAATTACCGAAAACGGGAAAGTAACAAAGATTGCTTATACAGGCGATATCGGACGACCATCGAGCCGCATCCTGAAGGCACCCGAACCATTTGCGCAGTGCGATTACCTGATCACAGAAGCTACTTATGGGAACAGATTACATCCTAAAATGCAAGACGCTGAAGAAGAGTTGCTGCGCGTAGTTACCGAAGCGTGCGTCAAAAGAGGTGGGAAACTGATCATCCCGTCGTTTGCAATTGGCCGCACCCAGGAAATTGTTCTCTCATTAAATAACTTTTTCAATGAGGGTCGATTACCGAAAGTTCAGATCTATGTCGATAGTCCGCTGGCTATTAATGCAACCGATATTTTCAGGCTGCACCCTGAATGTTTCAACAATGATGTATTGGAAGTGATCGAAAAAGATAACGATGCTTTTGGATTCAACTCTTTGCACTACGTTAAAACTGCCGAAGAATCGAAGAAACTCAACTTCATCAAAAAACCTTGCGTGATTATCTCCGCATCGGGGATGATGGAAGCCGGGCGCATAAAACATCACCTGGCAAATAATATTTCAAACCCGAATAACACCATACTTGCGGTCGGCTATTGTGCACCAAGCACTTTGGGGGCAAGAATCATCCGTGGCGAAAGATTGATTTCAATATTCGGAACCCAATATGAAGTAAATGCCACAATCGAGAAGATCGAAGCCTTCAGCGGCCATGGCGATTACAGCGAGATGTTATCGTACCTGAGTTGCCAGGACAAGTCACAGATAAAGAAGACCTTCCTGGTTCATGGCGATTACGACGCGCAATTATTCTATAAAGATCGCATGAAAGAAGCCGGGTTTGGCGATATTGAAATCCCTGAAGCAGGAAATGAATTTGTACTGGATTAAAAATTAATCAACGTTTTGCGAGTGACCGGGTGAATGTTCACGACTTGAACATTCACCCGGTCACTAATTTAAGCAATTTGAGCATCCACGCGGGCACTAACATTTACCAACAGACCTGACAGGTTTTTGAAACCTGTCAGGTCTTTAAACAAAGATTCAGTTACTTATCTTTATCTTCGTTTTTCTTAATCACAATTTCTATCACCCCATTCCGGGCTTTGTCGCCATATTTTGCAATGGCTGAACCATCTTTCAGAACAGTGATGCTTTCAATTTTATCAGGACCAAGCGCATCCATTCTTTCTCTATTGATTATTTCACCATCCAACACAAATAATGGATCTTTTAATGGATCATTCATGAAATTGGTCTTTGTGGAAATCCGAATAACACCATTTTTTGCATTGTCACCGTAGAGATCGGTGGCTGATTGATCTTTTAAAACCTCGATACTTGAAATATCCTCGGGATTCAATGCATCCATTTTGGTTTGATCGATCACGGCACCATTCAGTAAATACAATGGTTGTTTATCCGCGAATTTGGATCTGAATTTAATCTGATTTGATTTTGGATAACCAACAACCACAGCTTTATCGGCCACAACAACAGACTCTTCCAGCTTAATCAGCATTGCATTTCCGGCATCAGGTTTTAGAGTAACGGTTTGATATCCTTCAAATGAAAATACCAGTTCTCCCGCTTTCGGAACATTTTTGATTTTGAAGTTTCCATCCTTGTCTGTAATCACCCCTGTATTCGTACCATTAATGATAACTGTCGTTCCGCCCAGCGGTTTCCCTTCCAGATCTACCACTTTCCCTTTTACAACTCTAATTTTTCTGACCTGTTTTACGGTATCCTTTTTAACAGCAGGAGCAGTCTCAGGCATTGGCGCAATTAGCTCGTTCAAAGCTTCAGTTACTGTTGAAATCTTTTCGTTTAAAATAGCAGGTTCAGAAGTAATATATTCCGGTTTTGCGAATGCATAGAAAACCATCGCTACCAAGGGCAAAACAAGCAGCATCCTGAGTTTTCTGAACGGGGAATCTATTTTCTTTTTCATCATTTTAAATCTTTTCTTGTTGAGTGAATAACTAAATGAATTGGCGAGACAAATCACAGGAACGCCAAGCATCTGGTTTAGAAGTGTTGCCTGGTAAATTGCAGGGTTTGAGGTGTGTTGCAAGGCCATTTCGTCGGCAAGGTATTCGTGATTCTGCCGGATCAGGCGCGCATAAATCCATACAAACGGGTTAAACCATTGCAACATGCAAAACAATTCGACAAGCAGTAAATCGAACCAGTGCCGTTGTTCGATATGTTCACGCTCGTGGTTCACAATCTCTTTCGTTTCGATGTCCGTGATTGAAGGATTGACAAAAACGTAGGAGAAAAATGAAAACGAGGCGTCATATTCGGTTGTACGCACTAGTTTAACGGAACCGGTTTTTACATATCCGCTTTCCCGCAATTTCCTGACAACCTTCCCTGTTTGCCAGATCATCCGGAAAGCCAAACCTGCAATCCCAACAACGTAAAACCAAAAGTAGACAGGGATTACGGTTGAAGGTGGCGCCATTGGAACTACTGTAATTCCCGAAGTTGTTATGTAAGTGTCCTGTACGAATGGTAAAATAACCGTGTAATGCCAGGTATAAAGCGGAAAAACAATCGACGCAACAATCCCCGAAAGGAGATAAATCCGGTTCAACCGGAAATACCGCTCGTTTCGTAAGACGATCAGAAATACAAGGGCAAATCCCGTCAACCAAACGGCCGATTTTAAAAGGTACAGTCCAATTGATTCCATATGATCCGGATTAATTGCGTTTCGTTAATTCCATTTTTAATCCCAAGGCAGTTTTTAAAGTCATTCCCGCGGGAAATGAATCATAAAAGTAACTTTCTAATTTGATTATACAATTCTTCTTCTTTACCGGGCTTCAATAAATTATCATTTTTTAGGTCACCATTTGAATCGAAAAGCATATAACGGGGGATTACTTTAATCAATTTGTCAAAGTTGAGACGAACATCTTGATTTACCAAATAATGATAGCCGAAGAGTTGGTATGTCTCTGCTAATTTTTTCCAGTTACTCATTGACCGTTTACCATCAATTGAAACATATAACATCACTATTTTATTTTCCTCTAAAAATTTACGAAGCTTAGGCTCATATCGAAACTCCGCTATACAAGGAGAACACCAGGTAGCCCAGTAATCAACAAAAACCGGACTTCCTCCAAAGTATTTTTTTATTAAGGACTGAATGGTCTTTACTGTATCAATGCCAACAAAATCTTTTTCAATAAGTTGAATATTTTCCTTTCCTAAATGGTACACTCCAAATTCAAACTTATCAGCCGCTTGTTTTATACCTTTACCATTTTTTTCCAAATAGGCAGTAATCACCGTAATGTATGGACTTTTAGGGAAAATACTGTCGTATGTTTTGAAAACTTTAATGAAATCAGCATCACTCATCGGTTTAAATTGAATTGCAGTAAGTAAGGAATTACCAAAATAGAACATCTGAACTTCATCTGGTGCAAATTCAAGCGCAGAAATTTGATTTGTAAGCCCTTCAAAATTATTGTCATACCGCGACCAGCGTTGGGTTTTTGGCTGCTCTGCAGTTAGAATTCCCATTTTCTTCAATTCTGATTTTTCGTAACTGCAATTGCAGGTGGCAATTAGATTTCTGCTTTTATAAGGGTCATATTGGTCATAGAGCTTTTGAGCCAATTTTTTCATTTCATCTTTATTTAGCTTAACAAGCTTAATAACTTTCTCATCATTGTTGAAGTAACTTCGTAGAAAGCCAACCGTCCATGAAAGCATCTTTTGTTCGGTCTCAGTTATCATTGCATCATAACAGGGTTTTGTGATATTTCCCTCTTTGAATAAGCTCTGAAGCGGAGATGTACATTTCACGATTTCGTGACCGAGAAGATTGAATGCTTCATCTGGAGATTTTGCCGTTTTCAAAATTGAAACGATAATTTCCTGAGAAAATTGGCTGTTGTTCAAGAGTTTTTTAGCTGAAAGTAAATTATTTGCTTCTGCGTTGTTACCGGAAAAAATCGTCTTTGTAACTCCTGCAGAATCAGAAATAAATGATATTTGCATGGAATCACCTGGCTCAGCATAAAAAAAGGTCTTTGGCATTGCTTTACTTTGTATTCTGACAAATCCGGCCTTATCGAGGGATACCTCCAGTTTAAATTTTCCGCCTTCAATTTTAGTTTCGCTTTGAATGTCGGGGTAGAAAGCATTGAAATATCCGGCATAGGGTTTATAAACAGAGAGTTCAGTATTTGAAATCTCAGGTTGAAAATTTCCCATGATTATCACAGGTTTTTGTCCGGAAACATACTGTGTGATGCTGAAAAATGCAACTAATAATACAAAGAGTAATCTATTTATCATCGTAATTGTTTATCAATTTATAGAATACAGCAATTCAATTACAGAATTGAATTGCCGCATCTTCTTATTTTAAATTCTTCAAACCAACTACTTTTGCGCCATTTATTTTATTGAAGCATAAATTCGATTGGCATTGCATAAACGACATTAACAGCTACGCCTCTTTGTTTACCGGGTTTCCATTCTGGCAGCGAATTTATCACCCTGATTGCTTCGGCGTCCAGTGCCGGATCAATACCCCGGACCACTTGTGCATTTTCAACTTTCCCGTATTTGTTGACTATGAAAGTTAAAAACACTTTACCCGTTTTACCACTATTCATAGCTTTGATCGGATATTTCAAAGTTCTTGCGATGAATTCCTTGCATGCCTGATCACCACCCGGGAATACAGGCATTTCTTCAACTACTACAAAGATGCTTTCCTTTGTTCGCTGACTTTTAGAATTAACGGCTACATCGGATTTAGCATTGACATCCACACTTTTCTTTTCTAATGATACCGCCGGCACTTTCTTTAAAGTGATCTCAAGAACACCATATTTACCTTTCTCACCATACTTTTCAGTTGCAGTTTTGCCCTTTAATTCACTAACTGATTCAACACCTACGTCTAAAAAATATTCGGCTCTGCGTTTATCGGTAATGACACCATCGACTACATACAACGGAGGATTCTTTGAATCAATAGATTTAAGATCTACAATTGGACCTGGAGTTGTTCCTGAATGAGGTTTTTTCATAGTAATCTCAAGAACACCGTATTTCCCTTTCTCACCATACTTATCTGTTGCTGACTTGTCCTTTAAAACATCTATAGATTCAAAATCGGCAGTATTAAATTTGTCAAATTTGACCTTGTCAATTATTTTTCCATCAACGATATACAACGGGGGGTTGTCCAAACTGTTTAAATCCTTGCCTTCTTTAGAAGCAAGAGCCGGGAGGGGACTATATCCAACAGCAACTACCCCCTCTTCAAACTTCACCGTATCAGTAACCATTTTAATTGTCATCGGTTGATCAAAATCCGGTTTTTGCATCACCGTTTTAAATCCCACAAATGAAAACGCGATTTTTGCGTCTTTGGGCACACTGTTCAATTTAAAATTACCATCAATATCAGCGATTGTTCCAATTGTAGTCCCGGCAACAATTACCGAAGTTCCATGCAACGGTTTTCCATCAAGATTCACAACCTTACCTTTTACATCATTGCCATCGGCATTAGCCGTTACATTGTCGGTTGGGAATGCATTTGTCGGAGTAACATACTCCGGTTTCGCAAACGCATAGAAAACCATCGCTACCAATGGCAAAACGAGCAGCATCCTGAGTTTTCTGAATGGGGAATCTATTTTCTTTTTCATCA
>Ga0209511_1001347_pt1 | contig 22066 bp, 19 predicted proteins | sample SSSSmetaG_FD_184141 | JGI IMG/M metagenome (GOLD analysis project Ga0209511, IMG submission 184141) | Glacier valley bacterial and archeal communities from Borup Fiord, Nunavut, Canada, to study Microbial Dark Matter (Phase II) - ​SSSS... | ecosystem: Environmental > Aquatic > Freshwater > Ice >...
AGGCATCGCCACACCCGATCATCCGTTGACCGTGGTCTACGCGTGTGGTTCGGGCGGTACGGGAGCGGGCCTGATCCTCGCCGCGAAGCTGCTCGCTCTCGAGAGCCGTGGCATCCGGGTCGCGGGCTTCAACGTCTGCGACGATCGCGCCTACTTCTTGAATTCGATCGGCCAGATCTGCGCGGATGCCGACGAGCGCTGGGGGCTAAACGCGAACATCACCGACGACGACATCGACATCGTCGATGGCCACGTCGGCGCGGGCTACGCGAAGAGCCGGCCCGAGGAGCTCGTCACGATCCGTGACGTGTGTCGCAGCGACGGTATCGTGTTCGACCCGGTCTACACGGGCAAAGCATTCCACGGCATGCTCCAGGAGCTGCGTCGCAACCCGAAGCGCTTCGGCGAGACGGTCGCATTCATCCACACCGGTGGGATGTACGGGCTATTTGCCGCTGCGGACACGATGGCGGCGGTGTTATAGACGAGACGTGAAGGTCCTCGCCGTCGGTGCGCTCGTCGTTTCACTCGGATCTACAAACGCACGTGCCGAGGACGTTCAACCCAAGAGCGTCGAGACCGCGCAGATCATGTCGGGTCTCGGGGCCGGCGTGCCGGCCGCGCTGATGTTCGCCGCGTTCATCGCCGCGACCCCGGAAGATCCGTTCAATCGACCGCTGATGTACACCGGTCTCGCGACGGCGGCGATCGCACCCTCGCTCGGCGAGCTCTACGCCGGCGAGTACGTCACGATCGGCATGGCCGCGCGCTTGGTCGGGGCGGCGCTCGCGACCTACGCGCTCAAGCACTACACGGTCTCGACGGTGTGTGACAACGCGACAGTGGCGGGTGTGATGGACTGCAAGCGCCTCGACTCGAAGGCGTTTCCCGTCCTGGGGATCGCCGCGATCGCGTTCGTCGGCGGTATGGCCTACGACGTTCAAGATGCCGGCGATGCGGTCGGGCGCTGGAACACGCGCCACCACTTCACGGCGGCGCCGATCATCATCGACGGGCCGAAGGGTCCGGCACCCGGACTCTCGGTCGGCGGCAGCTTCTAGGTGTAGCGCGGCCCGTACAGGCGAGCGTCGTCCTAGTTCCTTTGGGCGACGAGCTCGTCGAGCTGCGCCGTGAGATCGGAGGGCGAGATCGCGCCGATGCGCGGACGACCGACCCGGTGGCCGGTCTTGTCGAACACGAACGTCGTCGGTAGCGACTGCGGATAGTTGAACGCGACGTTGAGATCGCCGTTCACGCGCACGACCGGGTAACTCATCTGGTAGTCCGACTGGAAGTTGAGCAGCTCGTTATCGGCCGGGTTGTCTGCCATGAGGCCGAGCATCACGACGCCTTTGGCCTTGTAGCTGTCGTAGATCTTCGAGAGATCCGGGATTTCGTTCTGGCAGGGATGGCACCAGGTCGCCCAAAAGTTCACGACGACCACTTTGCCCGCGAGCGACTCGGCCGTGTACGCCTTGCCCTGCGTGTCGATGTACTTCACATCGGGCAAGCAATCGTCCTGGCCGTTCGCCGAGCGCACGCAGGCACTCGCCTTCTTCGAACCGACCGTGATCGTGTTCGAGCCACCGGAGAGGTGAACGAACAAGAACACCAAGATGCCGATGGTGCCGGCCAACAGAACTCCAATTAACGCCTTCGTGCTCATCGGAACCTCAAGAGGGACGACTCTAGATCATCCGGTGGGACAAAGCCGAGCAACTCGATGCAGGTCGCGGTGACGTGCGCGATTCCGGCGCCCCGGGCGCGCGCGGGGTCGATTTCATAGCGATCTCCGCGCATCGGGTCGTCGATCAAGAATGGCACGGGAGAGAGCGTGTGGCTGGTCTTCGCGAAGGTCTGGCCGTCCTTGTCGCGGAGCACCTTGCCCTTCTTATCCCGCTGGAACATCTCGTCGGCGTTGCCGTGATCGGCCGTAACTACGAGAATTCCCTGCAGGTCTTCCACCGCCTTGGCGAGCCGCCCGAGCTCGAGGTCGACCGCCTCGACCGCCAGCACTGTCGCGTCGAACTTGCCGGTGTGACCGACCATGTCGCCGTTCGCGTAGTTCACCCGGGCGAACCGGTGCTTGCCGGTCCGGAGCTCCTGGATCAGCCGATCCGTGATCTCGGCCGCTTTCATCCACGGCCGCTGATCGAAGGGGACGTTGTCGGACGGAACCTCGATATAGGTCTCGGTCGCGCCATCGAACTTGCCGCTGCGATTGCCGTTCCAGAAGTAGGTCACGTGGCCGTACTTCTGGGTCTCCGAGATCGCCAGCTGCGAGATGTGCGAGGCCGCGAGGAGCTCGCCCATCGGTCGCTCGATCTCGGGAGGCGAGACCAAATAGCTCCTCGGGATGTGGAGATCGCCGTCGTACTCCATCATCCCGGCGTAGAAGACATCCGGATGGCGCACGCGATCGAACTTATCGAACGCAACGTCGTCAAACGCACGCGAGATTTCGATCGCGCGGTCACCGCGAAAGTTGAACATCACGCACGCGTCGCCGTCGTTCATCGGCGCTGGCGGCGAGATGATGAAGGCCAAGAGATCTTGATCGGTGATGCCGGGCGTCTCGCCGCGCAGCGTGTTGACCGCCTCGGTCGCCGACGTGAACGGGCGCGCATCGGCGAGCACGTGAGTGTGCCAGCCGCGCTCGACCATCGCCCAATCGGCCTCGTATCGGTCCATCGTGATCTGCATGCGGCCACCGCCCGAGACGATGCGTGCATCGATCCCGGAGCACCTGAGGTTCGCCAGATACCGCTCCATGCGGTCCACGTATTCCAGCGCCGACGTCGGAGCGACATCACGGCCATCGAGCAGGGCGTGGACGTAGAGCTTCTTGCATCCGGCCCACGCAGCGGCCGCGAGCATCGCCTCGAGATGATCGAGGTGTGAGTGGACATTGCCATCGGAGGTCAGGCCGAGAAAATGAATCGCACCGCCACGGAGGCCGCGCGCGACCACGAGTTGCCACGCGGCGGCCTCGAACATCTTGCCGCTGTTGATCGCGCGGCCGACGAGCACCGCGCCCTGGTCATAGACCTTGCCGGCCCCGAGCGCATTGTGGCCGACCTCGCTGTTGCCCATGTCGTCGTCGCTCGGCAGGCCGACGGCTTTGCCGTGCGCCCGCAGCTCGGTACTCACGCCCGGGGCCCACAGCCGATCGAGCGTCGGGGTCGTCGCGATCTTCACGGCGTCAGCTTCGTCACCGGCACCGCGCCCGATCCCATCCATCACGACGAGGACGACCGGACCTTTCGGGGCGGGTTGACGAGCGTGCGAGCGCAGCATGGGCTGCTTATAGCGCAGATGAAGCGGCGCGGGTTTCGTGCGATTTCAAGACCTTCACGAGCTCTGGAATGAAGACCTCCGGATGCTCGCGATGCATGAAGTGACCGCCGGGGACCTGCACGACTTCGTACGACTTCGTGAAGTTGTGGCGCGCCTTCTCGTACATCCGCGGCACGATGAGGCCGTCGTCTTCGCCGGCAAACGCGACCGCTGGAACCGTGATCTTCACCTTCTGGCCGGGCGGGAGCCTCGGGCTGAGGGCGCGGTAGTAGCCGCACGCCGCCTCGAGGACGCCAGGATGCGCGAAGCAGGCCTTGGCCTCCGCCGTCTCGCTCGCCGGGATTTGCTTCCAGGCGGGTGACCATCGTCGCCACAATTCGTCGACGTACGCGTAGTCCGTCGCGCGGATCCTCGCGGGCGCGCTGTTCGAGCGCAGGGCAGCGAAGTGGCGAAGCGACCACATCAATTTCGGCGTCAGCTTGAGCGACTGCGGGTGTGGGATCGCGAGCGTGACGAGCAAGCGCAACTTCTCGGGCCCGAGCCCGGCGGCGGAGTACGCGGCGGAGGCGCCCCAGTCGTGACCGACCAGGATCGCGGGTCCGCCCAGCGCGTCGATCAGCGCGAGCGCATCGCGCCCGAGGGTATCGCTATCGTAGTTGCCTCGTGCGGGAATCGTCGTCGGGAAGTAGCCGCGCATGAACGGCGCGACCGCGCGGTAGCCCGCCGCGGCGAGCGCGGCCATCGTCGGTTCCCACGTGTGTGCCGTATCGGGGAACCCGTGCAACAACACGACGAGCGGGCCCGTGCCCTGCTCGAGATACGCGAAGTCGACGCCGTTCGCGCGGACCGATTTCATTTCTTCGCAGGCGCGGCGGGTGACGGATCGGCGCCCGCTTGCGACGCCGGAGTTGCGGCGCTCCCGGCGCCGGTGTTCCGCGGTGCATCGCCGTCGATCACCCGGTAGTTCGGAACGCTCTTCTCGTTGAACTCGAACCAAGACGCCTCGACCGGCTTCTCGAAGTTCGGCGAGAAGAACTGGAAGTGGTTCACGTTGTTCGACGAGTCGATGATCACCGACTCCTTGACGCGGAACTGTGTCGGATCGGCGACGAGGTACAGGCTCTTGTATTGCGCCGACGGCTTCTTCGGCGTGAGCTTCAAGACGTAGTCGCCCTTGCCGCCGTAGCTCTGCTTGGTATCGAGCTCCGCGTTGAACTCGGCCTTGAGATCGCCCTTGCCGTAGAGGAACGAGACCGCCACCGGCATGAGGTCTTGCTGGAGGTTCTTCTTCACGACCTGCTTGTTGTCGTGCTCGACGACGTACAAGCTCGAGCCGTTCGAGATGAAGCTCTTCTTGACGACCGTGTCGGTCTTCTTCTTCTCGAGATAGTCCCAGCGCATCTTGCCGGGCTTGACGATCCAGAGCTGACCGCCGCTGGTCTTGTCGGTGCCGAACGTCGAGATGTGCACGGTCTGCTGGAACTGCGCGGAGACTTGTTTGATGTCCGCGTAGAACTTCTGGACGTTGTTGACGACGTCGACCGCGGACAGCGCACCGGCTTTCGCCGGAGCGGCCGCGGACAGCGCACCGGTCTTCGCCGGCGCGGCCACGGGGGCCGGGGCGGGGGCTTTGGTCGGAGCGGCCGAGCCGAGCTGCGCGGTGAACAAGAACCCGATGAGGTCGATCAACATGGCGATTGGACGCGTCCTTTGGCGGCTGGATTCAAGCGATAGACCCGAGCAGTCACGGCCGGTTGCATGGTGGTAGCATGACTTGACGTGAAGCTCTCCGTGGTTATGGCGCTTGCTGCGTGCGGTTCACCCCAGCGCGCTCCCTACGCAGGAGCGACCGCGCCGCACACGGCCGAGCTCGCCGATTCCGATGACGTGAAGCCCACGTACGGCAAGGCGGATCTCGAAAAGGCCCTGATCGTGGAGCGCGGCGCCGAAGCGACGAACGAGCGCCGGGTCGCGGATGCCGACGCCAAGGGCGATGGCGAGGCGCTGAACACCGCGACCGCGGATCTTCACGTGCGCCAGCGGTTCATCGCTAACCTCGAGGCGTGTCAGGCGACCGGTCATCTGTGCCCGCCGCGCCTCGATGATCCACCATCGCCGATGGAGAGCGCCCTGCGCTTCGATCTCGCGGACTGGCAGAAGCTCTCGACCGAGCTTCATGGTCGCGCGTGTGCGTGTCGCACGATCGCATGCATCGATGCGATGGACATCTCGATCAACGAGCTCGAGCTACGGCCGATGCCCGATGTCATCGTCGACGAACCATCAACGGTCGAGATCACGCGCGCCCGCGAGTGCTTGTTTCGCCTCCGCGGCAAGAGCATCGCGAAGGTCACGCGTACGGAGTAATCGTGCGCGCGACGTGGCTGACAGACATCCACCTGAACTTCTTGCGCCCCCTCGCGCTCAAGTCGTTCTACGAGCGGATCGCCTCGGAGCAACCGCAGGTGTTGCTGGTCACCGGCGATATCGGCGAGTCAGATTCGGTCGTGCGGTTCGTGACCGAGCTCGGTCAGCTCGCACCGATCTACTTCGTGCTCGGCAATCACGACTACTACCGCTCGAGCATCGCGGCGGTGCGCGGCGCGATGGAGCGCCTCGACGAGAGAGCGACCTGGCTGCCGGCGCACGAGCCGATGCGGATCACTCCGAATACGATGATCCTCGGCGTCGATGGCTGGGGGGATGCGCGCTGCGGCGATCTCGAATCGACCGTGAAGCTCAGCGACTGGAAGCTGATCGACGACTTCAAGAAGGCGCAGAACGATCGCGATCTGCGGATCGAGATCTGTCGTCGACTCGGTGGCAACGAAGCGCGCGCGTTGCGCGACAAGCTCGAGCTCGCGAGTGCGGCACCGCAGCTGCTCGTGCTCACCCACGTGCCGCCATTTCCAGAAGCGTGTGTCTACGGTGGCGAACCTTCGACGCCGCCGTGGTTGCCGTGGTTCACGTGCATCGGTACGGGCGAGATGCTGCGCGCGCACGCCGAGGCCCATCCCGAGCAACAGATCCTCGTCTTGTGCGGCCACTCGCACGGCGCGGGCTCGTGCAAGCCACTGCCAAACCTCGAGGTCCGGACCGGAGGTTGGCCCGCGGGTGTAACGGACTACGGCAACCCGCTCGTCCAGCAGACGATCGAGGTGTGATCGGCGCTGGAAGGTCTGCGAGGTACTGAAGCCTCGCTACGGCTTGGTGATCGTCGCGCCGCGGACGGTGACGAGCGTCTGCGCGAGCAAGCGACCATTGAGTGACGCGCCCGTGTCGAGGGTCGTCGCGGTCTGCGACAGCACGTTGCCTTCGAGATGCGCACCGGCTGCAACCACGACCGCGCCGCTGACCTGCCAGAAGATATTCTTCGGTGAGGCGGCGCCCGCGAGGATGATGTTGCTGTTCAGCGTCAGGTTTTGCGCGATCTGGAAGATCCAGACATCGGTCGCGCTGCCGCTCAGGGTCACGGCGGTCGGAATCAGCAGCGCCGAGCTCCACTTGTAAACCCCCGGTGCAAGCGTGACTGAACCGATGGTGCCTGCGCCGAGCTCGGTCACATCCGGGGCGCGTCCTGCTGCGGCGGTGAAGGCGGTCTGCATGTCGTTGACCGCCACGGTGAGTTTGTCTGGGGTCGGGGCTGTGTAATCGACGGCGTATACCTTGCCGGTCACCTCCGGTGTGGTCGCGAACTGATTCGACGCATTTAAAGTCAGCGCCATGCCGGTGATCGCGGTCGAGGTGACCGGGCTCACGCCGATATCGCCGACGATGATCGACGTCGGCACGTTGGTGATGCCGCTCTTGCCGAGCAAAACGAAATCACCGGCGGTGCCGAGATCCACGACCATGCCCCCGTTGCTCGTGGTCGTGCCGGTCTGGAAGGTCCAGACGTGCGGAGCCGACAAAGCGATCGCCGAAGCACTCCGCGCGCCGGCCGTGATCGTCGCGACGTACGACGTGCTCGCCGCGAGCTGGACGCTCGGTTCGAACGTGACCGACGTGCTCGTCGAGATCACGGTACCGGCGACGGCGCCCTGGGGTGAGCTGAGCGTGAACGTGGCGCTGGTCAGCGTCGATCGATCCATCGCCTCGCTGAACGTCGCGGTGATTAGCTCGTTGAGCGGCACGCCGCTCGCGTTGTTCGCCGGGATGGTCGAGAGCACTCGGGGCCCGGAGCTCGTCGCGTCGACGGTGGCGGCAGCATCGACGGTGGCGGCAGCGTCGGCGGAGCCGGCGCCGTGCACATTGTCACCACATGCCGTGGTAGCCACCAAGACCAAGCACAGACCAATCATCGAACGCATGAGACATCCTTCTGCAACCAGGACACATTCGAGACAAATCTCACCACGAGGTCCATCCCGGAATCTCGCATGTGCAAGCGTGGGTCCCACGCTGGAACCGGATGGCGAGGGGGGAAGGGACCGAGCGACCGAGCGGCTCCGGGCGGTGGGCTGGCCCGCACGGCTATCGCGCTCGCTAGTCGCCGAATAGCGCCTCACGAGCCTGGCGCTAGGACTTCGCGCTTGTTCGTATGATCCGGCGACGACACCACGCCCTGCTTCTCCATCTCCTCGACGATGCGAGCGGCGCGGTTGTAACCGATGCGCAGCTGGCGCTGGACCCACGAGATCGAAGCGTTGCGCGTGGTCGTGACGATATAGACGGCCTTGTCGTACATATCGTCGTCGCCCTTGGGCGCGCCACCACCCGGGAGGTCGCCGCCGCCTTCGGAGTCCTCGTCGCGCGGCTTGACGATATCGAGGTTGTAGACCGGGCGAGCCTGAGTCTTGAGGAACTCGACGACGCGCTGGATCTCGTGCTCGTCGACGTAGCAGCCGTGCAAGCGCTGCGGAGCGCCGCCGCGATCGGAGAACAGCATGTCGCCGGCGCCGAGCAGCGCCTCGGCACCGTTCTGATCGAGGATGGTGCGCGAATCGATCTTCGACGTCACGTGGAACGCGATGCGCGACGGGAAGTTCGCCTTGATGAGGCCGGTGATCACGTCGACCGACGGGCGCTGGGTCGCGAGGATCAGGTGGATGCCGGCGGCGCGCGCCTTCTGGGCGATGCGAGCAACCGAGGTCTCGACCTCCTTCGGTGCGCACATCATGAGATCCGCGAACTCGTCGATCACGATGACGATGTACGGAAGCTTGTGCTGGGTGACCGCGACGACCTTCTCGCGCGCGTCGGCCGCTTCGGGCGAATCGGCGTTGACGGCCTTCTCGATATCGTCCTCGAGCGCTTCGGCAGCCGCATCGGCGGCCGCGCGCAGCTTGTCGGCTTCGACCTTCTGCTGCTGCTTCAACACCTTCTCGTTGAACCCTGCGATGTCGCGCACGCCCATCTGTGCGAGCAGGTCGTAGCGACGCTCCATCTCCTCGACGCCCCAGCGCAGCGCGAGGTTCGCCTTCTTCGGATCGGTGACGACGGGGAGCAAGAGGTGCGGGATGCCCTCATAGATCGAGAGCTCGAGCATCTTCGGATCGACCATGATCATCCGGACGTCTTCGGGCGAGCAGTGATAGAGGAGCGACGTGATCATCGCGTTGACCGCGACGGACTTACCGGAACCCGTCGTCCCTGCGACGAGCAAGTGCGGCATCTTCGCGAGATCGACGACAGACGGCCCGCCTTCGATGTCCTTGCCGATCGCCATCGGCAGCTTCGCCTTGCCCTTGCGGAACATGTCGTCGGCGAGGATCTCCTTGAGAAAGACCATCTCGCGAGACTTGTTCGGCACCTCGATGCCGACCGCGGCCTTGCCCGGAATCGGCGCGACGATACGAACGCGGAGCGCCTCGAGCGCGAGCGCGAGGTCGTCGGTCAGGTTGACGATCTTGTTGACGCGCGTGCCCGGTGCCGGCGCGAACTCGAACATCGTGACGACCGGACCTGGACGGATCGCGACGACGTCGCCCTTGACGCTGTAGTTCTCGAGCGTCTGAGTCAGCTTCGCCGAGAGCTCGAGCATCGCGAACTTGTCGACGGCATTGACCGAGGAGGCGTCGTAGTTGAGCAGCTGGATCGACGGCAGCTGGTAGTCGCCGTCGCCGAGCTTGATGAAGCTCTGGCGCTCCTGATCGGCGGCCTTCTCCTTCGCCGCCATCGTCGCCTTGTCGGCGTGCTGGAACTTCGGCTCGAAGATCATCGGGCCTGCGTGGTCGGTGCCGTCGGCGGAAGGCATCGCGCCTTCCGCCGGCTTGATCGGCCCGACCGGTGGGGCCTCGGTGCCCGACGCCATGCGAGGCTTGCCCTTCCTCGGCATGACCTCGGACGAGACGCTCGCACCTGCCTCGGCTGCAGCGGGGCCCGGCACGGCGAGATCGACGTCGGTCTGCTGGACGTCTTTCTTGCCGCGCTTCTTCTTGGACTCGGGCAAAAGGTCGATGACTTCGATCGCGTGCGGCTTCTTACCGCGCTCGATGATCTCGGGTTCGTTGCCATGCTCGTCATCGCTCGCCTCGAGCACGTCGTCCTCGTCTACGTTGTCTTCGTCGTCGTCCTCGTCACGGCGATCGCGATCCGGCAAGATCGCGCGCACGACATCACCCCAGAACCGCGCGAATGCGAGGCCCGCGGTCTTCATCACACCACCGACCGCCTGGAGGCCGTGCCAGATCGCGTGCAGCACGTCGCGCATGCGCAGCGGCGTCGCGATCACGATGGCGACGACGAGACCGACGAGCGAGAGCAAGGCGGTACCCGCGGTGCTGATCATCGCGCGCGTGATCTCGGCGAGGTGCTCGCCGATTGCGCCACCCGGACCGTGACCGGCGACGCGATAGTGGGGCGCGACCAGATGCACGAGCGTGGCGAGCGCGAGCACGCCGATCGCCGCACCGATCGCGATCGTCGGCGGCATCACGCGGTCGCGATCGAGCAACATGCGCACGGCCGCGATCGCACCGAGCAGGATGAAGCCGTACCCGGGGATGCCGGCGATCCCGTAGAAGAATCCCGCGACCGAACGCCCGAAAGGGCCCATCACCAACGCGCCCGCCTGAAGCGACATCATCGCGATCAGGAGGAACAGCGCGGCGCCAAGACCGACGACCCCGGCCACCTCGCGGCGGCGGTCATGGACAGCGCCCGACCCCGATCTGCTGTTAACTTTTGGGTTTTTGGACATAGGTGCTCTGTGGAGCACGTTATCCTACATGGCATCACATCGACGCCAAAGTTTTTAGGATCGTCCGACACGTCGCAACTATCCCCATGTTCGCGGGCTTGCGCTCACAACGCTGTCTCGGACTAGGGCTCTTGTTCGTAGTCGGCGGTCGGGACGTCACCGACCGCGGTCGCGAAGTACTTCATGATCGCCTCGGCCGCCGCCTTGTTCATGCCCGGCGCCTTCGCGAGATCCTCCACGGTCGCCTGACGGATCGCGCGCACGCTGCCGAAGTGCTTGAGCAGGCGCTGCCGCCGGGTCGCACCGATGCCGGGAATCGTATCGAGCTCGGAGGTCAGCGTTGCCTTCGACCGGCGATCGCGATGGAACGTGTTCGCGAAGCGATGTGCTTCGTCGCGGATGCGCGCGAGCATGTAGAGCTCCGGCGAGTTCGACCGCAGCGGGATCGAATCCTTCACGTTGCGGCGATAGATCCGATCGGGCGCGCTGCCAGCTTCGAGGTCGCGCTCCTTGGCAAGGCCGATCACCTCGACGCCATTGTCGCCGCCGAGCGGCACGCCGAGATCGGTGAGCGCCGCGACCGCCATCCCGAGCTGGCCCTTGCCTCCGTCGATCACGAGCAGATCGGGCCGCGCCCACGCCGGATCTTCACCTTCGTTTGCAGCGGCGCCGATCTTGTTCGCGCGGCGAAACCTGCGGGTCAGCACCTCGTACATCGACGCGAAGTCGTTGTTCTCGACCGTGCGGATCTTGAACTTGCGATACAGCCCACGCGCCGGCACGCCGTCGACGAAGGTCACCATCGAGGCGACGGTCTCGCTGCCCTGGATGTGCGCGATGTCGAAGCACTCGATCCGCTTTGGCGGCCGCACGAGGCTCAACCGCTCGGCGATCTTCTGGAGCATCTGCTCGGCGTCGGCGTCCTTGTTGCGGCGCGAGGTCGCCGACGCCGCGGCGTTGCGATCGGCGAGCTCCACCAGGCGTGCCCGGATGCCGCGCTTCGGTTCGACGAGCCGGGTCCGCTTGCCACGCTGGACGGTCAGCCATTCAGCGACCACATCGCCACCCTCGAGCTCGACACCGACGACGACCTCGTCGGGGATCAACGTGCCGGTCGCATAGTACTGCTGGACGTACTCCGCGATCACCGCGGCATCCGGCAGCTCCTGATCCTTCTGCGTGAACGTGCGGCGACCGACGAGCTTGCCGCCACGCACGAATAACACCGCGACCTCGACAAAATCGGCCTCTCGATAGAGCCCCCACACGTCTTGATCGACGAAGTCGTCTTGCACGATGTGCTGACGCGCGAGCGAGCGCTCGACCGCCGAGAGGGAATCGCGCACCCCCGCGGCGACCTCGAAATCTTCGGCGTCGCTGCGCATTTGCATGCGGCCGCGCAGGCGCGTGACGAGCTCGGCGCTCTTACCGGAGAGGAACATCTTCACGTCGGTGACTTGCTCGGCGTAACCTTCTGGAGGCACGAGCACGGCGCACGGCCCGGAGCACCGCTTGATCTGATACTGCAAGCACGGTCGACCGCGGGTCTCGAGCACGTGATCGGTACACGTGCGGAGCTTGAAGTGGCGGTTGAGAGTACGCAGCGTCTCGCGCGCGGAGGTCGCCGAGTGATACGGGCCGAAGTAGTTCGCCTTGTCGTCCTTGATGTTGCGTACGACCTCGACGCGCGGAAACAGGTGACGCTTGTCCTTGGCGTCCTGGGCCGGCGCGGGATCGAGCAGGCGGAGCACGAGGTACTGCTTGTCGTCTCGCAGCTTGACGTTGAACTTCGGCTGATGCTTCTTGATCAGGTGGTTCTCGAGGAGCAGCGCCTCCTTGGCAGATGACACGACGATCGTCTCGACATCGGTCGCGGTGCGCGCGAGGAACCCGGCGGCGACGAAGAACCGTTCGTCACCGCCCTCGCGGAAGTACTGGCGCACTCGCGTGCGCAAGCTCTGCGCCTTGCCCACGTACACGACTTCGCCGTTGGCGTCCTTGAACAGGTAGACGCCAGCGTCGGTCGGGATGCGTGCGAGGACCTCCTCGGTGACCACGCCCGACCTTAGCGCGCTGCCGAAACGATGGCAGTCCCACGCTTTCGATTGTTGACGCTACGCTGTCAGGTCTTAGAGGACGTGACAGTCGTGCAGCGTCACGAGGATCATCACCACGCCGAGCACCATGATGCCGGACATGTGGACCATCGCTTCGATCTTGGGATTGGCGCGGCGCCGGGTCACGAGCTCGTAGCCAAGGAACACGAGGCGACCGCCATCGAGCGCGGGGAGTGGGAACAAGTTGAACAAGCCGAGATAGACCGAGAGCATCATCAAGAGCTCGACGCCGCTGAGCCAGCCGGCCTTCCACGCTTTGGAGAACTCGCCGACGATGCGCCCGGGCCCGCCAGGATCGGCCTTCTCGGTGCCGACGATGATGCCGTAGAGCCCCGAGGCAATCGCTTCGGTCTGGAGCACGGGATACTTCACCGCTTCCCAGCCGGCGCGCAGCACGCCGACGTGGATGTAGTCGACATCGACTTTGAGCTCGATCCCGAGCATCTTGTACTCGGCCTGGCAGTTCGCGATGCGCTCGGTCAGACCGTGCTGCGCGAGATAAGAGTCGACGGGCCTCCAGCAATACGTGTCGTCGATGTCTTCGAAGACGACCTTGCCATCTTTGTCTTTGGCGAGCGCTGGCTTGATGGTGACGTCGAGAGGCACGCCGTCGCGCATCACGGTGATGACGACGCTGTCCGCGTGCTTCACGCGATTGCGCAGCGAGGTTTTCGGGTCGGCGTGAAACCGCGTGCCATCGGCAGCGAGGTAATCGCCCGCAGCGAGGATCGGTTTGTGATCGACCGCGACGATCCGATCGTCAGGCATCAGCTTGCCGACGGCGTCGTAGCCGGGCGTGGTCCGGTTGACGCCATAGAACGCGTAGTCGCTGCGCACGCCGTGGCACTGGTACAGCGCGAGCGCGATGACGAACGCCGAGACGTAGTTCGTGGCCGGCCCCGCGAAGATCGTGAGGAAGCGCTGCCATGCCGGCCGATTCGGATAAGCGAAGCGATCCTCGGGATCGACTTCCTCGGCGATGTTCATGCCGCGGATCTCGACGAAGCCACCGAACGGAATCGGCGCGAGCTGGAAGATCGTACCGGACTTCTTCGAGGTGTGCTTCAAGATCCCCGGGCCGAAACCGAGGCTGAAACGATCGATCTTCATCTTGCACCAGCGCGCGACGAAGTAATGGCCGCCCTCGTGGACCACGATCAGAAAGGCCAGCGACAAAATCGCGAGGACGTAATACATGCCGCAGCTAGAGCATAGCAGCGGATGAGGCGAGCGCCCGCCTAGCGACGAGCAAAGGCACGGAGCCGGCTGACCGCGCTCTTCGCGACGGTGCCGTTCGGACCGGAGACACGAATCGCGAGGTGACGAACCGCGAGGCGTTTCTGGAGCCGGCGATGCATCGCCGCGCCGAGCAGACGGGCGCCGCGGAATGCAACGAGGGCGCGGACGCGATGCGCGATCGTCCAGCGACCGAGCGCGACTTCGGCATCGCCTTGGTTGGCGAGCAAGCGGCTGATCGCTTCGCCGACACCGTCGAGCGCGGCCGCGACGACATCGGGCGTGGTGACGAACAGGAGCGTGCCCTGCGCACGGGCCGCACCGACATCGACGCCGCGGCCACGGCCCGAGGCGTGGGTGACGCGAACTTCCGGCACTTCGGCGCGGAGCAGGGCGAGGACCGCGTGCGAGTTGTCGCCCGAGTCTTCGTCGATCGCGAGCAGCTCGAACGAGACGCCAAGCTTTCGGAGGTACTCGGCGGTCCGCTTGACGGCGATCCCCAAAGCCTCCTCATCATCACCGAACGGCAGGATGACGGAGACGTCGAAGCGGGGACTATCGGGCATCAAGTTCTCGGATTTAGCAGCAACCGTGCCGCTACGCCACAGTCACGCAGGACACAGATCGTCACGTGATTGCAGCAGGTTAGCCACGCGGTGGTCCGACCGTATGCGAAGCACTTTACGCAGTGCGCGGGTTTAGCGTATCAGCGCGTGCGCGAGTAGCCGTTCAGTGACGCGGTTCCAGCTGCGGGCGGCGACGCTGGCTCGGAGCTCCGCCGGGCTCGGAAGTTCTGGGCGCTGGGCCAGTACGCGATCGATCGCGCTCGCGAGAGCGCGGGGTTCGTCGGGTGGCACCAGCGTGACCGGCAGCTCGCGCAGGCCGCCGACCCGCGAGGCAATCACGTGGATCCCGGCCGCGAGCGCTTCGAGCGCGACGAGTGGCGTGCCTTCGGTGCGGCCGTTGGGGAGGATGCGGCTCGGGATCAACACGATCGACGTGCGACCGAGCAGCTCGTCGCGTTCGAACGTGGTGACGTCGCTCGCGATCACGAGCTGAGCCGGGGTCGTGAGGTGCGGCATCGCAGCGACCGCGACGTCGATCCCTTTGATCGGCACGGGGCGCGCGATCACGGCGAGGGTGGGAGGTGTCGTGGGTGACGAGGCGATCGTCGCGAAGTGCTCGAGATCGACGCCCATCGGCTGGACGATCGCGTCGGTCGCGTTCGCGAGCTCGCGTAGCTGTTCGCTGACGAACGCGATCCGCGCGCCGCGCAACCGGAGGAGTGCGAGCACGGGCTGTAACAGGTGCAGGCGTGCAAGCGTGTAGACATCACCGCCGTGCGCGATCGCGAGCAGCGGTACGCGCGACGGCAGGGCGGCGAGTGCCGACGGTGCGAGCCAGTGTGCGATCGCGAGATCCCAGGCGTGTGCACGACGGACGACCCGCGCAGTCAACTTCGCACTGAACGCGATCGCACCCGCGAGCGTGCGCACGCCGCCACGCTCGAGCAGATCGGGCGCGCCACCGCGATAGAACAGCGGCTCGTCGGCGCCCGCGGCGATCACCTCGACGGTATGGCCGAGCGCGCGCAACGACCCGACATGGGCGGCGACGAAGTTGCCCGCGGGGTCGCCGGGAGATCTCGGGTACGACGTCGTGATGACGCCGATGATCATCGGGCGCGGCGAAACGATTCGGCGGCGATCCGCGAGCCCCACGAGCGCAGCAGCACGTACGGAATCGGATGTAGCGCCGTCGACAGGTTGATGCCGCTCTTCCAGTGTTGACCGTAGATCGGGCGCACGGCGACGTCGGCGACGCGCGAGCCCGCGACGTGGAGGCGCGAGAGCAGATCGTTCGGATAGCCGTAGCGCGTCCACATCACATCGAGATCGAGCCGCGAGAGCGCGTCGCGATGGATCGCGGTGTAGCCGCACTGCGAATCGAACACGTGGCGGTACCCGCTCGTCACCTTCGTGGCCGCGCTGAGCAGTACGTTGCCGACGATCCGCGCGGGCGGCATCTCGGTCCACACGTCGGGATGCAGGAAGCGGTTGCCCTTGACGTAGTCGGCGGTGCCCGCCGCGATCGGATCGAGGAGCGCGGGCATGTCGCGCGGATCCATCTGGCCATCGCCACCCATCACGACGGCGACGTCGATCCCGGCGTCGAGCGCGTGGCGATAGCCGGTCGCGATCGCCGCGCCGACCCCCCGGTTCTCGGTGTGACGGACCACGACGACCTCCGGAGTGACGCGGGCCCGCGCGGACGTATCGTCGTGCGAGCAGTCGTCGATCACGAAGATCTTGTCGACGAATTCGGGAATCGTTGCGACGGTCTTCGCGATCGCACGGGTCTCATTGAAGGCCGGTATGACCACGCCGACGCGGAGCTCGCGATACATCGCGGGCGGTTTTACACCAAAGCTGTCAGGGGACCGTGCTACTTCGAAGCCATACGGGGTCGATTTCGTCCCGAGCTACTAACGCAGGCAGGGACTCATGGCTGGTGGAGTTAACAAAGTCATTCTCGTCGGCAACCTCGGCGCCGATCCGGACATGCGGTTCACGCCGAGTGGCCAGGGCGTATGCGAGCTTCGCGTCGCGACCAGCGAGAGCTGGAACGACAAGAACGGCCAGCGCCAAGAGCGCGTCGAATGGCACCGCATCGTCGTGTGGGGCAAGCGCGCCGAGGTCTGTTCGAAATATCTCTCGAAGGGCCGCCAGGTCTACGTCGAGGGGCGGATCCAGACCCGCACGTACGACGATAAGGACGGCAACAAGCGCTACATCACGGAAGTGATCGCGAACGATGTCCAGTTCCTCGGCGGTGGCAAAGGTGAAGGTGGCGCCGCGGCAGGTGGTGCGAGTGGCAAGGCGCGTGATGAGGGTCCGCCGCCTCCGAGCGATGTTGACTTCGGTGGTACCGGCGGCGGCTTCGGCGGTGGTGGCGGCGGTGGCGGCCCCGACGACGACATCCCGTTCTGATCGCCAGCCAGGTCATGCGTCAGCGCAGAGGTCTGTGGGCCAACGCCGATTTCATGCGGCTGTGGGTCGCGCAGGCGGTCAGCGCCTTCGGGTCGCGGATCACGCGCACGGCGTTGCCGATCATCGCGGTCGCGACGCTGCACGAATCCGAAGGCATCGTCGCCTTCCTCGCGGCGATCTCGCTCGCGCCGGCAGCGGTGCTCTCGCTGTTCGTCGGTGGGCTGGTCGATCGCTCGAAGAAGCGGCGGCTGCTCGTGATCGCGGATCTCGCGCGCGCCGCGGTGATCATCTCGCTCACGATCGCGTGGGCGTGGGGCGTGCTCTCGATCGTGCACGTGTGCGTCGTCGGCGCGGTGGTCGGTGCGGCGAGTGCGTTGTTTCAGATCGCGGATGTCGCGTACCTGCCGGCGGTGGTCGATCGCGGCCAGCTCGCCGAGGGCAACGTGAAGTTGCAGACCACCGAAGCGTTCGCCGAGATCTCCGGACCGGCGAGCGCGGGCGTCTTGATTGCCGCGCTCGGCGCACCGATCGCGGTCGTGATCGATGCCGTGAGCTACGTGTGGTCGGCGGTGATGCTCGGGCGGATTCGCGCCGTCGAGCCGCCGCCAGGTCCCGACATGGCAGCGGTGAGCATGTCGACGAGCATGTGGCAGACCACGAAAGACCTCAAGGTCGGCATGCGCGCGGTGTTCGGCAACCCGCTCGTGCGGCCGGTCGTGGTCGCGCTGATCATCTGGACCGCATCGTACGGGTTCTTCGCGGCGCTCTACACGCTGTTCTGCTTGCGCACGCTCGGTCTGTCACAAGGCACGTTCGGCCTGGTCATCGCGATGGGTGGCGTCGGCTCGATCATCGGTGCGAGCCTGGCGCGCAAGCTCGCGAGCTCGATCGGCGTGGGGCCGACGTTCGTCTTGTCTTCGGTGATCGTGTCGCTGAGCGGGCTGTGCATCCCGCTCGCGCGCGGTTCGCACGCGACGGTGATCGGCTTGCTCGTCGCGCAGCAGCTGATCGGTGACGGGCTCTCGGTGGTGTTCAACATCCACGCGATCACGCTGCGCCAGACCGTGCTGCGGCGCGAAGTGCTAGGTCGCGCGAACGCGGCGATCACCGCGTGCATCTCGGGAGTGGTGCCATTCATGGCGATCGCGGCGGGCATCGTCGCCGAGGCGACCTCGATCCGGTTCGCGATCTGGATCGGGCTCGTGATCCCGCTGAGCGTGCCGTTCGTGCTGTGGCCGCTCCGCACGATCAAGCAGCTGCCCTCGTCCGACCTCCAGATCGAGTCGGCGTCCGAGACGCTGCGCGGGTCCTGAGAGACCCGCTGCGATTCGCATCTGGGTCGAGCCCGACCCTGCCCGAGCTGATCATGCCCCGCTGGCGACGAATTCGTGCGACCGCGCCCTGGCGCGGTGCTCGCACTGGGGCACCCGATGACGCGCTTCGATCGAACCTGGGAGCCGTTCGTGGTGCTGATCCTGTTCGCGGTGATCTTCATCGGCACCTTGTTCTCGCTGCGCTAGCCTCCCATGTTCCATTGCATGTCGTGCGGGGACCGAGGTGCTCGGAGCCGTGCGCGCCTTCGCCGCTGTAATAAACCTGGGCGCTACGCGCAGATCTCGCGCACGACCGCGTCGAGGAGCTCGGTACCCCACGCGAGTCCAGCGACCGGGATGCGCTCGTTGTGACCGTGGAACATGTCGGCGAACTTGATGCCCGAGGACTTCTCGATCTTCACCGGCGAGAACCCGTACCAGCGTGCGCCCATCTGCGTGAAGTACTTCGCATCGGTGAAGCCCGGAATCATGTACGGCACGACCGCGGCTTTCGGTTCGCGCAGCTCGATCTGGTGCTTGATGATGTCGAATACCGGCGAAGCGATCGGTTCGGTGACGATCGGCGGTGCCGACTTCATGACCTCGAGCTCGACGTCGGGGCCCAGGATCGCGCGCAGCTCGCGGAGCAGATCTTCGTCGGTCTGGCCGGGCAGGGTGCGGCCATCGATCTCGAATTCCGCGACGCCCGGGATGACGTTCGTCTTGTGACCTGCGCGCACGACCGTCGCGGCGGCGGTGTTACTGAGCAGCGCCGAGAAGCTGCGCGCGACCGAGACGCCCGGCAACAGCCGCGTGATGCGCGAGAGCAACTGAGGCCGCGCGAGCAACTTCACGAGCGGCTGGATCACGCCGGGTTGGCGCGAGCGCACCGCATCGAGAAAGTCGGTGACGTACTTCGAGTCGTGGACCGGCATCACGGCGTCGCCGAGCTTGGTCAGAGCCTCGCCGAGCTTGTTGATCACGCTATCGCGCCTCGGCATCGAGCCGTGACCGGGCTCGCCGGTGATCCGGGCCTTGATCCAGACGAAGCCCTTCTCGGCGACCTGGATCGGATAGAACGTCGTGTCGCCGAGGTGGAGCGAGAACCCACCCGATTCGCCGATCGCGTACTCCGCCTCGATCTTTTCGCGATGATTCTCGACGAGGAACCGCGATCCGAGATCGCAGCCGGCCTCTTCATCGGCGACCGCCGCGAAGATGATGTCGCGATCGAGCACGGTCCCGGTCGCCGCGAGCCGGCGCAGAATCGCCGTGCACATCGCGGCCATGTTCTTCATGTCGATCGCGCCACGCCCCCAAAGGCAGCCATCTTGCTCCTGGCCCGAAAACGGCGGCACGTCCCACTTCGTCGGATCTGCCTCGACGACATCGAGGTGCGCGCTCAATAAAAGCGGAGGCTTCGCACCATTGCCGCGATGGCGAACGACCAAGTTCGTACGATACGGCGCGCCTTCTAGCAGCTCCGGCTCGAAACCGGCCTCGGCCAGCTCCTTCGCGACCAGCTCCGCAGCCGCGCGCTCGTTACCGGGTGGATTCGTCGTATCGATTCGAAGGAGCTGCTGACAGATGCGCTTGGCATCGTCCGCAAGGCTCGGCAATCCACGTGACGACGGGGCAGATACTTCAGCGGCCATGAGGGCCGGCACTCTACTGCCCCTGCGACGCGGCCGCCACGGTTTGATCGCACGGCAACTCGCGACGTTCCAGCGGCAAAATCTCGCGAGCAACGTCTAACTTCGCGACCGGCTGACCGAGTACGCGGACCTGTTCGACGGGCAGGCGGCAACCGCGAGCCAGTGCGCTCGCCGATGTTGGAGGTGAAGTGAGCGACCAGGCTCTATCGGCGGCCATCCCCGACGAATCATTTCGATGACAGCGTGGTGTCTCCTTTGACGTCGAGGAACGGCTCGAGCTTCTTGAACGTCTTGTAGCCGAAGCCCTTCACGCGCCGCAGATCCGCGGTGCGCTTGAACCCGCCATTCTTCTTGCGCCACGTGACGATGCGCTCGGCCTTGGACGGTCCGACCGTCGGCAACATCATCAGCTGGTCTTCACTGGCGGTGTTGAGGTTGAGCGTGCCGATCAGATCCTTGCGGCTGATCTTCGTTCGAGGCGCAGGCGGCTCGTCGAGGAGCGAACGCGGCAACGACGCAGTCGCCGTGCTCGGGTGAGCGATCGGCGATGGTGACGGCGGCCGGGTTGCCGACCAAGGCGCCGCGGGCGTGGCGCTCGCGGTGGACCACGTTCCTCCCATCGCGATCACCAGCAGTGCGATCGCGGCGACGGGAACGAGGACCTTCGGCGCCAGCCGCGCGACGACCTCGCGAGCGCGGGCGAGCCGGATCGGGACGCGACCACCGGTGCGAACGTCGATCCGGTCACCGCCACGCGACTCCGCGAGATCGACGAACACATCGGTCGCAGCGCTGCGGGGCGAGCGCTCGACGAGCTCGTCGAGATCATCGAGCTCGTCGGAATCATCGAGCTCGTCGAGCTCGTCGAGCTCAGCCTCGTCGAGGTCGACCGAGTGCGCGAGCCTGCGCGCCGATTCGCGCAGCTCGAGCTCGAAGTGCTCGCGAACATGCGCCGGTGCCGCCGCGATCAAGTGACGCGCGTAGACATGATCCGGCAGATCGCCGTGGCATGCGAGCCGAGGTGTGGCGGGTTCAGGCGAGGTCGCACGGACGGCTTCGTCCGTCAGCCCGAAACCGAGCTGACGCTTGCGGGTGGGTGAGTCGAGATGGCTGGTCATGACGCACTCCGTTCAGAACGGTGCAGATCCACTCGCGGTGGAGTTGTCGCTGCCTGCGGGCCCGGCCATCGAGGCACTGGCGCCGCCCCGATCGGTGGCCACGCGGCGCTCGGCATCACGGCGCTGTTCTTCCTCGGTGACCTCGCGCAACTGGATCGTGACGTTCGTCTTGTTGAACGGGATCACGTCCAGATACACATTGATCGACTCGTCCTTGTTCGTGAACCCGCTACCGAGACGCGACCAGTATTTGACGCCATTGCGGCCTTCCATCGGACACAACACCTTGAATATTTTCTTCGACATGAGAACCCGTTCAGCAACGGCGATGCCAAGCGTAACTGTGCGATGTCATTCGCAGGGTTGTCCGAACGTCGACGAAAGTCGGACGAGATGTCCGGCCACCGGACGTTAACCGGACGCTACGGGGCAGGCAGCGCGACCGAGATCGTCTGCGTTTGGTTGACCCCGACCTGCACGGATCGATGGGCCACGAGCGGCGCGCCGTACGTGAACGTGCCATCCGCCGCGACGGTCGCGATCGGCGGCTGCCAGATCGTGACGTCGTACGTGCCCGGCGCGAGTTGCTCGAGCCGGAACCGGCCGGTGTCGTCGGTGACCGCGACGTACGGTGTCTCGAGCCCGAGCACCCACGCAGCGGCGAGCTTGCCGTCTTCGCCATCGATCCTGGTGACTCCAGGTTTCACTTCGGCGATCACGAGCCCACCCTCTTGGAGGTCGTAGACCTTCGCGGTGCCACCGGGCGGCGTGATGCGTATGCGCGCGCGTTGCCCGTCTCCGTGGATCGCGACGGAGCTCGGCAGCGGCACCGCAATCTGCGCGGTGGGACCGAGCGTGCAACCGTGCTTCGCGATCACGCCCCCGATCCGCGCGCGCGTCGGACCGCCGATCGGGCGACCCATCGTGACATGCTCGATGTAGATGATCGCGCCCGCAACCCCGTGGTTCGTGCCGATCGAGACACTCGACGTGGCGCACGCGCTCGCGAACTTCGGTGGCACTCGACCTGGCCACGTGACGATGCCCTCGATCGTGGAGTCGAGGCCGGTCGTAGCAACCGCATAGTGAGGCGCCCGGATCGGGTTGACGTAATTGAACATCGGCGCGGTCCAGTGCGCGTAGCTCGTGCCACCGTACGGATCGCCGCCGAAGCCCACGCCAACCGGTGTGTCAGCGCG
>Ga0209511_1001351_pt1 | contig 22001 bp, 17 predicted proteins | sample SSSSmetaG_FD_184141 | JGI IMG/M metagenome (GOLD analysis project Ga0209511, IMG submission 184141) | Glacier valley bacterial and archeal communities from Borup Fiord, Nunavut, Canada, to study Microbial Dark Matter (Phase II) - ​SSSS... | ecosystem: Environmental > Aquatic > Freshwater > Ice >...
GCTTCTTCTTCGCCAAGGTTTGTGAGAATAATCACAGGGATATTTTTGCCCCATTCTTTTTTGCGAATAACCGTCAGCGCTTCTTCGCCACCCATGCCGGGCATTTGAAGGTCCATCAGGATAATATCAGGGGTAAAAGTCTCTACCATCTCGACGCCACGTTCACCGTTATTGGCGAGTTGGACGTCAAATCCATCCGCTTCAAATTTCATGCGGTACATTTGGCTGATAACAGGATCGTCTTCGATGATAGCAATTTTCGTCATGGTTAAGTAATATAATATCAGTACAAAGAGCTTATGACAAAGATATTACCAAACAGGAAGACTAAATGACATTTATCGAAAACCGTGAGTCGATCAAACGTCCTTTTCATGAGCTCGCTCCAGTTGGTGAAATTATCGAGGTAAGCCATGAACTGGTTCATGACATATATGGTCGGAACTTTGAGCGGCGCCAGGTTATTGTTGGTGACGAAAGTGACCGTGACCCAGAAAAACGAAATGCTTATTTCGAAAAAGCGAATAAATTTGAAGCAATGTTAAAAGGTCACCCTGAATGGCAGGCACCGTACGTCTCTACCGATGGCCAACTCGTCGTTGATCGTGAGAACCTTGCTGCGGACGATCTCTATTTCGAGGACGGTCGTGAAACGCAAATGTTCGAATGGGGGCATCAAATGATGCAAGCGATAGCGCTTGAGCCACTGCAGAACTTAGGTAGGGGTGGGCAGTTTCTGTCTAGGGGGCACCTTGATCAACGAACACTCGAGAGGTTTACTTTTATGCCCGACGGTCGTGGCTTGCGAAGTCGGCAACATATCTATTCGCAGCTTCTTGTTGAACAGGCGAAGCGAACGCCAGGTGAGACGCTGAATATCATCAGTCTTGGGAGCGGTGCGGCTGTTCCGAATATTGAAGCCTCTCAGAGAATTGAGCGTGAAACGGGGAAATGGATTAACTGGCAGCTATTTGACCTTGACCCAAACGCGCTGTTTCATGCCCAGAGCATGACGAATAGGTCGGGGCTTTCTCTTTCCAGGTTCGACTTCGGGCCACAAGATAGTGATCCAAATACTGCTGGTTTTGCGGGACGCAGTTATATCGAGGCAAGGCACCAAGCAAATGAGTCACTTGATGCAGTTGATGCGCTTGGGCTGTGGGAATACTTGGAGCAAAATCAGGCGGTGATGTTCTTGAAGATGATGTACGCAAAATTAAAACCGGGTGCACCAATGATCGTTTCAAATATGCGCAAGGAGCGGCCTCAGCCAGAATATAATATGCGTGCAGTCGGCTGGCCTAAATTAATTATGCGTAACGAACAAGATCTGTTGGATATTGTGCAATTGGCAAAGATTGATACGAAACAAGTAACGATAACTCATTCGACGGATGGCGTGTACGCCGTCATGGAGGTTGTAAAAGTATGATTCTTGATATCCTCCCGTTTATCGCTGGTCTCTTTAGCTTTTGTCTTGCGATCGTTGTATATATCAGTGGTGCAAATACGAAAAATAGTAAATGGCCATTCATTCTATTTGCCACAAGCATCGGAATATGGGCGGTCTTTATCAGTTTATTCAGCATGACATCGAACCTTTTGTTCGGTGAGATATTTGTCGGTATTTATTATGTCGCAGCGCTTCTTATCGCCTATGCGTTTTTGGTGTTTAGTCTGTCATACAGCGGCATGAAGCTCTCTCGTTCAATTGCACTGTTGGCGCTCGCCCCATGGGTCGCTATGTCGGTCGTGATTGTGACACCGGGTGCGTTCGTTTCATCTGTCGACGTCGCGAGTAGTATGGTGCAATTTGTGCCATCCTACTATGTGATTTATAGCCTTGTATTTATTCTTTACGCCGTCATTGGCCTCGGGTATATGACTAAAAGGGCCTTCCTTAAACGTCAAGGAGTGCACCTACGAGCACTCACGATATCTTTGTTTGTGTGTCTCGTTGGGGGCGCATACTTTAATCTTATCTTGCCGTGGCTTGGCAATTATAGTTTGATTGCATTAGGTCCATTATTTAGCTTTTTGATGGTTATATCAGTGTTTTACTCTATCGCCAAACATGGCCTGTTTGATATCCGCCTAGCTGTTGTTCGAACGGTGACGTATATCCTATCTCTTGCAACGTTGGCGTCTATTTATGTGATGCTGACACATCTTATTTTTAGTCAGATTTTGGGACAAACATCAACATCTAGCCAGACGGTTGTAAATGTCGGACTGACGTTGTTGCTAGCTTTCATCTTCCAGCCGGTGAAACATTTTTTTGACCACCTGACAAACCGACTATTCTATAAAGATAGCTACAACGCCGACGACTTTTATGAGAATTTAAACTCTATTTTGACATCGACGACAGATATTAGGAGTCTCTTGCAGCGAGTTTCGTACATGCTTGCAAGTACATTCAAGAGTGAGCAGGCTTTCTTCTTTGTGTATACGAACGAGAAGGGTTTTGTCTCGGCGGGAACTGACAAACATAGCAAGTTGCCATACGGTGACTCAGAAGCATTCAAGATATTTACCGACATCGTCATGCTTGATTCCCCTAATGTACCGTATGATGTCCGCCGTATGATGATTAGCCATAATATAACGCTGATGATGCCTCTGTTACGCGACAAAGTTCTAATTGGCTATATGTGTCTCGGTGAGCACAAGACGTCAACATATGGTCGGCGTGACCGTCGTGCACTCAGGACTATCTCTGACGAGCTTGTGATTGCAATTCAAAATGCATTATCTCTTCAGGATGTAAAAGACCTCAATGCCCATCTGGAGCAGCGTATCGAATCTGCCACAAGAGAGCTCCGCATTAGTAATGCACAGCTGCAAAAACTAGATGAAGCAAAAGACGAATTTATTAGCATGGCGAGTCACCAGTTGAGAACGCCGCTAACGAGTATCAAGGGATACATTAGTATGTTGATGGATGGCGATGTTGGGAAGGTTTCGAAAGAGCAACACTATATTCTGCAGGAAGTGTTTATTAGTAGCGAGCGAATGGTTCGTTTGATCGGTGACTTTTTGAATGTGTCACGTCTACAGACGGGCAAGTTCATTATCGACAAGCACCCGGTTGATCTGGCAAAGATTGTTCGCCAAGAAATCGAGAGCCTAGAGCCAAACGCGACCGCTCACGGCCTGAAGTTTACGTATAAGGAACCTAAGAATATTCCACAACTGAACCTTGATGAGAATAAGATCCATCAGGTGATTATGAACTTTTGTGACAATGCTATCTACTACTCAAAAGAACACGCCAAGATAACGGTGAGTCTTGCAGTTGTTAATAACCACGTCGAATTCACGGTGAAGGACGCAGGAATTGGTGTTCCAGCTGCCGAGCAAGAACAATTATTCGAGAAGTTCTTCCGTGCAACAAATGCCCGTAAGCAACGTCCCGACGGAACGGGTGTGGGACTATTCCTTGCAAAGAAGGTGATTGATGCGCATGACGGAGCGATACTCTTTGAATCAAAAGAGGGCAAAGGGAGTACCTTTGGATTTAGACTCCCAATCAAGAAGTACTAGCCGTTCGTCGTGAGTCGAACAATCTCAACGATGAGTATGATCAGCCCTGCCACGATAGCGGCGGCGATGATAACAGGACGGGCAATGCTTTTGTGCTCGAACCACCATTGACTGACACGATTACGATTAGCTGCGCTGATCTTTGTGATGACCGGACGGTCGATCGCAGCGTCAACACCACGGTATACTTTGTTTCGTTTCTTGCGTTGTTTATTAGCCATTGATTACATTATAGCAAAAAAATAACCCCCGTTTTTAGGCGGGGGCTATTTTGTCTGAATCGCTTCAGCGTTCTAGAGCGGTCAGACTCAGATTATTGGTTCAGTGCACGACGGCTAGCAGCGTAGTACGCAATGCTTGCAATCAGGGCGCAAGGCCAACAACGGCAACAATGTTTTCTGACATACCAGTGTGTGGTAGTTCAGGTGGAGTGACTGTAGCACAGTCATCAAGGTTCTTTGAGTACTTAGTTGTGTCGTAATCAGCTTCGTTAATAGTAACAATCTTCTTTGTTGCTAGTTCACAAACTTTTAGTGTCACAACAGTTTTACAGTCATCAAGGTTCTTTGAGTACTTAGTTGTGTCGTAATCAGCTTCGTTAATAGTAACAATCTTCTTTGTTGCTAGTTCACAAACTTTTAGTGTCACAGGGGGTGGACATTCTTTAGTGATAGTAATATCAGCTGTACTTTCTTTGTATCCACCGCTTGTTGTTGCACGAGCTGTGTTAGTGAGTGTATTAGTACCACACTTTAGGGCATCAGCTGCTGGAGCTTTTGCACTAAACTTAAAGAATGCATTTCCACCATTAGGTCCGTATGAACCGATATTTAGTCCAGTGGTTGTAATACCATCAGATGTTGCTTCGTAACCCGAAGTCTTTGAGTTAGCAATTAAAGCACTTCCGTTTACGTAGCTAACGCCAGCAGGTAACTTGTCGCTAAGCGTCACGTCGTCCTGTTGTGTTGAGCCAGTATTTGTGTAAGCAACTTTATAGATAACAGTGCTTCCGGCTGTAGTTGTGCCGGACTTCGTGTATGTCTTACCACCGTCAACACTGACTGTTTTTTCAACAGTAAAGTTAGGTTGTACGACAGTAAATTTGTAGCTAACATATCCAGCGTATTGGTTACAGCCAGGCAGTGTGCCGTTGAGGGCGTCATATCCAAGAGGAGTTCCGGTTGAAAGGAAAGCGTCTGGAAGTTTTGCGCCGTCAACTTGACCGTTACTTGTAACGGTTGCTGAGCCTTGAACGTAACGAAGGGCGATTGCACCTTGGCTACCATTCTTTAGGTTTGCACTATCCCAGACAGATGTTGGATTTGCGTTTGACGAGTTAATGAATCCATCAACTGTGTCTGATGCGCTACCAGCAATTGTTGAAGGCATTTGCATACGAAGACTGACGTCTTTGGCAATACCAGCACCTGAGGCGTTCAAACCTGATGATGCATTATTGTGGTAGTACACGAATACTTGGTAGGTTTTACCAGGTTGTAGGGTGACGTCGTTTGTGTAGTTAGTACTCGTACTATCTTCTTTAACGCGGACGAAGTTTCGTTCGTCACCAACATTAGGGTTATTTGTAATTGAGTTAAATGTCACATATGGAGCTGGTTGCTCGTATGTGAAAGTAGCTCGCTCGGGTCCATAGGCGTGCACGGCGATTGGAACAATAATTGCGGCTGCAATAATTGCGACAACGGCGCTTACACGCTTAGGAGCACGGCGGATGAGAGAAGTAAACTTACTCATTTTAGTCTCCATTCTTGATGTATCTCGCAGATGACATCAAATAATTATTATTGAATTGATTCACATTGTTGCCAGGTTGTTAACATTATCAAATCAGATCATTACACAAGTGCATGTCCCTGAGGGACGAGTGTAAAAACTCCGAAGAGTTTCTCTCAGCGGGCGGTGAACTAAATCACACATCTGCGAGTAAAACTCTTCGGAAAGCTATAAGAATCCTTTCTGAGGGTGGCACGAAATGATCGTGCCACCCTCATATCTACTAGGCGTCCGGATCTGTTGTTGCAGTTCCGGTGTCAGTAGGGGTGGGTGCCTGGGTGGTGGGGATCAACGGGGCGGGTGCCGACGTCGGTTGCGGTGCAGGGGTTGCGCCCTGTACTGGAACCGTTGGTCCGGGATCTGCCTGTACGGGCGTTTCTGCCTTGAGCGGTGCCGGTTTTGGTGCCGGCGCAACTGGTTGGACAGGGTCTGCCTTGAGCGGTGTCGTTCCCTGGATGGGCGTGCGATCGTCCTTGTGATCCTTTGCGCAGATCACACACGGGGGCGTTTCGGCCGGCGGTGTGGTCGGTGTGCCAGGTGTACCAGGTGTGTTCGGTGTACCAGGTGTGCCAGGTGTGCCGGGTGTTGCCGGCGGTGTTACCTTGGGCGTCTCGCAAGTGAAACCTGCGAAGCGTCCGTCACCGGTGTTGAACCCAACTTTGAGCCAACAACCCGTTTGACCCTTGAAGGTCAGCTCTACAGTCACAAACTCGCCCGCATACTGGATGGGGCTGAGCTCGAACTCCTTTACTGACTCGGGGTTGTTCGGGTTGATAGACATTGCGCCACCGACTTCGCCAACCACCAGGTGGTAGTTGAAGAAGGTGTTGTTCTGTCCAACACTCTCGTTGTGGAGCTGCTCCAGGAGCATCACCACGAGCGAGAGCTTCTTGGCTGCGATCAGCTGCTCGGCCGGCGAACCGTCCATAACAGCTTGTGCCCAGTCGTTGATGCCGGCGGGGTCGTTGAATTCCTTGAGCCAAGGGTTCAGCTCGAGGAGCGACTTGCCGCCGCTGATCGACATGTGGGCCAACCCACTTCCGACCTGAGCACCATAATCGGGCTCATTCAGGATGTGGGCATAGACCTCGTCGATTGACTTGGTTGTGATTGGCGGGCGGACTGAATCAGTCCAGACCCGACCGGGAAGGTTCGACCCGACTACGAAGGCCGGACGTGTTACCTTGTCCTCTGTAACCATCGCATCGGCACCATAATACTTGGTGACGAGCGCGGCATAGCGGGCAGGATACTTCCAGGTCATGTGACCCCAGAGGCTTTCGTCGAGCGTTGCGCGCGACTCGGCCTGTTTGACATCAGGCTGCTTGGGAGCAGTCGACGCGGGGTCTACGGACGGTGACGGTGATGGTGTCGGCGTTGCCGATGCACTGGCCGAAGCCGTGGGCGAAGGCTCCGAAGAGCCCCCGCCCAGCTTCATGCCGCTACATCCCGTGAGGGTGATAGCAGCCACCAGGGCAAGTCCAAGGAGGACCACCCTTTTTTTGGGAAACATGGTTCTCCTTACTTGTTGGACTTGGCGTGAAGGTTCCGCGTGATCTTGCCGTAAAGCTTGATCAACACGAAAACCGCTGCAATGATAACCGCGTCGAGCAGCCCCCATCCGATCTTGTCGAAAAGGACTGCTTCACCGGGCAACAGGATGAGCATCAACACCACCGCCGGAGCGACGATGAGGTCGGAAACACCCAGCACAAAGCCGGGCCACTTCTTGGTCGCGGGGTGGGAAGCCCACCACATGACGTACACGGCAATGCCGAAGAAGTAGGGAACGGCCAGTCCCAGCCAGAAACTGGGGTGGAACTCGCCGAGGTTGAAGCCGATGATCGTAGCCAGCCCGATCAGGATGAGTGCGGCGAGCATGAGCCCGAACGCAAACGCCGAATCGAACAGCTGGAAGGTGTTAGCCTTCTTGGTGACGGTGGTGGTTGACATGGTGTAACTCCTTTTGTAGGTTTCCCCGTGGATAGGTGCGCGGTTGCGCATAATAAATTAGGCGTTTCCGCACTGCTGTCCGTTGGGGAATCGGGAGCAGCGAGTCAACCAACCATATAGATAGGCTGGCGCGCTGCTCCCGAAAGGAGTCGTCGATACTTATAGCTTTCAGTGCGTCTGGAATATGTAAAAAACACATTCGGGACATGCACTGTAATGATCTGACTTGTTAATGACCTCCTCACCCTGGTTAGGCTCTCACACCTTACCCGTGAATGATGTTATTAATTTATCACATAAGTACTAAAAAGTCAATACCGCACACAATATATACAGTAAAAGCACAAGCTCTATCAGAGGTGGACTAATAGATATGAAATTCTTGTCGATATGTTATATATAGAGCAACCTTTGACAATAACTGTCAACTGGCGTATATTCACCCTTATGCACGTCGGAAATTCCGATCATGAGATAGCGCAAGGCTCACACCTGGTAAGGGTAGAGCTGGCAATATCAGTGCACGAATAGCTAGGAAGTAAGCACTTGACACACCGCACTATTGCACCAGCCCGGGGGACCAAAGCACCACCGACAAGCTTGACCGCTTGGATCAAGCGGAACGTGGAGCTGTCCCCGATAAAGGGCGTTCCTCGAAAAGTAGCAGCGGCAACACTGCTTCGTCGCAACCCGAACAACCCGCTTTTTGAGACCCTGTTGCGCGCCGATATGGCAAAGCACGAGGTTGATGAGGTGAGAGCCATCGCCGGGGCACTCGACGAGATATTCTCGCCCGCCACGAGAGGGGAGGTACAGAACGATCTCGTTGGGGTCGTGAGCCCCATGCATGAAAGGGGCGCAGTCGCTTGACCGAGTACATAGTACTCAAAGGAACGGGCATATCGGTTGAAGGTGAGTTTTACGACGGCCTCGAAGTAATTCGAAGTGAGTCGCCTCACTCCCTGAACCAGGGGCAGCTGGGTCGCATGGTCGCCTTGTGTACTACGGCGCAGCGTAAGGGTCAGTTTCGGTACTATGCCATTCACGATCTTGGGCTCAAGGCTCATGAAGTGAACGTGCTCGTGCCGTGCTACTCCATCCCGGAGATCCAGAAGCTTGCTAACTTTGCGATAATTTGCGCAAAGCTCAAAAAAGCGCCCTATCCTGGGCAGCCACTCGGGGAGCTGGCCTACCACTAGCCGTTCATCACCCAGGTGGGAAGAAACAGACATTCATGCATGATGTCGCGTTTCTCCCACCTGGGTCCCACCCTAGACACCGATGAGGTGTTTTTTTATTTTCCGCTATATATAGCGCTAAACATGCCTTCTGGACACTATATAAAATAATCTTTGACAAGTCATGTCAATGGGCGTATATTCTCTACCTATAGCGTGATCGGAAGAAATTCTTTTGATTTAACGTTACGAAATGGAAACACATGTCAAACTCAGTCACAGCCAGCAGCACCTCCGTCGCGACCGTCCGCACTTTGGACGAATTGCGGGCAGCGTACGATCTTGTGTGTGACGGGCTCTCTGTCGAGGAGTTGTCCGGAAGGAATCTTCAGAAGAAGTTGCTGAAAGCGACACGACCCGGCGAGATTGAAGACCTCTTCGAGTATCTCTGGAAGAGGAACTTCGTGCCAGTTCGCGCGATCATCACAGAGATCAAGCAGGCAACGCCGGAACTCGCACGGGAGTCTCTGAAGCTCTGCATCGAGCAGAGCAGGAAGTACCAGCAGAACCGGCACGACGAGCCGCCGCAGGACACTGTTTCACTGAAACCACCGGAGTTAGGACTTGCTCCGTGGTTTCAGGTCCCTACTTTCGCGTAAGTAAGGATATCCGCCACTGATCTCACAAGGATCTAACGCGTGAGCCTCTCAATGAGGAGCTAAAAGCTCAGCGAGAGACACAGTCTTCCGGATGGGGTAGGTATCGTGGTCGCGACTTTTGTTGCGCCTGACTTACCCCATTCCGGGCACCTACACACCGATGAGGTGTTTTTATTTACTTTTTTACAGAGTAGAATCGTCAGTAGCCCTAGTCAAAGTGGGCTTTTTTTGATACAATTCTCGGAGTCGAAACTATTTGGTCTCATCGTCTAACGGTTAGGACACCAGGTTTTCATCCTGGCAATCGGAGTTCGATTCTCCGTGAGATCACCAAAGAAAGTGACCCATCTTGTATGGGTCTTTTTCTTTGTTTCTGCTCCGTTGTGAGAAGTTGACATCCATATTGCTTGCGGCTTATAATACAAGGCAACGTAATGGGGCCAAGTTAGGGAAAAGATATGTCAAGACTTCCTATACCAGGATCAGACAGCGGCACGTGGGGTGGTGTACTTAATGACTTTTTAGGGGTCACTCATGCAACCGACGGAACACTTAATAGTAGTGTTGTCTCTAATGCCAACATTGTTGATGGAACAGTTGCCCTTGCTAAACTTGCGACTGAGGTCCAGACTTCCCTCGGCAAAGCAGACTCTGCCCTTCAGTCTGCTACCAAGTCTACTGTTGGGCTTGCTAACGTTGACAATACCTCGGACCTTAGCAAGCCTATCTCAACAGCAACTCAGACGGCCCTGGATGCAAAACTTGCGACCACCACGCTCGATAGTTCAACCTCGACGCTTATCTCTGGGTCTAGTTCCACGGCAACGGCGATTGGATCAAAGATCAGTACCGCTATGGCGGGAACGACTGCTATCTATATTTTGGCGCCAGCCGACCCCGATCCGACAACAGGATCTGCCGCTGGATTGTATTTCCGTAGGACTTCGTAATGGCAATCGTTATTGCAGGGAGTAGCAGTTACACCCCAACCGGTAATCAAGACGTTTCTACTACTGGGGCGACAATTCCCCTACCAACTGGACTGGCGGTAGGGGAATACGTCGTTGCTGCCGTGTATTATGCGCAGTATACGGGTGCGGCGGCTTCCATCGTTATCCCCGCTGGATGGACGGTTATTACGACGACTTACGGGACTGCTTCTAACCGAGTGGTTGCTCTCTACGGGTATAGGATCAACAATGCGGCTGCGCTGACGGCTATCGGCACAACTTTCCAAGCAAAAGCCGGTGCCAGTGCAACCCGCATCGTTGCCAACGTTCACCGATTGACTGGTGTTGACCTATCTGCTGCGGTGAGTTTGGGCACGTTGGAGTTCTCGGCGGCTGGAGCGACAACAGTCACATTTAATCAGCCTGCCAGCGGCGCAACAAAACTCTTTTTCCTGGGAACAAATAACTCATCGCCTTCACTGCCTCCGGTTATTGGCTCGACTGGCGGGACGGTGCAGGTAACAAATCGTTCAGTCGCTAATGCTGGTCCTACTGCCGACTCACAATTAACCACATTGATTGGTGGTACAGGGGCTACTTACTCTGTTTCGGCAACAAACCACGTTAGTTATGGCTTAGGATTTACACCATTGGCTGCGTCGGTGGTTAAGACGACGACATCGGCTGCTGTATTTGCAACAAGTATGACAACAGCTATTACGGCTCCAGCCATTGGGAATGGGCTTGTCCTCGTTGTTCAGCATCAAGCGCCAGGTTCAGTGACGGTGACAGACGACGCCAGTAATACATGGACACGCCGGAGTGCTACAGAGACGGTAGGGGCAACATCTCAGTATAGGATTGATATCTGGGATTGCCAAGGTTCTGTGATCGGAACGGCACCGACAACTGTCACGGCGACAGCTGGTACGTCCAGTGAAATCGGTATGACGATCTATGAAACGACAGGGCTAAATTGGCAGGCCGCTGCGGCTGCCTATAACGTTTCGAGTCCTACGAGTGGTGCACCGGCGATTACTCCCGCTGTAGGTGACCTCATTATTACCTCAGTAGGGTATTACAATGGTTCAAACGTGAACTCGGGGACGGTCGGGAGTCCTTATGTGACAGTCGTTGGTTCTGGGGCGACCAGTACTCGATACGATTCCGCGTACCTGATTGCGGCTGTGACAACAGCCTCGACGCCCACCTGGGCTGTACCGGGCTCTTCATTCGGTGGTGGCTTTGCCTCATCGAGTTATGGTCTTGCCGCCAGTCCTGCTAGTAATATTCCTCCGACCACGTCCTTTACTCATAGTGAATCGGGCGTAACGACGACGGTTACCTCTACATCTACCGACTCCGATGGAACCATTGCGAGCTATGACTGGGATTGGGGAGACGGTACGACTCATGGCGCGACAGTGACAACGACGCACACCTATGTGTCAGCAGGTGCCTACACCGTGACGCTCACTGTAACCGATAATAACGGGGGAACAGGAACGGCGATACACACAGTGATGGTTGGTAGTGCTACGACTCCCCCGACACGTAAAGGGTATTCACTTTTAAACCCAGGCGTGTCTGGTGCGAGTCTCGTCCTTGATCCATCGACCGTAACGTCAGGAACGGGAATTTCCGATAATGACTGGATGGTAGTGACGATTGTAACTTCTTCTGCGACAACGTCAGTGACTGCGCCAGCCGGCTGGACGACACTGCGTTCTCTTACGTCTATCGGAACGTTACGGTATGCGGTATATGGCAAGATACGTGCTAGCGGTGATACAAACTATACTTACACATTAGATACCGGAGGAACAACCTCTGCCGGGAGTCTTATGTGGGGAGGTGGGGCAGATACGACCGTCACAAACTGGCTTGTTGGTGCGAATACTGATAGGTCCGTCGACCTTCACAATACGGGCGCATCAATCACAACAAGCGTTGATCACTCTTTAATCCTAGGTATTTCAGTCGAGCGTACCACCGCTATTGAATCAGCGATCACGTCTGTATCCGGCGCAACTGAGTGGTACTTTATGCCTCAAGCAGGTGGGCAGATTGAGACGATTGATGTTGCGTATGTTGCCGATAAAACCCCCGCTGGTGCAACGACAGTAATTGACTGGACATATCCCAACACACAGGCCGTGAATGGTATGGCCATGCAGCTGGCTATCCCGCCGGGCCTTGGTGGAAATATTAGTGTTGGCTACCCTGGCGTGCTACGGGTTGGAACAACAAACTACAACGGCAAGCTTTTCTATTGGGACGGTTCAGGGGCGCACGACTTTACAGCTACGCCGATCGTAAATTTCCAGCCAGCGACGGTGACACAATTCTTGTCACCAGCACACTCACCGTGGTTTAGCGCGCACCGTGGTTTTTCCTATAGTTACCCCGAGGAAACCCTATATGCATATCGTAGTGCAACTGATTGGGGTATTCAGGCTATCGAAGTATCGGTGCAGAAATCTCAAGACGGTACATTCTGGTGTTTCCATGACTCAACAACAACTAGGACGACTGGCTTTTCTGGTACGATCTCGTCAATGACCGACGCGACGATTGCCGGGCTAACGAACATTGGCAGTACTGCAGCTAGTAACCCAAGCCAGCCAGCAAGACCAACGGCAAAACTTGCGGATGTCTTAGATATATACGCAGCAACACACGTGATTATTATTGAAGACAAAACGTATGCCAATACAACTGCCATGCTCAATTTGATGGATTCTTACGGGACAAGTGGGCGACCTGCCAGTGAGATATTCATCTGGAAGGCGGATGCACTTGCTGGCGCAAGTTTCTACACCGCAGCAGCAGCACGGGGGTATCATCGATGGGGGTATATCTTTGATACAAGTATGGCATCGTCGTATGCCAGCGTTGTCGCCTCTGGGAAAATGGATATGATTGGTATGGACTTTAATTCATCAGATGCGACATTGACTTCCGCTATCGCCCTTGCCATAACAAATAATGTTCGTCCAACCGGACACATTATTTCTTCGACTACTCAGCGTGATCGAATGCTTGGGCTTGGTATGACGGGACTTATGATTTCTAACAAAGCCATTGTCCCACCTTGGTACAATACCTGGTAGAGAGCTAATTAGTGACGGCAGTGTAGGTGACGTCGTCGGTATACGCACCAGCCTGGGGGCTGCTATCTGCACAGACACCATACCAAACGGAGGTATTGACGGTACTGGAATCGGCCGTGCTGGTCGTTCGGATAAGTCCTGGTGTGCCTGATGAAAGGGGTACTCCAGCAAATGTTTGGGCTGGTATTGCCGCGCTCGCAATAGGACTGGTTGGTCCAGCTCCGAAGCTTGCGATACCATCAACGCGATATCCCCAGGTGTTTGCGGTGAGTGCGGTTGGTGATGCTGGCGTTGCAGTGCTCGCAGCAACCGATGCAGGGCCAGCGAGGGCGTTTGTTGTGTCTGTGTCGGTCATTGTAATTGTGTAGCCTGTACTGGCTGCTGTAGTGGCTGTCACGACGTCGTTACTAACGGTGCATTTTGTCGATCCGCTCGCTGGTGTGACGTCTAGCGAGACGGAACCACTAGTCGAAAGGGTGATGCCACAGGCATTGTAGGTACATGTCCCGAATGTTCCGGCCGAGTATTTTAAACCGGCTGCGGGGTTGGCGTATGCAACCCAGCTGATGACAAAGATAAGGAAGGCGACAGCAAGAAGAGGGCGCCTTGCATCGTTCTTATCTGCAATGACCTGCCACATCTTATGTCTCCTTCGAACGACGCCTTTGGCGTGCTCGTTGTAGAGGCAGTCCAATCAAGATACCAAGAAGAAAGGTAATTGCAACGAGTAGTGCGGGATTAATGACGAATATCTTCTGATCAGGGAGCGTTTTTAATACACCTGCAACCGTTGCGGACCGGTGAACGGTATATAGCCCGACGGCTGCTTGGGGTGTAAAAGAACTTTTAATTTCACGCTCTGTTTGTGGAAGAATATATCTGTCAAAGGTCGCTTTGAAGACGGTATTACCCTTAAAATCAGTCACTGTATAAGTGATGTTTGTAATAAAGTGCGTTCCGCCACTGTTACTCACTTTTGTACCGATTGGAATAGGGCCAACGAAGTGCAAGAGTGGAAGTTTATAACCTGTCAGGTTTCCGCCGCTTTTTACTGCACCGTTAACGGTGATATAGAGTATATTGCCTACTTTATTATGAGAAACAACACCTGTCTGGGTGTTATCTGTTCTTGTTTCTGCAAAAAGTACCGCGTAATATCCGCCAGGTGCAGCATTTTTAGGAACGTCAATTGTGTAAGGCACGGTAAGGGTGTTATTACCGGCAACTGTCGTGGACTTTGTCGACAAATGGACCCATTCCGATGCGTCAACAGTACCAGGGAGTTGAGTGAATTGCGGATCGTATTCTTCACCAGTGACATGATACGGAGATGTCGATAAGGCGATAGCAAATGCACTCTCGCCACCATTGATGATATCGATACTTTTTGATACACCTCCACCCGGGTCAATGGATACATCTGTCGAAGAAGGGGTGACTGTAATAACTTGTGATTTTCCTGCTTCAGCATGGGCAGAGGCACTTCCTGATGCAAGAATGGCTATCCCGATGATGAATAGGGGGAATAGTCGGCGGAAGCAATGTGGCATGAATAACTCCTAGGGATTAGTAACGGCAGTGTAGGTAATGCTGTTTGTGTATGCCGCTCCGGATGGTGTGGCCGTATTAACAGCAACGCCATAAAATACATTTGTCGTGTCATTCGTTGCTGTCGCTGAAGTCACTTTAATCGTGTCAGGTGATGCAGTTGCTGGAACACCGGCAAATTTAATTGTACCAATTGCTGCGTTTGAGACAGGTGATGTTGTTGTCGCGCCAAAGCCACCGATAGTAGCACTATCGACACGGTAGCCCCATGTGTTCAATGCTTGAGCAATAGGTGCGGCAAGCGTTCCTGCTGAGGCGACGATTGAATTACCACCAGAGACAAGTGCACTTGATGCGGTTGTCTCAGCAAGCTTCAGGGTATAACCGGATGCGTTGTTCGTACTAATCGTAACAACGTCATTAGCGATTGTTTGAACTCCCACTGCGCTTGGGGTCGCGTTGACTGCGACAGTACCTGATGATGTAAAGACGCTGATGATTGAGCCAATAGACGAGTTGACTGATGTAGTAACGGCACTTACCTGTAATGAAGAGACGATTGCGACCAGCGCTATGGCAAGCACCGGAACGGTCGATATGACTGCAACTTTTCTAATCAATTGGTTCATGTGATGTTCCTTTTTTGTATAATAATGTTTAATATATTTCTTTATATATAATGTATGTTTTCATTAAAACATAAGGGATATAAAACTACAACGTACTCACCTGCCAGAAGGGTAGAAAATCTATAAAAATATCAAAAATCGTTGGTTAAGCCCTTTAAAAAACACTTTAAAGGGAGTAAAATACACAGGTTATGGCAATTATATTTAAACGAACAAAAATTCTAGCAACCTTAGGTCCAATTACGAGTACTCCTGAAATGATCACCGATCTTATCAGCGCTGGTACAAACGGATTTCGACTTAACTTTAGTCACGGCGACTACGCAGAGCGTGACGATCAAATTAACTGGATTCGCGAAGCGAGTCTTAAAAATGGAAAACCTGTCGCAATCTTGCAGGACCTCCAAGGTCCAAAGATCCGACTCGGTATGCTTAAAGAGAACATGAACGTCAAAAAAGGTGACGAAATTATTCTTGACAACGCTGCAGAACACAACGGAAACGTCCTTCCGATTCAATATAACCTTGCGGAAAAGGTAAAAGTTGGCGAACCGATCTATATCTTTGATGGTAAGGTTCGGACGACCGTTATTGAGATTACTTCAGATACAGCAATTAAAGTTCGTATCGAAAACGACGGTACGCTGATGAGCCGAAAAGGCATCAACCTACCTGACACTGACTTTGGTGGGGACATCCTTACTCCAAAAGACTTGAAAGATATTGAATACGGCCTCACGAAGGACATCGACTTTGTCGCCCTGAGCTTTGTACAGAGCGTTGATGATATCAACAATCTTCGTCAAATTCTGGTTGCTGGTGGATCACACGCGCAAATTATTGCCAAGATCGAAACCAAAGCCGCTATTAAAGACGATGTCATGGAAGAAATCGTGAAAGCCGCTGACGGCATCATGGTTGCTCGTGGTGACCTCGCTGTCGAAGCTGGTGCCGAAGTAGTGCCTATCATACAACGTCGTCTTATCTCTTTGTGTCGCAAGCACGGCAAGCTGAGTATTGTCGCAACACAAATGATGGCAAGCATGGTTGATAGCCCAGAACCAACTCGCGCTGAAGTAAGCGACGTTGCAAACGCGGTTATCCAAGGTGCTGATGCGGTTATGTTGTCGGATGAGACAGCAAATGGATCATACCCACTCGAAACGGTACGTGCAATGAAGCGCGTTATCCTTTATACACAAGAACATGTTCCTGTATCGCCACTTCACGACTATGCAGTTGCAAAGAACGTCCAACTGGATGCGATTAGTACTGCCGCTGTCAGCCTTGCAGAACAACTTGGCGTCGATGCGATTATTGCAGAGACTAAATCTGGTGCAACTGCAGCAAACATTGCCGGGCACCGACCAAACCTTCCTATTATCAGCGTCACAAGTGAAATGAGATCAGCTCAGCAACTTGGCCTAAACTATGCAAACCGTAGTTATGTTCGCCCAGATGGCGAAGAAGCTGGATTTGACCTCGCGAAGGAACTCAAAGCAGCCGGTCTATTTGGTGAAGGTCGCACGACGGTTATTATCGTCAGTGGACAACAGCCTGGTATCATCGGAACTACTGACACAATCAAAGTCCGCGTGCTAGAATAAAAACATTAGTAAACGGTGGGTAAATTAATGGGCTTCTTTAAATTGACAATTCGCGATGTGCCGCTCGAAAACCAAGTTGTATTGGTTCGAGCCGACTATAACGTGCCCCTAGACAGTAAGGGTGAAATTAGTGATGACCTGCGTATTAAAGCAAGTCTCCCAACCCTGCAGTACCTTCATGATCGTAATTGCAAGATTGTGATCATGAGCCACCTCGGTCGCCCCGAGGGTAGGGATCCTAAGTTTAGTCTAGAGCAAGTTGCGACTCGTCTTGCGGAGCTCCTTGATCACCCCGTTATTTTTGTTGACGACTGTATTGGCGATAAGGTCAAACAGGCAGTCAAGCAAGCACCGGCGCATTCGATCATCTTGCTCGAAAATCTGCGCTACTACAAAGAGGAAGAGGCAGATGACGAAGGTTTTGCCAAGAACATTGCTGCCTCAACCGGTGCTCGTTACTTTGTCCAAGATGGCTTCGGTGTTGTTCACCGCGCCCACGCTAGTACTCACGCGATTACACTTTGTATTCCGAGTGTTGCCGGCCTTCTTTTAGAGCGTGAATACACGACGATTACCGGTGCAATGCAACAACCAGAGCGTCCGCTCGTCGCAGTGATGGGTGGCGCAAAGATCAGCGACAAAATCGCTGTGATCGAGCGTTTCGTCTCGGTCGCAGATAAAATTATTATCGGTGGCGCTATGGCGAACACTTTTCTTGCCTACAGGGGCGTCAAGATGGGTGCCAGCACACTCGAAACTGATCAAAAAGTGACACTTGATCGTATTTATAAGGCTGCCCACGATAAAGTCGGTAAAGATGTTGATGACTTTATTATTCTTCCGTCTGACCTTGCTGTGAGTACCGAGATGTCACATGATTCCGTTCGTCGAGTTGTCGCCCTAGACGGCGTTGGTGAGAACGACAGGGTACTTGATGTTGGTGATGAGTCAATCGAGCGTATCGTTCAAATAGTTGCGACCGCAAAGACAGTTATCTGGAACGGAACACTTGGCTACGCGGAGTTCCCTGAGTTTGCTCACGGGTCGGCTCGCCTGGCGTTGGCACTTGCCACTCAGCCGCAAACAACCTCGATTATAGGTGGTGGCGATACGGCTGACTTCGTCCTGAAATGGGATGCTGCCGGTGGTGCAAGCTTCACTCATGTATCAACTGGTGGTGGTGCAAGTCTCGAACTGATGGCTGGGGATAAGTTACCAGGGATAGAGAGTTTGCTAGATGCGTCGAAATAGGATAAAATTAAGCTCAATAAGCATAAGCGGTAACGAATAACTCATATGGCACGGGACAAATCGCTCATTATCGGCAACTGGAAGATGAACCTCGGTGTACACGAGTCGAGTTTGTATCTCTATAGGCTCAGCAAGCTCGTCAAGACGCACCGCAATGTCGAAGTCGTGATTGCCCCAACGATGTTGGCGCTACAAACACTCAGCCTTCAGGTGAATCTTCGACAAATAAAGCTCGCTGCGCAGAACTTTTATTGGCGCGACCACGGTCCATACACCGGTGAAGTATCGGCAACCATGCTCCGAGGTATTGTCCAGTATGCACTCGTTGGTCACTCCGAGCGCCGTCACGTCTTTAATGAGTCAGACAAAGACACTCGAGCCAAAGTACAGGCAGCGATTCGTAATGGCATCCGCCCAGTGCTTTGTGTTGGCGAAACAGCTAGCGAACGAGCTGATAACGAAACGCAAGATGTTCTCCATGATCAACTCATCGGCGGCCTTGCAAACATTACGAGTGAAGAGCTCGAGCAAGTGATTATCGCCTACGAACCTGTCTGGGCGATCGGCACAGGTAAAAATGCCGTCCCTCTAGACGTCACCTCGGCTATTCGATCAATTCGTGGGCAGCTAAAGCACCTCTACGGCACAAAAGCATCCGAGGGCGTTCAAGTGCTCTACGGAGGTAGTGTGACGGCCGACAGTGCGGCGACGTACTTGGCGCTTCCTGACGTTGACGGACTGCTCATCGGCGGCGCGAGTTTAGATGAACGCGCCTTCGCCGGTATTATTGAAAAAGCATACGCAAGTAAAAAATAAGAAGCAAGAAGGGGATAGGGCATGCAAGACATAGACTTTGACGAAATTGACCGAGCTGTTAACTCTGTAACCAATCGGGTGCCCGAGGCCGAGGTTACTGTAGCACCAGTGAGTATTCCAGAACCAACACCAGTACCTGATGTTGTCGCGCAACCAGTTGTTCCGACGCCTTCACTTGCTGCTCGCCGAAGTAGTGGACGCTTTATGGATGTTGTCCATCCTTCTTCAGACATGCGGCCACAAACATCTTCTGCTTCAAGCCTTCCTCGACAAGAAGTTGACCGAACTGTTGTTGCTGAACGTCAAGAGCCAGCTGCTGCAACAGGCGCAGCCTTTCACTGGCCAGACCCTATTGATATGTTTGAAGAACAACCGGCTGTCGAACCTCCCGTCGAACCTCTTGCCGCGCCAACACTAGAGGAAACACCGAGTGTACTACCCTCTCCTATGATTTTCGATGAACCAGCGCCACTAGAGTCACCTTTCCTCAGTGATACAAAAGTTGAAAAACGGCCACTTGGTGCATTTTCGACCGCTGAAGCTGAATCAGAAATTCCCTTACTCGAAGATTTCCCGGCACCAACAATGAGCCAAGAACTAGAAACCACACTGTCTGACGAAATGCCACTTATCTCTGAAACGGAAGCTGAATCAGCCGCTGACATGCCGCGCGAACTTCACGAAGATGTTCTTTTGCTTGAAGCGCATGGTGTCGACGAGCCGGCTCCAGAACTCGTCACTCTTGGCGCAACGCCTATCGCAACCGTCGCAGAGACGCCGATTGGCCCAACATCGATTACTCAGCAGTATCAGGAGCATCCTAGTACTGACAGTCAGCCTTCTGGGTCGATTTATGACACAGAAGCGTATCACAAACCACTGGCTCATCCTGCTAAAAAACATTCGAGCCTACTCATCATTATTTGGATCATCGCGCTGATTATTTTCGGTGGTGGTATTGGTGTTGCGATTAACTTCCTTGTTCTGCCAACACTTGGGTAAGCAAGTCGTCTCAAACGACCAACCATAGGCTATAATAAGAGTAATGAATTTACTTGAGGGTCTCAACGAGGCACAAGCCACTGCTGTCGAGGTTGCGAAGGGTCCGCTCCTTATTTTAGCGGGCGCCGGAAGTGGCAAGACAAAAACACTCACGCATCGCATTGCGCATCTGATTGCGAATGAAGGTATTTGGCCGAACCAAATACTTGCAGTGACATTTACGAATAAAGCAGCCAAAGAAATGCGAGAACGTCTTGGCCGATTACTCGATCAAGATAGTAGTCAGCGTGATTTTATGCCATGGATGGGAACATTCCACGGAATTTGCGTCCGTTTACTGCGGATGGACGGCCAGGCAATCGGGATCAGCCGGAACTTCGTCATTTACGACCAGGATGATCGCCAAGCATTGATAAAACAGGCGATGAAGCAACTTTCTCTGGTTGATAGAGAAATGAAACCAACTCAGATTAGTGGGCTCATTTCGAATGCCAAAAATCAGATGATTGATCCGGATGAATTTGAAGCATCAGCTGGCTATCCGTATCAAAAAAATGTGGCGAAAGTCTATCGTAAGTATGAAGAGATGCGCAAAAAAGCGGGTGCGCTTGATTTTGACGACCTCCTACTTGATGGTGTGCGTTTACTGCGGGATGCTCCAGATATTCGTACGAAGTGGCGCAATCATTTCAAGCACATTCTGATCGACGAGTATCAGGACACGAACTCGGCGCAGTACCAGATTATAAAGCTTCTCATTAATGATGATCAAAATATCTGTGTCGTCGGTGATGATTGGCAGTCCATCTATAGTTGGCGTGGTGCTGACTTTACGAATATCCTTAATTTTGAGCGTGATTTTCCTGGTGCAACAGTTGTAAAGCTTGAACAAAACTACCGAAGCACGGGTAATATTCTTGAGGCTGCTGGTAATGTTATCGAAAAGAACACGCAGCGCACCGATAAGAAGCTCTGGACAGCCGCCGGACCTGGTTCACCGGTACAAGTTCATGGTGTCTACGACGAAGCTGAAGAGGCTCGTTTGGTGGGCGAACGTATTTCGACGCACGTGACGATGAAGGCACGATCGTATGGCGATTTTGCAATCTTGTATCGAACGAATGCCCAGAGCTATACACTCGAGCGTGCATTCTTGCAGCTTCGGATTCCGTATCAACTGGTCGGTGGCGTTCGGTTCTATGACCGAAAAGAAGTCAAAGATATTATTGCGTACCTCCGCCTCCTGTACCAGCCGAACGATCGTATGAGTTTTACACGTATTGCGAATGTACCTGGCCGTGGTGTCGGTGCGACGAGCCTCGAGAAGTTCCTAAATTGGCAATCAGAACGTGGGCTTGATATCATCACTGCACTCGGGCACGTCGAAGAAGAAAAGCTCGTTACGGGGAAGGCCCGACTGGGGCTTGGCTCTTTAGGACGCGCATTAAAGTCACTACAGGCACAAGTCGAGACGGCATCGCCAACAGAACTTATTGAAGCTGTGCTTTCAGCGACCGGATATCGTGATTATATCTTGGATGGCACTCCTCAGGCGGAAGATCGCGAAGCGAATATCGGGTCGTTGCTGTCGGATGCCCAGACCTTTACATCGCTACCAGACTTCCTTGAAGAAGTTGCTTTGATGTCGAGTGCCGATAAGTCGGCCGATGGACAAAAAGTCACACTGATGACGCTCCACGCCGCGAAGGGTCTCGAGTTCCCAGTCGTCTTTATTATCGGCATGGAAGAAGGGATCATTCCTCATGCCCGTGTCTTTGACGCTGCCCCCGCCGAGTTGGAAGAGGAACGTCGCCTGGCATATGTCGGCATGACGCGCGCGAGAGAAGAATTACACCTCAGTTACGCCTATAGCCGGCTGCAGTTTGGGCAACGAGCGTATAACCCGATGTCACGATTTATCACTGATATGGGCGATCAAATCTCGCTGACCGAGG
>Ga0209511_1001352_pt1 | contig 21957 bp, 21 predicted proteins | sample SSSSmetaG_FD_184141 | JGI IMG/M metagenome (GOLD analysis project Ga0209511, IMG submission 184141) | Glacier valley bacterial and archeal communities from Borup Fiord, Nunavut, Canada, to study Microbial Dark Matter (Phase II) - ​SSSS... | ecosystem: Environmental > Aquatic > Freshwater > Ice >...
CAACGTGGCCGGCTGGATTCTGGAGCTGGACCGCGGCGCGGGCATTCCGTGGAAGGGCAACTACAGCAGCTGGCTGGAGCAGAAAACCGACCGCATGGCCAAAGAGGAAAACTCGGAAAGCAAGCGGGCCAAAACCCTGCAGCGCGAGCTGGACTGGGTGCGGATGTCGCCCAAAGCGCGGCAGAGCAAGGGCAAGGCCCGCCTGGCCAACTACGACAAGCTGGCCAGCGAGGAAGCCAAGGACAAGGAGCAAAAACTGGAGCTGTTCATCCCCGATGGCCCGCGCCTGGGCGCACAGGTGATTGAGGCCGAAGGCATCACCAAGGCGTTCGGCGACAAGCTGCTGTTTGAAAACCTGAGCTTTTCGCTGCCGCAGGGCGGCATCGTGGGCATCATCGGGCCGAACGGGGCGGGCAAAACCACGCTGTTCCGGATGATAACCGACCAGCTGAAGCCCGACGCGGGCACCTTCGAAGTGGGCCCCACGGTGCTTACGGCCTACATCGACCAGCAGCACGACACGCTCGACGGCAGCAAGTCGGTGTTCGACACCATCACGGGCGGCACCGAAACCATGCTCATGGCCGGCCGGCCGGTGAACTCGCGGGCTTACGTGAGCAAGTTCAACTTTGGCGGCGGCGACCAGGAGAAGAAGGTGGGCACGCTGAGCGGCGGCGAGAAAAACCGCGTGCACCTGGCCATGACGCTCAAGCAGGGCGCCAACTTATTGCTGCTCGACGAGCCCACCAACGACCTGGACGTAAACGCCATCCGGGCGCTGGAAGACGCGCTGGAGAACTTCGCCGGCTGCGCCGTTATCATCAGCCACGACCGCTGGTTCCTCGACCGGCTGGCCACGCACATCCTCGCGTTCGAAGGCGATTCGGAAGTGGTGTGGTTCGAGGGCAACTTCTCCGACTACGAAGAAGCCAAGCGCAAGCGCCTGGGCGACGTAGAGCCGAAGCGGGTGCGCTACAAGAAGCTGGGGTAGCTGAATGTGAGGGGCGTGACGTAGCTTGGTGCGTCCCTTCAGCCCTGCCATGAATACCGCCGACCACTACGACCAGGAAGCCGATGATTTCGGCGAACAGGCCCGCATTGCCGAAGAGACCGAAGCCCGACTGGCCGCCGACCCAGCCATGCAGGCATGGCTCAAGAACTTTTGGGGCGATGGCGGCGGCCTGCTCGCCCACTACGCCGAAAAAAAAGCCCGCTACCTGGTACACGGCCCCAGCTGGCTGGCGGCGGAGGAAAGCCGCGCCACCCAGCCGCTGACCGAAGCCACGGAGCGCCTGTGGGAAATTCAGCAGAAAAAGCTGTTTAACCTGCAATGCGAGTGGCGGGCGGGCCTGCTCGACCTGCCCGGCGTGGAAACCGGAGCTGAATTTGCGGACTGGGGCCGCGACATCACGCGGTGCCCGCTGCTGCCGCCCATCGGTGCTGAGGACGTGGCCTTGTACCGGGCCTACCTGCTCGGCGACGACTGCGTGGACGTGGGCGCGGGCATCATCGGGCAGCCTACCTGGCAGGAATACGACTTGTTCCGGCAGTGGCACCGGCTGGAAGAAGCGGGCTCGGAATCGCCGGGCCACGACTTGGGCCGGGCCCTGCCCGACGGGATGCAGGACTCGTTCGGGCGGCTCTTCAACCTGCTTTTCCGCTACCCGGAGTGGTACGCCTACTACGACCTGTACCGGGGCACCGGCCCGCTGCTGCGCCTGCCCGACGAGCGCGGCCCGGCCCCGAGCCCGGCACTGGCCGCGCCGCCCGAAGAACCCCCAACGGACCCGCTGGAACCCCCGCTGCGCCACTTGAGTACCACCGATTTGCAGTTGTCCGAGGCCCTCATCAAGCGGTTCGAAAGCCGGGACGTGCTGCGGTTTATGCGGGCGATGGAATTTCAGCCGGAGCAGGACGCCGAAACCGAGGCCATGTACGCCGTGTACGAGGAGCTGTGCGAAGCGCGGGACCCCGTGCCCGTGGCGGCCGGCCCCGACTGGCGCGAATGCTTGCGCCAGGCCCAGGTGGCCCACGAGAAACGCACCTTGACCGACGCGCTGCCCGCGGCGTACCGCGACTATTGTCTCCGGGAGCAGGCCGGCATTGCCCACCCGCCGCTGGGGTAGCCGGGGCCAACCGTTCCTGCTTTCACTTTTTCGCCGTTGCCCATGTCCACTGAAATCACCCGGAAACTAGCCGCCGAGCGCCGCCAGCTGGCCCAACTGGTGCGCGACACCGAGCACGAGCTGCGCACCAACCCCGACTACCTACCTTATTTCGCCGGCTACACCCCGGCCAGCGTGGCGGCATTCATCGGGGCCTACGCCCAGCGCAAGGCCCGCTACGTGCTGCACGGCCCCAACCAAGTGCAGCACAGCGAGCGCCACGCCGCCGAGCTGCACACCGAGGCCGACCAGCGCCTGTGGGACATTCAGCAAAAAAAACTGTTCGACCTGCAATGCCGCTGGCGGGCCAAGGAAATTGAGCTCCCGGGCGTAAACATTTACCAGCAGTTTGGCGAGTGGGAAGGCCACCCCGAGCGGTGCGGGTTTCTGCCGCCCATCGCCCCCGACGAGGTGGAACTGTACCGGACCTACCTACTCAGCCCCGAATGCCTCGACGCGGCCGACCATTACAGCGACTGGCGGCCCGACAACTGGCAGAACTACGCCGACGCGCACCTGACCGAGGAGCCGGACTTCGACCCCGACGATTTTTACCGCGACGACGAAGCCAGCATGAACAACTTCCACCCCGGTTACTTGCCCTGGTACCGCTACCACGACCGCCACCACGGCGCCGACATGCTGGCCCTGCCCGACCGGCGCGGCGAGCGCCAGAAGCACTACGCCACCGTGTACCTGAAGGCCAGCCACGCCCGGCAGGCCGCCGAAAAAGCGGCCGCCGCCGGGGCAACCTCGCCGGCGGACACCTTGCCCGCGGTCATCGCGGCCATTGTGGCCGACCCGGACGCCCCGGTGCCGGACCCCGCGCCGGACCGCGACCGGCGCACCATGTGGGGCCACTACAACTGGGACGAGCTGTTCGACGAAATCGCCGAAAGCTTTGACCCCACGCCCCGCCTCCGGCAGCTCAAGGAGGCGATGGACGCTGGCTTGAACCACCGCGACAACGACAACGACGAAGTGAGCAAGGCGTTTGAGGTGCTGATGGAAGCCGAGGAGCTGGTTCCGCTCGAAGCCGGCGCCGACGACTGGCGCGACGCCCTGGTGACGGCCGCTACCGACCTGCGCAAGCGCTGGCTGGCCGAGGCCCTCACCACCGTGTACGAGCAGTACCGCCAGCGCCTGACGCTGGGCCTGCGCCCCACCCCGCCGTCGGAACACGAGGGGATGAGCCGCGAGAAATACGAGAAACACGTACTGCAAGTGCAGCGCGATTGGGTGCTGGGCGGCCGCGCCCTGTGCGGCGAACCCCAGGACTTCAACTACTAACCGTCACCCACCGACCACGGCCCATGCCCGACGACGAGCCCTCCCTCAGCCACCTGCCCGACGACGACCCCCGGCGCGCCGCGGCCCGGCACCGCGAAATGGTGCGCCTGCGCGCCGAAGTCCTGGCCCGGCACCAGGACGACCCCGCCGTGCGGGAATGGCTGCGGCGGTTCCGCGACGACGGCAAAGGTTTTTTAGAATCCTACGCCGACAGCCGGACCAATAGCCTCACCGCCGGCCGCAACCAGCTGGAGTACGAGCAGGGCCTGGACCGGGAGCTGGCGCGGGAGGCCAAGCACCGCCTGCGGGAAATCCAGCAGCGCAAGCTGTTTGCGGAGCAGGTGCGCTGGCGGGCCGGCGAAACCACGGCGGCCGATGCCTACGTGCGCACGGCCGCCGACTTTCAGCAGTGGGGCTATAAAATCAAAAAATGCCACTGGCTGCCGCGCATCACGCCCGCCGAGGTGGCGGACTACCTGGCCTATCTGGCCAGCCCCTACTGCTCGGACGCCGACCCGGAGGCGATGCAGACCGACGATTTCCAGGACTACGACGCCTTCCGGCGCTATCTGCTGCTGCGGGGCGACGGCTACGACCCCGCCGGCGTGCACCGCCGGTTCCGCCCCGGCCGCCTGGCCGGGGAAGCGCTGCTGTATCCCGGCTGGTACGCGTGGTGCGACCAGCGCGACGGCCCGCCCAACCTAGTACTGGCCCGGCCCAACCTGCGCGGCTTCGCCAACGGCCCCGACGACGACGACGCGGACGAGGGAGACGAAGACCCGGCAGGCATTTTTCGGCCCACTCCGCCGCCGGCCCCGCCGCCCGCCCCGGAGCCCGCAGCGCCCGCGCCCCCGCCGTGGCTGGGGTACCCGGACTACGCGGGCCTCATCGCCATCCTCATGCGCGAGCAGGAAACCTCCGAGCTGCGGCGCTACCACCAGGCCTGCCTGCCCCCACCGGCCGAGCCGGCAGCCCCGGAAGTGGCCGAAGCGGAGCGCCTGCTCAACGATGCCGGGCACGAGGCGGGCCGGCGGCTGGCCGAAATCCCCGAGCGCCTGCCCATTGCGGCAGCCGGCGACTGGCGCGAAGCCCTGCACCTGACGTGGCTCAATCACCGCAAGCAGGGCCTGGCCGCGGCCATTCATACCGCCTTCGCCACGCACCAGGCCCGGCAGCCGGGCCGCTAGCGCGGATGCCTTGCTTACTCCCCAGCTTTTTTCTTCAACAGCATGGCTACTGACTACCACCTCGACGCGGCCGAAAAAGAAGAGCAATTTGCCCAGCAGCAGCGCGACTTTGAGCACGAATTGCGCACCGACCCGCGCTACCAGCCCTACCTGGCGGGCTACGCGCCGGCCAGCGTGGAGGCATTCATCAAGCACTATGCGGCCCACAAAGTAAACTGCCTGCGCAACGGCCCCGACATGGTGAAGTTTCGCCTGCACCAGGCCATTGAGTACCAGGAGGAGGCCTACGAGCGCCTGTTCGATATCCAGCAGAAGAAGCTGTTCGACTTGCAGGTGCGCTGGCGGGCCGGCGAAATCAGTCTGCCCGGCGTGGCGGTCTGCCAGCAGTTTATGACTTGGGAGATGCACATCCACGCCTGCCCCTGGCTACCGCCCATCACCCCGGCCGAGTACGCCCTGTACTGCGACTACCTGGCCAGCCCCGCCTGCCAGGACGTGGGCCACCACCCCGACCACCACCGTCCCTACGACTGGCAGGGCTACGACAACATGCGCGAGGACTGGCGCCGGACCCAGCCCAACCCGCCCGCAGACGAGCACCTCGAATGCACCCCGTACCCGGCCTGGTACGCCTACCACGACGCCCGCACCGGCGCGCCGGCCGGCTACCCGTTTGCCACCCACCCCAACCGCAAAGGCGAGCGGCAGGAGCACTACATGCACCTTGCCCGGGAGGATAAATGGGCCACCGAAGGCCGTCCGGCCCCTTTTGTGCCCGACCCCCGGCCGCTCCATTACGAGCACGGCTCCGAAAACTCGTTCGCCGACCCGCCCGACGCCTACCTCGAACTCATCGCCCGGCCGTTCGAGGCGTTTGCCCGTACTTTCGACCCCGACCCGGAGCCCCTCGCGGCCTACCACCGCGCCTGGCTCCGGCAGCAAAATGCGCACTACAGCCATTACATGCAGAAAACCGAAAGCAGCCGGGAGCTGCTCTGGGATGCCAAAGGCCCCTGGCCCGTGGCGGCGCACGCCGACTGGCGGCAGGGCATCGTGGGGGCCGCCCAGGAGTTGCACCGGGCGCTGTTGCTGGCGGCCCTGCCGGCCGTGTTCGACGACTACGAGTTTCGGCTGGCTACCGGCCTGGCCCCGGCCGCCCCCGACCAGTACCGCGCCTACCACGACGCCGCCAAGCCCGACGACGACCCCGCCGAGGACTGCGCCGTACCCGAATACCTGGAACGCTACATCCTGCGCGGCCGCGAGCTGGCCGGCGAGCCCCGCGACTTCAACTACTGACGTACCGCCCGGCCCGGTCAGCCGGCCGGCGCCAGGGTCAGCGTCGGGGCGTCCACCGTTACCAGCACCTGCCCGGCGCCGACTTCGCGCCGGGCCTGCACTTCCAGCCACACCGCGTGGCCGCCGTGGGCCAGCCGGAGCGGCCCCGGATAGGGGAGGAGAGCGGACATGGGGAAGGCAGCTAGTGGAGCCGCAAGCTCCGTGGCAACGCTGGAATTGCCGGCCGCATGCGCATAAGTTTCGCCAAGCAGCGGCCGAAGCGCGGCCGTGGAATAATGCCGCAGCCGCGTAGCGGCGACAGGTTATTGCAGCACCCTGGCGCCGCTACGCGGCTTTGTCATTCCCACCGGGTTGTTGCTCCAAACCTGGCGCCGCGCCGCGTTGCGGCTGGCGGGCTGCTAATTGGGCACGATGTTCCAGACCACTTTCAGGAATCCCAGCACGTTGCCGTGCGTGTCGTATTGCGCGGTGAGCGGCACCCACACCTGCTCGTTGATGCGGATGCGCAGGCTGGTTTCGCCGTAGGGCTTGCTGCGAAATTCTCCTTTGTAGAGCTGACCGGGGCGGTACTCGTACCCCGCGCTGAGCTTGAATTCCAGCAGCGGCTTAGCGGCGTCGGAGGTGCTGATGAGCACCTTATTCAGGCCCAGCGTGGTAATGAAGGCCCGGTGGTCGAGCCCGCGCTGCTCGGCGGTGGGGGTGGCCGTCGTGTCCCAGGCAAACGATGTTTTGGCGTCCAACTCCAGGGAGTTGCTGCTACCCGTTCGCAGCCACCCTTTCAAATACCGCAACCCTACTTCACTGTGGGTGAATCCTTGCGTTTTGCCAAAATTTGTATTGGCTCGCCCGAAAATGGTGAGCAGCCCACGGTTTTTCAACGCGTCCGCAATAACCGCCAACGTGTACGGGTAAACATCAAACCCCTGGTCCTGATAGAATTTAATCTGGGCGTCGTTCGAATTGGTTTTGCGGTCCTTCTGCTCGGCTTCGTCCTGCAAGGCCAGTAGTCGCTTCGCATCCGGGTTGGCTGCCACCGCTTTGTTGAATGCCTCGGTTGCTTTTTCCAGCGAGTTTATGGCTTTTTCTTGCAGGGCCAGCGTATTTGCGGGAAAATTGAAAAAAGGGTCTCGTTTGTTGACGATGGCCCAATTGAAGCCAAATACCCCGTCGCTGACCGAACTTCCCTTGCCGGTTTTTGCCCCAAGCTCGACGGAGAAGTGCCGGGTGAATGCCGTGCCCTGCTGTGTAGATAGCTCATCAAAATCCCCTCTACTCAGCCCGTCAAGGGCAAACAGGGAACCTTTGAATACATACGTTGCGCCTGCTCCGTCCTGCGCCGCTTTTTGGTTTAGTAAATCCCGGTCATAGGCCAGTTGGATGTATTTTGTAAATGTTTCGAAGGATAGTTGGCTAAGCTTTTTGTTTTGGGCGGCCTCGACAATGGCTTCGTTATGCACCGTTTTGGCATCGCTCCCTGTTTCCACGGCATTGCTATTTAACGCGGCCGCAATGTCTTTGCGCACTGTGGCCAGTTCGTTAGCCTTTTTGCTTTGGCTGTGCGCATTTCCTGCTTCAAGCAAAAGGGCTGCTGCGAGCAAGATTTTATTTGATAACCACATAGGGTTGGTGGATTGAGGTGTCGACTTTGTCGGAGAATTGGGTGAAGATGTTTTGAGGAGCCATGATGTCCGTAACGTCGTCAATCAGCACCGTTAATTGCGTGCCTTCCAATTGTTGAGCCGCCACCGAAACATAGTATTTGCCCGGTGAGAGGGTGTCGATGTGAATATCTTTTTCAGAGTAATGGCACAATGTGGTGCCCACGTACCACCGTATTGACACAATGGCTTCTTTGTTACCCGAAAGAATAAGCGAAAAGCGAATGGTTTTCATGGGCTTTGGTATGGTTGAAGAGTGAGGAAAAGGCCCTGGGCAGCCGCCGGCCGGGCCATGGGCCCAGCACAGCCCGCCCCTACTTCGACAAAAAGTCAGCGGAGGCGTCTGGCAGGTTTTTTAGGTCGTAGCCGAGCACGGTGTGGCCGTCGTCGGCCATGGCCACCACGGTAAATACCCCCTCCGCGTAGAAGCTGTAGGTGGCGCAGCCGGCCGGGCCCTGGCTGTATTCCACGGGCACGGAAATGGCCCGCTTGTCGGAGTAGGTGGGGTGCAGCAGAAAAATGACCTTGCCCTGAAGCGGAGGGCCGTCGCCGCCCAGCAGCTCGGCTTTCAGGAAGAGGCTTTTGCTGGTGGTCGACTGCAGGGTGATGGACACTTGCAGCTTGCGGCCGTTGGCCGCGGTGGGCAGGGGCCCAAAAATCCGGCCGTTGGGGTCGTCGTTCCACTCCGCCGGCTCGGCCATAAACCGGGCAAGTTTGGTTTGCCAATCGGCCAGAAGCGGGTCGACGGCGGGGTCGGCGGCAGCTGGGGCGGCAACGGGGGGCGCTATGGTCACGGCACGGGCGACGTTGCTGTTTTTGGCAATGCCCTTGAGCATGTCTTCCTGCTGCGTGTTTTGCACTTTCAGCCTCTCGGTGTTGTCCTTCAGGTTGTCGGCCACAACTTCGGTGGCCGCGATGCGCTGCTCGTTGGTGGCGGCCAGTTGCTCGGTGGCCTTCTGGCGCTGCTCGAGCTCCTGGTATTTCCGCGCGTCGACGTCGGCTTGCACCTGCATTCCGCCGTAATAAAGCCGGGTCCAGATGTAGGCCGATAAAAAGCCCAGCACGGCGAAAATGACGACCACGAATTGGGGCGCTACGACCGAACCTCCGACCGCGGTGTTGACCAGGTCGCCGAGTTTGGCCAGCCGGGCTTGGATTTTACTGATTTCCACCAACCCCACCCCGATGATTATTTTGGTGAGCCAGTCCGACACTTGTTCCAGGTTGGTGCTCGGCCGGATGCCTTCGGCTTCGGCCGTGGCGGCGTGCGGAATCCCGAACAAAAACCCGATGATTGCCCCGGCACTCAGGCAGCAAAAGGCAATCAGGGCATAAACGGCGGCTTGGTGCTCGCACGCCGGGTCGCTACACGGCGGGGCGTGCAGGTGCGTCGCGATTGCCAGGCTCGACACCAGCACGCTCCCCATCACCACCCAAAAAGGCAGTTCTCCTTTTTTAAACAAGCCGAAGAACCGGTTCAACAACGCAACAGGCGACCCGCTTGATGTTGTTTCGGCGGCCGTTTCAGTACCAGGCAGCTTCGCTTCCATAGGCCAAGATGTGGGTGTGGCTGAAATTATGATTGGAGTCAACCCGCTATGCTGGGGCGGCCCCTAAGCCGGCGGCGGCGGCAGGTGGTCGCCGGGGTGGCGCGCCTGCAGCAGGGCCTGCACCTGCGCGATGACGGCGGCCTTCTTCACGTTCTTGCCGGGGCAGTGCTTGTGGGTGGTGCAGGCGTCCTCCTTGTGCAGCTTGAGGGTGGCGGGGTCGAGGCCGAGCACGGCGTGCAGGGTGGCCAGGGCGGCCACGGCGTTGGTTTGCACCAGGCGGCCGCGGCCGGTGTCGAAGGCCTCGGTGTCGTAGTTGCCCAGCATTTCCAGGCCCAGGGCCACCTTGTTGAAACAGGGCGAGTGCACGCCCGACACGGTGAGCGGCGTGAACACCCAAATCTGGCGGTCGTCGACGAACAGGTGCGGGCCGGCGGACCAGCCCTGCTCGTCGCGGTAATACTTTTCGAGGCCCAGGATGTGCTCCTTGGTCAGGCCGGCGGGGCGCTGCCGCAGGCTGGGCACCTCGGTGTTGTGCAGCGCCACGAAGCTGGGGCGCCACTGCAGCCAGTGCAGCCCGTGGCAGTACTGGTCGAACGTATCCGGCGTGAAGCTGGCCCCCACGATGCCTTTCCAAGTGCCCATAACAGTAGCGGTGAACGGGTGAAAATGCCGCCAATCCTACCGGGCCGGCTCGGTCGTAAAGCACGGCGTTTGTTTTCGCCGCCGCATCAGTGCCAGCACTGAATTTTTACCGGCGGCGCGGCGCCCCGGCCGCTACTTCAGCTTGCGGGGGTACATCTTGGCCGCGAAGGCGAAGTCGGTGGCGTCGATGTCGAGCCCGCCGAGGATGGGCAGGCCGTCTTTGGTAATGGCGCCCGGAATCTGGTAGCACATGATGGAGCTGGGGTCGGGCGGCACGGTGCCCAGCAGCGACGACTCTTCCAGGGGCGTGAGCACCTGCTGCCGGATTTCCTGCTCCGTCCAGCCCTGCGTGGCTTTGAAGAAGGCAATGGCCTTTTTTGGGTCGATTTTGGCCACCAGCTCGGCGCGCATGTGCTCGTGCGGGAAGCCCAGGGTGTGGCCCGTCTCGTGCCGCACCACCCGGTGAAATTCCGACTCCGGGGTGGCCATCGTGAAGCCTTCCAGGTTCAGCGTGGCTTCGCCGGGGGCAATGCTCAGGATGTCGGTGCCCAGGTACGACCAGTAGCCGCCGTCCGGGCCGCCCACCCGGCTGATGCGCACCTGCGCGGCGTCGCTGGCCGTTTGCCGGAAGCGCACGTTGGCCGTTTGGGCCCAGGCGTTCATGTGCTGCAGGATGCGCCGGCGCAGGTTGGCCGGCGGGGTGTCGAGGAAGCCCACCGTGAGGTGCACGCCCGCCGTGTGCCAGCGCTTGTTGGTGATGATGGCGATTTCGAGGGCCGTGGCCGCGCCCTTCAGGATGCGGGCCACGCGGCCCAGCGGCGGGTGGTTGTTGGGGTTGATGTCGGTGGCGATGGCGGCGGCCGCCACCAGCCGGTCCAGGGGCAGGTGCTTGGGGGTGCAGGCGAGGGGCGGCAGGGCCGGGGCGGCGCTGGCGGCGGGGAGTTGCTTAACCATGAGAAGTGAAGGGGGGAAAAGGGGTGAACCAACCGCGGCGGAAGCCAGCCCGGCCCGGCAGTGCCGGCCAGCCCGGGCGAACAAGCTTCGAGCCGTTGCCGTAGTATATATTTTTTACAATATACGCTTTTCCCTCGTTCTTCCGCATCCGTGCCAGCACTGAAAATTCAGGCCACCCAGCCCTCGCGCACGGCGCGGGCGGCCAGGCCCACCAGGGTGCGGGTGCCGGCCTTGCGCAGCAGGGTGCGGCGGTGGCTTTCCACGGTGCGCACGCTCAGGCACAGCTTGTCGGCAATTTCCTCGTTGCAAAAGTCGGCCACCATCAGGCCCAGCACCTCCAGCTCGCGGGGGCTGAAGGCCCCGGCCAACACGTAGCCCAGGCCGGCCCGGGGCAGCGCCGGCGCCAGCACATTGAAGTCGAGCCAAGGCGCGAGGGCGGCGGCCAGCGCGGGCGGCGGCACGTGCCGGGGCAGGTGCAGGCGGGTGCCGGGCCCGGCCAGCGAAGCCGGGGCCGCCCCGGGCACGGGCTGGTCGGTGAGCAGCAGAAACCGCTGCGTGGGCCGGGCCCGGTGCACCTGGGCCAGCAGGGCGGGCAGGCCGCGGCCCGGCAGGGCCCCGTCCAGCACCACCAGCCCGAAGGCGTAGTGCGCCACCAGCGCGGCCACCTGGGTGGCATCGGCGGTGAGGGTGAGGTGCAGCGCGGGCCACCGCTCGCAGAGCACGGCCACCAGTCCCTGGCGCAGCAAGGTAGGCGCGGCGGCGACCAAAGCCGTCGGGGTAGACGTAGGCATTGTACGGGGCAGAAAAAAGTAAGCGGAACCCACCGGACGACGCAACCAACTGGGAAAACCCAGTTGCTGCCTCCCGATGGTTGGAAAGGACGAAGCAAAATAGTATTTATAATTTAATTATTAGTAATTACAATGTCAAATGCTTGTATTCTGTTTGATTCTTGTTCTTCCCGGGACGCCGCCGGCGCTCGGCGGCCGGGCACAAAAAAGCGCCGCCGCCCTGCCAAGCAGGACGGCGGCGCACGCCAAGGCCACTCCCGGAACTACCGGCGGCGCAGGAAAATGCTGGCGTAATACAGCAGCGTGGCCAGGGAGCTGAGGGCCGCCACCACGTAGGTCATGGCCGCCCACCACAGCGCGTCCTTGGCCATGGCGTGCTCCTCGGTGGTCACCACGCCGCGCTGGTCCATCCAGGCCAGGGCCCGGCGCGAGGCGTCGAACTCGACGGGCAGCGTCACGAACGAGAAAAGCGTGGTGAGCGCCAGCAAGGCCACGCCCACCTCCAGCGGAATCCAGGTCCGGTTGATGAGGAAAATGCCCGCTATCAGCACCCACGGTATCCAGCGCGACACGGCGCCCAGCGCCGGCACCATGGCCGAGCGGAACTGCAGCATGGAATACGCCGTGGCGTGCTGCACGGCGTGCCCGCACTCGTGGGCGGCAATGGCGGCGGCGGCGGCGCTGCGCTCGGCGTACACGCCTTCGCTCAGGTTCACGGTTTTGTCGGTGGGGTTGTAGTGGTCGGTGAGCCGGCCCGCGGTGCTGATGATGCGCACGTCGTAGATGCCGTGGTCGTGCAGCATCTTGGTGGCGATTTCGGCGCCGCTCAGCCCGGCCCGCAGGCCCACCTGGGCGTATTTTTTGAACTTGCTGCGGAGTTTCCACTGAATGCCCATGCTGGCCAGCATGAGCAGGATGACAAGGAAGTACATGGGGAATTAGGAATTAAGAGTTAAAAACTGAAACCGTGCGCCCGCCGGGTGGCCGGGCAGCGCTCAGGCCTCGTACCGCATAATTTTTTCGATGATGCGCGACGTGCTGTAGCCCGGCACCAGCGGCACGGTGCGCACGGCGCCACCCCGCTGCAACACCAATTCGTGCCCCACAATTCCGTCGAGGGCGTAGTCGTCGCCCTTCACCAAGACATCGGGCTGCACCAGCTCAATCAGCGCCAGCGGCGTGGGCTCGCCGAACAAAACCACGGCATCGACGAAAGCCAGCGCGGCCAGGATGCGGGCCCGCGCCTGCTCGTCCTGAATGGGCCGGCCGGGCTTGAGGCCGCCCACCGAAGCGTCGGTGTTGAGCCCCACCACCAGCGCGCCCCCCAAATGCCGGGCCCGCTCCAGGTAGTCGACGTGGCCCAGGTGCAGCAAGTCGAAGCAGCCGTTGGTGAACACGATGCGGCGGCCGGCGGCGCGCCACGCCGCCAGCGCGGCCGGCAGCTGCGCCCGGGTCATGATTTTATCCTGCGTCCACATGGGTGAAGTAGTGAAATGGTGAAGTGGTGAGGTGGTGAAATGGTGAGGTGGTGAGTTTGACGTTCTGTCCGCGCAGTTGGCGCAAATGGCGCAGACAGAACGTCAAACTCACCACCTCACCATTTCACTATTTCACTATTTCACCACTTCACCCCCTTACTCGCTGGTCAGCGGCTCGTCGGCCAGGGCTTCGGCTTCGGTGAGCACGCTGCCTTTGTCGGCGGCGGCCACGGCCACGAAGCTGATGCCGCCCATGAGCACCACCAGTAGCGTTTGGGCGCCGTGCACTACCAGCGCGTAGGCAATGCCGGCCTCCTTGCTCACCCCGTACACCAGCAAAATGCCCTGCACCAGCACGTGAAACGGCCCGATGCCCCCCGCCACCGGCGCCGCCATGCCAAACGCCCCGAAGGTGAGCACGGCCAGGCCGGCCTTGGTGTCCAGGCTGTAGGTTTCGGGGAAGCAGCGGAACGCCAGGTAATCCATGAGGTAGTACACCGTCCACGTAAACACGGTGTGCAGCAGAAAAAGGCCCTTGTTTTCCAACTTTAGCACGCTGAACACGCCCGCCAGCAGGCCCTTCACGAAGAGGATGGCCCGATTGAAAAATGCATTCTGCCGCAGCCGCTCCAGGTTGCGGAACAGCGCGTAGCCCACCGTGAGCAGCAGCACCCCGCCGATGACGGCCGCCACGAGCAGGGGCGTGCGGTTGCGGGCCAGCGCCTCGTAGCGGCCGCCCAGCACCTGCACGGTCACGAAGTTCCAGAACGTGTTGAAATCCAGCAGCAGCACCGCGCTCAGCAGGCCCAGCAGCACCAGCACGTCAATCACCCGCTCGGTCACCACCGTACCCAGGGCCACCTGCACTGGCACGCCGCTCGTGCGCCGCAGCACCGAGCAGCGGATGACCTCGCCCATGCGCGGCAGCACCAGGTTGGCCAGGTAGCCCACCATCATGGCGTGGTACACGGGCCAGTACGGGGCCGGGGTTTGCGAAGCGTTGAGCTGCATCTGCCAGCGGTAGGCGCGGCTCAGGTAGCCCAGCGCCGACAGCGTCAGCGTCAGGGCCAGCCAGAAATAGTTGGCCGTGGCGATGTAGTGGCCGATGCGCGACAGGTCCTGCCCCCGCACCGCGTACCACATCAGCGCGCCCGAAATGCTCAGCAGCAGCGCGTACTTAAGAATGGTGAAAAAAGACTTCAAAGCAAGGAACGGGGCTGGATAGAACGAGGCAGCCGCAAAGGTAGCCGGGCGCGGGGCCGCCGCTCACGGCTCCACCAGCACGTTGTCAATCAGGCGCACGCCGCCCAGGTGGGCCGCCAGGCACAGCACCACGGCGCGGCCGGGGGCGTAGGCGGCCAGCGGCTGCAGGGTCTGGGCGTCGGCCACGGCCACGTACTCGGGCGTGAGCAGCGGCTCGCGGGCTAGGGCGGCCTCGGCTTCGGCCTGCACCTGCGCGGGCGGCGCGCCCTGGCGCACCCGGGCGGCGGCGGCGGCCAGCACCCGGTGCAGCAGCGGCGCGGCGGCGCGGGCGGCGGGGCCCAGCCGGCGGTTGCGCGAGGACATGGCCAGCCCGTCGGCTTCGCGGATGGTGGGGCAGGCGATGATTTCCAGGTCGAACGACAAATCGGCCACCAGCTGGCGCACCACGGCCACCTGCTGCCAGTCCTTTTGCCCGAAGTAGGCCCGGTGCGGGCGGGCCAGGTGAAACAATTTGCTCACCACGGTGGCCACCCCGTTGAAGTGCCCCGGCCGGTGGGCGCCCTCCATCACCCGCTCCAGGGCCCCGAAATCGAACCGCAGCACCGCGGGCCGGGGGTACATTTCTTCCACCGACGGCGCGAACAGAGCCGTGCAGCCGGCCGGGGCCAGCAGGGCCGCGTCGGCCTCGGGCACCCGCGGGTAGAGCCGAAAGTCCTCGGCGTTGTTGAACTGGGTAGGGTTCACGAATATCGTGGCAATCACCTCGTTGCATTCCTGCCCGGCGGCGCGCACCAGCTCCAGGTGGCCGGCGTGCAGGGCGCCCATGGTGGGCACCAGGCCCACGCGGTGGCCGGCGCGGCGGGCGTGTTCGGTGTAGGCTTGCAACCCGGCGGCGGTCGTCAGTATCTGCATAGAAGAGGAAGGCAATTGGAACGGCCCCCGAAGTAGGTTTTATTGATTTTCCGCTCAAAATTGTTTAATTTTGTGCACCCATAGCATGGCCTTGTTCCATTCTCTTCAATAATTCCCTATGTCGAAGCTACGAATCCTCTACGCGGCCACCGAAATTGACCCGTTTCTGCAGACCACGAAGGTGGCTGAAATGCTGCGTCGGCTCCCCGCCAGCATGCAGGAGATGGGGTGCGAGATTCGCATTTTCGTGCCGCGTTTTGGCATTATCAACGAGCGCAAGAACCGGCTGCACGAGGTGGTGCGCCTCTCCGGCATCAACATTGCCGTGGGCGACGACGAAAAGCCCTTGGTCATCAAGGTAGCGTCCATCCCGACGGCCAAGCTGCAGGTTTATTTCATTGACAACGAAGATTATTTCCACCGCAAGTCGGCCTTGGTCGACAAAAACGACAAGTTCTACGCCGACAACGACGAGCGCGCCATCTTCTTCTGCAAGGGCGTGCTGGAGACGGTGAAGAAACTGGGCTGGTCGCCCAACATCGTGCACTGCTCCGACTGGATGACCGGCCTGATTCCCCTCTACCTGAAAACGACTTACAAAAAAGACCCGGTGTTCAAGGACGCCAAGTCGGTGTTCTCCATTTACAACAACGAGTTCGAAGACAAATTTGAAGGCAACATCCTGGAAAAAGCCAAGATGCTGGACATCGACGACGAGATGATGAACTCGCTGAAAACGGCGGACTTCAGCGGCTTCATCAAGATGGGCATGGAATATGCCGACACCGTGGTGCGCTCCGACGAGGACTTCAGCGACAACATGAACGGCATGTTCCACGAATACGCCCTGCACAACAAGCTCAGCCAGGTGGCCACCGACGAAAACCTGCACTCATCCTACCTAGCGCTCTATAATGAATTGGCTAACTAGCCGCTGTGCTCCCCTGCTGGCCCTGACCGCCCTGGCCCTGGCCGGTTGCGACAAAGGCACCGACCTGAACGTGGACCTGCCCGACACGGCGGCCATCAACACCGAATACAAGGACCTGGCCGTGGACGTGGCCACGGTGCGCATCGTTCCGGTCCAAACCCTAAAGACCGACCACTTCTTGGTGGGCCGCCTGAACGACAACGTGGCCGGCACCACCGAAGCCAAGGCCTACTTCAACCTGCTGGCCAGCCCCTACACCGACTCCCTGCCCTCGAGATTAGCGCCCCGGACCTTGCGGCTCGACTCGGTGGTGGTGGTGATGGGCTTCGACAAGGTGTACGGCAGCGCCACCACGCCGGCCCGCTTCGATGTGTTCAAACTGCTCGACCCGCTCGACGAGCGGCAAGTGTACGACGGCGGCTCGTCGGTGCCCCTGGGGGCCCCCATTGGCCAAAACCTGACCAGCCGGCTCGACCGCACCCAGGTAGTGACCGTGCCGGCCAACACGACTGCTAATACCCCGGCATACACCACCACCGTGCCCGACCAGACGGTGCGCCTGCTGGTGCAGCGCCGCGCCTTTCCGGCCGTGGCGCCCACCCCCAGGCACGCCGGCTACCCCGCCATTGCGGGCGTGCCCTCGGCGTTTGCCGACGATTTTTTCAACCGGCTGTCGCAGCCCAGCTTCGGGCAGCCCCAGCTCGACGCCGCGCTCAAAGGCCTGGCGGTGACGGCCAGCCCCGGGCACACCAGCAGCGTCGTGAGTTTCGGCCAGGGCCGCGAGACGCGCATGGTGGTGTATTTCCACGCCATCGGCACCGACACGCTGCGCCGCTCGTACTCGGTCGCCTTTGGCTCTTCGAACCGGACAAGCGGCGGGGCCAACCCCAGCGACCCCCGCTATTTCACCCAAATTTTGAGCACCTTGCCACCGGCCTTGGCGCCGCTGGCCGCGGGCGCAGGCGCAGTGCCGCCCGCCCTACTCGGCGGCACCAGCTACCTACAGGAGGGCGTGGGCCTGGGCACCCGCGTTACTTTTCAGGGCTTGGATGATTTGATTAAGACCCCGGGGCTGACGGTGAACCGCGCCGAGTTGCGCGTTCCCGTGAAGCCGTTCTCCAACGCCCTGCTGGCCAACCCGGCGCAGCTCTACGCCGTGGAAGTAGACGCGAACAACAACGTGCTCCAGCGGGTGGTGAACTACCAGTCGTATGACCGGGTGGCGCAGGCCGATGGCCGGTCCCAACTGGGCGTGCAGGCGCCCGCGGTGGGCAGCATAACGGACCTTGCCACTGCCCAGCCTTACTACAGCCTGCTTATTACCAGCTACCTGCAAGCTTACCTTAACAACCAGCTCGGCGACAACCCAGCCTCGCTGGTACTCGTACCGAACATCCGCAACTCGTCGGCGCTCACGCTGAACCGGGCGGCGTTGGACGCGTCCAACATTCGGCTGCGGGTGTACTACTCCAAGCGCTAGTTTCTGGCCGGCGCCCGGCTCCTGATGCGGGGCCGGGCGCCGGCTTTTGTTTCTGTAGAATGCCGCTGGTGCCGTACTGCCGCCGTGCGGGCCGAACAAGGTCCGACTTCGAATTGCGCGGCATTGGCCGTTTATTGTCAACTACTTAATTCTTCTTGCCATGTGCGGCATTGTTGCTTATTTGGGCTACCGTGAGGCCTGCCCCATTATTATCAAGGGCCTGCACCGGCTGGAATACCGCGGCTACGACTCGGCCGGCGTGGCCCTGCTCAACGGTGAATTGAACGTGTATAAAAAGAAGGGCAAGGTCAGTGAGTTGGAAGCCTTTATCGCCCAGAAAGACACCCATGCCCACGTGGGCATGGGCCACACCCGCTGGGCCACCCACGGCGAGCCCAACGACGAAAATGCCCACCCCCATTTCTCTACTTCGGAGCGAATTGCCATCATTCACAACGGCATCATCGAGAACTATGCGGCCCTGAAAACCCACCTGGAGCAACAGGGCCACGTGTTTCATTCCGACACCGACACGGAGGTGTTCGTGAACCTGATTGAGGAGATTCAGACCCAAAACGAGTGCTCGCTGGAAGAAGCGGTGCGCCTGGCCCTGCACGAGGTGGTGGGCGCCTACGCCATCGTGGTGCTCAGCAAGGACGCGCCCAACCAGCTCATCGCGGCCCGCAAAGGCTCGCCGATGGTGATTGGCATTGGCGAGGGGGAGTTTTTCATTGCTTCCGACGCCACGCCCATCATCGAGTACACCAACGAGGTGGTGTACGTGAACGACTACGAAATCGTGGTCATCCGCGACGGGCAGTTGGAAATCCGCACCAAGGAAGACGTGAGCCAGACGCCCTACATCCAGAAACTGGAAATGGAGCTGGACAGCATTGAAAAAGGCGGCTACGAGCATTTCATGCTGAAGGAAATTTTCGAGCAGCCGCGCTCCATCATGGACTCCATGCGCGGGCGGCTGGAGCTGGAGTCGGGCCACCTGAACATGGGCGGCATCCGGGCCTACGAGCAGAAATTTGTGAACGCCCAGCGCATTATTATCGTGGCTTGTGGCACCAGTTGGCACGCCGGCTTGGTGGCCGAGTACTTGATTGAAGACTTTGCCCGCATCCCCGTGGAGGTGGAGTACGCCTCGGAGTTCCGCTACCGCAACCCCATCATCACGGAGCGTGATATCGTGATTGCCATTTCGCAGAGCGGCGAGACGGCCGACACGCTGGCCGCCATTGAGCTGGCCAAGAGCAAAGGGGCCACGATTTTCGGCGTGTGCAACGTGGTGGGCAGCAGCATTGCCCGCGCCACCGACGCCGGCGCCTACACCCACGCCGGCCCCGAAATCGGGGTGGCTTCCACCAAAGCCTTCACGGCCCAGGTAACGGTGCTCACGCTGCTGGCCCTGATTATGGGCCAGAAGCGCGGCACCCTCACCGACACCAAGCTGCGCGAGCTGATGGTGGAGCTGGACACGATTCCGGCCAAGGTGGAACGGGCGCTGCTGCTGGACGCCCAAATCCGGGAAATTGCGGCCGAGTTCAAAGACGCCACCAATTTCCTGTACCTGGGCCGGGGCTACAACTTCCCGGTGGCGCTGGAAGGCGCCCTTAAGTTGAAAGAAATCAGCTATATCCACGCCGAGGGCTACCCGGCGGCGGAGATGAAGCACGGCCCCATTGCCCTGATTGACGAGAACATGCCGATGGTGGTGATTGCCACCCGCGACAGCTCCTACGAGAAGGTGGTGAGCAACATTCAGGAGGTGAAGGCCCGCAAAGGGCGCATCATTGCCATCGTGAGCGAGGGCGACAAAGTCATTCCGGCCATGGCCGAGTTCGTGATTGAGGTGCCCCACACCTCGGAGGCGCTGATGCCCCTGGTGTCGGTGGTGCCGCTGCAGCTCCTCTCCTACCACATTGCCGTGCTGCGCGGCTGCAACGTGGACCAGCCCCGCAATCTGGCCAAGTCGGTGACGGTGGAGTAACCCGCCTTGTCATCCTGAGCAACGCGAAGGACCTTCTCACGCTGGAACGAGTCGTTCGGCAGTGAGAAGGTCCTTCGCGTTGCTCAGGATGACAGAAATCAGGATGACAATAGGTTAAACGGCTCGCCGCGCAGCGCCTGCCGCTTGAGCAGCGGGCATACTTTGTAGCGCTCGTCGTGGGTGTCGTCCCACATAGCTTCGAGCACGGCGTACACGCGCGCCACGCCGATGGCGTTGGCCCAGGCGAAGGGACCGCGGGGGTAGTTGGTGCCGAGCTTCATGCCCAGGTCCACGTCCTGCATGGTGGCGGTGCCTTCCTGCACGGTGAAGCAGGCTTCGTTGATAATCATGCAAATGACACGGGGCGTGACCAGGCCCACGCGGTCGGCCACCACGCGGTAGTCGGTGCCGAGGACGGCGCAGGTGGCGGCCAACTTCTCGCGGTCGGCTTCGTGGTAGAGGCTGACTTCAAGCAGGGGGCGGTTGAGGAGCGTGGGCAGGCCGCAGAAGCCGAACACAGTTCCTTTGAAGTCACCATCGCTGTATTCACTCTTGCTCAAGGCAACAGAATGCCAAGCCACTTCAAAAAATACTGGACAATTTAAACCACCCAGCAGGTTATAAACATCAGGACTATGTGATGGCTTGCTGAAGCAAAAAGCAACATCGGTTGCTAAAGCATCTCCTCCCACACCATTGGCAAATTTGTCCCAGCCTTTTATTCCGTATCCGTCCGAATAAAAAAAACGATACTCGTGCCCTGGCCCGAACTTTTCGCGGAACTCCGCCTCGACGTGGCCGCCGTCAATGACCAATATGTGCATGGTTTCGGTGGTTACTTTGGGGCCAAAGATACCCTAACCTTTTGCCCTCATGGCCCACCAAATCATTCTTACCGACCAGGCGCCGGCCCCCATTGGCCCCTACTCGCAGGCCGTGCGCGCGGGCAACACCGTGTACGTTTCGGGCCAGATACCGCTGGATGCCAGCGGGCAACTCGTGGAAGGCGACGTGACGGCGCAGACCCACCAGGTGCTGAAGAACCTGACGGCCATCCTCGGCGCCGCCGGCCTCACGCTGGCCGACGTGGTGAAGTGCAGCATCTTCGTGAAGGACCTCGGCAACTTCGCCGCCATCAACCAAGTGTACGGGGCGTATTTTGATGAGACCACGGCCCCGGCGCGCGAAACGGTGGAAGTGGCCCGGCTGCCGCGCGACGTGCAGGTGGAAATTTCCTGCATCGCCGTTGGGGCATAATATCCGGCCGGTGGCGGCGTTGCGATGTCCCAACTCATCTACTTCCTCGCCGCATGAAAGAACTCGGACTCGGCTTGCTCATCATTGGGCTCATTGCGTTGGCGCTGCCCCTCATCAACCCCAACGTGCACTACGTTTTCCTGCAGTGGATAACCAATTGGGGGCCGGCCGTGGCCTGGGGCATCCGGGGCGGCATCGCGTTGCTGGGGCTGGTGCTTTGGCTGGGCTTCAAGAACCAGGACTAACAAACGGACCTGTCATCCTCATCTAGCGTACGCGCAGCGAAGGACCTTATCACGACTGAACGGCAGTAATTAAGCTAGTCGTTCGGACGTGGTAAGGTCCTTCGATGCGTATACGTCAGATGAGGATGACAGGCGGCAAGCCTTACCTTTGCGGCGCGCTCCGAACCCCGGGGCGCGCTTTTTTACGACCATGACCGAGAGAGAAGTTCGGGTGCGCTTTGCGCCCTCGCCCACCGGGCCGCTGCACATCGGCGGCGTGCGCACGGCGCTGTACAACTACCTACTGGCGCGCAAGCTGGGCGGCAAAATGCTCCTTCGCATCGAGGACACCGACCAGAACCGCTTCGTGCCCGGTGCCGAAGCCTACATCCTGGAAGCCCTGGCCTGGTGCGGCATCGTGATTGACGAAGGCCAGGGCGTGGGCGGCCCCCACGGCCCCTACAAGCAGAGCGAACGCAAGCCCATGTACCGGCAGTACGCCGACCAGCTCATCGAAGCCGGCCACGCCTACTACGCCTTCGACACGCCCGAGGAGCTCGACGCCATGCGCGCCCGCCTGCAAGCGGCCAAGGTGCCCAACCCGCAGTACAACTCCATCACCCGCGCCCAAATGCGCAACTCCCTCACCCTGCCCGAGGACGAGGTGAAGCAGCTGCTCGACTCCGGCGCGCAATACGTCATCCGCCTGAAAGTGCCCCGCAAGGAGGAAGTGCGCTTCCAGGACTTGATTCGCGGTTGGGTGGTGGTGCACTCCTCGGCCATCGACGACAAGGTGCTGATGAAGTCGGACGGGATGCCGACCTACCACCTGGCCAACATCGTGGACGACCATTTGATGGACATCTCGCACGTCATCCGGGGCGAGGAGTGGCTGCCCTCGGCCCCGCTGCACGTGCTGCTCTACCGCTACTTGGGCTGG
>Ga0209511_1001354_pt1 | contig 21942 bp, 21 predicted proteins | sample SSSSmetaG_FD_184141 | JGI IMG/M metagenome (GOLD analysis project Ga0209511, IMG submission 184141) | Glacier valley bacterial and archeal communities from Borup Fiord, Nunavut, Canada, to study Microbial Dark Matter (Phase II) - ​SSSS... | ecosystem: Environmental > Aquatic > Freshwater > Ice >...
TTGCAGATAATTACCTGTCGCGTTTTGGACGGCGCGTACTGCTCAGGCTGCAACCGCAGTTCAAAATGTGGGCGGGATCGCTGCTCAAAGTGGGGACGGCTGCGGCGTTCATCCTGTATGGGCTGGCAGTGATCCATTTGCCATTGAGCGGACCCATATTCGGCACGATCGCGCAGGCATTGCACTTGCAATCCAATACAAAGTTTGCGGATTTTTACGACGCCGCAGGTTGGACACAGGGTTATGCCACTATTGGACAGTTGCCGTCCGATGCGGACAGCGCGAATGGTTGGCAGATCGTCGTGGCGATCGGCAGTCCGGCGGATGGGCGTCCGGCATTGAGCGAAGAAGCCGCTTTCAGCTTTCGCGCTGGCAAGCCGATCGTGACGAACCCGACGCAATTGCTCAATCTGTATCTGAACGGTCACTACGATCCGGCCACGCTGATCGCCATGATTCAGGCGCAGCGCTTCAGCGTCGTCATCTTTCGGGCGCGCTTCTATCCGCAGCCGGTGTTAGAAGCGATCGACGCCAATTATCAGCTTGTCGCCACAATTCCAATGAACGGTTACAGCTATCAAGTGTTGAAGCCGCGCCAATCGCTTGACAACGTTGCGCACTAACAGTACGATCTATGGACAAAATATAAACACACAAATCAAGTACAACAAACGACCACCGTAAATAAGGCTAACTTGTCCGTTGAGTTAGCAGGATTGTTAGATTTATGCGAAAGCAGCTTTCCGAGTTTGCCAACAAGCCGATCTACAACATGAAAGCCGTTGAGCAGCAAACGGGCATTTCTGCCGCAACCTTACGCGCATGGGAACGTCGTTACGCGTTGGTCGAACCGCAGCGCACGCCGAGCGGCTATCGGCTGTACAGCGATCGCAACATTGCGCTGCTGCGGTGGGTACGCGACCGCATGGCCGAAGGCTTGACCGTGAGCCGCGTCGTTGCCATGATCGAAACCCTGCGCGTCAGCAATGAACCGCTGTTGGTGGAAGAAAACAGCCGCAGCAGTCCGCCGCCGATTGCGAACGATGCGCCGCTGCCACCCGCTAAATTGGTACATCCGCTGCTCATGGCGTTGATCGATCTGGACGACGAGCGCGCCAATGAAGTGATCGAACAGGCGTTTGCGATGTACACCATGTCCACCGTCTATGTCGAAGTGATTGCGCCTACCTTGGTCGAGATCGGTGAAGCGTGGCATCGCGGCGAGGTGTTCATTTCCACTGAACACTTCGCCACCACGTATCTACGCGGACGCTTACTCGGCCTGTTGCAAGCCTATCCACACCGTGCCGATATGCCCACGTTGTTTGTAGGTTGTGCGCCCAACGAACGGCACGAATTCGGCGCGCTGATCTTCGCGGTCATGCTGCGTCAGCAAGGCTACAATGTGGTGTACCTGGGGCAGGACGTGCCGATCGATGATATTATTGAGGCCGCGCTGCATGAGCATCCGACCATGTTATGCCTTTCAGCGAGCAACCCGACAACAGCACTTGCCCTGCGCGATGTGCAAATGCGACTCAGCGCTGCTAACCCGCCGCCCTATTTTGGGTATGGCGGGCGAGCGTTCGATCAGGATGCTGACTTGCGCGCGCAGGTGCCGGGGCAGTATCTGGGCGCTGATCCGCGTGATGGATTGCATACGGTCGCTAATTTGCTGCGCATGTTTCGCCCTGACTAAATAAGGAACTGCCGATGTTATCTGCTGAACAACGTACCGCTGCGATCGACAAAATCCGCACACTGCCCGCTCAACTCACCGAACTTGTAAGCACTTTGAGCGAACAGCAGCTCGCCATGCACACTCCCGGCGAATGGAGTACCCGCCAGATTGTGCATCACCTGGCCGATTCGCATATGAACGCCATGATACGCATGAAATTGGCCTTAACTGAGGACACACCCGCCGTCAAGCCCTACGATCAGGAACGTTGGGCAGAACTGGCCGATAGTCGCGAACCGCTCGACGAGTCGCTGATGATCCTCAAAGGATTGCACGCGCGTTGGGTGGCTTTGCTGGAGAGTGTGAGCGGTGCACAATGGGCACGGCAGGTTATGCATCCCGTCAACGGTTTGATGAGCATGGATGATTTGCTCGCATTGTATGCCGGACATGGCGAAAATCATCTGGCGCAGATTCAGACGACGCTCGCCACACCCATGACCAATTCATTGACGAATTAGACAACGCGTCGGCATCCGCAATTTTGCTAGTCAAACTTTCATCACATTTTCATCCAACCCGATTGACTGATCTCCGCACACCCGTTATGCTGTGACTATGCGCGTCATATCACTTGCGTAACGTTGGTCTTATCGGGATTTTAGTCAATGACAGATAATTTACGGATTCGGCGGGATCATTCGGCACTCTCGGACGGTACGCTGTTCGGACGGCGACGACGGACTACTTTTCGTTGGAAGTTCGGGCTATGGGCGCTGGTAATGGCCTTTGCCGGTGGCATCATGTGGCAGTTCGACCGCGTACAACCTACCGTCCTCGCACTGATCAGCGATCCGCCGACCGCTACGCCGAGCAATTTAACGTACACGCAAGCGGGTTACACCGCTTATCTGCATGGCGATCTGGAAACGGCCATCAATAATTATTGTCTTGCGGCGCACGGCGTGCCCGATAAGCCGTTCAGCGCGATCCGCTGCGCGCTGCCCGATCTGAATTCATCATACGCCAAAAAGCCGGATGTGAACGTGACCTATGAGCTGGTGCGGGTGATGGTCTATCGCACCAACGACGATCGACGCCTCAACATCTACAACCAGAACGCCGAGGATTGGGGTCACCTGGTCGCGGCTGGCAACCCGCGCAGCAGCCGTGCCTTGAGCATTTACAGCTATTCGCTTTATAACAATTACAAAGCCGATCAAGCGATTCCGGCAGGCATCAGTGGTATCGATCCGAATAACGGCGGCGCATCGAACGGTGACGCTTATGCTTTCCTGTCCGATGCTGAGTATGAAGGTAACCGTTACAGCGATGCGTTAAACTATGCTGAAAAAGCGGTATCGCTGGATAACAACAGTGTCGATGCCCATATTGCGCTGGCAAATGCGCTGTTCTTCAACAATCAATTCAGCAGCGCTGAAGGTGAATTTTTGACAGCGACCAAAATCAATCCATTTTTGGAATTTCCATATTTCTCACTGGCTGCTTATTATCTTTATCAAAAAATAAATCGACCTGAAGACGCAATCGCTGCCTACAATACGGTTCTGACGATTGATAACAAGAGCGCCAAAGCATATACTCGTAAATGCGCTGCTTATCTTAATCAGGGCGATACTACCAACGCTTTAGGCGCTTGCAAGAATGCCACCACGCTTGATGATCAGTTTGCGGAAGCCTGGAAGTGGCAAGGCCAGGTACTGTACAACCGCCGTGATTATGAGGACGCGCTCACATCGTTCAAGAAGTGTCGTGACTTGGAAGATGTTAGTGTTGCCAAGAAGGAAATCACGCCACAGGATCGGCTGCCGGAATGCTGGTACTTAGGCGGTCTGGCGTACTACACCCTTGACGATGGCCGCAATCACTATTGCGAACAGTATGCCCTTAAGTTATTCAACGAAGTGCTGACTTTCAGCAAGAACGCTCAAGTCGTTCGCTTGACAAGCGCAGGCTTCCAAGGCTGTGCGTCAGTTAACCCAAATTTACAGCAGCCCACTCCGGTTCCGCCGACGCCCACTTTGCGCCCGCCGATCACGTAAGCGCGATGTATTTACGAACGCCTAAGCGTTACACGGCCAAAGGCAGCAAAAAGCCGTTGATCTCGCTGCGCTGGCTGTGGCTGTATCTGTTGGCGCCCGTCGTGATCATCGGGGCCGCGCTGGTGTGGGATAACCGTTCCGATTGGAGTCAGGCGATCGGTGAGGTGATCGGACGGGTGAAAATTGCGCCGCTCGATGCGCCAACCGCCACGCCCACCCGTCCCGCCGCCGATTTGCAAGTGCAGATCACGCAAGCGCTCGACGGTGGGAATCTGAATGAAGCGCTCGACGCCATGCACGCCTATAACGACAGCGAGCCGAACGATATGCAATGGCACGCGCTGTACCCGGAATTGCTGGTGCTGCGCGCGTATCTGGTGGACACCGATCTGATGGCGCAAGCGCAACAAGCCGGTCAGAACGCGATCAACGCTAACCCGGAAGTGCCGGAAGGTTGGATCAGCGAAGCGTTGGTGCTCGATTGGACGAATCAATCCAAACAGGCGCTGAGTTATGCCCTGCGCGCGAAAGATTTGGGCGACGCGAACGGCATGACTTCGGCAGTGCTAGGGGGCATTTATCGATCGCTAGGCGACGTTAAGCAAGCCAATACGTTGATCGATGCCGCGCTGAAAACCAATCCAAATCTGGTATACGCCTACTTCGTCAAAGGGCAGCTTGACAGTGATAATGGCGATGTAAAAGCCGCGATCAGTATGTACCAACAGGGCTGGCAAGTGGCAGGCGGCGATCATACGCAGTGGGCTGGCTACGTGGCGGATGCGCTTGCTGCCAGTTATGCCACCCAAAATCAGCTTGATAAAGGGTTGGCAATCATTGCGGATGCTTTGCAGCGCGATAAAGACGATCCACAGTTATACTTTCGGCAATCAGCGATTTTCAATAAGCAGGGCGATTATGATAAAGCGACTCAATCGGCGCAAAACTGCATCGATCACAATGCGAATTATCTGGAATGTCACGAACAATTAGCAGTGCTCAATTATACAAACAAACAATATGGGAAATCCGCGAATGCCGCGCAAACTGCTTTTAAGCTCGGCTCAATTAAGACGAGCGTTTATTATTATGGCGGGCTGTCTTATATCAGTTTGAATCGCTGTAACGATGCACTACCGTTATTGCGAACCGGATTGGATTTCGCTCAAAAGCAAAACAAGACGAGTGCTATCAGTGATTTTACGAAAGTGCTCAGTGAGTGTGGCGATACGGTGGGCAGTGTGCCGGTGACCGAATCGGCGGCAGTAGCATCGGCCACCCCCAAGAAGCGCTGAGTATTCACCTCAGCAAGTCAAACATAAGCGTTCTTCCGAAGATAGTCTCTCGTCAGCTCCTTGCCGCGATCCATGACCCGCGATTTGCAGCACCGCCTGCGATCGGATATAGTGGCGCACGCCTTGCCTCAACGGATAGGCGTGGTATTCAGTATTTAATTTTCGCATTGGTTACGGCTCATATGGCAGCGACAGCACGTTTAACGCGAAATTTGCTCGACCGCATCGCAGGTGGCGTGTGTGGTGGCATCGGCGCACACCTGGCGATCAGCGCATGGTGGGTACGGTTGGCGTTTATCGTCCTGACGGTTGCGCTGCCTAATCTGGGCTTTTTGCTATACGCCCTGATCTGGTTGAACTTGCCCGCCCAAACTTTGAGCGATTTGTCTGACACAGACAAAGCACGACGTCCGGTACGGGCTGAAACAACGCTGCTGCTCGGCGCTGGTGTGATCGGCGTAGGTGCGATCGCGCTGGCGGATACGCTCGGCTTTTTGAATGGCGTAAAAGGCGATTTGCTCACACCCGCACTGCTCTTTCTGATCGGCTTGACGCTCCTCATACGCCAACTGCGCAGGGCGGCTTAATGCGCGCGAATTGGTTGTGGCCGCTGCTGTTAGTGGTGATCGCGGCATTATTTTTTTTGCAAGCGTTTGGTGTATTGCCGCCTGCCGTCTCGGATTTGGCGGGACGCGCCTGGCCGTTGGCCTTGATCATTCTGGGCGTCAGCGTGTTGATCGGCAGCCGCATCCGTTATGCGAATTTTGTAGTGCTCGGCTTAAGTGCCGTGCTCATGGCGGCTATCATCGCCAGCGCCTACAACAAACAGGCGTCTCAACTGCGCTCCGATTATCATCAAAGCATCACTCAAGCGCTCGCTGCTGATGTGACCAGCATCCGTATCAATGCCACCATGCTGCTCGCTGAAATCACCATCGAACCTGCCGATACACGCACCGTCAGCGCAGATTTCGCAGGCAGCACGCAAAGCATCGTCACTGCGACTTATAGCGCGGCGCAAGGCGTAGGAACGCTTACGCTCAGCGAGACGCGCCCCGGATCGATCCCACTGTTGGAGGCAATCGGGCACGGCAAATTGACGCTGCGGCTGCCGATCAACATCCCGATCGATGAGCTGGCGATCAAAAGTGGCGAAGGCGCTTTGACGCTTGATGCAACCGGAACTATTTTGCGCGATCTGAACGTGGCACTGCAAACGGGTGATATTACGCTGATGCTGCCCGTGCTGCCCGCTCAGAGCGCACTTGGTGGCAGCCTGCACACCAGCGGTGGTAATTTAGCGATCACGGTACCACAAGGTCTGACGGTCAAATTGACGATCGATAACGGCAAACCCGCTTTCAGTGCCAGTGATTATTTGTTATTGAGCGGTGGTGTGCTGCAATCGGCAGGCACGCGCGACTTTCAGGTGGTGTTATCGGCGGGCGCATCAGGCACGGTAGCGCTCAAGCCGTAATCTCATCACAGTGTCCACCGCCGTTTTACACTCGTTGGCTAGCAACTATTCACTCAAACAAGCACTATGGTAGCGTTGTTAGCGAATCAACTCATGGTGCTATGTGTAAGGGATTTAACGATTATCTATTTGGCAAGCAGATTCGTTCGCCGCTTGCGTTTCGGCAAATCGAGCACCATAAAAGCAGTCGTCAAGATTCCGCTGGCAGTCAAACTGAGTCGGTGCTAAACGTGCCTTCTGCCTTTGTGACATGCTCCGCGAACTTATCACGCCAGTATTGCGCCAGAACATCCAGATTAGCCAGCTCACGTGCCGTATCGATATCTTTATGATCGTACATTTTTCGGTTGACAAACGGCAGCGACACTTGCGGACAAGGACGCTCGATCAGCTCAAACGCGTCGCCCATCTGAATAACTCCCGGCTCTAAAACGCGCATCAAAAAGCCGAGTTTGCCCGTCTGTTCGATCAGCTTGACAAAGTTCGGGACGCCTAATTTGTTGGCTTGTTTGTAGCACGGTGTCCGAGGCTGCGTGACTTGCAACCAGGTCGTACCACAGCGGATCACATCGCCCACGCATAAATCTTCATCAAGAACGCCGCTGATGGTCAGATTTTCACCGAAAAAGCCCACCGGAATATCGCGCCGGAAATAGGATCGCCAGAAATTGTAGTGTCCTAATGGATGACAACACACTGCGCGATCAGGGTCAGGTTCAGCACCCGTATGCTGATCTCCTTCAAGTCCAAAACGTGTTACGACAATCGCATCCGTGACCGCTTTTTTGTAGATGCCAGTGGTCCACACTTTGCTGTTATGAACGTGTTCCTCAAGTTCTCCAACTTGAACACGGTCAAGCATCCAGTTTTGCGTATTCGGCGCAATAGACCTTTGCAGTGCTTGCAGGGCCATAAATATAAATTACCTTTCTGTGCGGTGAGCCTCAATACTTGGACAGCTATTAGCAGTTCGCCACGTTGAATTTCGAGTGTTGCTACAGGCAATTCGGCGCATGGTAAGGACGTGGCCTGCTACGTCCGCCGCCCTAACCTACAATGACAGCCATAGTTGATGCTGTCTATTTGTCTACGCCAGTAATCACAACACCCTGCGTGAAGGTGCGTTGCGCCAAAAAGAAGATGATCACAGGTACGAGCATCGTCAACACAGCGCCAGCCATCATCTGATTGGGTTGACCACCCCGTAACTGCTGAAAACGGTTCAGCGCCACGGATAAAGGCTGCGATTCCTGACTGCCACTCGTGAAGATTAACGCATTGTAGAACTCGCTCCAAATCACCAGAAAGTGAAACAGCGCAACCGTTACGAGTGCAGCCCGCGCTTGTGGAACAATCACATACAAAAAGGTTTGAAGCGGATTCGCGCCGTCTACTTTGGCTGCTTCGTCCATTTCGTTCGGGATCGTCATGAAGTATTGGCGCAGCAAAAAGACGTTGTACGCATTCGAGAAAAAATGCGGCACGATCAAAGGCAGCAAAGTTGATGTCCAGCTGATCTTCTGGTAGATGATAAACGCTGGAATAATGGTGACTTGCTGCGGCAAAATGATGGTTGCCATCAACACCAAAAATAAGATGTTGCCGCCCGGAATACGAAAGCGCGAAAAGCCATAGGCGACCAATGCTGCCGAAGTAACAGCACCTATCGAACTTATCAGCGTAATCGCCAGCGTATTTGTTAATGCGCGCGGAAAATCCATGCGGTCAATGGCCGTTTGGTAAGTTTGCGGTGCTGGATCGAAGCGCGTTACTTTAGTGAGCGTCAGCGCGCGGATCGGCAAAATCAGCGGAGCGCCGGATGGGTTGGCCGGATCGATAAAGGTGGATTGGGCGCGCGTCCCTTCAAGTAGCGCCAGTTGGCGAATCGTGCCATCCACCGGAACATTATATTCGGGCAGGTCTTTGCCCTGATAGCTGAACGTGACGGTCGATTGTGGCAGCAGCGGATGCGTCGGATCGGTCATTTGTGCGTCGGATTTGAACGAGGTGGTGACCATGTAAACCATCGGGGCCATAAACGCGATCATGACGAGTGCAATGATCGCAAGCGCAGTGCCCAGACCGATCAAGCGCCAGGCATCGCGTTGGACGCGGCTCGAAAGCGGCTGTCCCATGCCGGGCGCTAACTTGACCATTTTGAGAGGCCGTATTGTAGCCATCAGCTTGATTTCCTTGATCCCGCATAAAATACCCAGTTGCCGGACGTGGTGAATACAACTGCCGTAATTATCGTGACAATCACTACCAGAACCCAGGCCATCGCTGACGCATAGCCCATATCCGTGAAGGCAAAGGCGCGTTTGAACAGGTACATATTATAGAAGTAGGTTGAATAATTGGGCGTGCCAAGCCCTTGAGTGAGCACATAAGCGGTCGTGAAATATTGAAAAGTGCCGATCAGCCCGATCACCAGGTTATACAGAATGACAGGTGAAATAAGTGGCAGCGTAATGCGGCGTAAGCGCACAAAGCCATTTGCGCCGTCCACTTTGGCGGCTTCATACAGTTCACTCGGAACGCCTTGCAACCCGGCCAGATAAATCACCATTGCCTGACCGACGCCCCACAGCGTGATCAGCACCAGCGCGGGCATGATGTAGCGTTCGTCATTGATCCAATCGGGTCCGGTAATCCCAAATTTGCTGAGCAGCAGGTTAAGCCAACCAATATCTCGATTAAGAATTTGCTGCAATACGATGGCGCTGGCCACCGCCGGAATGACCGAAGGCAGATAGATAATTGTGCGGTAAAACATGATACCAGGCAATTTCAAATTCATTAAAAGCGCCAGGCCAAGTGCCGCAAACAGCGATAAAGGCAGCGATAAGACGGCGTACAGCAGCGTCACTTTGATCGATTTCCAGAACAGCGGATCGCTTGCGCCGATGACCAATGTATTGACGCGCAGCAGTTCGCTGTAGCCAGCGGTCAGTACACTTTCACTTTTTTGATCGGTACTGCTCAGCGTTTTGAATTCCAGACTGAGCATTTGACGATAATTAGTCAGGCCGATCCAGTTCGCTGGTTGATTGTCGGTGATCTTGTAATCCGTGAAAGACAGGTATAGTGAAGCAACCATCGGGAAGCCCGTGAACAGCAAAAAGCCGATGATCCAGGGCATGATGAATACAAAGCCCCATACACTTTCGATGCGACGCATGATCGAGCGTGGATGGCGTGCCGGGTTGGTTGTTACAAGCGGTGTACTGCTGGTGATCGTTGCCATAAAGTGTGGTTAAAAACCTCGTTATTATTTATGAAGATACGCTGCCTCGTCCGCAGTCCCTCCCCTGATGGTAAGGGACCGGCGGAGGGACGGGTATTTCGTTCAGTTATTTCGCAGCAGTTGCCACAGCGGTAGGCATAGGCGTCGCCGTGGGCGGGAACTTGCCCTGGAAAATGTTCTGTTCAACCGTGTTCAAGTCGTTCAGCGTTTTGGTAACGTCCAGGTTCGGATCGGTAAACACGCGTGCGTAAGCCTGACTGAGCGCGTCATCTGCTTCGTGATAGTTCGGCAGATCGCTTTCGTGACTGGGCAAATCCAGCATTGGAATAGCTGCATAGACCAGTTTCAGATCAACGCTCGGATACTGTTTGGCGGTTGCAGCGTTCCAAACGTCACGAGCCGACTTGCGAGCGGGTAAGCATCCATACACCGCGCACAGTTGCGACGAAATCTCGGCAGAATTGAGCCACTTCAAAACAGTCCAGGCGGCGTCCTTGTTCTTACCACCGGACGTCATCAGGAAGGTATCGGCGTGCAGCGGAGCGACGACTTTTGTGCTGCCGGGCGCGGCGGGCGGCGCGTAAATCCCCCACTTGAACCTGGCGTTCGCGGTACAGCAGCCAAAGTACCACGTGTGACTATCCCACATGGCGACTTTGTTGGACTCGAAAGGGCTTGTACCTTGTGTTAAAGCTGTTTCAGCGGACGTATCCGGGTAGAAGTGCTTTGTATACACGGCGTCATGATACCACTGCACAGCGGTCATGTAGGCGGGCTGATTGAAGGTTGCGGTTTTGCCGTCTTTATCGACACCCGCCGACGTTGCGCCGAATTCGTTGCCGACTTCACGCAGTGACGAGTATGAGTTATCGAAACCGTAAACGGCGATCTTGCTTGGGTCGAAACCGCTCTCATCGCCATACTTGCCATTGCTGTCAACGGTCAACTTCTGGGCGATCAGGGCGACGGTGTTCCAGTCCCAAGGCATTGACGTACCATCGCTGGCAACGTACTTATCACCGAAATTCTTGGGAGGCAAAGCGACACCAGCCGCTTTGAAAATATCTTCGTTGGCGAAGAAGAAAGATGGATACACACCTAATGCGACGGACAAGTTCTTACCGTCCGCTTGCTGGAACAATTGAAGCGTCTGCGCATCATATTCATCCAGCTTCAGGGCTGTTTTATCTTTGGTAAGATAGGGGGTCAGGTCTTCAAACAACTGCTTCAGTTCGTTGGAACCCTTGATCCCGATAGGGCCGACCAGATCAGGAATGTTCCCGGCGGCAACCTGTGTCAACAGCGTATCAGTAGCCGTTTTGTTGCTGTTGATGTCGAACTTGATTTTGATGTCGGTGTGCGCGTCGTTCCACAGCTTCTCAAGCGCCTGCTGTGGGGCAAGCTGTTCGTCATGGTCACCCGTGCCGATGCCGACGAAAATGCGGACGTTAATCGGGTCAGCAGCCTGGGCTGCTTGTGCGCTCATGGTCGCTAACGTTGCGAGCACAATGCTCATCACAAGCAAAGAACGGAGTAATTTGGACATCACGTTTGATCCTCACAAATATACGGACGTAACGAAACCGGGTCGTAAAAATGGGTGGCCTGTTGGCCTGACTTGTTCAAACTGTTCTGAGTGAGATTGAACCTCCTCATCAATACCCTTTTTGAGAGCGCTCTCTAGTTTAGCATATTGGCAAGAAATTAACCTCACCACTCAATCTCCACACTGCTAAGCGCGAAGGGATTGAGGGGTGCGGTCAATCGCTCTGTTCATGATCAATGCTAAGTCACAAATAATGAGGCAGGCGGTACCGTTTCGGCCAACCGTGCCTGAATCGCGTCGGTACTTGCAATTTCAAGATGATCAAGTGCCAACAGTAACGCGCCGATCACGGGCTGGTGCGTACTGAACGTCGGCTGAACGTGCGGCAGTTCGGCGCGGACGCGCTTGATCAAGGCATCCGCTAATAAGTGCGTCGAATGGCGCAAGACGCTTCCAGTCAGTACCAGCGGAATCGGCTGCATCGCAGTAAGCCGTACTTTGCGGGCTGCCGCCAACGCATACGCACCCAGATCTGTGCCGTGCTCACGGACAATAGCGCAGGCTACCGGATCGCCCTGTTCAGCGATATCCAGCAGGACGCGCACCAAACGTCCGCGATGTGCAGGCGGCGGCGTGACCCGTGCTGTAAAAAGGTGCAGCAGCTCAGTCACATCTGGCATTGCGTAAAAATCGAGCGCGGCCTGTGTAAGTGCTGTCGGCGGCGCGATCTCCAGATCAGCCCGATACACGGCAGACAGCATCTTTTCAGCGAGTTGGTGGCTACCGTGCGTCTCCTGCCAGAAACTGCTGTGCCACAGTTCGCCGTTCGCATTACGAGCGCCTGTCGCGGTTCCCGTGCCGCACACCACGGAAATCCCCGTTCCATCGGGTGATCCGACACGCAGCGCGCCAATCGCATCGTTGACGACCCATAACGGGCAGCCCAAACGGGTTTGCATGGCGTCCTGAATATACACAAAATCTTCCGGCCAATCAGCGCCGCCCATGCTGAACACCGCCGCGCGGACTGATTGGATATGCACGCTGGCAGCATTCAGCGCCATAGTCAGTGCTTCATCAACCGCACTAAGTGTCGCATCGACGTAAATATCCCCACAGCCGCCGCGCCCTGCGCCGATGATCGTACCGTCAGTGCGTGCCAGCAGCGCGATTGTTTTAGTGCGTCCAGCATCCACGCCCAGAATAAGCGGCTCAGCCGTATGAATAGCAGCGCGGGTATCAGCGGTCATGCCCACAATTCCTCAATTCGTCAGTAAGCGTTCGGGCAGATAAGCGCGATGTGCAGCCGCCAAATCAGCGTAAATCGCTTCGGCCTTGTCCAGCGAAAAGACGAGCGGATTGGCAGCCAATGCCCGGATCGCGTCTTTACGCGTGCCACACCAGGCCGCTTCCGCTGTGAGCGCCTGATATTCACCCAACATCTTGACCAAACCAGCCACCTGACGCGGTAAAGCGGGCTGTGGCACAGGGGTGATCCCGCTGCGCGCCACCCGTCCGGGGACTTCGACGACCAGATCATCCGCAAAACCGGGGATCGCGCCGCGATTCGGAACGTTCACCGGCCAGACCTCGTTCCGATCATTGAAGTACGAGTCCATCACATCAATCGCTAACTCAAGCTCATGCAGACCACCGCGCGAGCGTGCCGGGTCAAGCGTCGGTACATCCGCCGTAACCTGTTCGCGGTAATGCGCCCAATAGCCAGGAACTGCCGCCATAATATCCTGAGCGCGAGTCGTCGGTTTGGCGCTCAATTCCTGTAAAATTTGCTCTTTGAAGTAGTAGTATTGGAAGTACGCTGCCGGGAGCGAGTCCATCGTGAGCGCCAGATGCAGCATCCGCAAATCACGCGCCGGAACCTTGCGATCAGCGGATCGGCGCTCGTAAGCATCAGCCAGCAGCGGCATGAGCGGCTGTCCGCCATAACTGTGTTGAACGCTCCAGCAAGCGTGATTCAGGCCGATCATGACCGCTTCCATTTTGAGTGGATCAAGTTGTGCCGCCCGCGCAATATCATACGGAAACACAATCGGCCCTTCGCACAGTGAAACCGTCGGGATCGCGCTGTGATGCGTGATCGCCTCGGACAATATATTGATCGGATTGGTGTAATTGAACAATATCGCGTTTGGGCAAATGTCTTCCATATCTTTGATCATCGGCTGAATGGCGTGGATTGAGCGCAGCGCCATGAAAAAGCCGCCGGGACCCTGTGTCTCCTGACCGATCACGCCGTGCTTCAGCGGGATGCTTTCGTCCAGATAGCGCGCCTCGAAGCCGCCCGGACGGAAGCTGGTCAATGCCGCATCACAATCTTGCAGACCCGCCCGTCGATCCAACGTCGTGCTGATTTTGAGGTCGATTCCTTTTCTGCGCGCCACTTTTTCGGACAACCGCCTGACCAGATCGAGACGTTCAGCATCCAGATCGATCAGCACAACTTCAGAGCCATCAAAGTTGTGACCTTGCTCAATGAACGAAACCATGGTTCCGGCGGCGCGTGTGCTGCCCCCGCCAATATAAGCTAGTTTTATGCGTGCCATTGTTTGTTGATCGCTACCTTTCTACAATTGGTGTTCTACAGTAGGCGTATAAGCCGATGTGCTTACGGTGACAACGCCATCTGCGCGTGCATCTGTCCATACGGACATTTCTAATCCGGTCATGCCGCGCAGCGACGCATTGGGCATTCGCAGCCGATAGCGATCGGCCCGATAGACTGACCGCACGAACTCGATAGCGCGGCCATCTGCCAAATAGGTGATCTGTTCCGTGACCAGCAGTGCCGCCGGACGACTCAAGCCGAGCAAATCGGCATCGGCTTTTGTAGCGATTAACGCTTCAACCGTGGTGACGCCGGACGCCAAATTCAAGCCGTACACCGTGCGCAGCGTCTGAAAAAGCGAACCGCGCTCCAAATCGTGAGTCAGCAAATCCGGGCAAAACAGCGCGACCAGATAGCTATCCTGGATCGCCATGGGTTGATCGTTGGTCAAGCGCAGCCGACGTAAACGGATCAACGGTTCGTCAGCATCAGTAGCCAGCGTCGCCGCCAACTGTGGGGAAGCGCTGATCCGTTCTGCGTTCAAAATGCGACTCGACGCACGCAAACCGCGTTGTGCCATATCTTCTTGAAAGCCAATCAGCGGATCACTTTCGGCTTGCTGCTTGGGCGACGCAATGTACAGACCTTTGCCAGCCACAGCATCAATCCGTCCAGCCTGCGTCAGCTCATTAATGGCGCGGCGGGTGGTCATGTGGCTGACTGCATAGCGCTCGCACAGATCGCGCTGCGAAGGCAGTTGATCGCCCGGTTGTCCACGTTCGATCAAGTCAATCAGCGCATTTTTGAGATCAAGATAGCGTTTAGAAACCATTACCGATAATCCAACTAAATTTTCGCTCATGCGATAACTGAATATAACTGCCTACAACTCCGTGACAACCTTGCTGATGTACCGAAAGCCGGGTTCGACGCCGCGCTGTTCGGCTAACCTCTGGATAAAGCGCTGTGCCGTGATCGTATCCAGCAGCGGACTCAAAAATTCATCGGTGATCACTTGATCGGGTACGTCGGCTGTCCGCAGATAAGTTTGCCCGGCGCTGACGATCAACACCGGAACTTGATGCGCGTTCAGTTCGTTTGCCAGCTTGAGCGTTGAAGCGAGCGTCGCACCGGGCGCTGTGAACAGGATCAACCCGGTACGCGGCGTGACACTTTCGATCAAGCCGTGCCGAAAAGCGCCAATACTCGTGCTGAGTACCGATACTTTTGACCATTCGCCAGCCATCATCGCGGCCTGCCGTGCCGTCCAGTAATGCGGTCCGTGTCCCGCAAAAATGAACGTATCAACTCGTCCGAACAAATCCAGCCAATGCGCCGCGATTTCACCTGCGTTGAGCAGTTGATCCGCCACATCTGCCAGATGTGCCAGCGTGTCGAACTCGCTGCCGTCCCATGCCCCAATCCATTGGCGGCTGAGCATCCACAAAACGGCGTATGAGTTGACAAAAGTTTTCGTAGCGACGAGCGCTTCCGATCCGGCCAGAATAGGCAGTACATGCTTGGCGCGCTTTGCCAACGCGCTCGACTCGTCGTTGGTAATGGCGATCAACGTGGTGTGATCGGGCAGTTTATCGGTCACCGGGATCACTTCGCCGCTGCCACCGGACTGCGACACGAAAATCAGCGGACGGCTTGCGGTGAGCAGCATACTACTATAATTGAGCAAGTCGATTGCTTCAACCGAAAATGCAGCCAGGCCATAGCGCTGCATGTTGAGCGTCGCTATTGATGCAGCATGATAGGACGCACCCATTCCGGTCAGCAGCGGCGGCAGGGCATGATCGATACCCCTGAAGAGGGAAGTCCATGCGCCCCGATAGTGATCAACCAAACGGCGCAAAGCAGCGGGTTGTTCCGCAATGTCAACGGCTAAAGCGTTCGTCATGAAAAAATCATAAGTTAAAAACCGCACAAAAATCAATGACTGATATATATCAGTATATGGAGTACGCAAGTAAATGTCAAGGGGGTGACCGGATACGGAAAAAGGTTGATGAAGCGCTTTTTATAATACATTTTTGAATTTCAAGATGAAGTTCTCGCGCATCTTGCCTGTAAGGCTGAAACAAATGGCTCAAAACGTGCTCAGATATGCTAATGTACTGATGGTGGAAGCAATTAAACATGGCACAGTGTTACTGGGGCGAATTTTTCGACCCAGTGAAAATGAAAGAGAGTCCAGTCGAGAAAGTGAGCACCGTCTGACCGTAGTGCACCGAGCGTCAAACGGTTATGGTTGTGCCCGATTTGCAGCACGGCCATGCCAATGAACATGTTGTTCATCAAGTCGGGTTTATCGCGCTTCAGCTTGCCGACGACGGGCCAGCTCGACCCCATGTAGGTCACGCCCGCGCCGATCAGCCCGAAAGTTGACACCGTCTACTATATTTGCTAAAATGGTAGACAGTGTCAACTAGTCAGGTAAACTGTATTTTGTCAATCACCGTCAATTGCAAAAATGAAATGGAAGCAGCCTAATGGTGCATCTACAAGAAAACGGCGCACCCCTTGCTCGTCAGAAATCGCGACTGCGTGAAAAATATGGTGACTGGGCAGTAATCACGGGTGCATCGGATGGCATTGGCCGCGAAATGGCACTTTCACTGGCCAAAGCTGGCCTAAACCTGATGCTCGTCGCTCGCCGGCGGGCGCTACTAGACGAGCTTTCCGCCGATCTGTCCCAGAAGTATGGTATTGAGACGCGCGTTATTGACGCTGATCTCACCCAGCCTGCTGCCGTCGGAGCTGTTATCGACGCAAGCCGTGATCTTGATGTAGGGCTGCTCGTTGCCTGCGCTGGTTTTGGGACATCGGGATTGTTCATTAATTCTGACCTCGCGGAAGAACTCGCCATGATCGACGTTAACTGTCGAGCAGTCTTGATGATGAGTCGGCACTTTGGTCGCCGCTTCGCAGAACAAAAAAGGGGCGGACTCGTGCTGATGAGTTCCTTGCTTGCGTTTCAGGGCGTGCCCTTTGTCGGCTCACTACGCGGCGACCAAAGCCTATGTCCAGTCGCTCGCTGAGGCGCTTTACATGGAACTCGGGCCGCTCGGCGTCGATGTTATCGCGTCGGCACCCAGTCCAATTCACAGTGGTTTCGCTGCGCGTGCGAACATGCAGATGACTTTTGCGCTCAAGCCGGAAAATGTCGCTCAGGCGACCTTGGATGCGCTAGGGCGGCGGAGTACCGTAAGACCTGGTTGGCTGTCTAAATTCTTGGATGGCTCGCTTGCTATCTTGCCGCGTTGGGCGCGGGTGCGTGCGATGGGCCGCGTGATGCAGGGCATGGCGAAACCAAAAGCGACTCCGACTGATGGGTAACACTTCATTACTTCTTGTATAAAATCTCGTTTCTGACTCGGAAAAGTAAGGAGCATCTCATGTCTGCTGTGTTTCCAGGGCGGTACGCTGCCCACACCGATGATCCATTTGTGGTCTTCTTGATCGGCGTGTCGATCAATCGACCTTTAGCCGTGCATCGCTGGTTTCCGGTATTTGCCGCAATGCCGCCGATGCTGCGCGAACTGGCGACCCATCCTGACAAAGGAATGCTAGGCAGCCGGGTGTATCTATCAGGGACGGTGATCTTGATTGTGCAGCATTGGCGCTCATTTGAGCATCTTGAAGGGTTTGCACGTAACCCGGACGATCCGCACTTATCGGCTTGGAAGCGTTTTAATCGAGAGATTGGCAAGAGTGATGTGGTGGGTGTGTACCACGAAACGTATCTCGTGCAAGCTGGACAATATGAAGCGGTGTATGTTAATATGCCACGCTTTGGGCTGGCGAAAGCCGTTGAACATGTCCCCGCCACTGGCGACAAAACAACTGCACGCCGACGGTTGGGTGGGCAAAATGAACCGGCAGTCGAGATTGCCGAGTGATCAACTTTGTTCAACATAGCAAAATGGCAGCAATGAAATGACCTCTCGCAACACAAAAGGGATCGACTTGCGAGAGGCGTGTGTTCAAGAAGCATTGGCGATCATCGAGACGGCGGGTATTGAAGGACTCAGCCTGCGGGAGATCGCCCGCCGTCTTGGAGTGTCACACCAGGCACCGTACAAACACTTCGCCAGTCGCGATCACATCCTGGCAGAAGTGGTCAGCCGAGCGTTTGAATCGTTCGCACAGTATCTGGACGCCCGCCCCCAGACAGGCGACCCAGTCATAGACTTCGAATCAATGGGACACGCATACTTCAGCTATGCGCTCATGCATCCGCTCCACTATCGCCTGATGTTCGGCACGCCGCTGCCTGACCCCACACAGCACCCAGAGATGATGCATAAAGCGCGGCACGCGTTTGCGCTCCTGCAAGACGGCCTTGCTGAAATGTTTCGCAGTCGTGGACAAACGGTGACCGTTGAAGTTGTAACGCTGGACGCGCTGTTCATCTGGTCAACGATGCACGGCCTCTCCACTATTCTTGAGTCGCAAGCGCTTCAAACGCTTGGACTGCCTGAAGAAGTTGTACAGGCCGCAGCGCACCATGCGCTGTCTCGCATTGGTACCGCAATAATGACGAACGCCACGGAGTCCCCCTGAATCATGAGTACGGTTTTTCCTTTCCTTATTTCGCAAGATTACTTGATGACCTGAGCCTGGGAACGTGAATACAGAACGTTGTCGTCATTACCGTCCGGGTTCAGGCAAAATTTCAGCGGCGGCGATAATGGGCGTTTCTGTTCGAGTGGCAAATCGTGGCAATGTCCACAGCGCCAGCCCTACGGTGCCCAACATCACGATCGCACTTAATAAGAAGGCGCGTGCAAAGCCGTCCATAAATGCCTGATTTGTGGCGTTGATGAGTCTGGCGGTAACGTCTGGCGCAAGCTCAGCTTTCGTAATGGCAGCATGGGCGGCTTGAATACTGGTCGTTAGGGCGTGTGTCAGAGGTACAGGCAAACCGGCGGTGATATTAAGCGTGCGGTTAAGCCCGCCCAGGTAGAACGTATTGACAATCGTTCCTAGCACCGCGATACCCAACGCCCCACCGAGTTGACGGGTCGTATCGTTCAGCGCGGAACCGACGCCCGCTTTTCGAGGTGGCAGCGACACCATGACCGACGAGGTTGCCGGACTGATGCCCAACCCAAGCCCCGCCGCCACAATGATAAAGCCGACCAGAATGGTTGGGTATTCGGAAGTTGGCGCAAAGACCAACGCGCTGTACGCCAGGCCAAACGAAGTCAGTGACGCGCCCAACGCCACCGTATACTTCGTGCCGATCCGTTTGGCGAGCTGTGCTGATAACAACGTTGAAATCACCACGGTGACCGCCAATGGAAACACCCGCAGGCCAGCTTCCAATGCCGAGAAACCATGCACGCTCTGCAAATACTGTGCAGTGAGAAAGGTAAACCCTTGCAGCGTAAATGCGGTCGTGATCAGCACGACATTCGCCGCACTGAAAGACCGATTGCGGAAGAATTGCAGCGGCAGCATCGGCGCTGGCGAACGCAGTTCCCAAACGACGAATGCACTCAGGATCAAGATCGCGCTCACGAATGCAATCACCACGTTGGGTGCTGTCAGGCCAACTTCACCTGCTGTGATAATCGCGTAGACCAGGCTAAACAAACCGACGACCGATAACACAACGCCCGGCACGTCAGGAGGTGGCGCTGAAGCATCCCTGGATTCGGCTAAAATGAACGCGCCACCGATCAGGGCAACAGCTACCAGCGGTATATTGACCAAAAAAACAGCCGTCCAATTGAAGACCGTGAGCAAAGACCCACCAATGAGCGGACCCGCGCCGACGCCTAACCCGAACATGGCCGACCAGATAGCAATGGCTTGCGGCAGTTCGCGGCGGGGAAATGTCGCAACAATAATCGATAAGGTGGACGGAAAGATCATCGCTGCGCCAACGCCCATGAACGCCCGCACAGCAGTCAGCATCGCTATGTTATTCGACAGTGCTGCAATGCCTGATCCAACTGCAAATAAAAACAGTCCCACCTGAAGTAACCGTTTGCGTCCGAGTCGGTCGCCCGCCGCACCCATCGTGAGCAGCAATGAGGCAAAGACGAGCACGTAAGCATCGACAATCCATTGCAGTTCTGCACCAGATGCACCCAGGTTACGTGCAATCGAGGGCAGCGCGTTATTCAGGATGGTATTGTCCATTGCAACCGTTAACAACGAGATACAGATGAAAAACAGAGCGAGCCAGCGCCGCTCAAACGCGGGCGCATCTTCGGCAATATGAGCGTTCAGGGGATTAGAAAGGGTCACGTTTTTCCTTTTGAGCAAGCTTTGTGATCAGTAAACAAGCGTTTCAAGGGGTCACTTACACCAAATACAAACCGATTGGTCTGTTTACATTGCAAAAAAAAGGTGACTAAGTGAGTGCCACCCGCGCAATATGCAGCTTCAGTTCGTTGATCACATTTCGCATATAGGACGTGTCTCGATACAACATGCTGATCAAGATAGCGCCCTCAAGCGAGGTGATGATGAGCGCCGCCAGTGATTCTGGATCAGCCTCTGAGCGAATTTCACCACGTTCGATCCCGTTAAGCACCATCTCGCGCACGGTATCAAGCCGCTGGCTCATGGCACGCGCTGCGTGGACGCGCAAATCCGGGTTGGAGTCATCGGCATCTGCTGCCGTGTTCAGAATTGGGCAGCCACCCTCCAAGACAGGGTGATCCACCTGATCTTGATACGCCGATACATACGCGACCAGCCGCTCAGCCGCGTTAGTTTTTCCGGCGATGGCTTTGAGGATAGGCTCACGGACGAGTCGGCAGGCATGGTCGAATGCCTCTAACGCCAGTGCTTCCTTACTCTTGAAATGGTTGTAAATACCGCCTTTTTCTAATCCGGTCACACGCATAATATCCGATAGTGAAGCACCCGAATAGCCGTGCGTGTTAAACAGTCGTGCGGCACGGTCGATAATCATTTCGCGGGTTGCCTCACCTTTTTTCATCACAAATCCTCTTTAAGACCGTTCAGTCTGATTATCTTAGCGTAATTTTTGAGTGTGTCAAGGGCACTTTGTCATCTACATCCGGGGTCTCTTGACTACCAATGGAAACTCATCTAATGGCAAATCTAACCAATTCACAAATTTCTAAAGCCTGAAAATACTAAAGTTTCGGCAAGCTCATCTGCCCACAATCTGAGCAGGTTCGGCATTGTTGGTGCGTTGCCCGTCTTTCGCGCTTACCCGCTGTATCTCCATGAACCTTAACCATCCAAACGCGCTTACGCGCCTGCGCTGCGTTCCGTGAGAGGCAATTTTTGTCCTATTTTAATAGATACGCCGCAGGAAGCTGGAAGACATCGACCTCGGACAAATGTTCGGGCGACGCGGCGCAGCGGGCAGCCGTTGTGCATCCATTTTTAGGCGAAGGAGTGATGACGGTGCAAGTCAAGTTCGGGCGTTGGGCAGCACAAGGAACGGTGCAGATGCCCAATTTGTAAGCTTTTCTTGTCAAACCGAGTTGGTTAGGGTTCATAAAAGTATAGAATCCCGCGTCACTAAGGTACACTAGCGACAACGAACAATCAGCGAGAACGAATGCGATGGGGCGTGAAATTCATGAGTGCCGCTGTGCGGTATGCGCTGGGGGTGAAGACGCGATAATAGAGGCGGCGCATCGACAGATAAATGTATTACTGAGTCAATTGAATGAAGTACAACGGCGGTGGTATGGGGGGTCGTTGTCACAACAGCAAGGTGGGCCAAGCGACCTGGAATTGATGCGGATAACGGGGCTGGATGCGAAAACCATTCGACGGGGGCGCCGTGAATTGAGGAACGGGCTGGCGGGACGGGCGGGGACGCGTCAACGACGGCCCGGGGGTGGTCGGCCAAAAGCCGAAAAAAAGATAGCGAATTAACCAAGGCGTTGTTGGCCCAGGTGGAAGTGCATACGGCAGGTGACCCGATGAGCACACGGAAATGGTTGAACTGCCGCTTACAAGACTTACAGGACCATTTGGTCGCGCTCGGTCATCCAGTCAGTCTGCCGGTGATTAGTCGGTTGCTCAAACGGCGCGATTACCGCCTGCGCGTCAATCGCA
>Ga0209511_1001356_pt1 | contig 21929 bp, 19 predicted proteins | sample SSSSmetaG_FD_184141 | JGI IMG/M metagenome (GOLD analysis project Ga0209511, IMG submission 184141) | Glacier valley bacterial and archeal communities from Borup Fiord, Nunavut, Canada, to study Microbial Dark Matter (Phase II) - ​SSSS... | ecosystem: Environmental > Aquatic > Freshwater > Ice >...
CCTTCCTGCTGGCCTAAAAGCTATCTAGCGATACATCTATAAATCGAGACCTTATATAATTACGAATGAAAAATTACAAACAACGTAACTCGTAATTCGTAATTCAATATTATTTCTTAGCTACTTTTTTCTTACCTGCAACAGTTTTACGCTTACCTTTTCTTGTACGACTGTTGGTACGTGTACGTTGGCCACGCAATGGTAGACCCTTACGGTGACGAAGACCTCTATAACAAGCTATATCCAATAAACGCTTAATGTTCATTTGGGTTTCACTACGCAAAGCACCTTCTGTTTTTATTTCTCCACTAATGATGTTACGTATAGCAGTTTGCTCTTCGTCATTCCATTGGTTTACTTTTTTATTAACATCAATTCCTGCTTTACCAAGAATGTACTTTGCAGTGTTTGGACCAATACCATAAATGTATGTTAGTCCAATTTCGCCTCTTTTGTTTTTTGGCAGATCAATACCGGCAATACGAGCCATATTCTATTCAGTTTAAGATTTTCTGTTTTAAATTAATTATCCCTGTTTTTGCTTAAAACGGGGATTTTTTTTGTTTATAACGTACAGACGCCCTTTTCTTCTCACAATTTTGCAATCTGCGCTGCGTTTTTTAATGGAGGCTCTTACCTTCATGATAATAAATTTTACTTTTTATATGTTCTTTGGTATAAAATTCTAATGATTATTTGTACCTGAAAATTATTCTACCTCTCGTTAAATCGTATGGACTCATTTCGACACCTACTTTATCTCCGGGTAAAATACGGATGTAGTGCATCCTCATCTTTCCTGAAATAGTCGCTAAAATTTCGTGACCATTTTCCAATTTTACTTTGAACATAGCATTGCTCAACGCTTCTACTATCGATCCATCCTGTTTAATGAGTGCTTGCTTAGCCATAATTTTCGGAGCGCAAAGATAGGATTATTATTTTAATAAAAGAAGAAAATGAAGTTTAAAACAATTATGACCCGGCAAACGAATTTAAAATATTAGATTTTAATTATTTACAAATGATAAAATTTGTAAGACATATAAAATTTTGATACTTCAATAAGATGAATATTTAAAAGAAAATCAACAAAAAAACCGCTTGATAAATTATCAAACGGATATTTTTATTTCTAATTAATATTATTTACAGCGTTAGGCTTAATCTGGCAAAAACATATCTACCGTTAAACCCAAATTGAGAAACATTTCTTGAGTATTCAAACTGATTATTGTTACTTAAATCTATTGTGCCTGCGGGCTGTAGAACGCCTGCAGTATTAGTTCTTGCAGCGGTTTGTGTTTTTAAGTTTTTATCCGGATAAATATCAAAAATATTATTAGCTCCAAGTGTAACCCTAAGGGTTTTTGTTGCAATAAAACCTACGGAAAAATCGGTTATAGTTCTGCCACCAAACGTAGGGTGTTCTGTTGCTAAAAATTGACCATTTATCGTTGAACCTTCAACTAAACCATTACCATTTATGTCTGTAGTATTTGGATCAGTAACGGCACCAAAATAAGTATGACGTAAAAAGAATTCCAGTTTTTTGTAATTAAGTGTATTTATCAATGCTAATTTTGACCTTGGCACTGCTGACTCTAAGTAAATGCGGCTTGCTTCATCAAAATAATTATTAATATTGCCTGTATTTTTTAAAATATCAGAGGCTTTAATATCTCCTACTTTTCTTGTTCTGGAAATTGTTCCGGCTAAATCTGTTTTTAAAGTAAATCCATCAAAATTAAATTTGTTGGAAAGGATATAATCTATTCCTTTAGATTCTGTATTAATTGCATTGGTAAAAAATGTTGCTGAAGTAGCACCAGCCTGATCAAAAGCCTGCTGAAGTACCAGTTGATCTCCTGTTGGAGTGCCTGATGGCCTCGCAAATTGTCCTGTTAAAATTATGCGGTCTTTAATTTTTATAAAATATCCATCTACCGTTAATGTTAGTGTTGAATTTGGAACTCTATAAGTTGCACCTGCACTGTAGCTATTGGAAGTTTCCTGTTTTAAATTTGGAATACCTAATAATGTTGCAGCTTTAGATTCATTTGTAAACGTACCTACTTCAAATGGTATGCCTCCTAAAAATTGCGTGGCTGTTGAATTGAAATATTTTTGTTGTAATGATGGTGCTCTAAAGCCAGTTGCAATTGCGCCCCTTAAATTTAAACCTTTACCTAATTTTATTCTTGTAGCAAATTTATAACTGAATGTACTTCCAAAGTCTGAATAGTTTTCATAACGGACTGCTCCGTTTAGTAACCAGGCTTTGGTAGGATTTAATTCTACATCAACATAACCTGCCTGACTGTTTCTATTTCTGCTTAAAGCATTTTCAGGTCTAAAGCCTGGAAAAACCTGTGCGCCACCCGGTCTTCCGCTTCCAAAAAAGTCAGTTGGTAATTGCGTAGGAACGGTGGTAGAAGTTGCGGGTAAACCATTTATATCATAACGCTCATAAGAATTTTGTTCTCCTGCTTTTATTTTATAATTTTCAAGCCTTAACTCTCCGCCTACGGCAAGGTTTAACCCATCAAGTACATCATACTCATGCGAAAAATCGAGGTTCGAAGTATTTTGCGAAAAGCCTAATTTACCTGCTTCGAATTCTTTAGGGGATTTTAGACCAAGGGTTGCATTAGAAGTATTTTTTATAGTATACTTAAACTGATTTTGACCATAAGTATTGCTGATGTCATAATTCCAGGTTCCTAATTTACCTTTTACGCCAACTGCTATAGATGCATCTGTAATGTAAGAACCTATTTCAGGCAAAAACCCGTTTGGATATAGCTCTGTAAGTGTTCTGTTTTGTACCGGTCTTCTATAAAAACCTGCACTGTTACCATCTCTAATGCCATATCCACCAAAGCTGTAAAAAGTATTATTGGCATTTATTGGTAATGAAGCATTCATAAATAATTGACCACTTGATAATTTAGATTGACCAATTCGCATATTAAAATTTCTTCTTTCAAGCCCTCTAAAAGCAAGCTCATTATTTGTAACATTTGTATTGGCATCTGTGATAGCAGACAATGCTGATTGCATTGTACCAATGGTATTGGCATTTTGAATACTCGTTTGCTGCGCTGTAGAAAAATAAGCAACATTAGGCGCATAAGTTTTGATTGTACTCAAAATTTGTGCAGTATTAGGCGTATTATTTATATTGCTAAAGAGGGACGATAAGTTTACACCTCCAACGGATGCTCTGCGTTCAATAGCATTGTATGCATTAAAAATTGTGCCGTTGTAATCGGTGGCTCTCCTTGTACCTTCTCTGGTTACAAAACTTCCTGTAAAATTTACTGCCCCGCCTTTTTTACCAAGTCCAACCCCATAATTAAGATCAAGCTGCACCTGCTTACCATCCATACCGCCTCTATGATCGTTGGCGCCTTTGCTGGCGTTACCACCAACTGTTAGGGATGAAGTAAATTTATTGATACTTTTTTTCATCACTACATTAATTACACCTGCAATGGCATCAGACCCATATTGCGCTGCTGCACCATCTCTTAAAACTTCAATTCTTTCAATGGCAAAAGCAGGTATTGCATTTAGATCTGTTCCAACAGAACCTCTGCCGGGTGTACCGTTTACATTTACCAGTGATGAAGAATGGCGGCGTTTGCCGTTTAACAAAACAAGAACCTGATCAGGCCCTAAGCCACGTAATTGTGCCGGATCAATATGATCAGTACCATCTGCAACTGTCTGTGTGTTTGAAGTAAATGAAGGAGCAACATAATTTAAAATCTGATTTAAATTTGTTTGAGGTGCCGCTCTTGTAAGATCACTAATGTTAAGTACATCTACCGGCACTGCCGTTTCTGTATTTACTCTGCGTAAACTACGAGAACCCAATACAACTATACCTACTAAATCACCGGTATTTGCGAGGATGAAGTTTTGAGTAGTGGTTTGGCCTGCAATTATAATAACCTGTTCTACATCTGCAGTTTTGCCTGCATAACTGGCGGTAAAACTGTAATTTCCGGCAGGTAAATTTAAAGTGAAACTGCCGTCATTACCCGCTATTGTTGAAGATTTAAATGCTGTGGTTAAAGCAATTAAAGAGGCTCCGGATAATGCTGTGCCATCTGCATCTTTTACAGAACCTGTTACAGTTCCGTTTTGTGCCATAATATTATTTATGTTTAAAATAATAAACAATAGAACGAGCACGTGGGTTTTAAGATTTGTAATAATTGTCATGTTGGAAATTTTGATTAGGGAAATAATAACTTAATAATGAAGATACATTTTCTTATTGTGGCTGCTAATTTAATTCCGCAAAAGTCAGTGTACTATTCCATAAAAAGTTAAAATAGATTACTTTCTGAGATAGCCTATTCCAATATTTTAATTTCTGTTCTACGGTTCATTGCCTTTCCTTCGGAAGTAACATTTGAAGCAACAGGAATAGAACTACCATAACCTTTGGCAGTAAGTCTTGCAGCATCAATACCTTTTGTGATAACATATGTCATAACTGATTTAGCCCGCTCCATAGACAATAAAATGTTGGCTGCCGGTTTTCCAACATTATCAGTATGACCACCAATTTCAATCCGCTCGTCATCTTTTCTGTTTAAATAAGCAACTAACTCATCAAGTACCGGAAAAGATTCAATTTTAAGATCTGCTATTCCTGTTTCAAAATTTACATCATCCAAAACAAAAGTTTTTGCTGGCTGGTGAAACAAATCTACTTTTTGTGCAGTTTTATAAGATTGGTTCGGACCTAATGCAGGTATATCTAATGTTATGTTGCTTACAGAATCTTTAAAGCCCAAAATAAAAATATCATACTTATCGCCTGCCGGTAAACGCAAAGAAAATTTTCCATCTTCCTGGCTAAGACCCTGATATTCTTTTTGATTTAACTGGCTGCGAAAAACTACAATTTCATGCGACAGCAAATTCATTTTAAAATCTGAAATACTAACATCAACAGGAGCATCTTTTGATTGAGATGCATTTTGCTGCACCGTATTTGATTGTGCATGTGAAGCTTTCATCAATAAAAAAATACCAACAATAATTAATAAAAATTTGTTCTTCATAACTAAAATTTTAAGATTTTAAAGTTACTTATTAAAATTATTTAATGATAGTTTTTCAAACAATTGCAGGTTATTTAATCAGTAAAAAACTACCTCTTAAAACTGGTGTCCCATTGTTTAAATCAATCAAATAAGTATAAGCGCCGGCAGGCAATAATTGCCCCTTAAAAAAACCATTCCACGGCACGTAAGTTTTTTTTCTTTGAAATACAACCTGGCCATAACGGTTAAAAACAGTTAATGTATGCAAAGTATAAGCCTCAAGTCCTGGGATATTCCATGTATCGTTTTTACCATCGCCGTTTGGCGAAAATGCATTGGGAATAAAAATACCTTTTATTATTTTTACCTGCACTGTATCTGTTGATGACCCACAATTATTTGGAGCAACAGCAGTTAAAATATATTGAAAATCTGTTGGTGGATTTACAACTGGAGTAAGTGTTGTTGCATTGAGCATAAAATCTATGGGAGACCATGTAAAGCCTGCAAAATCGCCGGAAATACTTCCCATTAACTGATTTGTTTTTCCTGCCACTGTTATTACATCAGCTCCGGCATTTACTACCGGAATTTTAATGACTTTTACATCAACTGATGCTGAATCTATACAACCAAAACTGTTGGTTACTTTTACATTATAAATTATACTATTTAAGGGACTGGACAGGGTATTTTGTTGTTGCGGCGTACTTAAATATGTTGCAGGAGACCATTGATATGTTGAGCCTCCATTTGCTGCCAATAAAATTGATGAACCTGCACAAATCGTATCTGTCTTAAAAGAAACTGCAGCAATAGGTGCAGGGTTTAAAACAACATTTGTAGAGTCCATTACAAAACAACTATTTGCAGCAGAAACTTTTACAATATACATACCCGCATTTTGTGATTGTGCATTTTGTATTGTTGGCTGATTTGAAGTTGAAGTAAAATTTGCAGGTCCTTGCCAATCATAATTTATTCCTCCTGATGAATTAAGAAGTAGCGTAGCGTTTTCACAAATAGGAGAGTTACTGGAAATAGTGGCAACAGGCAATGATTTTATAATAATGGTTAGTGGATCTGAAGAAACCCTGCATTGAGCAGATGCAAAATTACCGGCTTCAGCAACCTGCAAGCGATAGCGATAATTGCCAACAACTGAATTTACCCCGTATTGTACTTGAAGCGTCGTAGTATTTTCGCTTAATATATCAGTAAAAGAATTGCCGTTAAAACTTTTTTGCCATTGGTAAACCGGATTAATATAACCTGCAGATACAGTGCAAGAAAATATAAAAGATTTTATTTCTCCCTGACAGAAATCTGTGGTTTGCGAAGCCGTATTAGTAATGGTCGGCGTTAGAGATGGGCCGCAGGGTCTGAAGGTAATATCATCCAATGCCAGATCGTTACCGCAACCGCCGGGCGCATTATTTACCATCCGCAAAACCACATCTGACACTGCATTTGTTGTGGTAAATAAAAATGCTTTCTGTATCCATATTGGAGAAGCGGTAGAAGGTATATTTCCTGTTATGTTTGTCTGTAAAACAGTACCATCTGTTTTTTCAATTGAGAAGGTAATATTGGGTTGGTTTGCATTGCCGTTGCATGCACTTGGCAATATGACATTCATAATCCAAGCGCCAAACTCATAAGTTGTATTGGGGCATAAACCTCTTACCGTATCAATATAAAAAGTACTTGGTTGTACAGAGGCGTTGATGAGCATAAAATAACCGTTGGCATTGCCGGTATGATCGTTGGTTACTGAATGCCAGGTATTGCCAAAACAATTGCTGGTATTGGTCCTTACGGTGTACGATCCATCAACAGGGCAATCGTTTGGGCTGTAAGTTAAATTAGTTGCCGGTAAAGGGCTTCCAGGGTTTGCCCCTGAGCCAAAATTAAAATTAATAATAGGATCACCAAGGCTGCCGGAACAGGTTTGTGCATTTGCATAATAACCCATTAATAAAAAAACAAACAATAAAAAACTTATAAAATAGACTTTCATTAAAAAATGCTGATTCGTTTTATGTAATCGAATGTGATACTTTAAAGATACAAACGATGCAACAAAATTGCTCTTACAAAATTTTAAATGGTAATTAACTAAATGTTGAAAAAAGATATTTTGCTGCGCATAGCCCCGACTTGCCTACCGGCAGGCAGGTTGCAGTGGAAATGGTTGAGGCACGAAAACCATTGCAACGAAAAGCGGGAGACAAATGTTGAGGTTGGTAATAAGTTCATGCTTCTAATCAGACAAAAGGTTTGAGACAAAAGACACTGGATTAGGCCAACATTTTTTCCTATAATCTTGTTTGTAATCTTACAACCATTTCGTTTTTCCAGCCGGCAAAAGTGCCCGCTAAAATTTGCGCACGGGCTTCGGTAACAAGCCATAAATAAAAGGAAAGATTATGCACACTTGCAATGGTGAGGCCGAGGTATTCTTTGCCTTTAAAAAGATGCCGCAAATATGCTTTGCTGTAAAAATTACTGGTGGCGCAATCGATGCCATCATCTATTACTGAAAAATCATTTTCCCATTTTTTATTATCAATATTGATGATGCCTTTTGAAGTAAACAACATGGCGTTGCGGCCGTTGCGGGTAGGCATTACACAATCAAACATATCTACACCTAGCGCAATGTTTTCTAGAATGTTCCAGGGTGTACCCACGCCCATTAAATAACGTGGTTTTGCTGCGGGTAAAATATCGCAGCAAAGTTCGGTAAACTCATACATTTGTTCGGTAGGCTCCCCTACTGAAAGCCCGCCAATAGCATTGCCAGTTGCATTTTTAGAAGCAATAAACTGGGCAGATTCTGTTCTTAAGCTTTTATAAATACTGCCCTGTACAATGGGGAAAAGATTCTGTGTATAGCCATATTTATCAGGCGTATCGTTGAAATGTTTTATGCAACGGTCAAGCCAGCGGTGTGTAAGTTCCATACTGCTTTTTGCATATTTTTCATCGCTCGGATAAGGCGGACATTCATCAAAAGCCATAATAATATCGCCACCAATAATTCGTTGGGTATCCATTACATTTTCAGGCGTAAATAAATGTTTACCCCCATCAATATGCGATTTAAAAACCACACCTTCTTCTGTAATTTTTCTGCTGTTTGCCAGTGAGAAAACCTGATAGCCGCCACTGTCTGTAAGTATTGGTTTATCCCATCCATTAAATTTATGCAAACCGCCTGCAGCTTCTAAAACATTTAAGCCCGGCCTTAAATATAAATGATAGGTATTACCAAGAATTATTTGTGCCTTTACTTCTTCTTTTAATTGTTGCTGCGTAACTGCTTTTACTGAACCAACCGTACCAACGGGCATAAAAATGGGTGTTTTAATTGTACCATGATCAGTTATGATTTCACCTGCCCGTGCTTTGGTATTTGTATCGATAAGTTGTAAATTAAATTGTAATGCCGCCATAATATTTAGAGGGTATGAATTGCTTTCTGCAAAAATGCAACAATAGAACAATTAAGCAATAAAACAATTAAACATTAAAGGCTATTTTTGCGGATATGAGTTTTTCCAAATTACTAACGCACTGGCAACTGCTGCTTTTTATTTTCTTCTGCGTTTTGGTATTTATCAGGTTATTTTATTTTCTCTTTTTTTTTGTAAGACTGGCTTTTTATAAAGTAAAACCAAAATCTATTTTTAGAACGAATGCCGTGAGTGTGGTTATTTGTGCCAGAGACGAGGCTGCTAACCTTGCAAAAAATTTACCGGGTGTTTTGGTTCAAAAATACAACAGCACACACGAAATAATTGTAGTAAACGACAACTCTTACGACGAAACAAAATACCTGCTGGATGAAATTAAAAAGGAATTTAAGCAAATGCAGGTGGTTGAACTTATGCAGGAAGCGAAGATGATACCCGGGAAGAAATTTCCATTAAGTATTGGTATAAAAACCGCAAAATATGAAATTGTTTTATTGACAGATGCTGATTGTGTACCTGCCAGCGAAAACTGGATAAATAGCATGCAGGATGTGTATGATGATGAAACAGAAATTGTGTTGGGCTATGGTGCTTACCATAAAAATAAAACCTTTTTAAATAAACTGATAAGGTGGGAAACGTACCACAGTGCTTTGCAATATATGAGCTATGCTTTGGCAGGCACAACATATATGGGTGTTGGCAGAAACTTATCTTATAAGAAAGCAATTTTTTACCGCCACAAGGGTTTTAGTGCACACAATAATATACCCGGTGGGGATGATGATCTTTTTATAAATATGGCTGCCACAAACAAAAACGTAAAAATTAATTTAGATAAAGAGAGCTTTACTTTAAGCAGTGCCCCTGATAGTTTTTCAACATGGAAGAAACAAAAAAACAGACATTACACCACATCAAAATATTATCGCCCGTTACACAAGTTTTTACTTGGTATGTATGCATTTTCTCAATTTCTATTTTACCCAACTTTTGTGGCTACTGCAATTTTATATGACTGGAAAATAAGCCTAGCACTTTTTGGTAGTTTTATTTTAATACAGGCTTTTATTTACAACAAAACAATGAAGAAGTTTGGTGAAAAAGATTTGTTTCCTTTCTTTTTATTATTAGATGTGTGGATGTTTTTTTATTACATCATTTTTGCACCTTCGTTGTTAATGAAACCAAAGGCAAGCTGGAAGTGAAAGAGGAGACAAAAGATTGGAGACATAAGATTGGAGACACAAGATCTGAGACACAAGACAAAAGATTAAAGACAAAAGATCAGTGTAAAGAATAAAGATAAAATACAACAGATTTAAGACAAAAAGACTAACTCTTAAGGAAAAAAGATTAAAGATTTGAGTCTGTGGTGCATCCTCTGTGATCTTTGGTCCATCGTCTGTGGTCCATCGTCCTAACTAAATTTAACGCATAAAAAACTCCCAACCATGGAACTTATAAAAAAATACTTTGCAGATTTTACGCCTGAGCATGAAAGCCAGTTTGCGATGTTAAAAGATTTATACTCTGACTGGAATGAAAAAATAAATGTGATCAGTCGCAAGGATATGGATAATTTTTATATTCACCATGTTTTACACTCACTTGCAATTGCTACTAAATTTGAATTTAAACCAGGTATGGAAGTAATGGACCTTGGCTGTGGTGGTGGCTTTCCCGGCGTGCCGCTGGCTATACTTTTTCCTGATACAACCTTTCATCTTGTTGACAGCATTAACAAAAAACTGAAGGTTGTAAATGGTGTTGCAGAAACGGCGGGCATTAAAAATATTACCACACAACAGGCAAGAGCTGAAGAAATAAAAAATAGAAAATTTGATGTGGTTGTTTCACGTGCAGTTGCACCACTTGGGAGTTTGTGGCACTGGAGCAGAAAACTGCTTCGCAAAACTATTAAGGATGAGAAGGATGTGCCGAACGGATTAATTTGTTTAAAAGGCGGTGACCTTGCACTGGAGATTTCTGAGAGCAACTGCAAACCACATATCTGGGAAATAAATAAAATATTTGAAGAAGATTATTTTCAGGAAAAATATATGCTTTACCAGCCATTAAAATAATTTTTGCAAGGCTATAACGAACTCCACTACTTCTTATCAATACCATTAAAGTATATTTATAAAAAATAATTTACATGAAAATATTTTTTATCATAGTCATTATTTTATCCGGCATAAATACTAAAGCTCAGGATATTTCTTATAACAAAAAAATTGTTGATACACTTTCTTCATCCAACTTTTGGGGCCGTGGATATACAAAAGACGGTATGCAAAAAGCGGCTGACTTTCTTGCAAAAGAATTTAAGAACCTCAGACTTAAGCCGCTTGACCAAAAAAATTATTTGCAGAAGTTTACTTATCCTGCAAATACTTTTCCCGGCAATATGGAAGTAACGGTAAATGATAAAAAGTTATTACCGGGAGTAGATTTTTTAGTGAGTGCTGATAGCCATTCAAATAAAGGCAAAGGAAAATTAGAACAAAAAGACAGTGTAACTTTTATTGATGCCGCTGATAAAATTATTGTAACGCTTGAAAATAAACTGATATGGGACGCTTCACAAAAAGAAGAAAATTATACAATTATTCAATTGGATAAAAGTAGGTTTTCAGAAATACCTACATCAATTAAAGTGAACATAGAAAATAAATTTATTAAGAAATTTGATGCATCAAATGTTTGTGCAATGGTTACCGGAACGCACAAACCAGATTCGTTTATTTTTATAACTGCGCATTATGATCACCTTGGTGGCATGGGCAGAGACACATATTTCCCCGGTGCAAATGACAATGCAAGCGGTGTTGCATTGTTATTAAGTCTGGCAAAATATTACGCTACTCATCCTCAAAAATATTCAATTGGTTTTATCTTATTCGCAGGAGAAGAGATAGGATTGTTGGGTTCTAAATATTATACAGAACACCCGATTGTTCCGCTAAACAATGTCAGATTTCTTACCAACACAGATCTTGCAGGGACAGGTTCAGAGGGGATAACGGTAGTAAATGCTACGGTTTTTTCAAAGGAATTTGCACTGATGAATAAAATTAATGATGAATATAAATACCTTGTATCGATCGGTGCAAGAGGAAAAGCCGCAAACAGCGATCATTATTGGTTTACAGAGTTAGGCGTACCATCATTTTTCTTTTATACTAAAGGCGGCATTGCAGCTTACCATGATGTGTTTGATAAAGCAGCGACACTGCCTTTAAATGAACAGGCAGATTTAATGCAGCTGATGATAAAATTTAATGAAGGTTTGCAAATAAGTAATCGCTAAGGTGCAAAGACGCAAAAGATTTTTATTTTTAGAGTTGCCCGCTTTGCATAAGAAAAAATGGATTTGTGATAATGTATTACCCAAGTTTGCGCCTTTGCGCTTTGGCGGTAAACTTAAACGAGACTCTTCCACATATAAACATCAGTTTGTGGCGTGTTACCGATGGGGAAATCATGAGTATGTGAAGTAAGTTTAAACTGAAACTTATGATAGAATTTTTGCGCTTTAAGGTTGTGTTCCCACACTCCTAAAAATATGCAATCATATCCTTCTGAAACTGCATGATCAATTAAAAAATGCATCATTTTCTGAGCTAAACCTTTACCGTGGTATTCTTCTAAAATATAAAAACGTTTAAGTTCCAAAGCACTGCTGCCTTTGATTTCATCAAATTCAAAATCTGCGGCAGAAAATAAAATATAACCTACGGGTTTATCATTTATCTCAATAAAAAAATATTGAAATGCAGGATTTTTTACTTCATCAAAAAGCATTTCTTCGCTGTAAAATCTTTCCAGAAAATCATTCATATCATCTTCGGTACAGGTACCGGTAAAAGTATCGTAGAAGGTTTTCTTCGCTATAAAAGAAAGCGCAGGCACATCTTCCAATGTAATCCTGCGCATGTTAGTTTCGTACATATTTTACCAGTTAAATTCAAGTAAGTTGTTCTTCCTGTCCACATCTGCCATGCGTTGAGAAGGATCTATTTCCACTTTTTTATAATCTGTCAATTTTGTTTTTAATTGAAGTGTATATGTTGGATGTGTCCATCTCCATTCTTGATCAACAATAATTTTGTCCGTTCCATCTTCCTTTTTTGCTGCATACATTAAATTTAAAGGAATCGTATGCATTTCCACGGTACCATCTTTTCTTGTAAGTGCAATGTCTATAGGCATTGGTATCTGCCCAATTCTTTTTAAACGAATGTTTGATACACCATTTTCTTCCCACAAACTGTCTATACCGTAATCAATTTTTTTTGTTGTATTTACCCACCATTCTTTGTACCAGTCAAGCTGTATGCCACTTACATCCTGTGCCACCTGTATAAAATCATTAGCATTTGGATGTTTAAAACGCCAGCGATTATAATATTCAAGCAAAATTTTATTGCGAGTTTGTTCACCAACAATGTACCCCAACTGGTTTAAAAATACACAACCTTTTGAGTAGGCATCTAAACTATAAGCAAAGTTTGTGTTGTAATGGTCTGCATGTGTAGTCATTGGTTCTTCTACCCTACTTTGCGCAAGATTAAAATATGAGTCATAACTTCCTGCGTGGTGCATAGGCAGTTTTGCTCCTACAGAATCTAAATAGCGCATTGCCCCTGGTTTGTTACCCGCTTTTACTCGCCTTACTTTTTCTGTATAATAATCATCAACAAGTTGAGAGGAGAACTCGGTAAATCCTTCGTCCATCCATGCATACATACTTTCATTTGTTCCCAGCATCATCTGATACCAGCTGTGCATCCATTCATGAAAAGCCGTGCCTAACCCCGGACTATTAATTAACGTAGCCATTGGGTATTCCATTCCGCCATCGCCACCCTGTATAAATGAATATTGCGGGTAGGGATATTTACCAAAATTTTTCTCAATAAAAGGCAATACCGCAACGGCCGCATCTGCAACTTCTTTCCACTCAGTATCATTTGACGGAGCATTTTCTTTGTAGTTATAAATTACATGAATAAGCGGGCCACCTGTGTAAGTTTTTCTTACAAGATGAACAAATTCAGGATCTGCAGCCCAAACAAAATCATGTATATTTTTCCCTACAAAATGCCATGTTCTTTTTGCTGCCGCAATATTTTTTAAATCAGTACCGGGCATATCGTAACCCCAACCAATTTCGTTTGCGTTAAACAAAACACCAGTCCCACCAAGTTTATATTCCTTATCAATATTTATAGTTACATCATAATCGCCCCACACGCCATAAAATTCACGTGCTACATACGGTGTGGGATGCCAACCTTCATAATCATATTCACACATTTTTGGATACCACTGACTCATGCTCAAACGCACGCCCGTTCCGGGATTATCACGACCGCTCCTTCTAACCTGCAATGGAACCTGGGCTTCAAATTCCATTTCAAAAATCACTTTAGTTTTTGGTAAAATAGCTTTTATAAGGTTAACTTCTAAAATGGTTTCGTGGTATTTAAATGGCTGAGCAATACCATTCATTTTTAGTGAAATTATTTTCTGATAACCTATTTCGTTGTCTTTTAATTTAAATATTCTGTCACGCACTCTGAGGTCCCAGTCTGGCCTGCCATTGTTTAAAATTTTACCAAGTTCTCTGCTGCGCACATCCATACTGCTGTTTGGTTGAAAAGCATTGAAGTACAAATGATAAAATACTTTCGTTAAACTTTTATCACTGTTGTTACTGTATTCTAATGTTTGCCTGCCTTTAAACTGATTTTGGGCAGCATCCATATCAATAGCCATTTTATAACTAACACGCTGTTGCCAGCGGTTTTCGGGTTGTGCAAATAGCGTTAAGCTTAAAAGTAATAAGGCAAATACAATTTTAATTTTACTCATTGATATTTATTTTAAAGGTATTTTCTTACTTAAGTATAATTTAATTTATTGCGTGAGATTCAGATTTTTTATCGGCTCATAATCTTTACCTGCAACTACAATTACAATTTCACCTTTCACTGTTTTAGCCGAAAAATAATCATACACTTCCTGTAAAGTTCCTCTTTTATTTTCTTCAAATTTCTTTGTCAGTTCTCTGCTTACACAGCATTGACGATCTACGCCAAAGTAAGTTTCAAAATCTTTTAAGGTTCTTAAAAGTCTCATCGGGCTTTCATAAAACAACATTGTTCTTTTTTCTTCTGCCATTCGTTTTAAAAAAGTCTGTCTTCCTTTTTTAAGGGGAAGAAATCCTTCAAAACAAAAACTGTCAGTTGGCAAGCCACTGTTTACAAGTGCGGGCACAAAAGCTGTAGCCCCGGGTAAACACTGTACTCCAATATTGTTTTTTATACATTCCTTTACCAGCAAATAGGCAGGATCGCTGATGCCAGGTGTGCCTGCATCTGTAAGTAATGCTATTGTTTTTCCTGCCAGCATTTGGTCTGCAAGATGCGCTGAAACCTTATGCTCGTTGTGTTGGTGATATGTAGAAAGTGGCTTATTTATATTGTAATGATTAAGCAATACCGAAGATGTTCTTGTGTCTTCTGCCAAAATAAGATCTGCATTTTTTAAAACCTCCACGGCACGAAAAGTCATATCTGCAAGATTACCTATTGGAGTGGGAACGAGGAAGAGCAAATAATAGATAATTTAAAAATGAAGAATTAATAACGTTTTCAACTTGCACATTTGCTTATTTGCACATTTGCCAGTTTTCATTTTAGCTAATTGTTATCTCGTACATTTCCATTACCTGATTGGCCAAGAGTTTTTTTGCAGCATCTTCACTCTTTTCTCTGGCAACAGTTTCATTTTCTGCTTCTATAGACAATTCAATCTGTTTTCCAATTCGTACATCGCTGATACCCGTAATTCCTAGATTTGCAAGACCACCCAAAACTGCCTTACCCTGTGGATCGAGCAAATTTTTAAGAGGCATCACTTTAATTTGAGCAGTAAATATCATGCTGTTTTATTTTTGAATGCCAAAGATAAAATAATGTACGCTATAAAAATTATTGGAACTGCAAGCCAGTGAAAAACAGCAGCAGCTAAAACAGAAAATATGACCAGTATATATTTTGAAAGATTGCTTTTAAGGGAAAGATTTTTAAACTTTAAATCAATCAAAGGAAGTCTGCTAACCATTAACCAACTTACAAAAATTATAAGCAAATACAAAAACCATTTATTTGTTATTAGATTTAATATAGTAGCATTGGTTGAGTTCCAATATATAAGCGGCAAACTTGCAATTAGTAAACCTGCTGCCGGTATAGGAACTCCCTTAAAGCCATACTGCTGGCTGCTATCCAAATTATATCTTGCAAGCCTGTAAGCACCTGCAGCAGCTTGTATAAATGCAGGAACAAGTAAGAAAATAGATGTATTAATTCCTCCTTCTGCGGCAGCATAACTCATTCTTAAAAACTGGTACACAATCATAGATGGTGCTACACCAAAACTCACCAAATCTGCCAATGAATCAAGTTGTTTACCCATTTCTGAAGATGCATTAAAAAGACGGGCAACAAAACCATCCAAAAAATCTACAACAGCTGCTATACCAATAAAAAGCGAAGCCATCCAAATCTTTTCTGACAGATCTATAAATTGTGCGCCTTCTGCATCGTATTGTATGGTAATGCCATTTTGCATTGTAAAGACAATAGCAATGCAACCGCAGATAAGATTGAGGAGGGTGAATATGTTGGGGATCTGTTTGAGCATTGTTTTTGTTTATGTTGAAAGAAAATTAGCACATCAGCAAATTATCCAATCAGCTAATTTTTTCTTTTCATCAAAGCCTCAATTTCTTCTACTTCAATCGGTATATTTTTCATTAAATCTTTATTGCCGTTTTTAGTTATCCAAAAATTATTTTCTATACGAATGCCCATTTGTTCCTCTTCTATGTAAATTCCCGGTTCAATAGTGAAAACCATTCCTGCTTTTATAGGTTCTGTTCTTGTACCAAGGTCATGTACATCAATACCTAAGTGATGAGAAATGCCATGATACAAATATTTTCTGTAAGCACGGTCATTGGGATTTTCATTTTTAATGTCTGCTTTATTCAGAAGCCCAATTTTTTGAAATACAACTGTTGCTTCATCACCAATTTTTTCTGTATAATCTACTATACTAATGCCGGGCTTTAAAATACTTGCAGCGTATTTATGAAGGTGAAGACAGGCATTGTAAACAGTTTTTTGCCTTTTGGTAAACTTACCATTTACAGGTACAGTACGTGAAAGATCTGCTGCATAATTGCCGTACTCCGCACCAAAATCCATCAGTATCAAATCGCCATCTTTACACTCTCTGCAATTTTCTACATAATGTAAAACACGAGCATTGTCGCCACTTGCAATAATACTTCCGTAAGCCTCGCCGGTTGCACGCTGCATTAAAAAAGAATGTATAATTTCTGCATGTATTTCATACTCCATTACACCGGGCTGTATAAACTGTAGCAGTTTTCTAAAAGTAATATCAGTAATATCAATTGCTTTCTGAATTACCTCTACTTCTTCTGCAGATTTTATTGCACGCAATTCTTTCATAATTGGTGCACTTCTTTTATAATTGTGAAGAGGATAACGTGCACGCATTTCTTGCGCATACCGGTAATCTCTTACTGCAATGTTGCTGACTTTGCGGTCGTTTTCATTTGAGTTGAGAAATATATTTTCTGAAAGATGTATCCACGGTTGCAACATTGCATCCAGAGAGTCTAAATAGACAACCGTTTGAATACCGGAAATATTTTGAGCTTCTGTAATTCTTAAACGATGACCATCCCATTTTTCTTTCATTTCATTGGGCCTTACAATAACCAAAATTTCACGGTATTTAGCATCCGGATTATCAGGAAAGAAAATCATCATTGTATCTTCCTGCTCAATGCCTGTAAGCCAATACAGATCTGAGTTTTGCTTAAACTTATGCATTGCATCTCCATTAAGCGGCAACTCATCGTTGCTGTTAAAAATAGCAATTGAATTTTTAGGAATTTTGTTTACAAAACGTTTTCTGTTTTGTATGAAAATATCAGGATTAAGTGGAAGGTATTTCATGGACGATCTTTTTTGTACTGCAATATAATTTTTTTAAGCTATCAAATTTAGATGTATTGAAAAGCGGTAGTGTGTTATTAAAAAACGTTTTGAGTTTTAATAAAAGTTGAAAATAGTTTTACTGCTGAAGAGCGGCGGGATTGTAGAGGAAAGCCCACAGTGCAGCAAAGCGAAACGAGGACTTAAAACGAAAAGCCCGGACAATTATTGATTAAGGTTATAATGTAAACCGCCAAAAAAACCTCAACAAAAAGATGCCGAGGTTTTATAATTTATCATTCAAAATAATTAATCAATTTTTGGTGCAGCTGCTAAAATTTCTTCATTTGCACCACTTGCATATTTTTCAAAGTTTTTTACAAACTGTTTTGCAAGAGATACTGCTTTTTCATCGTATGAATTTTTATCTGCCCAAGTGTTGCGAGGGTTTAAAATTTCACTCGGCACATTAGGGCATTCTTTTGGCATCATCATACCAAAAACAGGGTGCTCTTCATAGGCTACATTATCTAATTTACCTTCTAAAGCTGCTGTTATCATAGCTCTTGTATAAGCAAGTTTCATGCGGCTGCCGATGCCATAAGGACCACCACTCCAGCCTGTATTGATCATAAAAACATTTACTTTAGCATCGGTCATTTTTTTGCCAAGCATTGCTGCATATTTACCTGGATGCAACGGCAAAAATGGTGCGCCGAAACAAGCACTAAATGTAGCTGAGGGCTCTTTTACACCTGCCTCTGTACCCGCAACTTTTGCGGTATAACCGCTGATAAACTGGTACATAGCCTGACCTGCAGTTAACTTACTTATGGGTGGAAAAATACCATAAGAATCTGCAGTAAGAAAGAAAATATTTTTAGGTGTTTTGCCCACGGATGGCTCAAGAGCATTGCTTATAAAATTTAACGGATAACTTATTCTTGTATTTTCAGTAATGTCATTATTAGCAAAATCTATTTTATTTGTTCCTTCTATAAAACCAACATTTTCAACAAGTGCTCCGGGACGAATTGCATTGTAAATTTCGGGCTCATTTTCAGCACTGAGATTTATGAGTTTTGCATAACAACCACCTTCAAAATTAAAGATGGATTCATTTGTCCAGCCATGTTCATCATCTCCAATTAATTTTCTGTTGGGATCTGCGCTGAGTGTAGTTTTACCAGTACCACTTAAACCAAAGAAAACAGCTGTATCCCCTTCTGCGCCTACATTTGCAGAGCAATGCATGCTTAAAACATTTTTTTGATGAGGTAAAATAAAGTTAAGGATAGTAAATATTCCTTTTTTTATTTCCCCCGTATATCCTGTACCACCAATTAAAATTGTCTTCTTTGTAAAGTTGGTCATAGCAAAGTTATGCTGCCTTGTTCCATCTGTTGCAGGGTCAGCCATAAAACTAGGTGCATGTAGAATTGTCCACTCGGGTAAAAAGTCTTCTAACTCATTTTCCTGCGGCCGAAGAAACATATTGTATGCAAATAAATTACTCCATGGATTTTCGTTTACTACCCGAATATTTAAACGGTATTTTGGATCTGCACAAACATATGCATCTCGAACCCACAATTCTTTTTTAGACAAATGACCAATCAGTTTTGCGTGCATTTTGTCAAATACTTCGGGTGTAATGGCAATATTATAATCATTCCAGTGCACAGCTTCTGCAGTTATATCATCCTTTACGCAAAATTTATCTTTGGGGCTTCTTCCTGTAAATTCACCTGTATTAATCAGTAAAGCACCTGTGTCATTCAACTTTCCCTGACCCAAATTTACAGTAGCTTCTGTAAGTTCTTCGGGCGTTTGCTGGTAATGAAGAGGTTGGATTGTATTGATACCTATTGTTGCCAAAATATCATTGACTGTTTCAGGCATTTGAGATACTGACATATCATGTTTTTTAGTGAGGGCGCAAATATAAGAGTTGTCTTTAAAGTGGCAATTTTTTGAAGCATTCCATTTGTGTTTTTTAAAATATTTTTATCAAAAAGCGAAGGATGAAAAGATATTCTTTTAAGTTTAAAAAGCTGTAGGGATATTATTAAATAATTTTAATCTTTTTGTGTAAAACTCAAAAAGATTAAACTAAAAAATATTTGGCGAAGGATGATTTTCTGAAAAAGGTTGTGATCAATATTTATAATCTTATTTCAGGAATTTCTCCTTCTACAATTAAATCTGCTTTTGTCTTTTCTTGAATTTCTTGCACCGTAACACCCGGGGCTTTTTCCAGCAATTTAAAGCCATGGGATGTTATTTCAATAACGGCTAAATCAGTTACAATTTTTTTGACGCAATTCCTACCCGTTAAAGGTAGAGAACATGATTTTAGAAGTTTACTTTCGCCCGAAGGGCTTGTATGCATCATAGCAACAATAATATTTTTAGCACTTGCTACTAAATCCATTGCCCCGCCCATTCCTTTAACCATTTTACCTGGAATTTTCCAGTTGGCAATATCTCCGTTCTCACTAACTTCCATAGCCCCAAGTACGGTTAAATTTATTTTGCCCGACCGTATCATTCCAAAGCTCATTGCACTATCAAAGATTGAAGACCCGGGTAATGTAGTTATTGTTTGTTTACCCGCATTAATTAGATCTGCATCTTCCTCACCTTCTAAAGGGAAAGGTCCCATGCCTAACAAACCATTTTCACTTTGTAAAACAACGTTTATACCTACAGGAATATAGTTTGCAACAAGGGTGGGAATACCGATACCAAGGTTTACATAAAAACCATCTTGTAATTCCTGCGCAATTCGCTGAGCTATTTGAAATTTATTTAATGCCATAAAAATAATGTGATAATATGCAAATTTGCTAATATGCTAATTTTTTGAACTCAATGCCTTGTAATAAATTCCAAAGCTAATTTCATACAATTATGAAAATATTCAAACAATCAACTATTCAACCTTTCTAACCGTACGCTGTTCAATTCTTTTTTCATAATCAGTTCCCTGAAAAATATGCTGAACAAAAATGCCGGGTGTGTGTATAAAGTTTGGATCCAGCTCTCCATCTTCTACCAGTTCTTCCACTTCTGCAATAGTAATTTTTGCAGCCATTGCCATAAGCGGATTAAAATTGCGGGCAGTATCTTTATAAATTAAATTTCCACTGCGGTCTCCTTTCCATGCTTTTACAATTGCAAAATCTGCTTCAAAAGCTGTTTCAAGTAAATATTCTTTTCCATCAAAAGTTCTTATTTCCTTTCCCTCTGCCACTTCTGTCCCTACACCTGCGGGAGTAAAAATAGCGGGCATTCCATATCCCGCAGCCATGCACCTTGTTGCAAGTGTACCTTGCGGTATCAGTTCAACCTCTAACTCGCCTGATAACAACTGTCGTTCAAATTCTATATTCTCTCCAACATAAGATGCAATCATTTTTTTAACCTGCTTTTTCTGCAGCATCAAGCCAATTCCAAAATCGTCTACACCTGCGTTATTAGATATACAGGTTAAATTTTTTATGCCTTTTTTTACGAGTGCTTCTATACAGTTTTCCGGTATACCACACAAGCCAAAACCACCAAGCATAAGTGTTTGGCCGTCTGTAATATCTTTTATTGCGTCATCTGCATTCTTACTTAACTTGTTCATTTTTAGGTTTTATAATTTTTTTTAATCTCATATTTTCCCTAATTCTTCCATTTCTCACAACAATAGAATCGAGTAAAGGTTTTAAAAGTTCTTCATGCTTTAAATAATAATCATAACTTTTATAAAAAGATTTTCGGTCAGTGTTGTTTTTGGAAAATATTTTTAGCTGGATTTTTAAGTTTTCTTTTTCAAGATTTATGGAAGAATCTTTAATAATAAAATCCTGTGTAAATACATCCGCCTGTGTGAGTTCCCAAACAATTTTTTCCATTTTATCTGAAGATAAAATGGATTGATTATTTTGTTTACAGCACAACAAAAAAAAACTAAAAAAGAAGCTTAAACATACTTTCATTATTTTAAAACTTCTTTATAACTGTTTGAATTTGTAAGATCTAATTTGGAGAGCAATTCAACTGCTTTCGCTTTATCCTGTGGCTGGGCTTTTAAAAAGATTTTGATAAGCTCGTTGGACTTTCCCTGGAAGAAGAACTGGTTTATCATGGTGTTAGGATTATCGTTATTAAAAACACCAAGAAGATTAAGCGTATTTAAAATTTCAGATCTGCCTGCATTTTCAGCTTCATAAAATTTATCAAGACCAAGTCTGTAATAATTATAATAGATATCGTTTATAACAGCATATCGGGTATTCAGCATATTATCAACGAGCCAGTATCTGTTGCGAATGCCGTCAAATGCT
>Ga0209511_1001357_pt1 | contig 21917 bp, 14 predicted proteins | sample SSSSmetaG_FD_184141 | JGI IMG/M metagenome (GOLD analysis project Ga0209511, IMG submission 184141) | Glacier valley bacterial and archeal communities from Borup Fiord, Nunavut, Canada, to study Microbial Dark Matter (Phase II) - ​SSSS... | ecosystem: Environmental > Aquatic > Freshwater > Ice >...
TTCGATGACACGCCTCGAGCAACGCGATCCAAACAAAGCCTACAATAAGAAAACAACCAAAGAGTTGACTGAACTTTCACCCGCGTTTAACTGGAAACGTTACTTTGTTGCGCAGGGTGTTGGCGATCCGGGAGAGATCAATTTGAACCAGCCACTTTTCATTAGCGAAGTAAGCGCAATGATGAAGGATGTTCCCGTTGAAGACTGGAAAGTTTACCTTCGCTGGAACCTGATTGATGGAACCGCATCGTACCTTTCGGATGATTTTGTGAATGCGAAATTCGATTTCTTTGGCAGGGCAATGTCGGGAACCGAACAAATGCGTCCACGCTGGAAACGCGTACTGGGTGTTACAAGCGATGCACTTAGCGAAGCAATTGGTCAGCTCTATGTTGCCAAATACTTTCCTGCTGAAGCAAAAGAACGGATGCTTAAATTGGTTGAAAATCTACGCATTTCACTTGGAGAAAGGATTAAAAACCTCGAATGGATGGGTGCTGATACCAAGGTTAAAGCAATCGAAAAGTTGAATGCCATCAATGTAAAAATCGGATATCCTGATAAATGGCGCGATTATTCGGCACTTGAAATCTCGGATGATTCGTATGTAGAGAATGTGATCCGTTCGAACAAATTCGAAACTGCATTTAATTATTCGAAGATCAATAAACCTGTTGACAAAACACAATGGTTTATGTCGCCACAAACTGTGAATGCTTACTATTCACCCGATATGAATGAAATCGTATTTCCTGCCGCCATTCTTCAGCCACCTTTCTTCTTCCTTAAAGGTGACGATGCGGTCAATTATGGCGCCATCGGTGTTGTAATCGGACATGAAATGACACACGGTTTCGACGATGAAGGTCGTAAATATGATAAAGTCGGTAATCTTACCGACTGGTGGACAGCTGAAGATTCAAAACTTTTCGACGCCAGAACAAAGGTGCTGGTCGATCAGTTTAATAGTTTCGTTGTGCTTGATTCAATTCATGCTGATGGCAAATTGAGTCTGGGTGAAAACATTGCAGATTTTGGAGGTTTAAATATCTCCTACCAGGCTTTTAAACTTGCCAATAAAGAAACACAGAAAATCGACGGTTTTACACCCGATCAGCGGTTCTACCTCGCTTATGCACATGTTTGGGCGCAGAATATCCGCGATAAGGAAATCCTTCGCCGGACGAAAGAAGATCCACATGCATTGGGAAATTTGCGTGTGATCGGGCCATTGAAAAATATCCCTGAGTTTTACGCAGCTTTCGACATAAAACCAGGACAACCGATGTACCTCGATGAGGCAAATCGTGCCAAGATTTGGTAAGCAATTACAGATAAACGAAATAGAGCCGGACCTTTTATGATCCGGCTTTTTTTGTGCACTATATACTGAAAATTCAATAAACGACATTTTCTTTCCTTCCACAACATAGGAATCCATTTCAGAATAAGATACATTTGAACAGTAAAAATTAAAAATACGTAAAAGCACTATTTCGTGAGATTCATTTCCTATATCCTGTTGTTCCAATGTCTCATCCTTTGCCTTTTCAATGAAACAGTCAAAGGAAAGGCACCAGAAAATAAGGCAAAAAAGGCGCTTCGTATCGTTAAAAGAAACGCTGTTTTACTGGACAGCATCCATCAATTACTTATAGTTTTCACTGAAATACCTGAACAGAATTCAGCAGTACTGGTAGCGATGGAGAAAAAGAATAAAGTTTGGCGGGTGATTTCCAAACCAATGCCTGTAGGTATCGGACGCAAAGGATTCGCTGCACCCCATGCGAAGCGCGAGGGTGATCAACTATCTCCCACCGGTTTTTTCCGACTGGGACAATTGTTTTGTTACGATAATGTCGTCAATACAAGGATGCCTTTTATTCAGACGACAACGGAAGACAAATGGATTGATGACCCCAACTCAGATGATTACAACCAACATATCCGGGGTGAAACTGCAGCAAAATCCTACGAAAACCTGAAAATTCGCAGCGATGAATATAAATATTGTTTGGTAATTGAGCACAATATGAACCCGGTTGTCAAAGGCATGGGCAGTGCCATTTTTCTTCATTTGAGTGAAGGAGAAAAACCCAATCCGAGTGCCGGCTGTGTTGTCGTGACCCAAAGCGATATGGAATGGCTGTTGAAATGGATGAGACCCGAATCGGAACCTTCGATTTTGATGGGTAATGAAAAGATCTTAATGGATGGAATCCCGATCCATTAACTTCTGGTTGAAAATTCGTTGCCTTAAAATAGAATGTTGGCTTTCGTGACTAAAGATACCAATAATTAGGATGTTTAGTTCACAAAAAGAGTGCAGTGAGATACTAAATCCCTAATTAAAAGCTCATCAGACTATTTGATAATGATTTCTGTAAGTTAGCTACTGAAGTTACAAATCTTTAATTCCAGTTAATTCAACTGCAAACGCTCTAAAATCCTGAGCTATTCCAATTGCGGTGGCTAACTCTTCCTTTGATAAGTAAATGGTTTTATCAGGATACCTTATTTGTACACTGAAACCATTCAATAAGATGGCTTTTACGTATCTATCTTCACTTATTTCAACCTTTTTCGTCAATAAATCCAATAGGTAAATCAGATTATGAGAACGCTGAAAATCAATCTCACAATGAACAAGTATTGCTTTAATATACTTTTCGACAGCTTGTTGACAGTGAAATGCTATTGTGTCAAAGTAATCGGGAATATGTAAGAATATCAACTTTGCAGATCCTAAATCATGATCTGCTTTATTAATCCATTCTTTAATATGATCGTCATTTGCGCTCATATAGGATCTTTGAAGTTTTAATTGCAGAATTTAGAAAAGAATACTTTTCATTTTTTTCTTTTTCAAATTCATTGTTTGTGTAAACAAGAATATCCATTGGAATCATCGAACCAATCAACATTTTCTGTATATCAAAACTTCTTTTATGCCGCGGAAGATCGGTGTCCTGTATGACTAATAAATCGATGTCGCTATCATTATTTGGTTTCCCGGAAGCGTAAGAACCAAACAAGATGATTTTATCCGGATTGAATTTCGCAGCAATCCGGGCAACAATATCATTTATTTTTTTTAACTCGATCATAAACCTAAAATCTATTGCAATTTACAACTTTTTTCGAAATATGATAGTTCTTTAGGAAAGCGTTTTTGTTTAGTGACAGGGTGAATGTTCAAGTCATGAAAATTCACCCCGTCACTATTAATTATTTCGCCCTACTCACCTGATCAACCAAATAGACAATCGATTGATATGAAATCCCTGAATGAAGGCTAAGCCCGATTTCGCAGGTACGGCTTGTTGAATATCCATTCTTAATCCCTTCCGGCAGCTGAGATTTCAGGTTTCTTAATCCATGCTGGTTGAGTTCAGGAAACGAAAAACCGCGGTCGCCGGCAAAACCACAGCAATTGGTTTCGGGTACAACAACTTTCGTGGCACACTTTTCGGCCAGTTCGACCAGCTTACCTTCCAATCCCATTTTCTTCATGCTGCAAACCGGGAAAACGGTGATGGTCTCGTTGATAGGTGTAATATCAAGATATGGCAATAAATAATTTAAAATGAACTCAACCGGTTCGTAGAGTTTGAGGGTTGGCTCCATGTTCTCTCTCATCGTGTAAAGGCAGGGACTCATATCGCAAAGGACCGGATACTTTCCGTTCTCACTTGCCTTGATCAGCGCGGCCTCCAACTCATTCGATTTTTTTGTTCCCGCTTCCGTATAACCCTTGCTCGAAAAGGCCATCCCGCAACAAAGCGCGTTCAGGTTTTCGGGATAAATCACCTCGTAACCACCCTTATTTAAAAGCTGAACCATTTTCTCCGAAAGCTGCTTTTCAGTACGATGCTCTTTCGAAACACCCATCGCGCGGTTGATGCATGAAGGAAAATAAACCATTTTACGCTGATTATCAGATTTCTGAACCTTATTTACATCAATCGCTTTGGCTCCCAACGGCATATACTGATTCCAAAGCGGAATCCGTTTTCCGGACAAGGTTCTCATCCCTCCGGAAATACCTTTCATTACGGAAGTTCCCAATATCGAATGGAAAAACCCAACCACAGAAAGTGCTGTTCTGGCAGATGAAGTAACTCTGCTCATGCGGTCGGCAATCCAGACAGCCCGGTTTTGTCCCGAACCAATCTCTTCCTTTCGCAGCGATTTGACAAGCTTACCTGTATCGATCTTCACCGGACAACTTGTGGCACACAACCCGTCGGTGGCACAGGTTTCATTGCCTTCATATTTAAAATCTTTTGCCAGTGAAGCCAGGATATGCGGTTCGTGACCACTCTTGCGAAGGCTTGCCATTTCGCGGTAAACGACAATCCGCTGGCGCGGTGTGAGCGTCAATTCTGCAGAGACACATGTCGGCTCGCAGAATCCACATTCTATGCATTTATCAATCTTTTCGCTCGCAGCCGGAATTGGTTTCAGGTTTTTCAGATGCGCTTCGGGATCAGCATTTAAAATCACCCCCGGATTAAGCAGGTTTAGCGGATCAAAAATATTTTTGATCTGCTTCATCAATTCGAAGGCTTCTCTCCCCCACTCCATCTCCACAAACGGCGCCATATTGCGTCCCGTTCCATGTTCAGCTTTGAGCGACCCATCGTATTTTGCAACCACCAGTTCGGCTACATCCGCCATAAATTGGCGATAGCGGTCTATTTCGCTTTGCAAACCAAAATCCTGTGTAAAAACAAAATGAAGGTTTCCTTCCAAAGCATGTCCGAAAATTACTGCTTCGTGATAGCCCCATTTTTCAAACAATAGGTGCAGATCGTGGGTAGCTTCTGCCAGTCGTGGAACCGGAAAAGCAACATCTTCAATAATCACAGTTGTACCTGTTTTGCGCATCGCCCCAACTGAAGGGAAAAGTCCTTTACGGATTTTCCAAAGCAATGCATATTCCGACGGAACCGCTGTAAAATGAATGGGGATTTCAGATTGGATCGATTGAATCGTATGAAGGATAATCGCAATCTGTTCATCAAGTTCCGTTTGCTGAAGTGCCCGCGTTTCAACCAGAATGGCGCTGGCAGTTGCGCTAAGTGTTTTCAGATAAGCCGGCATCCCTTCATGATCTTCAACAGATCGTAATCCTGCCCGGTCCATGATCTCGACGGCAGAAACGGGGGCTGATTTCAACAATGAAACGGCATTGCAAGCTTTTTCAATGTCGGGAAAAATCATCAGTGAACTGGCTCTGAAGGGATGCTCCACCACGGTTTTATAACTGATTTCGGCGATAAAACCCAGTGTCCCCTCCGATCCTATTATCAGATGTTCAATCACATCAAACGGATCTGTGAAATCGACAAGTGCATTAAGACTGTAGCCCGTTGTATTCTTCATTTTGAATTTCCGGGCAATACGGCTCGCCAATGGAGTATTTTCTTTAACCGATGTCACCATTTCGGAAATATCGCGGATCAATTGCGGGTGAGTTTGGCTAAATTGCACCTTGCTTTCTGAATCAGCAGTATCAAGCAGCGATCCATCGGCAAAAATAATGCGCATGCAGTCGACCGTTTTATAGGAATTTTCGGCAGTTCCACAACACATTCCACTCGCATTATTAGCTGCAATTCCACCAATCATCGCGGCATTAATCGATGCAGGATCGGGACCAATTTTCCGACCATAAGGTGCAAGTAACGCATTTACACGATCTCCGGTTAATCCAGGTTGAAGCTTGATTTTAAATCCATTATCCAAAATATGAAATTTCTTCCAGTGATTTCCTGCTATGATCAATACAGAATCGGAAATTGCCTGACCAGAAAGACTCGTACCAGCCGCACGAAACGTTACGGGAATGGAAAGTTTGGAGCTTTCCTCTAAAATCAGCGAAACCTCCTTTTCATCTTTTGCTTTGATGACCAATTTAGGGATCAGCCGGTAAAAACTGGCATCGGTGCCATAAGCGAGCGTGTGAAGGGGGTCGTGATAAATTCGTTTGGGGTCGATGGCCTCAACAAGTTGCTGATAAAGAGCCTTATATTTTCCAGTGAGCATGTTAATATTTACTGAATTAGTCAGCAGTAAAAATACATAAATATATGAGTGAAAAGCTTAGTTTTGTTGTATTACAGGTTGATGAATCAGTAACAGATTCAAAAAACTTAAACGAATGAAAAATACCCTACTGATGAAAAGAATTAACTTTCAAATGGTTTGTAAGAGGAGCCTAAAAAAAACAGTACTCCTGATCATGATTGCATTTTTGACTTTCAGTGGCTCAGCAAAAGAGAAACGCAATTCCTTTTACGTTACGAACCAGTCTCCGCTTGTGGCTCAAACTTATACTGCACTGCCGTTGGGAGCCATCAAACCAAAAGAAATGTTACTGAAGATGCTGGAATTGCAACGCGACGGAGCTTCTGGCCATTTGGATAGTATTTACAGTCTTGTTTGTGGTGATAACAACGGATGGCTCGGAGGTACCGGCGATGGCTGGGAACGTGGCCCCTACTGGATTGACGGACTGGTTCCGCTTGCTTACCAGTTAAATGATGCGGCGTTGAAAGCAAAAGCTCAGAAATGGATCGAATGGAGCCTTAAAAATCAGCGTGAAGATGGCTATTTTGGACCGAAACCACTTCCTGACGGATATAAGAATATTCCTGGAACGCAACAAGACAAGCGCGAAGACTGGTGGCCCAAGATGGTGATGCTGAAAGTATTTCAGCAGTATTACACGGCAACCCAGGACAAACGCATCATTGAAGCATTGACTAAATATTTCAGGTACCAACTGAAAACGCTTCCACAATTTGAACTCGGACACTGGACTTTCTGGGGAAGTCAAAGGGGGGGCGATAACCTGGCCGTCGTTTATTGGCTGTACAATATCACAAAAGATAAGTTTCTGCTCGACCTGGCTGAAATCATTCACAAGCAAACTTTTAACTGGACAGAAATCTATTCCGGCGACGTGATTCGCCGGTTAAATCCGCTGCCTGATCTGCATTGTGTGAATGTTGCACAAGGATTGAAAGAACCCATTATTTACTATCAGCAGCATCAGTACCAAAAGTACCTCGATGCGGTAAAAAAAGGGCTGTCTGCTTTGAAAGATACCCATGGTTTTGTGAATGGAATGTACGGAGGTGACGAAACGCTTCATGGTAATGACCCTACACAGGGTTCAGAACTTTGCTCTGCGGTAGAAATGATGTTTTGCTTCGAAAGCATTTTACCGATTACGGGTGATGTTTACTATGCCGACTATCTCGAAAAGATTGCCTACAATGTGCTTCCGACACAAATCTCGGATAACTTTATGCGTAAGCAGTATTTCCAGCAGGTCAACCAGGTGCAGTGTACTGACGAAGAGCGCAATTTCTTTGATGATAAAAACGGGAGGGTTGTTTTTGGAACAACCACCGGATATCCATGTTGCATCACCAATATGCACCAGGGATGGCCAAAATTTGTTCAGAATTTGTGGTATGCAACAGCGGACAATGGAATTGCAGCATTGATTTACGGTCCTTCGGAAGTAACAGTAAAAGTTGCAGGCGGCGAAGAGGTAACGATATCCGAGACAACAGATTATCCTTTTAAAGAAAAAGTTAAATTCTCGGTTCAAACAACCAAAAAGGTAAAGTTCCCATTTCATTTGAGGATACCGCAATGGTGCAAAAATCCAACCATCACCATAAACGGGCAGGATGTCGCGTCAAATTCAACCAATAACATTGTTGTGATTGATCGTGAATGGTCAGCCGGTGATGTCGTTGAACTCAACCTGGCCATGGATTTCCGTTACAGCAAATGGTTCGAGAATTCACTGGGGATCGAACGCGGACCTTTGGTTTATGCGCTGAAAATTAAAGAAGAATGGCGTGAAGTAACCAAGAAAGGATATGATGATACCTTTTGGGAAGTGTTGCCAAAATCACCCTGGAATTACGCACTTCAAAAAAGTGAAATTGAAAAGAACACGCTGAAAGCTATAGTGAAAGATACAGTTGCCATTTACCCCTGGAACCTGGAGAATGCACCTGTTACGGTAAAAATAAAAGCAAACCGCTTACCAATCTGGAAGATCGAAAGAGGATCAGCAGGTAAGTTACCTTCTCCGTCCTCTTCAAGACGTGATGTCGAAAGTAACGAAGAAGAAGTTATTCTGATTCCATACGGTTGTACAACCCTAAGGATTGCGGAGTTTCCAACACACTAAAAATTATACGATGAGAAAGCTACTTTTTTTAATTCTGGCAAACTTCCTGATTTCGGCATTTGCCATTGCACAACCGATTAGCGGAACCTATGCTATTCAAAACACGGTAACTGGCAAGAATCTCAGGCCCTACGATGCCGGCAACCAGAATGGCAACCGGATCGTGCTGTACAATCATGTCGAATGGAAATGTATGACGTGGAATTTTATTCCTGCAGGCGAAAACATTTATCAGTTCAAGAACCTGTTTACTTCCAAGACTTTCCAACCGAAAGAAAATCCGGCGAAAACTGGAACAACACTTGAGCAGCAACCAATATCTTCATCTGCATCTCAACAATGGGAGTTTATCAAAGCCCCAGACAAGAGTTTCTACATTCGTCTAAAGGGAACGGAACTCTACATTACAGCATCCTCTTCACAAACTAATTCAAATATTATTCTCCAGAATAAGCAAGATAAGGCGCTGCAATTGTGGAAATTAGTTGCCCAGAATCCAACTATGTAATTCTGTTCCGATACTTAAAAATGAAAATCACCAGTCCGGTTTCGGACTGGTGATTTTTTTATTATGCTTAAAGCAGTGTTGCTACAAACAACTTTATTCAAGTATATTACTCATTCAACGAGTTACAAATCTTTCTGTTGATCTCTCTGACGCGTTGTTCGTCAATCTTAATGACCTTACGGTCGTAAGTCATCAAACCGTTTACCTCGCCTTCAACATCTGTGGTTTGGGTGTAAACGCCGGCTGAAAAACCTGACTTGCTCATCTTCAACAATGATTCTGCATATTTTACGTACTCATCGGTTACTTCCTTCGAGTTTTTAAACTGAACATAGCCCCAGTTTTTGTCAGATGCCCAAAGATGCCCTTCGAGTGCCAGACCAATGCCGCCATATTCGCCCAACACAGTTGGCCGTTGACCATCATACAAATACATTTCCGGACCCGGATAGTTATGCAAATCAAGCATATCGCCGACCGGATAATGGTTTCCACCACTTGCAGGATTTACCAGACGGCTTGGATCGTAAGATTTTGTCCATTCGACAATCTCCGGAGTTTTGAATTGTCCCCAGGCTTCGTTAAACGGAACCCAGCAAACAACGGATGGATTTGAATAAACAAAATCCATAATTCCTTTCCACTCCTTGCGGTAATTGGCTTCAGATTCTGCAGTGCGCTTCAATTCATTACCATTGAAGTAATTGTGGCTTTGCCATTGTGGTGAATGATCGCCGCTTGGCATATCCTGCCAAACCAGCATTCCGAGTTGATCACAATGCATATACCAGCGTGCAGATTCAACTTTTACATGTTTGCGAATCATATTAAAACCAAAGTCCTTAGTTTTCTGGATGTCGTATTTAAGCGCTTCATCCGTTGGAGCAGTATATAGTCCATCGGGCCACCATCCCTGATCAAGCGGACCAAACTGGAAATAGGCTTTGTTATTTAATTCCAGACGGACGATCCCGTTTTTATCGCGTTTGGTAGAAATTTTCCGCATTGCGAAATAACTATCAACCTGATCAATAACCTTACCATTGCTGATGAGGTTTATTTTCATTATATATAGAAATGGTGTTTCAGGACTCCAAAGTTTGGCATCAGGAATTGAAATCTCCAGTTTTTGGCAAGATGAAGCTTTTGTCGTGGACAGAATATTTTTCCCGTCATAAACTTTCACCTCAACGACATCAGCAGAAGTCGTGCCATTTGACTCAACATTCACGGTTAACTGGCTCTTGTCGATATCGGAAGTCGTCCTGATATTTTCAATGTATTTATCGTCTACAGGTTCCATCCAAACGGTCTGCCATATACCTGTAACAGCGGTGTACCAAATGCTGTTTGGTTTGCTGGTCTGTTTGCCACGAGGCTGAAATCCATTGTCAGTTGGATCCCAAACACGAACCACGAGTTTCTGATCACCCGTTTTATTCAGGAATGGTTGAATATCAAACGAAAATGGCGTGTACCCTCCTGTATGTGAACCAATTTTAATATCATTTAACCAGATTTCGGATTTCCAGTCGACAGCTCCAAAATGCAGCAGAATTTTATTGCTTTTCCATTTGGCAGGCACTGTAAAGTTGCGTTTGTACCAAACTTCGTTTTCGTCACCAACAGTTTTCTGAACGCCTGAAAGACTTGACTCTACAGCGAACGGAACCAATATTTGTCCATCAAATTTTGAAGGTTCAGCTAATCCTGCTTTCAGAATAGCATAATCCCACAATCCATTCAGGTTGACCCATTCAGCACGCTCCATGATTGGCCGTGGATACTCGGCTAAGACATTCTTCACATCGATTTTTTCGGCCCATGAGGTTTTGATTTTATCACCCGCCGGTTTCCACTGGGCAAATGTTTGTAAAATGCAAATAATAAGAACAATTAAGAATCCTGTTTTTTTCATTTTTGAAATGGTTTAAATTTTAGCAAATTTAGAAATCAGTACATATTAAACAAACTATTCTAATCAATAATACACCAAGATAGATGCATTTGCTCACTTCATTTACAATTATTTTGTTTTTAGGAGAAAAATCGAAGCAATTTAACGACAGGTTTCGGGCAGTTTGGTATTTATTGTTTTAATATAAACCGAATTATAATCCATATCTTTAACCCCTCTAAAAAACCCCTTCTTCTAAAACAATTTCTTTGACAAAAATCGATGAACATATAGACAAAGACTTAATTGCAAGGTTCAAAAGTGGCGATATGGCTGCTTTTCAGAAGATTTATGACGCTTTCTGCAAACCTTTGTACCGTTTTGCACTGTCTTACATGAAAGATTCTTTTGATGTAGAGGAAATTGTCCAAGACGTATTTCTAAAGTTATGGGAAAAAAGAGATGAAGTAGATGAGCTAAAATCGTTTAAAAGCTACCTTTATCGCATAACAGTAAACAAAATATTCAATGAATTAAAGCACCGTGTTGTCAAACGAAAATATGATCAACACCTGCTAAATATCGACCTGGTTACTCACGAAACACCTGAATCATCCATCCAATTTCAGGAATTAAATAAGAAACTGGAGTCCTTATTATCAAAACTACCTGAACAACAACGCACTATATTTATCATGAGCCGTTGGCAAGGCTTATCGAATGCTGAAATAGCTCAAAACCTAAATTTATCCGCCCGGACAGTTGAAAACCAAATCTACAGAGCTGCCAAATTTATAAAACTACACCTGAACAATGACTATCCAATTATTATACTACTAATTGTATTTGGATATCAGTCGTTATAGCCTGTGTTCTTCTTGAACAAACCGATAAAGAAGAACATATTTTAACATTCTTAAAAAAAAATCAACTTTCGTGTGAGTATTGTATTATTCAATCTTGTATTACTCTTGAAATGAAAAATAATGAATTCGTAAATAGTGAATTTAAAATCCTGTTGGGTAAATTTCAAACAGGCAATTGCAAGTTGGATGAACTTCGCCAGTTGGAAGAAATGTTTTTGGACACGAGAATATCTGAAAGTATTAAAAATGCAATGCTCGATGAAATGCCGGACTTCGAAATGCAGGGAACTGGTCCGGATACGGATTACGACCGGTTGTTTAAATCAATACACAAGGACATTTCAAAACAGCAATCAACCAATCGCATCATAAACCTCAAAATGAATTTCTTACGGATTGCTGCCATTGTAGTTGTCACTTTTCTGCTTGGAGGAACGCTGTCCTACTTCATTTTCAATTCCAAACCAATTGAGGTCCTTTCGTATTGTGAAGTATCGGCATCACTTGGTTCAAAATCCGAAATCGTTCTGCCCGACAATACGCGCGTTTGGTTAAATGCCGGAAGTAAAATCAGATATTGTACCTCTTTTAATCAAAAAGACCGGCTGATTTACCTGGAAGGCGAAGGTTATTTTAAAGTTACAAAAAATAAGGAGTTGCCGTTTATTGTCAATGCTTTCGGATTTGAGGTGAAAGCGGTTGGTACAGAGTTCAATGTAAAAGCCTATAAGGATGATGCAACCATTGAAACGACCATGGTTGAAGGGAAAGTATCACTACAGCATTCATCTGAGAATATCCTGGAAGATGTATTTCTTGTTCCAAATCAAAAAGCAACGTTCTTCAAGTTAAAAGAAACGTTAACCATTGAAGCGATTAAAGAATTGGAAGAAAAGACTAAGGAATACGAGTATATCCCTGAAGATAGGCTTATTATAACATCAAGAATCGATCCTAAATCAATTATATCATGGAAAGAAAATCAACTGATCATTGAACGGGAAAAGTTAAGCGTTCTGGTTGAGAAATTAAGCCGGAAATATAACTTCACTTTTGTGTTTAAATCGGAGGATATCAAACGTTTCAGGTTCACAGGTACGCTTGAAGATGAAACACTCCAGCAAGTAATGGATGTGATTAAAATTTCTTCTCCAATTGATTATACAATCGTTGGGAAAACCGTCATCATTGAGCGGAATGATAAGCGTGTACCGGAATTTGAAAAACTTTTAAAAAAACAGTTATAAATAAAGAAAAACAGGGGGTAGATTTTTGCCGAATCTGTCCCCCTGCAAGTAAATAGAGTTAAACATTAATCAATGTCAGTTTTAAGCCGAAGAGCACGACTGACATTAAAAAGTCAAACCCAAAACATTACAAATGTATGAAAAAAAATTTATTTGAATTGATTTCTCCGGGGAGGGGAAATCTGAAGAAACTCTTACTTATTATGAAGCTAACAGCTGTATTAATTTTGGCATTTACGATGCAAATTAGCGCTACTGCTTATTCCCAAAGCAGCAAATTCAGTTTGGATCTCAAAGAGAAAACTGTACGCGAAGTCTTTCACACAATCGAGAGTCAAAGCCAGTTCAGGTTTTTCTACAATGATGATTTTAAACTAATCGATGAAAAGGTTGATGTGAATGTTAAGGACGTTAGTGTGGAAGCAATTCTTGACCAACTGTTTTCAAAATCAGAAATCAGTTATAAAGTGCTGACAAACAATTTAATTGTACTTACCGTTGGCCAAAACCAGAATTCAGACCAGGTCAACCAGGGCAAAACACTTAAGGGGAAAGTAATTGATAGCGCAGGCATTCCACTCCCCGGGGTGACCGTTTTTTTCAAAGGAACTACAAGTGGAACCATCACCAATGCTGATGGAACCTTTATCCTGCCGGTCGTAGAAAACGCAAAAATACTCGTTATATCATTCGTAGGCTTGGAAACCAAAGAGATAGCGATAGGCAAACAAACTGTATTTGATGTAACACTTTCTGAAGGTACAATAAGTCTCGACGAAGTGATTGCAATCGGATATGGTGTTCAGAAGAAAGAATCGGTAACAGGAGCAATTTCAGGCGTGAGTTCAAAAGATCTGGATCGGGTACATGCGTCTACGGTGAGTGCCGCTCTTGCCGGTAAACTTGCTGGTGTGTCTTTCCGTATGGCAGATGGTCGTCCGGGTTCTTCGGCAAACATTCAAATCCGTAATATGGGTACTCCATTATACGTAATCGATGGTATTCAGAAAGATGCCGGACAATTTAATAACATTTCACCAAACGATGTGGAGAGCATCACCATTTTGAAAGATGCTTCGGCAGCTATTTATGGTGTGCGTGCTGCGAATGGTGTAGTAGTTGTCACAACAAAACGTGGTAAACTAAACTCAAAAAATACAATTAATGTTGACGCGTATACAGGTTGGCAAAACTGGTCGCGTTTCCCTGAAACTGTAGATGCATATCAGTGGATGGCCGGGAAAGCGGATGCTGAAATGAATCAATTTGGCAAAACAGACATTACCGCTTCCGAACTTGCAAAATGGAAATTGGGAACCGATCCCGCTTACCGCAGCTTCAACTGGTACGATTTCATTATTAAAGCAAATTCGCCGCAAACATCTATCAACGTGAGCACTTCCGGGGGTTCCGACAAAATCAATTATTACCTTTCGGTGACGCGCCTTGATCAGAACTCTGTTTTGGGCCGCGAATTCACCTTTGGACGTACCAATATTCAATCAAATATCGATGCCAAGATTACAGATCGCCTGAAAGTTGGTGTTCAAATCAATGGACGTGTCGAAACCCGCGACAATCCAGGTGTTCCTGGTGGTGATGACTATTGGGCACCGCGTTTTGCATTGTTCCGCAACCGACCTACAGAACGACCTTTTGCAAACGATAATCCAGACTATATTAACAATATTGGGCACATGGCTGAAAACTGGGGATTACTCACAAAGGCTAACTCCGGTTACTGGCGCGAAGATTGGCGAGTTTTACAAACCAATTTTATTGGCGAGTACGAAACTCCGATCAAAGGATTAACACTAAAAGGTACCTATTCGTACTATTTAGCTGACAAACTGATGAACGGACATGAGTATACATACGATGCTTACAGCTATTTTCCTGAAACCGATGAGTACAAGGTTACCTTTTCAAACCTGAACCCATGGAGGGAACGTGGTACGCATAAAGTATTCGAAACTGTATTGCAGGGACAAATTAACTACAAAAAGGATTTTGGCAAACACAGTATTCAGGCAACTTTTGTAAATGAGCGAATTGACAGACGTGAACTTGATGTTTGGGTACATTCTGTACCTCAAACAAATGCACTTCCAATTCTTCAGTTTGCGGATATGGACACTTACAACGATCAGGATTTTGAAGAGGCACGCATCGGCTATATTGGTCGTATCAATTATAGTTATGGAAACAAATACTACCTCGAAGTTTCAGGTCGTGAGGATGGAGCATGGAAATTTGCATCCAACAAACGTTGGGGATTTTTCCCGTCAATGTCGCTTGGTTGGAGAATCACCGAAGAACCATTTGCAAAAGCCCTGCTTGGTGCAAGTAGTTTAGATCTCAAACTTCGTGGATCGTATGGTGAATTAGGTGATGACAATGTTGGTATTGGTCCTTTCGATTACCTTTCAGGTTATAATTATGGAACATCCACTGTTGTTCTGGACGGGACAGTTGTAAAGGGATCAAAAGACCGTGGAGTTCCGGTTACTTCGATTTCGTGGTTTACAAGTAAAATCACAGATATTGGAGCTGACTTCTCGCTGATGAACAGCAAAATAAGTGGAAGTGTCGACTATTTTAACCGTAAACGTTCGGGATTACCTGCTGATAAATACGATGTTCTGGTTCCCAGCGAAATCGGATATTCGTTACCAAAAGAAAACCTGAATAGTGACGCTATTAGCGGATTAGAAGCATCTCTTAATTACGATGGCAAAATTGGCCAGATAACTTATACAGTTGGCGGAAATGTCTCGTATGCACGTGAGAAATTCATGAATTCCTATAAACCCAGATTCAACAACTCATGGGACAACTATCGTAATTCAAGCGAAAACCGTTATACTGGAATTTACTGGGGTTATGAGGAAATCGGCCAGTTCCAGTCATTCGAACAAATCAATAACTATCCCATCAACAACGATGGACAGGGAAATAAAACCATGTTGCCCGGCGATTTGATGTATAAAGACGTCAACGGAGATGGTAAGATAGACGGATATGACGAACGCCCGATTGGATTTCCGAGAGATCGTAATCCAATCCTAAACTTTGGGATCAACGTCAGTATGGCATACAAAGGATTCGATCTAAAAGCAGATTTTTCAGGAGGTTCCATGTATTCATACAATCAAAATTGGGAAATGAGAAATCCATACCAGAATACGGGTAACTTACTCAAGGCATTTTACGAAGACAGGTGGCAACGTGCTGATCCGCTCGATTTAAACAGCGCGTGGATTCCGGGCAAATATCCGGCTCTAAGATTCAATGATGGGGGACATTCAAATTACAATAAAAACTCGTCATACTGGCTGACTAATATGCAATACATTCGTTTAAGGACTTTTGAAGTCGGCTACACACTGCCAAAGAATTTAACCGAAAAGGCGAAACTCCAGAAGGTACGATTTTATGTAAATACATATAACCTGTTCTCAATTGATAAGCTGATAAAACTGGGTGTTGAACCTGAAATCATGGACGAAAATGGTCTGCAATATCCTCAGAACAAATTGGTGAATCTTGGTATAAACCTAAGTTTCTAAAACAATAAACATTTATAAAATGAAAAAATATTCGATACTGTTGCTATTGCTTATGTCTCTTGCTTGGGGATGTAATGACAAGGCATTTTTAGATAAACAGCCAACCAATATCCTTGTTGACAGCCAGATATGGGCGGATAAAAGTCTCGTTCTTTCAGTAATTGCTGATTTATACGACCGCGTTCCTGAATTTCAGACAATAACAGGTTGGTCAGAATTTGCAAGTTTCGACGAAGGATTTGCATCGAATGCCGGTGACTACGGACGTCATAAAAATACGGAATATAGCTATGGCGATTGGGGAAACTGGGATTATGGTTTGATTCGCGAGGTAAACATGTTTATTGAAAAATGTGGAACTGCAGATAAGCTGGATCCTGCAGATAAAGCACGATTCCTTGCTGAAGGGCGTTTTATACGCGCTAATATCTACTTCGAATTGGTGAAACGTATGGGCGGTGTTCCAATAATTCTGGAACCATTGACCTATGATTTTAATGGTGATCCTACTTATCTCCGAAAAGCCCGCTCAAAAGAAGTGGAAGTCTACGATTTCATCATCAAAGAATTGGATGAAATCAAAGTTGATTTGCCAAAAAGTTCGGTTATTAAATCACGTGCGACGCAAGGTTTGATCCTGGCTATGAAATCAAGGGTTTGTCTGTACGCAGCTTCAATTGCCAAATATGGTGCAACAACTCCAACCGTTACCTTACCCGGTGGCGAAGTCGGAATCGCTACAGGGCTTGCTGCAGGCTATTATCAAAAAGCCCTTACCGCTGCCGAAGAACTCATTAACAGCGGCGATTATTCGCTTTACCGCAAAAAAGAAAATCTTTCGGAAAACTTTTCTAACTTATTCATTGATAAAGGGAATAATCCGGAAGCAATCTTTGTAAGAGACTTCAAACTCAAAAGTGGTAAAGTTGAAGGCTGGACTTTGGTTAATCAACCTTGGTCACAAGCAGAAGATTTGGAAGGTGGAAGATTAAATCCTTCATTGAACCTTGTCCAATCGTTTGAAAAATTGGATAATACCTATGAAACATACGTTACCAATAAAGCCGATGGCGATTATATTTACTTCACCAGTCCTAAAGATTTGTTTGTCAACCGCGATGCGCGTTTGGAAGGAACGGTGATGCTTCCTGGTTCTTTTTACAAAGGAAAGCAACTTGATATTTGGGCCGGATTTTTATTGGCTAACGGAACAGTTATCAAAGGCGATAACTTTGGTGCCCGGAAAACGCTACCCGGAAAAGCTGCTGCAGAATATGTAGTTGGATTCGATGGTCCAATCGACAACCTTGAATTCAGCGCTCAATCCGGATTCTACGTTCGTAAATACATGGATCTCGCAGTTGGTTCAGGTCAACGCGGCGTAATGAGCGAAGTTTGGTGGATTCGCTACCGTTTGGGTGAAATTTACCTGAACGCGGCGGAAGCTGCTTTCGAATTGGGAAATAATACAAAAGCAGCTACTTACATGAACAAAGTTCGTGAACGTGCTGGTCTGATTATTCCACTCACCGAAGCAAACATCACATTCGACCGCATTGTACACGAGCGTAAGGTGGAACTTGCTTTCGAAGGCCATGAACTTTGGGATATGAAACGCTGGCGCCTGGCGCACATTATCTGGAATGGTCAATCGACTGAACTGACAACCAGCCCAGGTAAATCGGATCAGGTAAGCACGCGCGTTTTCGGAATGTGGCCTTATAAATACTACAATCCGGGTGGTGCAAATGATGGCAAATATGTGTTTCAGAAAATCATTCCTGCTCAGGTTACCAATGCTCACAGGTTCCGCTTAGGGAATTATTATTCTGATATTAACAGCACAATCAGAAATAATAATCCGTTAATCACACGGAATCCAAATCAGGAATAACCCATAAGCAAACAGATTTTTAAATTTAATAGGTATGAAATTACAATTAATTATAATATTGGGTGTCTTAAGTTCCTTCCTGTATTCATGCGGGCTCGATAACTATGATGCTCCAGGCTCTACACTCAAAGGAAGGTTGGTTTACAATAGCGAACCAATAAATGTGAGCTACAACGATGTGACTTTCCAATTATGGGAACCGGGATGGCAAAAGAAAGCCGAAATCAACGTCGCTGTTGATCAGGATGGTTCGTTTTCTGCACTGCTTTTTAATGCAAATTACAAACTGATCATCCCTTCAAATCAGGGTCCGTTCAGAAGCAAATTAAATGCAGAAACTTCATCGGATACAATTCTTGTGAATTTAAATGGTGATAAGGTATTAGACATCGAAGTTGAACCCTACTATATGATCCGCAACCCGTTATTCACCGTTGCAGGCAGGGTTGTAACCGGAACATTTAAAGCTGAAAAAATCATCACCGGGGTAAATGCGAAAAACATTGATGAAGTTGCTATTTATGTGAACAAAACAATGTTTGTCGATTTCCGTTCAAACGTTGCCGTTGCCACATTGACAGGAAGTGCAATCACTGATCTGAATAAAATCAGTCTGAATACATCAGTTCCGACCCTCGTTCCGACACAAACCTATGTTTTCGTTCGAATTGGTCTTAAAATTCAAGGAATTGAAGATATGATCTTCTCTCCCATTGTAAAAGTCAATTTATAAAACCAGGTTTTTTTGAATCATTTAAGGCCATCCTGGTATTTTTTGATATCAGGATGGTTTTTTTATTTACACAGCAAGGATGAAACGGATCAAGTCAATTTTATCTTTCTGATTTGAATGAATAAATTTCAATAATTGCCGAATAATAAATAATTTTGTTTAACTATAATTTTACGGAAATGAGAAAATTTTCATTAATAATTTTATTCTTTCTCGTTGCAGGAACTTGCTTTTCACAACAATTTCGTCCACCGAGCATACCACTTGTTGCGCACGATCCCTATTTTAGTGTATGGTCGCCTGCCAACAACTTATACGACAGTGAAACAGTTCACTGGACCGGCAAGGAACAACCCATGCACAGCATTGTCCGGATTGATGGAAAAGCATTTCGCCTGATGGGAAGCCATCCAGCCTCACTCGAACCTGTAAAACAAACGGAGGTCACTGTTTATCCGACACGTACCGTTTACAACTTTAAAAATGAAACAGTTAATATTCAATTGATTTTTACGACACCTGCATTGGTTTCTAACCTTGACGTTTTATCGAGGCCGGTTACCTACCTGACCTGGAAAATAAAATCGGTTGATGGCAAGGAACACGAGGCTCAGTTGTACTTCGATTGCGGAGGCCAAATTGCAGTCAATATACCCGACCAAAACCTGATTTGGGACAGCCCGGTAATTGCAGGTTTGAAAACTTTGCGCATTGGAAACCCCGATCAGCCTGTCCTTCAGAAAAAGGGTGATGATCTGCGCATTGACTGGGGATATGCCTATCTGTCAGTAGCTGATGTCCAGAAGCCACAAACTAAAATTGGTGGGCGCGACGCCTTGATAAAATGTTTCATCTCTTCGGGCGATTTGGCTTCAGTTCCAACCTTGGCCCAGCCAAGAAAAGCCAGCGACGAAAGAGCATCGATGGCAGTTTCGTGGAATATTGGAAAAGTAAAATCAACCGAATCAACCTGCTGGGCTATGCTCGGTTATGATGATCAATACAGTGTCCGTAATTTTGATGCAAATTTAAAAGCATGGTGGAAACGCGATGGAATGACCATGAACCAGCTTCTTACATTGTCGTCAAAGGAATATTCAAAAATGCAGACGGAATGTGCAGCATTCGACACCGAACTTCTTAAAGATCTTGAATTGGTAGGCGGAAAAAAATACGCAGTGATGACGGCGCTTGTCTATCGTCAATGCCTGGCAGCACATAAATTGGTTGCAGATACGAAAGGTATGCCGCTTTTTTTCTCCAAGGAAAATTTCAGCAACGGGTGTATGGCGACGGTTGATATAACCTATCCGACGTCTCCGTTCTTCTTCTTGTTTAGCCCCGCATTAACTAAAGCTTCGCTTCAACCGGTTTTTGATTATTCAGCTTCAGCCCGGTGGAAATTCCCCTTTGCACCACACGATCTGGGAACCTATCCACACGCAACTGGTCAGTCTTATGGTGGTGGCGAAGAGACGGAAGAAAACCAAATGCCCGTTGAAGAAACCGGCAATATGGTGATTATGACTGCGGTTCTGGCCAAAATGGAAGGAAATGCATCCTACGCCGAGGCCAACTGGCCGGTGATCGAAAAATGGTCAAATTATCTATTATCAAAAGGTTTTGATCCTGAAAACCAGCTTTGCACAGATGACTTTGCAGGACATCTTGCGCATAACATCAACCTTTCGGCCAAAGCGATTGTCGCACTTGGAAGTTATGCGATGTTGTGTGAAATGACCGGCAGAAAAGACAAAGCTGTTGAAGTACGCAAAAAGACAGAAGCAATGGTAAAAGATTGGGTGAAGCTTGCGACTGAAGGTGATCATACAAGACTTGCCTATGACAAGCCCGGAACCTGGAGTCAAAAATACAACCTGGTCTGGGATCGCATTCTTGGACTTGACTTGTTCCCCAACGACATGGTTCAGCGCGAAATTATATTTTACAAAAAACAACAGGCAAAATATGGTCTGCCACTCGACAGCCGCAAGCGTTATACAAAAAACGATTGGATCACCTGGACCGCGACAATGGCTGACAACCAGGAAGATTTCAAAACCTTGTTCGATCCGATTTATCTTTTTGCAGAAACGACTCCTCAACGTGTGCCATTATCGGATTGGTATGAAACAGACACTGCCGATAAGGTTGGATTCCAGGCACGCTCGGTAGTCGGCGGCTTCTTTATCAAAATGCTATCGGACAAAAAGGTTTGGGCAAAATGGGTAGCTAAAGGGACCAATGTTAAAGGCACGTGGGCTCCCTTAAAAATCAATGTTTTAAACAGCAAACCTATCCTTCCAACCTCACTTCAAAAAGGGATTGTATGGAAATATACCACCGAAAAACCTGCAGAAGAATGGTTTAAAACAACATTTGCTGATAATAGCTGGAAATCAGGCGAAGCCGGTTTCGGTTCAAATGACATTAGTCTTGCCCGAACGGAATGGAAGACGTCAGACATCTGGATCCGCCAGGTATTCGACATCAAAGAAGTTTCATCAAAGAAACTCGGAATTTCGATTCGTTACGACGAAGATGCTGAAATCTATATTAATGGGGTACTTTGCGGATCAATCAGTGGTTTTTCAGGCAGATACGAACCTATTCTTCTGGATAAAAAGGTGAAGGACATTCTGCATACCGGTAAAAACACAATTGCCGTTCATTGCCATCAAACCATGGGAGGTCAATTTATTGATGCAGGTTTATTCGAATATTGAAAATCGCAAGGTCAATTTCTGGTTATAAAAAAAGGATCAAACTGCTTAAATTCAGTTTGATCCTTTTTTTATTAAGAATCAAGAAATTACATCTGTTCTTTCAGCCATGTTGGCCTGTTTGTGGTGATCGTTTTCACACCAAGATTTTTCATGCGTATTGCTTCATCAACAGTGTCCACTGTCCAGCACCAGATTTCGGCATTAGCTTTCTGCAACTCGTCAACCAATTGCTGGTCAATTATTTTTGAGTTCAGGT
>Ga0209511_1001363_pt1 | contig 21898 bp, 15 predicted proteins | sample SSSSmetaG_FD_184141 | JGI IMG/M metagenome (GOLD analysis project Ga0209511, IMG submission 184141) | Glacier valley bacterial and archeal communities from Borup Fiord, Nunavut, Canada, to study Microbial Dark Matter (Phase II) - ​SSSS... | ecosystem: Environmental > Aquatic > Freshwater > Ice >...
CTGTTGTTTTCCCCGCATCGGGATGACTGACAATACCGAAAGTCCTCCGGCGTAGTATTTCTTCTTTTAAACCCATGACAAATATTGAGGGTGCAAAAGTACTTCAAAATAATGAATGTTTGGAGCTCGGATTTTTTCGTCATTCATGCGTATAGTCCTTTTGCTATTGCATTAACAAATATTGGTTGTTTTCCCCTTAATGTGTTCAACTCTGGTTCTCCTATTACATGTGTATCTGTGATTATATTATATTTCAAATCAACTTCATAACACAGATCGGAAATCTCTCTTTCAATTTTCCATTCAGCCTTTTTCGTAAGTATAATTAAAATATCAAAATCAGAATCATTATGGGATCGTCCATAAATCTGTGAACCAAATAGAACAATATCCTTTAGGTCATCTGCAAATCTAGACTTTAACAGAAAATTTAAATCTTCCAGTATCTTTTTTTTGTCAATTTCCATCTGACTAAGTTTTAACCAAAGGTAAATATTTTGAATGAATACGCAATATCAACTGTGTAATGTCCCTAATAATGAGAGAGTCTCTGCTTTTAATCTTAAAATATCCTACAATTTCAGCTCCATTGTCTATATACTTCCCCGATCTATTGGTTTTTATACAACAATATTCGCTGTTACGGCAATTCTGACCCGATTTTCCCAAAAGCTCCTTTCCGATATTGAGTTGGCGTCATTTTTGTCTGTCTTCGGAATTGTGTTGAAAAATAATCAACTGATTCATAGTTCATTTCAACTGCAATCTCCTTGATTGTTTTTGCAGACGCCGAAAGCAACTCTTTAGCCCGCTGTAACCGCAATTGTGCGATATATTGTGCCGGGGCGAGTCCTGTATATTGTTTGAAAAGCCGTCTGAACCACGAATAAGTCATAAATAAAGCTGCAGCAATCGCTTCGGGAGAAATATTGGTATTGATTTGTTCCCTGATTAAAACTCTTGCCTTGTCAATTTTTTGGACGATTGATTTGTCTTCGTAATGATTGTCTTTCGCCCGGAAATAAATAAATCCCAGCAGGTGAATAACAATCCCTGATATATATTGCTGATAACCTGACCGCTCCTCGTTTCCGGCTTCCAGAATACGTTGGTAAAGACTTACAATTTCCTCATTGTAACCCACTTTAACAACAGGTTTATTCACTGACAAATAACCATTTGCAACAAGGTTCTCCGCAAACTTCCCCTTAAATCCTACCCAGTAACTGTCCCAACCTGTCAGTTGTTCTGGCCTGAAACGATGCCACTCACCGGGAAACAGGAAAAAAACTGTCCCCTCGCCTATTGGAACATTTTTACAACTGGCTGATTCGAAAGTTCCTGAACCTTTAGTAATATAGATCATCTGAAATTCATCCAGAACGCGACCACTTTGATAGTTAAACGTATAGTCCACCTGATGACCCTGTGTGGGGTAAATACTGTTTGGCGAAACAGCCTGAAAACCTGCAGTTTTTACCATGAGACTCCAGTTTTCGTCTTGTTCACGAACAGGGAGATACCTGATATTGGTGTTTAAGGGATGTTGCATAACATGTAGTTGTGTCAAAAATCAAAGTTTAAAAATCATAAAATCATAATTAGCGCGGCTAAATTATTAAGATATTGCACTCAATAATATCCGGACTAAAATAAATAATAATATCAAATTAAAAGATGATTATAAAGATCCCTTTTGATGGATTGATAAACTATTTGGATTACAAAAACTAAGCTATGATGAAACCAAAATTTCTTGCATTGGTAATTTGCTTTTCGTTTCCGGTTTTGATGACAGGAAAAACAATGAAAAAGAATGGTGATTCTTCAAAAATCACTGTTGCGGCCTATTATTTTCCCAACTACCACACCAACGATCCTCGAAACATTCAAAATAAAGGTGCTGACTGGTCGGAATGGGAACTGGTGAAAGCTGCAAAACCCCGCTTTCCGGGACACGACCAGCCAAAAGTTCCACTTTGGGGATATACCGACGAAAAAGATCCGAAAGTAATGGCGCAGAAGATTGAAGCGGCTTCGGAATATGGTGTCGATTGCTTTATTTTCGACTGGTACATGTACGAAGATGGTCCCTTTCTGAACCGTTGTCTCGACGAAGGTTTCCTGAAGGCAAAGAATGTGGATAAAATCAAATTTGCCTTCATGTGGGCCAATCACGACTGGGTTGACATTCATCCATATACGAAAGGAGCGAAACAAAAGCTTCTTCATGAGGGGAAAGTGACTTCCAAACGTTTCGATGAAATTTGCGATATACTGGTTTCACAATATTTTACGAAACCTAACTACTGGAAAATTGATGGCAAAGCCTACTTTTCGATCTATGATATTCAGAAATTTATGGAAGGTTTTGGCAGCATTGAAGCTACAAAAGCCGCGATGGAGCGGCTCAATCAAAAAGCCATTGCTGCGGGCCTCAAAGGTATTCACTGGAACCTGGTTGCCTGGGGCAGACCCATTCTTCCCGTCGAAAAAGTTCCGGCGAATTTTCCAGAACTGATCAAATTACTTGGGTTCAATTCTGCCACTTCCTATGTTTGGGTTCATCATGTGGATTTATCTGAACGTCAAACCGATTTCAACAAAGCCAGGGATCAGTATTTTGCATATTGGGATAAGGCTAAAACAGAATATCCGGCACCGTATTACCCTAATGTTTCAATGGGTTGGGATCCAAGTCCGCGTTGCGATCTGAAGTCGGAATGGGGAAATTTTGGCTATCCGTATACCAATACAATTGGCAACAATACACCTGAAAATTTCAGGAAAGCCCTGCAAATGACAAAGGATAAACTGCTGACAGATCCAAATGGTCCGAGAATCATGAACATTAACTGCTGGAACGAATGGACGGAAGGCAGTTACCTTGAACCGGATACAAAAAATAAATTTGGCTATTTGGAAGCAGTTAAAAGTGTTTTCAAATAAAGAATACTGCTTTTGTTTAAGTATTTGATTTTATTTGACCATAGTGCCGTTAGCTAAAGCCAATAACAATTCATCAATGGATCATGATTGGTTCTTCATCGGCAATTCAACGGTTCATCAACGGATCATCAACGGTTCATCAACGGATCATCAACGGTTCATGAACGGATCATGAACGGATCATCAACGGTTCATCAACGGTTCATCAACGGCAAATGAACGGCAAATGAATGGTAAGAGGACATTGATTCGGTATATACAGTTGATATAGATGGACAAATAATTCAGTATGAAATGGTTTCAATAGAAATCTTTAAATATAGAGTTTATGAAACGATTAAAAAAATTAATTCCCGTTCTGTTGACATTCTGCTTTCTGGGAATTGCCGGTTTTATTTCCTCTGATGGCGATGACACCTTAAAGGCGGGATTTCTAAACCCTCCCGATTCTGCCTGTCCCGGTGTTTACTGGTATTTTATGGATGGCAATCTATCGAAGGAAGCGATGACGAAAGACCTCGAATCAATGAAAAAAGTGGGCATCGGTAACCTGATATTTCTTGAGGTGAATGTTGGCATTCCGCGCGGAAAGGTTGATTTCTTAAGCGAACAATGGCAGGATTTATTCCGGCATGGTGTTCGTGAAGCAGAACGTCTAGGCATTGCAATCACTCTTGGAGTTGGCCCGGGCTGGTCAGGTAGCGGTGGCCCATGGGTGTCGGGAAAAGAATCAATGCAACATTTGGTTTCAAGCAGCATTCAGGTTTCAGGCAATGATTCAAAACCTGTAATCCTGCCAAAACCGGCACCAAAACCACCCTACTTTGGCGAAGGAGCTTTTACACCGGAACTTAAACAGCGATGGCTCGATTATTATGAAGATGTTGCAGTACTGGCATTTCCAACACCTTCTTCTGATTATAAAATAGCTGATATCGACGAAAAAGCACTTTACTACCGGGCTCCCTATACATCGGCACCAGGAGTCAAGCAATTTTTGCCTTCGCTGGCAAACTACAGTGAACCAACTCAGGGGACAGCCATTGCCCAGGATAAAATCATTGATATTACCAGTTTTCTAAAACCAGATGGTACGCTGGATTGGAAAGTACCCGAAGGAAACTGGACAATTATACGTTTGGGAAGCCGTAACAACGGAGCAGTCACGCGCCCGGCTCCAATGCCTGGATTGGGTTTTGAAGCCGACAAGTTCGATACGACAGCGATCAATGCCCACATGGAAAACTTTACAGGAAAGCTGTTTAAAAAAATTGGAATTCCTGATAAGAATCTGCAGGGTGGATTGAAAATGCTCCACATGGATAGCTGGGAAATGGGTGCACAGAACTGGAGTCCACGATTCCGTGAAGAGTTCAAAAAAAGGAGGGGTTACGATCCGCTTCTTTTCTATCCCGTTTACTCAGGATTGGTTGTTGAAAGTCTTGAAAAAAGCGAACGGTTTTTATGGGATTTGCGGCAAACCGGACAAGAACTGGTCATTGAAAACCATGCGATGCACCTTAAAAAATACGGGCAAAAGTATAACATGGGATTCTCCATTGAGCCTTACGATATGAATCCTACGGCTGATATGGAATTGGGTGCACTTGCCGATGTTCCGATGTGTGAATTCTGGAGCAAAGGTTATGGATTCAACTCGTCATTCAGTTGTATTCAGGCTGCTTCGATCGCCCATGTGAACGGGAACAAGGTAGTTGCAGCAGAAGCTTTTACTGCCGATCATGACGTATGGAAACAATATCCGGGCTCCATGAAAAACCAGGGAGACTGGGCATTTGCAGCCGGAATAAACCGGTTTGTTTACCATACGTTTCAGCATCAGTTCCTTCCGGATAATCTGAAGCCGGGAATGACCATGGGACCCTACGGCGTTCACTGGGACAGAAGTCAGACCTGGTGGCCAATGGCTGACGGATACCACCGGTACATCACCCGATGCTCGTATATTCTGCAACAGGGAAAGACCATTTCAGATATCCTCTACCTGACACCTGAAGGTGCGCCGCACGTTTTTCGTGCCCCGGCTTCCGCATTAGGAGGAGATGAATTGCTTCCCGATCGGAAGGGTTATAATTTCGACGGATGTTCACCTTCTCAATTGAAAACAGCAAGTGTAATTGACCATCAGATTGTTTTCCCGGGAGGGGCATCTTACAGGTTACTCGTTTTGCCGGCGATGGAGACCATGACGCCTGAATTGCTGGATAAAATTGAATCACTTGTAAAAGAGGGTGCTGTGATCATTGGAAATCCGCCACTCAAATCTCCCAGTTTAGTGAATTATCCGGAATGTGATCAGCAGGTTGCTTCGAAAGCATTGTTAATGTGGGGAAATACAACGCCTCCTGTTGAGATTTCTGAAATTCAATTTGAAAAGGGGAAAATTTATTGGGGAGGAGCACTTTCGAATATCAAATTGCCTGAACTATATCCCATATACGATGTTACTGCTGAAATCCTGAAAAAGATGGGAGTTCAGCAAGATTTTGAATCAACCGGACCAATCAGGTATACACATCGTTCAATGGAAAACAGGGAAATCTATTTCGTTTCGAATAAAACCAATGAACGGCTAAAAACCAGCTGCACTTTCCGGATTGGTGAAGGTACTCCGAAATTGTGGGATCCGCTTTCAGGAGAAACACGTCCGCTACCCGAATTTGCCATTGAGAACGATAGGATAACCATTCCAATACAATTTGGACAGTATCAAAGCTTTTTCATTGTAATTGACAAAAAGGAAAAATCAAATCCGACTACAAATACATCGGCAAAAAACTTTTCCGAACCGAAAGTACTCCAAATGGTAAATAGTCCATGGAATGTTTCTTTCGATCCGAAATGGGGAGGTCCGAAAAATGTTGTTTTCAATAAACTGGAAAATTGGACTTTAAATAAGAATGAAGGTATTAAGTATTATTCAGGAATTGCTACCTACCAGATCAATTTAAATCTTCCAAAGAAAACGGTGTCGGATAGAAATGCCGGTTTCATTCTTGATCTTGGTGAGGTCAACAACCTTGCACGCGTTCGGATTAACGGGAAAGATATGGGAGTTGTCTGGACTGCCCCTTATCAGTTAAATATTTCAGGTGCAATTCATCCAGGGAATAACCTGGTTGAGATTGAAGTGGCAAATCTTTGGCCGAACAGGCTGATTGGTGATGAACTGTTCGCGGATGATGGAATTAAAGACAGCAAGTGGCCGGAATGGTTATTGAAAAACCAGCACAGAACATCAGGCAGGTATACGTTTACAACCGCTAAGTTTTATAAAAAGGATTCTCCATTGTTAAAATCCGGACTGATTGGTCCGGTACGATTATTAATAAAATGATTGAATGAAGACTAAAGTAGGATTATTTGGAATTGGCCTCGATACGTATTGGGCGCAGTTCGACGGATTGCTCGACAATCTGAAAGGATATCAGGAGCACATTAAAACCAGAATTGCCGGTTTCGGGGTTGAAGTAATTGACGCCGGAATGGTTGATAACCCGGTTAGAGCGCGCGAAGCTGCCAACTTTCTGAAATCAGAGGATGTGGAAATCGTCTTTTTGTATGTTTCTACTTATGCGCTTTCATCAACTGTTTTACCGGTCGCTCAAAAGCTGAAAGTTCCTGTGGTGATATTGAATCTTCAGCCAGTGGCTGAACTTGATTACGAAGCCTTTAACAAATTAGTGGACCGTGGAAAAATGACAGGTGTCTGGCTCGAACATTGCCAGGCTTGTTCGGTTCCGGAAATAGCCAGTGTATTCAACCGCTCCGGAATTCAGTACGACTTTGTGACCGGATACCTTCAGGATGAAGAAGCATGGCATGAGATTGAAGCGTGGACTCAAGCTGCCCGTGTTGCCGCTGCCACCCGAAATAACCGATTAGGTGTTTTGGGGCACTACTACGGTGGGATGCTGGATGTTTACACCGATCTGACCAAACAATCAGCGGTGTTCGGTACGCACATCGAAATGCTTGAAATGTGCGAGCTAAAGAAATACCGCGATGAAGTTACTAATGCCGAAGTTCAGCTAAAAATTCAGGAGTTTAATGCTGCTTTTGATGTGGCACCTGAATGTGAACCAGCAGAAATTGAGCGTGCTGCACGAACTTCACTCGCATTGGATATGCTGATAAAAAACCGCAATTTGGGTTCGATGGCTTACTATTACGAAGGAGAATCGGGCAATGATTATGAGAACATTGTGACATCGGTCATTGCCGGAAACACTTTATTGACAGGCAAAAATATTCCGATAGCCGGCGAATGTGAAGTGAAGAATGCGCAGGCGATGAAAATCATGGCCGAATTTGGCGCAGGAGGTTCTTTCTCTGAATTCTACCTGATGGATTTTAAGGATGATGTGGTGATGCTCGGTCACGACGGACCTGCACACTCCGCCATCGCTGAAGGTCGTGTTAAATTGGTTCCGTTGTCTGTTTATCACGGAAAACCGGGTAAAGGTTTGTCTATTCAGATGAGTGTTAAACACGGTCCGGTCACCTTGCTATCAGTTGTTGAAGGCAAAGACGGTATATTCCTGCTTGTTGCAGAAGGTGAATCGGTTGCCGGTCCTGTTCTTGAAATTGGAAATACCAATAGCCGTTACCGTTTTTCAATTGGAGCTAAACAGTTCATGAATGAATGGTCAAAACAAGGACCAGCTCACCATTGTGCTATTGGGGTTGGTCATATCGCTGATAAAATTGAAAAATTGGGAAAGATATTAAACATTGAAGTTGTTCAGATCTGCTAACAATCATTTAATCAATTCAAACATGAAGAAAAATCATTTATACTTAGTGATGATCACCATTCTGTTGATCGTTTTAACTTTTGGATGCAGCACCAAAATCAAACCTGCAGTTGAAGGCATCAACACCTATTCCGGGCTAAAAAAACTGTTTGCAGATCCGCCTTCCGAATACCGCAGTGCGCCGTTATGGGATTGGAACGATAAAATATCAGAGGAAGGGATTGATTTCCAAATGAAAAAGTTCAAGGAAGGTGGAATTGGTGGTGTATTTATCCATCCCCGGCCAGGACTAATAACCGAATATCTCTCGGAGGACTGGAATCATCTTTTCGATTACACCGTTCGCAAAGGGAAAGAACTGGGAATGAAAGTGTGGATTTATGATGAGAACTCTTATCCAAGCGGGTTTGCAGGTGGTCATGTTCCGGCACAAATGCCCGAATCCTACATTCATGGGACAGGTTTAAGTTGCGAACTTCAGGAAATACTGAAACCTGACACGAGTAAATATGAGGCCATCCTGATGTTTGAGAACAATAAATTCACCGACATCACTTCGGCAAAAGAAACCTACGCTGGTAAAAAAGGGATGTATTACCTCTTCAAAAAAACCTATGGTTCAAAATCGTATTGGTATGGCAATTTCCCATACGTTGACCTTCTTCAAAAGGGTGTGACGCAGAAATTTATGGAGATCACCATGAAGGGCTACGAAAAATATGACAAGGATGAATTTGGCAAAACACTGATGGGTATCTTTACAGATGAACCTAACCTGGAAGCGGCCATGGGTCCCAAAACGGCTTTTCGTTGGACTCCCGACTTATTCCCGGAGTTTGAAAAACGTTGGGGATACGATTTAAGGATAAACCTCCCATCGCTTGTGGATGAAGTTGGCAACTGGAAAAAGGTGAGGCACGATTACTATGAAATGCTGCTCGAAATGTTTGTCGATCGGTGGGCAAAACCATGGGGCAAATATTGTGAAGAAAACGGTTTGAAATGGACAGGACATTATTGGGAACATGGCTGGCCAAAACCAACGGATGGTTCCGACGAAGCCGCATTCTATATTCATCATCAACAACCAGGCGTCGACATGCTTGGAAATGAGTATGTCCCCAACGGATTAGGAGGACAGTTCGGGAATACGCGAGCCATCAGGGAGTTACACAGCGCTGCCAACCAGGCAGGAAGGACACGCATGTTAAGCGAAACCTATGGTGGTGCAGGTTGGGAAATCACCTTTGCAAATTTCAAACGATTAGCTGACTGGCAGGGTGTTCTTGGGGTGAATTTCGTAAATCAGCACCTCTCCTATTACACAATCAAAGGAGTACGCAAATTCGATTATCCGCCATCATTTAGTTACCATGAACCGTGGTGGGATAGTTACAAATCTATGGGTGATTACCTGGGACGTATTTCGATGGCGATGTCTTCCGGTCAACAAATCAACAAAACGCTTGTAATTCAGCCAAATACGACCTCATGGATGTATTTCTCACGAAGCGAAAAAAACGGGACCCCCGATTCAATACAAAAAAACTTTAAATCATTTGTTTACCGGTTGGAGCGAAACCATTTTGAGTATGATCTTGGCTCTGAAAATGTCTTAAAATCGATCGGCTCAGTGAAGGATGGCAAATTAGTTGTAGGAAAACGAGCTTATGAACTGGTTGTTATTCCGGAATCAATGCAAAATATTGATAAAGCTACCTTTACACTCTTGAAAGATTACCTCCAACAGGGTGGAAAAGTGTTATCCTTTACCAATGAAATTCCCTACCTCGACGGGGCAGAATCGACTGCTGTAAATGAATTGAAAAACAGCTTCTCCGGACAATGGACTGTTGCTAAAGAAACAGATGAGCAGGTGGTTAAACAACTGTTTTCAATCAACGATTTTTCGCTTCAGGAGACGATACCCGTTTCAGGCGAATTGTATCATCAGCGTAGGATAACAGATGACGGACAGTTGCTTTTTGTAGTCAATACCGACACAGCTAAAAGTGTCACCACCATTGTTAATGCGAAAGGGAAACAATTGATTAAAATGGATTTACAGACCGGCGAATGTTTCCGGATACCAGCAATAGAAGATAAAGGGCAGCTATCTTTTGAGATTAAGCTTTTGCCTGTTGGGAGTGCCTTGTATTATATCTCAACCAAAAAAATCGATGAGACGCCGGCACCTTTAACGCCAATAAATGAGCAAACGTTAACAGGATCAGGGGTAATCGATATCCATCCTGAAAATGAAAATGTTCTGGTGCTGGATTATCTCGATATTAAATCAAAGAAGCTGAATCTTACCGAATCCTATTTTATGAAAGCCATGCGTCAGTTATTTGATAGTTCAGGATTTAAAATGGGAAATCCTTGGCAACATAAAATTCAGTACAAGCAAGACTATCTTGTGCTTGATACCTTTAAAGTAGGTTCGGGATTTGAAGTGAAATATCACTTTACAATTTCGGAAAACGCTGACGCAGAAACAATCAGCAAACTATCCGCGGTGGTGGAAAGACCCGAAATATGGGATGTATTTATCAACGATAAAAAAGTAGAGAAGAGCGATAAATGGTGGATCGACCGCGAATTTTTCAAATTTCCGATTGGCGATAAGGTTCGGAAAGGATCAAATACACTCACATTGAAAGCTCCAAAGATGTCGGTTCATGCTGAATTGATGCCTGTTTATATTGTGGGAGATTTTGTGTTAAATCCTCTTAGGCAGGGTTTCGAAATTTCATCAGGAACGATCTCAAAATTAGGCTCATGGAAATCGATGGGTTATCCATTTTATGCTCAAAAAGTGGCGTATTCCGAGAATTTTGAGGTTACAAAAGCAGACGCACAATTCAAAGTGAAATTGAATAAATGGAAAGGAATAATTGCCGAAGTATTTGTAAACCAAAAGAAAGCCGGAATCATTGCCTATCCGCCATACGAATTGAATATCAGCCAATTTATCAATGATGGAAAAAATGAGGTATCGGTAAAAGTCGTCGGTAGTCTGAAAAATACATTTGGCTATTTTTATAAAGATAACCATCGATGGATCAATGGTCCTGGTGACTGGGATACTGCTCCGGCCAAAATTCCCGGAATTGGACAGTACTTCCTGATGGATTACGGATTGGAGGAACCGTTTAGCCTGATCAGGATGAATTAAATCAAATCTTTCAGGATAAAATGACGAAAAGAGATTTCGCAACTACGTTGCTTTTTCAATGAATATAAAGCATTTATCTACAAAGATATGGCAACTACGTTGCTAAGTTAAAAGCTGCGTAGCAGCAAAATCTTTGTAGAAAATGAATAAAACCGGAAAATCAAGCCACGGAGTGGCGAAATTTTAGTAAAACCAGTTAAATCGGAACATCAACCTCATTCTGAAGCATTCGGCCAAAGATTGAAGCTGACGGCAAATCGAGGTAAGGATAGGTGACCTTCGAAAGATAAAGTCCCTGAGCATAAACAGGTACAATCGTTTTGGGGGTCACCTTTGTTTTGAGATATTGTTCGAAGTCGGCAACACTTAGTTCACCGTTACCGATTTCGAGCAATTTCCCGACGATGATCCGGATCATTCCGGCCAAAAACCGGTTTGAAGAGATGTAAAACCGTAATCTCGTGTGGTCTGCATTCGAAAACAATTGCGCCTTCGAAACATGACAGATCGTGTGCTCATATTTTAAAGGTGATTTGCAAAAGCAGCCATAGTCGTTGTAATTTGTCAGCAAACCAACAGCTTCGTTCATTTTTTCCAGATCAGGATTTTCCAGCGGATAAAACGAGCTCAAACCAACCAGATAGGGATCTTTCTGAATATGAATATAGTAATCGTAACTGCGTTGAATGGCATCGAACCGCGCATGTGGCAAACCCTCCATCAATATAACATCATAAACAGTGATATCGTGGGGCAGGCATTTATTCAACCGAAACTGTAAATCAAAGTCCAGCTCCCGGTCAATATCGAAATGGAAAAAGAATTGACTCGCATGAACCTGCGCATCCGTACGTCCACAGCCAACAATCGAAATGGCTTCTTTCAGTACATGGCTTAGCGTTGTCTCAATAACTTGCTGAACACTAATAATTCCGGGAAGCTTTTGCCACCCGCGATAATTATTTCCGTTATAAGCAATATGAAGAAAATAGCGCAATGCAATAAGTCTTTAATTAATAAATTACCTGTTGTTACAAATATACTTCATTTCATATACCACCGCATAAAAGTCAATGATAAGCGCTATTTTTGAGTAAAATATTTAAGCCATGCAATCAGTCAATCCATTTACAGGCGAAGTAATCAAAAACTATACGGAATATACTTCAGAAGAGGTAACCTCTATCATCAGTCAGGTTGATAATGCTTTTCAGCAGTGGAAGCTGACGGATTTTGAGCAACGGACCAAATTGATGAAGAATCTTCAGGCACTTTTGATCGAAAGAAAAAACGAACTGGCCCGAATCATGGTCTCAGAAATGGGCAAAGTGCAGCGCGAAGCAATTGGGGAGATTGAAAAATGTGCTACAGTTTGCTCATTTTATGCTGATAACGCAGAAATATTTCTTAAAAATGAGGTGATTCAAACTGAAGCTTCAGAATCGTATATTACTTATCAGCCAATTGGTACAGTTTTAGCGGTAATGCCATGGAACTTTCCATTCTGGCAGGTCTTCCGTTTTTTAGCTCCTGCACTAATGGCGGGTAATACAGGCGTTCTTAAACACGCTGCTAATGTGCCTGGTTGTGCCCTCGCGATTGAACAACTTGTCCGCGATGCAGGTTTCCCGGAAAATGTATTCAGAACGTTGCTGATTGGTTCAGAAAAGGTAAAGGCAGTTATAGAAAATCCACTGATAAAAGCGGTTACGCTCACAGGAAGTACTCCAGCCGGCAAATCAGTCGCTTCAATAGCAGGATCAGTGTTAAAAAAATCGGTACTCGAACTCGGAGGAAGCGATCCTTACCTGATTTTGGAAGATACTGATATTGCAAAGGCTGCCCAATTATGTGTTACCAGTCGGTTGATAAATGCCGGGCAAAGTTGCATTGGTGCGAAGCGATTTATTGTGGCCGAAAAAATATACGATGCATTCGAGGCTGAATTTGTGCGTCTGATGAGCGAGGCCACTTATGGCGATCCACTAGATCCAGCTACTAAGATTGGTCCTTTGGCAAGGCCCGATTTACGCAACGAATTGCACCAGCAAGTAGAAAATAGCCGCAAATTGGGAGCAAGGGTTTTGCTTGGAGGATTTATCCCGGAAGGAACCGGCGCTATTTATCCGCCAACTGTTTTAACGAATGTCCTCCCCGGAATGCCAGCCTATCACGAAGAGTTGTTTGGACCCGTGGCGGTTTTGTTTCGGTTTAAATCATTGGAAGAGGCGATCAGGATTGCCAATGACACCGTATTTGGATTAGGTGCGGCTGTTTTTACTTCCGATGTTTCGAAAGGTAAATTACTTGCTGAAAAGGGACTTGAAGCTGGTTGTGTGTATGTGAACGATTTTGTAAAATCAGATCCCCGGCTTCCTTTTGGCGGAATCAAGGAAAGCGGTTACGGGCGAGAACTATCAGCAGTTGGCATCCGGGAATTTGTGAATATTAAAACTATTGTGGTGAAGTAATATCTCCAGATCGTTTAAACCAAATGCCAGTTTATGTAAGTCATTTTTGTATTTTCAGACTAATTTTGAATCCACATCGAAAACTAATGAAACAAAAAATGCCACGAAGGCACTAAGACACCAGGTTGCACAAAGTGTTATGAATAAGGCATAAATACTTGGCGGAACTTTAATACTTTGTATCTTCACGGCTAAAACCATCAATAATTTCAACTATGCGATATCTCTTTTTTCTTCTCGTTTTCCTGACTTTCCAAAGTCAAGGTCAGGAACAGGTCTACCTTTTTTCTTATTTCACAGACAATGGCCAGGATGGTTTGCATCTGGCATACAGCAATGATGGATTAAAATGGGAAGCACTTAAGGATGGCAAATCATTGGTTGCACCAACTGTTGGGAACGATAAACTAATGCGCGATCCATATATCCTTCAGGGAAAAGACGGACTTTTTCATATGGTTTGGACAAGTAGCTGGAAAGACCGGCAAATTGGATATGCTTCCTCCAAAGACCTGATAAACTGGTCGGAACAAAAGGCGATCCCTGTAATGGCGCACGAACCAACGGCCAAAAACTGCTGGGCACCCGAGATGGTCTATGATCCTCAAAACAAAAATTATATCATCTTTTGGGCCACCACGATCCCCGGACGTCATTCCGATGTGGCATCTTCCGAAAGTGAGAAAGGGTTGAATCATCGGATGTATTGTACCACCACTTCTGATTTTAAAGAATTTAGTCCTACCAAAATCTTTTTCAATCCCGATTTCAGTGTAATAGATGCCACAATTTTGCCGAAAGGGAAAGCATTTTATATGTTACTGAAAAATGAAAATTCAAACCCTCCGGAAAAAAACATCCGGATTACTCAATCGAAACATGCTTCAGGCCCCTACCCGATTGAAGTATCCACACCAATCACCGGAAAATACTGGGCCGAAGGACCAACTGCACTTGAAGTTGGTGATTTTGTGTACGTCTATTTCGACAAATATACGGAACATAAATACGGAGCAGTTAGGTCAAAAAATATGAAAGACTGGGAGGATGTCTCTGATAAAGTATCCTTTCCTGATGGTGTACGGCATGGTACCGCGTTCAAAGTATCCAACGAAATATTTAAAAATCTCATCCAATTAAAATGACCAGACTAAAGTATGTACTAATCTTATTGACTGTTCTTTTAACCTTCATTAATTGCTCTCAAAATCCTGTATCAGTTTCCAGTCTTAAATGCGATGGCCGGATTAATCCGCTTGGCATTGAATCGATGAATCCCCGTTTTAGCTGGGTAATCAATTCGAATGAAAGAGATACCCGTCAGTCTGCCTATCAAATACTCGTCGCCGATAGTCCTGAAAAACTTAAAAAAAACATCGGCAATATCTGGGATTCCAAAGTTGTGAAATCCGACCGCTCCATCCAGGTAGAATATGCCGGTTCAACTTTAATTTCCGAGAAGAAGTATTACTGGAAGGTTAAAATCTATAATCAGGCTGAGAAAGCATCTTCATGGAGTGAACCAGCCATGTGGCAAATGGGACTCTTATCTGTAAACAATTGGGATAAAGCTTCCTGGATTGGATTTGAAAATCTTGCCGATTCGATGAAGGTCGTTCCCGGAGTTCATGGCGATGGCAATAAACTTGGAAACAAAGCCGTCAAACGAAGCATCGTCCCATTATTTAGAAAGGAGTTTTCCATCGAAAAGAAAATAAAAAGTGCAACACTCGATATTAGCGGATTAGGTCATTACGAAGCGACCATCAACGGACAAAAAGTTGGTCAAAGTTTTCTGGCACCTGGCTGGACTAATTACGATAAGGTTTGTCTTTACAACAATTACGATGTTACTTATCAATTAAAGGAGGGTAAAAATGCCATTGGCGTAATCGTGGGGAATGGTTTTTACAATATCAACCGCGAAAGATACCGCAAAATAGTAATTGCCTACGGGTATCCCAAAATGATCATTAAATTGAAGATCGATTATGAGGATGGTACCTCTTCTTCAGTCGTTTCGGGAACAGACTGGAAATGTTCGCCTTCACCGATCGTTTACTCAAGTATATATGGTGGTGAAGATTACGATGCGACACTCGAACAGAAAGGATGGGATCAGCCGGGATTTGATGACTCAAAATGGAATATGGCGCTTCCTGTAACAACTCAGTCCGGAAAATTAATGGCTGAAACTAACTTCCCTTTAACGATTCGTGAAGTGATCAAAGTGAAAAAAACTGAATTAACGGAACAGGGAAAATATCTTTACGATTTTGGTCAGAATTGTTCGGGAATTATCGAATTGAAGGTGACAGGAAAAAAAGGATCTGTTATTAAACTGACACCGGGAGAGTTAATTACGAAGAATAATCAGATTAATCAGAATGCTTCGGGAGGTCCTTATTATTTTTCCTACACACTCAAAGGAGATGGTGTTGAGATATGGAGACCCAAATTCACCTATTATGGATTCAGGTATGTAATGGTTGAAGGTGCCATACCTGATTCAGAAAAACAAAATACTGAAACTCCTAAAATCATTGATCTGCAATTGCTCCATACAGCCAACTCCGCCCCAAAAACCGGCGAATTCGAATGTTCAAATCAGCTTTTCAACCAGATATATACACTCATTGACTGGGCAGTACGAAGCAATCTGCAAAGTGTCACCACCGACTGTCCACATCGTGAAAAGCTTGGCTGGCTCGAACAAACCTATTTGATGGGAGCTTCAATGCATTATAACTATAACCTTTATCCGCTGTATCGTAAAATAGTTCTGGATATGATTGATGCGCAAACTCCTGATGGTCTAATCCCCGATATCGCTCCGGAGTTTGTCCCGTTCGAGGGAGGATTCCGCGATTCACCGGAATGGGGAAGCGCAGGTGTGATCCTTCCATGGATGATCTGGCAGTGGTATGGCGATCAGTCGGTTGTTGAAGAGGCATTGCCGATGATGAAGAAATATGTTGCCTATCTTGGTACGAAAGCTGATAATCACATTCTTTCGCATGGTCTGGGTGATTGGTTTGATTATGGTCCGAATACGCCAGGCGAAGCACAACTGACTCCAAAAACATTAACGGCCACAGCCATCTATTATTACGATATTCTTTTGCTGTCGAAAATGATGGAACTAACCAATAATAAAGAAGATGCCGAAAAGATGATCGCTTTGGCAGTCGAAGTAAAGAAAGCTTTCAATACCAAATTCTTTAATAGTGAAACCAAAGTATACTCTACCGGAAGTCAGACCGCAATGGCAATGCCGCTTTGTGTTGGCCTTGTAAATGAAAATGACCGAAAGGCTGTTTTCAATAACCTGGTTGACTCAATTTCTGTTTCGGGAAAGAAGCTGACAGCCGGAGATATCGGGTTTCACTTCCTTGTGAAGGCGTTGGAGGAAGGCGGAGGTTCGCAGTTACTCTTCGATATGAATTTCCGCAATGATGTACCAGGATATGGATTTCAATTGAAAAAAGGGGCAACAGCTCTAACGGAATCATGGCCTGCGCTTGAGGAGGTTTCGAATAACCATTTGATGCTTGGACATATCATGGAATGGTTTTGCACGGGTCTTGGCGGAATCAAACAGGAGGAAAACAGTGTAGCATTCCAAAATATTATCATTCGGCCAGAAATTGTCGGCGATATAACCTGGGTAACATCAAATTATCAGTCACCTTATGGCCTGATTAAAAGTGATTGGAAAAAGGAGCAGAATATTTTGGAAATGAAAATTCAGATACCTGCAAATACATCTGCAACTATTTATTTCCCAACAAATCAGCAAGAATCTGTAAGAGAGAACGGCAAGAAACCAACCGTTTCAAAAACAGCTGATGGCAAATACTTTTGTAAGGTTGGATCGGGAAGTTATGTTTATAGGATGATTGTTCTTTAAGTCATAATTTCTGATTTACAGGCATTTATTCACAAGTTACTGACTGTTTTCGTTCCTGTATAATTCGGGGATTTAGAGTAAAAAGGTACTAGCGAGGAAGTTTTTAAACATGAATTACAATTTCAGTTTTGGTAATTTCAATAAGCGAGTTTTCCTCAATTAGGCTTTCAATTTTGTCAAGATGTTTTTCAAATATGGCTTTTAGCTCAGCATTACTTACATTGCCAGTTCTAACAAGAATTAGTTTTTGAGGCTCGCCATGAATTAGGAATGATTCTAAAAAGTCATTATCTTTTGTAACTACAATTCGTTTTTGCTCTATAGAAATACTTGTTATGAAATAGTCCTTCGATTTATTTTTGTTGGGCAAGTCAAGCGTATGTATTGAATCATGCCCTCTCGATTTCAAAAGGTTAGATAATGAAATTGGCAACTGCGCATCAATAATGAACTTCATGATGCAAGTCTATAAATGCTTTTTATTCGGGTTAATTTAGCAGCGTAATCAATACATGCAAGAAAATCATCTTTTTCAAGATCAGGATAATCTTCCAATAACTCATCCATGGTCATTCCTGATGCCATTAATTCGAGCATATTGTCCACCGGATAACGAAGTCCGCGAATGGTTGGTTTTCCATGACATATATCCGGGTCAATGGTTATTCTTTTAATTAATTCCTGAGCCATATTCGTATAAATTAATTTCAAACACAAATGTAAAAAGAAAATCAATATTATTTAACGGGTTCGTCTGTTGACATTCCCAAATCAGGGATAAATGCCAGTTATGCTAAAAAAGTGTCTTTAGAGTTAATATTACATTTTCGAACCTGTTATCTCATCAAAATAATAGATCCCTTTGCCCGGTGCATCATTTTTTCCGCCAATATAAATGGCTGTTTCAATGATCGCTTCAGGTTTAAAAACCTTACTGACATCTGGAGAATCGGCAGATTTTGTGTTGTGAACAAGGCTGGAAAACGGAAGATTAACCCAACGTGCCATCTTATCGCCTTTTTCGGGTATATATTTATAGGCCCACAGATCGTGAATATTTTTGCCGTCACTGTCCGCGATGTTAAATTCCATTGTAAACTCCCTTCCTGAACCATCGGGCATCAGCCAGAGCTGAACACCATTGCAACCCGAAAGATCCATTTTTGCAATGCGACTGACACTACAATAGAACTTATCATCCGATTTTTCGGTCTCATATTCACACTTTAGACTATGCTTCCCGGCACCTTTGAGCTTAGTTTCCAGGCTACAATTCAATAAACCTCCGTGTTCGGGATGTGACCACGCTTTAGAAAGCTCCTCGTTGGCTGAATAGGAATCAAAGTTATCGACTACTTTGGTTGTTTTTGTTGCAATTATATTTTTCGTTCCTGCCTGTTTTACAGGTGTTGCGATGTAGTTGTTCTCATTCAGAATTTTCAGCTCAACTTTTCTGAAATCAATTGGAGTCCCTTCAGCCTGAAGCGCGATATAGCCCTCTTCCAGGAATGTCCCCGAAGGAACCGGGTAATTTTCAGGAAGTAACATCCCTCCAACCTGGGGTTTTGTATAAGCCAGAACTGTATCTCCATCAATGACATGATAAATCGATTTGCCTCCATGAACGATGATATCCAATGTCACCCACTCCCCATCGTAATAATTTTTTGAAGTTGAACTGATGCAGTGCTCCTCTGTAAATGCTCCATTGTAAAATACCGTGGTGCCCGGAGTGCAAATATTGGCAGTCACTTGCTTCAATTTTGGAGTACTACCAAGCAGTTGAGCTTCGAGTGAAACCGGCCAGTTTTGCAGAATATCCTGGCTTTCGACGGACTGCGAATGAATCATCACTCCCGAATTGCGGTAGCAATAACCAGGAGCATCGGGCAGCAATTCTCCCTGGAAACGATATTCAATCCGAAGAATATAAGAAGAGAGTTTCTCCTTATAAAACAGGTGGCCGAATCGCCCGTTAAACCGAACGAAGTTGCTGTAATCTACCTTTAAGATTCCATCTTCGACGCGGAATCCATCAAGTGGATTTTCACCCACCTTGTAACCTGTTACTTTGGGAGTCCAGTCATCAAGGTTTTTCCCATTAAAGATTGAAATCCATTTACCGTCCTTTTGTACTGGCTGTTTTACTTTAATCCCTATATTCGGCTGTGCTGAAGACATTTGGATTGAAAGGGCGAACATTAAAATAACTATTCCAATAAAATTTCTGTTCATTTTGTCTAGCTTTAGTTTTGATTTCAATATTGATCGAACTGATTCAATCAGAATAAAGGCAAATGTAAGAAATCAACGTGTTATATGAAACAGGGTAATCATTTGAATCTTGCAGGTCGTTATTCAAAAGTGTAAGGTGATCATTCAAATCTCGCAGGTCGCTATTATAGAATGTAAGGTGATCATTCAAGGATGTAAGGTGATCATTATAATCTCGCAGGTCGCTATTAAAGGATGTAAGGTGATCATTATAATCTCGCAGGTCGCTATTAAAGGATGTAAGGTGATCATTATAATCTCGCAGGTCGCTATTAAAGAGTGTAAGGTGATCATTCAAGGAGGTAAGTTAACCATTCAAGGATGTAAGTTCATCATTTGCTCCTCGCAGGTTGTTATTCAAAAGATTAATAGGGTGTGTAATTTAGGGGATTTTTTGATTTGTTTTTTATACATTTACCTCTGTTAATCCAGCTAATACTTACCAAAAATGAATTCTGTAAATTTCAGGTGTGTCCCACTTTTTGTGTGCTTAATCGTATTCGTTTTTTTTCAACCTGAAACCCTTGTCGGGCAGGTAAAAATATCTGAACAAAAGTGGATTTTACCAACTTATAAAGTGAGTCCTCCCGATAAGAACCCGATGTTTTTTAAGGGTGAATCCTACCAGGGTGCTTCAAAAATTATATATCCTTATGCGCTGAACGATGTAATTTCAAACGAGAAGGAAGATCGCGCCTGGAAAGCAATCATACTTGAAAACGAATATATTAAGTTATGTGTTACTCCGGAAATTGGGGGTAAACTTTACTATGGAACCGATAAGACCAATGGATACAACTTCATCTACAAAAACAATGTAGTCAAACCGTCCAATATCGGAATGACAGGGGCATGGGTTTCGGGAGGCATTGAATGGTGCGTGATTCATCACCACCGGGCCTCAACAATGCTTCCGGTCGACTATGACCTGGCAGAGAATAAAGATGGCAGTAAAACCATCTGGATTGGCGAAACGGAACCTCGTCACCGCATGCGATGGACAATCGGAATTACCGCATTCCCAGGCAAATCGTATTACATGACCGAGGTGAAGATTCACAACCCTACTCCTTTTACCAATACCTTTTTATACTGGGCAAATGTGGCGGCTCATACCAATAAGGATTACCAGGTGATCTTTCCGCCAAGTGTGAACCAGGTAACTTATCATGCCAAAAACAGTTTTTCCAATTGGCCCATTTCCACAGAAGTGTATAACGGAGAAGATTTTACAAAGGGCGTTGACCTGAGCTGGTGGAAAAACTCCGTCAACCAGAATTCGTACTTCGCTTATGATCTGAAAGAGGATTTCATGGGTGCGTATGATCATGGAAAAGAGATTGGTACGGTGCATATTGGCGACCACAACGTGGTAAAGGGCGCCAAACTTTGGGAATGGGGTTCAGGCGAACGCGGCCAGGCAACCGAGGGCAGATTGACTGAAAATGATGGCCCTTACGTTGAAATCATGGTGGGCGCTTTTTCTGACAATCAGCCCGATTACAGCTGGATCAAACCTTATGAAGTAAAATCATTCAGGCAATACTGGTATCCGGTAAAAGATATACAGGGATTCAAAAATGCGAACCTCAACGGAGCGGTGAATCTCGAAAAGCGGGACGACAACAAAGTCTTCCTCGGATATTATTCGACTCAAAAAGTGAGTAAGGCAAAGATTATCCTGAAAAGAAAGGATGTTGCCGTTTTTGATAAAATTGTAGAAATCTCTCCGGAAACTGCTTTCACAACTTCAATAAAAATTGACGGAACTTTTGATATGACTGATCTATTTACCGAAATGGTCAATTTGGAGAACAACGAAATATTGGTCTCTTACCAGCCAGTTGAGAAAAAGGCCGTTAGTAAACTTCCGGAAGAGGTAAAGAAACCAGTTCCGGCAAAAGATATGCAAACCATTGAAGAATTGTTCCTGGCTGGCAGCCGGATACTTCAGTTTTATAATCCGACATTGAATGCAATGGACTACTTTGGCGAAGCATTAAAACGCGATCCAAATGATATCCGGACCAACGTTGCGGTCGGAAATATTCATCTTAAAAATGGGGAATACAACATCGCAAGAGGCTTCTTCGGAACTGCAATAAAAAGATTGACAAAAGATTACACAAGGCCATCGAATTGTGAAGCGCTTTACCTTCAGGGACTGACACTGAAAGCGCTTGAACTATATGATGAAGCGGCTGACACGCTTTACCGAGCAACCTGGGATTATGCATGGCATTCAGCCGCTTACCTCGAATTGGCAAGAATTTCCTGTTTAAAAGGTGACTTCCAAAAAGCTTTGGGACAGGCAAATGAATCACTTTCAACGAATGCA
>Ga0209511_1001365_pt1 | contig 21845 bp, 20 predicted proteins | sample SSSSmetaG_FD_184141 | JGI IMG/M metagenome (GOLD analysis project Ga0209511, IMG submission 184141) | Glacier valley bacterial and archeal communities from Borup Fiord, Nunavut, Canada, to study Microbial Dark Matter (Phase II) - ​SSSS... | ecosystem: Environmental > Aquatic > Freshwater > Ice >...
AATCTTTTTATCCCTGCCCCGCCACTGCCGCCAGATACCGCCGCCAAAGTAGCTCAAATGCAGGAATTGATTCGACCTTACCGGGAGGAATTGGGTTTAACCCCTTATGCCGAAAGTATTCTACACGAAATTTCGTTTGAGGAACAACTAGAGGTAATCTTGGCAGAAAACGTGCCAGTGTTTAGCTTTACCTTTGGGATTATTTCACCAGAGTGTTTAGCGAAACTCAAGGCTAACGGCACGTTGGTGATGGGAACTGCCACTACCGTGCGGGAGGCGGTGGCTCTGGAAGAAGCTGGGGTAGATGCTATCGTTGGGCAGGGCGGGGAAGCGGGCGGACATCGGGGCACGTTTCAGGTTCCGGCGGAGAAAGCTCTTATTGGCACAATGGCTCTTATTCCCCAGATTGTTGACCGGGTAAAGTTGCCCGTAGTCGCCGCCGGAGGGATTATGGATGGGCGCGGGGTGGTGGCGGCTCTGGCATTAGGGGCGGTTGGGGCTAGTATCGGCACAGCTTTCCTAACTACAACTGAGAGCGGGATTCACCCTGACTACAAAGCGGCAATTCTCGCCAGCAGCGAGGAGGATACTTTTATTACTAAAGCTTTTTCCGGGAAATCTGCCAGAGGTTTGCGTAACCGTTTCGGCGAGGAACTGGCGACCCACCAGAATGACATTCCGGCCTTCCCGGTGCAAATTGGTCTAGTTGGAGAAATGCGTCAGGCCGCCTCCAAGCAAAATAAAATGGAGTGTATGTCGTTATGGGCCGGACAAGCCACCCGCCTCAACCGGGCCCATTCCGCCGCCGAACTTATGACGGAACTAATACAAGACGTTGAAAAGATTTTATTCAGTCGTTAAGAAAGTTCGTGGTATACTTGAACTCGCAGAAGTTAATTTGGTGATTTTAGTGGTGAGGTAACTATTATGAAATCTGTACGCTGGACATCGTAAGACCTTGAGAGCCTGCCCGACAACGGCACGCGCTACGAGATTATTGATGGAGAGTTATACAGTTCTAAAGATTTCCACTTGAATCATCACATAGTTTGCGGTCAGATTAGCTTTTTCTTACGAATTTGGAATAAAGAATATAGATTGGGACGAGCTAATATAGCTCCGGGAATTATTTTTGATAGTGAGAATTGTGTAGCTCCTGATGTTATCTGGATTAGCAATGAACGGCTGACCGAAACTTATCAAGCCGATGGCAAGCTCCACAGCGCACCCGAACTGGTGGTGGAGGTACTTTCTCCCGGCTCTGCCAACGAGGCCCGTGACCGCTCGGTTAAACTCAAACTTTATTCACGGCGAGGGGTTAGCGAATATTGGCTGGTTAGTTGGCCTAAACGCCAGTTGGAAGTGTATCGGCGCAATCCTGAGTTGCTGGCCCTGGAATTAATCCAGACGCTCTTTGAAACCGACACCTTAACTTCACCCCTGTTACCCGGCTTCAGTTGCAAGGTTAGCGAAATTTTTGAAAAAGTTATTTAAAATCCAATATCGAATATCCAAAATCTAAAATCGAAGAAACAAAAACCATTTCCAGGAGTTTATAGCTTATACAAGAACTAACAACCAACAACTAATAACTATTTCGAGGAGTCAGATAAAAATTGACAAATATACTTTTTCTGGACTTGAAGGCTACATATGAGGAACTAAAAGAGGAGTTGGATGAGGCTATCGCCGGGGTGGTAAGTAGTGGCTGGTATATTCTGGGGCAGGAAGTAACCAAATTTGAGCAGGAATACGCCGCTTATCTGGGAGTAAAGCACTGCATCGGGGTGGGTAACGGGTTGGATGCTTTACATATTAGCCTGAAAGCGTTAGGGGTTGGCCCTGGTGACGAAGTTATCGTTCCGGCTAATACTTATATCGCGACCTGGCTGGCGGTGACTTATGCTGGGGCAATCCCGATTCCTGTTGAGCCGGACGAAAGTACCTATAACCTTGACCCCGCCCGCCTCGAAGCGGCTATTACGCCCCGCACTAAAGTAATCCTGCCCGTTCATCTTTATGGGCAGCCCGCCGATATGGACTCGATTAACGCTATCGCCCGTGCCCATAATATTTTTGTGCTAGAGGATGCGGCTCAAGCTCAGGGTGCAAAATACAAAGGTCAGTCGGTGGGCGGACTGGGTGATATTGCCGGTTGGAGTTTCTACCCTGGCAAGAACCTGGGAGCGTTTGGCGATGCCGGGGCGATTACCACCAACAACGACGAACTGGCCGATAAGGTGCGGGTTTTGCGGAATTATGGCTCGCGGGTAAAATATGTTAACGAGGTACAGGGCTACAATAGCCGCCTGGACGAGATTCAAGCGGCGGTATTGCGGGTGAAGTTGCGCCACCTGGACGACTGGAACAGCCGCCGGAAGGAAATTGCGTCCTTTTATCTGTCATATCTGCGGAAGACTGGCCTGAAACTACCGATTGTGCCAGAGTGGGCCGACCCGGTGTGGCATCTCTTTGTGATACGCACTCCCAGCCGGGACGACTTACAGCAATCCTTGCAAAAGGCTGGGGTTGGAACATTAATTCATTACCCAATTCCGCCCCATTTGCAGGAAGCCTATCAGGAGTTTGGTTATAAAGAAGGTGATTTCCCGATTTCGGAAGTGATTCACCGCGAGGTATTAAGCCTACCGATGGGGCCGCATCTGAGCGAGGAACAAGCTTTGGCAGTAGCCCAACTAACCGCCTCCCTTTCTTCTTAGTCTTAGGGCAAATTGCACTTTTGAAATTTAGAAATCAAACCACCAAGGCCCAAAGACACCAAGAAAATATAAAATTACTTGGCGAACTTGGCGGTTCAATTTTTAATAGGGTTGGTCTGAATATTGCTTGGGGAGTCTCTCTGAAGAAAATCGCGGATTTCAAGCCCAAAAATCCCTACCACGAGCAAATACCGAACAGTGATAGTCAGCATGGCGTACCACTCTACTCTAACCATCGCCGCGCCCATTACCGGGAATATAATAAAACTTAGTGCACAGGCCCCAATATAAAGCCAGACCCTAGCACCCCGCCAGAAAGTTAAAAAGGGCAGCAGCCAGATTAGATATTGGGGCGACAAAACCTTATTACTGAGAATAAACCATAAAGTGGCGATTACCGAAGCCTGGATTAACCAGGTTAAACTCAGATTTTTATCCTCACGAGTTTTGAACCAGATATAAGCATAAAAAGCCAATAATCCAAGCACAGTCAGGGGCAGCGCAACCGCCGACAGGGGCGCACCCCAGGACGAGGCTAAGTTGATAGAATTATGGTCGGAGGTGGAACTGGCAGTGGTTAAACCCGCTACACTACCCAGCCAGATAACGATGCCATAGACACTCTCGATTTGAATGCCGCGCTCACTATGATAAGTCAAAAAGCCTTTTAACCCAGCCTGAGCAAAGAGTAAAAATGGTACGGTTATGATGAAGGCCGAAACAATAAACCCCAAAATGATTTTTTCGGCGGGGAAAAGTTGCTTGCGGATTTTCCAGTAATACATCAGGGCAATCGGCAAGATTATAGCCGGAAATAATTTGGTCAGGGTTGCCAGACCCAGCACGAACCCGCCCCAAATCTGACGTTTCAGGTAAAAGAGATAAAAAACCAGCGTTACCAGCAAGGCGGCAACTATATCAAATCTTCGTGAGATAAAAAAGGTAAAAACCACCGCGGCAACGGTAAAATAGCGCACTCCAACCAACAACGAAAGCTGGGGATAAAGTTTTTGACCAAATCTGACAACCACAATCAGGGTGGCAATTAGCAGTAGATACATTTCGAGCTGGAAAAAAATTACGTAGCGTTCCTGGGTAGGAGGCCCAAAAATATTGCTAACAATCGCCGGGGCAATAAAAAAGGGTAGCACGAAGGGTGGGTATTCAATACTGAAATCGCGGTAGGGAAGTTTGCCGTCCAGGGTATATTGACCGTAAAGGTAATAAAGGTCAACGTCGTCGGGGTTGGGGATATTTTGATAAACCAAAGGGAAAATCAGGAAAGCCAGCCCAATTACCACTATACAGGCGATTAGTGGGCGGCGACCTATAGGTTTCGGAATTGTAGAGTCTGTAGATTCCACGACGGGCGGGTTTTCCATATGGCGAATTATAACTTTTCTACTTAAGACTTTCGCTTGAGGCCAATACCCAGGTTCAATTTTTAGCCATATATCCTCTTTGGTAAATTCCACAGCGAAAGTCGTGCTATTATTAATTTGCGATTTTCGCTAAATCCTCCCAGAAGCCAGGGTACGAGACATCCGCACATTTGTAATCTTCAATTTCCAGAGTTTCACCAGAGGGTAGCAGCAACCCCAGGATTGCCAGCGACATCGCCAAGCGGTGGTCGCTATAACTTTTGACATAGCCGCCCTTCAACTTCGCCCCCCCTTTGATAGTCATACCATCAGGGTGCGGCTCAACAGTTGCGCCCAGACGGTCAAGTTCGCTGGAAAGAGTAGCGATACGGTCAGTTTCTTTTACCCGCAGTTCGGCGGCATCACTAACCCGGCTAGTCCCTTGAGCAAATAGGGCCGCTACCCCTAACGCCGGAATCTCATCAACCAGTCGAGGAATAATATTGCCCCCAATCCCTGCACCCCTTAAACTTGCCGATTTTACCCGCAGGTTGGCAACAGGTTCTCCGGCAATCTCGCGCTCTTGCGAAAGAGTAATATCTGCGCCCATCTCGCCCAGCGCGTCAATAATTCCGGTGCGGGTGGGATTAACTCCCACGTTCAGTAAGGTCAAATCTGCATCGGGGTGGACGCTGGCAAGCACCAGCCAGAAGGCCGCACTGCTAATGTCCCCCGGCACTTCCACGTTTTGGGCTAACAGGCGGGTGGCAGGGCCATTCATCACAATCTCATCCGCCGAAACTTTCAGGGGTGCGCCCATAGCCTTGAGCATTCGTTCGGTATGGTCGCGACTGTCAATCAGCCCCGTCAGGCGGGTAGGGCTAGTGGCGTAAAGAGCCGCTAACAACAAACAGCTTTTTAGTTGGGCACTGGCAACCGGGAGGCTATATTCTATTCCCTTTAGCTGGCTACCCCGAATTGCCAACGGGGCAAAGCTATCGTTCTTGCGCCCCCAGATTTGTGCGCCCATAAACTTGAGTGGCTTGATTACCCGACCCATTGGGCGGCTCCGTAGCGAGTCATCCCCGGTTAGTACGCTGTAAAAATTCTGTCCAGAAAGTAACCCGGTTAAAAGGCGGGTGGTAGTGCCGCTATTCCCGGCATTCAAAATCTCGCTACTCTCTTGTAGTCCGTGCAGCCCGCGCCCTTCCACCGTTACGCTGCGTGCATACTCGTTAAACTGAATATTTACCCCCATCGCCCGCATACAGGCAATACTACTTAGGCAGTCTTCACCCGGTAAGAAATTAGTTACCTGGGCCGTGCCATCCGCCACCGAGTTAAAAATAACCGAGCGATGGCTGATAGATTTATCACCCGGCACGGTTATTTCACCTCGCAAACGGGCGGCAGGGCTGATTTTTAGACGGTTTGGGCCGACAACCTGAGTAGGGTTCATTTAAATCCTCCGAAAACAGTAGAAAGTAGCGAGTAACGATTAACGAGTCTAAAGTCAAAAAATTAACCTCAAAAGTCTCATTCCCCTTTCCTTGCTAGTGCAATATTACAACAGATGTTGTGCGAAGGGCGGAATTATCCCTTCTCCCTAGCAGGGAGAAGGTTAGGATGAGGGGTGAAATCCTGGCCTAACTCCAAACTCACGGAATAGTCCCAACGAACCCTCACCCTGCCCTCTCCCTTTCAAAGGGAGAGGGTATAAACCTCTCCTTTTGTACAGTAGCTCCTATGTTGCTGCTCTAGGGAAGGGGGTTAGGTTTGCATTACTAACTATAAAAAGACCAGTCCGGCACAGGTTCGTTGCTAAACCAGAAGCGGTCAAGGCCATTCATACCCCATTCTACCAGCAAAGGGTCGCCAAACTCCCTCCCAAATATAATACTATTTAAAGTGGGAAGACGCAGATAAAATTGGCGACGATTTTCCCAGCTTGCCTCGCGCGGGCGGTCATAGTAAGGAAGCAAACAACCCCATACGTCGTAGGCTGGGTCGCCGATACAACAATCGCCAAAATCAATTATACCGCTTAGTTTTTGATTTCCCAGGTCAAGTAATACATGCTCGTCACTTAAATCGGCATGAATAAGGGTGGGTTTAAAAGTGAAGTTGTGTTCGTCATTCAGAAAATCAGTAAACCTGAGCCGGATTTTGTTTTGCTGCTCCTGCTTTAACAGAGGAAAAACCATTTCTTCTGTTTCCCCGTAAAGATGTTGAAAACTCCCTCGCCAATCGTTAACCGGGGAATTGGGAAACAATTTTTTGGGTACTTCGGCGGCGGTTGCTTTTTCAAGTGGGAACAAATGCAGGGCAACTAAAAACTTTGCAAGGGCTTGTCGCCACCACTCCGCCTTTAATAACTCCTCTGGGCAATCCTGGAGAGGTGTGCCCGCAATCAGCGGATAGCCCACAAAAATAAAAGGATAAATTTTATTTGTAGCGGTGGCAATATAACTAAAATTGGGGATTGCTAGCGGAAGATAAGGGGCAAGTTGGGAAAGTAAGCGGGTTTCGGTCAAGAGGGATTGCTCCACCTCCGCCCGTTTGGGGAAACGAAAGATTAAATCCTCATTCACCCGACAGGCCACACTGTTCCAGCCCTCAGCTAAATACTCGATATTGGTTATAAGCAGTTGGGGAAAGTTATGGGCAATAGCGGCCCGGTATTTTTTAAGGTGAGTGTCCTTCATAGTTATTGCCGAGGAGTTTTACTAAAAAAACGTTGAAAGCCCCGCCGCAGATTGCCCCAGAATACCCGCAAACGCACCACACTTACCCGCACAAAAAACAGTACGAAGAAGAACAACACCAGCATTATCATAAAAGAAACGATGGGGTTGCCACTAAACTTAAAAGTTTCGCGGATAATAAAAAAAAGTACCAGCCAGATAATAATAACCAGCCAGAGTATGCGGGTGGTCATTATTGGTTTTTCTTGCTAACAAAACGATAATCGCCGGGGAGTTGGGCGAAAACTTCGGGTGGCAAATTTTCCAATTCATTTTCCCGCTCGTCGGGGGTCATACGTTCCAGCCGTTTGATAATGTTGGGGACGGCCCGGTAAGTTCTGGCAAAACCAAGCATGGTAAACATTGTTAGGAGGGGAGTCATGGGTATTCCTATCAAAGCGGTTAGCCCCACCGCCAGCGAGTCTTCGTGCCAGAACATCACTGATACCAGCACCGTAAAACCAATCTGGATTAAAATTACCCAGCTCAGGGTTATTTTGAGAAAATAAAGCCAATCGTAACATTTTTCGACATGTTTAGCTAAGCCGACCCGCCGTACCAGGCCAGCTAGAAAACAGGCCGCCAGAACCTCGTAACCAACCGCCACAACAAAACGTTCCACTTTTGAGGCCCTCCCGTTTCTCCAATTTCAAAAGCGGGAATTAAGAGGCCCATTATAGCCTTATTTCTAAAACTTTACCACTATTCTCCTCTTTGCTAGAGTTTTTAGGAAGTGTGATAAAGTTGCAAAGTTCTTATAAAGAATGAAAACCTTTTTATTCATCGAATTGCATCAACCTGTTTGATATGTTAGCATAGCGGTTGGAAGAAGTAACGAGTAGTGAGTAGTGAGTAACGAGTAGAAGGTCAAAAGTCAATAGTTATTATTACCACTGACTGACAACCGACAACCTTTGGAGATTATGATAAATTCGGGTGTGGGCGGCATAATACTGGCAGGGGGGCAAAGTCGCCGGATGGGTAGTGACAAGGCCAATTTGCGGCTACAGCCGGATGGCCCAACTCTTCTGGAAAGGGCGGTTGCCAGTTTGAGAACGGTGGTTGGCGATAATTTAATCGTTATAGCTAACCAGCCCGAAAAATATAATTTGGAATTAATGGTCGTCGGGGATAATTTTCCCAGCAATGGCCCACTGGCGGGGCTTGAGGCTGGCTTGACCGCTTCCCAGATGGACTATAATATATTGGTAGCCTGTGATATGCCCTTTTTGCAAACTGATTTATTACAGGCGTTGGTGATATGGGCCAAAGAAGGTAATTGGGATGCAATAGTACCTCTTAACCGGGAGAGTTTGCCCGAACCGCTCTGTGCTATTTATCAGCGACGGACGCTAGAGGTTGCCCGAAGTTGTTTGCAGCAAAAGCGCAACAAAATGGCGGAGTTTCTGAAAGCAATTAACACCCGTTACTTGGCTCTTTGTGATTACGAGGAGTTTGACCCGCAACTTCTTAGCTTCAAAAATCTGAATACTAGCCAGGAGTTTACTGAGGCGGCGCGGAATATAAGTAACGAGTAATAAAGTAGTTGTTAGTTCTTGGTTATTAGTTGTTGGAAAGTTGTCAGCCCGCATTTTTTAGGTATTAGGAAAATCTAAAATCAAAGATCGAAAACTAATAACTAACAACTAATAACCAACAACTTTTTGAGGGAGTGTTAGACCATGTTCGAGCCGGAAACCCTGATTCAAGCCCAGGCAACCATAAAAAAATTAACCGAGCTAACTCAGCTTACCGAAGTCGAAATTGCTGAACTTAGCCTAAAAATAATAGAGTTTAAGCCCGCTCCCGCCGAGTGGAGCGTGAAGGAAGTGCTTTGTCATCTGCGGGATGTGGATAGTATTTTCTATGACCGTTGCCAGCGTATGTTGGATGATGACGATGAGCCTTTTCTACGCGCTTTTAATCCAGACGAACTAGCCGAAGAATCGGGCTATCGTCGGCAGATTTGGGAGGAGGTTGTGCGGGAATGGCAAACCAACCGCCAACGCAACCTTACTTTTTATCAGCAGTTACCGCCGATAAAGTGGTTACGTGGGGCTTTTCATCAGGAGCGCGGCCATCTTAATCTGATGGATGTAGCTAATTCACTGGTTGACCAGAGTGAAATGCACCTTGAACAAATCCGTAATAATAAGCGACTGGCAACTATGGCGAAATAAAACAGCATGGGTTATAATCATTCAAATCAAAAAAGCCGAAGCCGCCTTTTTAGAGCGACTACTATTTATAGGAACAGTTTAATAAGACGTGTAATTTGACTTAACGTGTAGGCAAAGCCCCGAAATCAATCGGGGTTTTTTGTAAGCATGTGACGGTTTCAACAAAGGGGGATAGTTATTTTTATGGCGATCAGCGACCGTTTTGTAAAGGCGGGGCTTACTTTTGACGATGTACTTCTTTTGCCGAATGAGTCTGAGGTTATCCCGGCCCAGGTAGATGTTTCAACCTACCTAACCCGGAATATCCGGTTGAACATACCGCTGGTAAGCTCACCGATGGATACTGTAACTGAGGCTCGTCTGGCAATTGCGATTGCCCAGGAAGGCGGGCTAGGGGTTATTCATCGCAACCTGACGATTGAACGTCAGGCCGAGGAAGTTGACCGAGTAAAAAGAAGTGAGTCCGGGATGATTCTTGACCCGATTACCCTCAAACCTACCGCCAGCCTCAGCGATGGGCTGAATTTGATGGAAAAATATCATATTAGCGGTATCCCCATCACCGACGACCGAGGCATGCTGGTTGGAATTCTGACTAACCGCGATATTCGCTTTGAGGATGATTTTAGCAAGCCGATTTCAGTGTTGATGACCAGCCGTGAGCTTGTTACCGCCCCGGTTGGCACAACTTTGGACGAAGCCCGCAAGATTCTGCACCAACATCGGATTGAGAAGCTGCCAATTGTGGATGAGAACGGTTATCTCAAGGGATTGATTACGGTCAAGGATATTCAGAAGAAGATAAAATACCCGCTTGCTGCCAAAGACCATGTTGGGCGGTTGTTGGTGGGGGCGGCTCTTGGCGTAGGGCGGGATATGATGGAGCGAGCAACTGAACTGGTGCGCCATAACGTGGATGTGCTGGTGTTGGATAGTTCGCACGGTCATGCCAAAGCGGTGCAGAAGGCTACCAACCAATTGAAGGAAAAATTCCCCCAGGTAGCACTTATTGCCGGAAACGTGGCGACGGGCGAAGGGGCAAAAGCCTTGATTAAAGCTGGAGCAGATGCGGTTCGGATTGGGGTTGGCCCTGGCTCTATTTGCACTACCCGCGTGGTGACGGGCGTAGGTGTGCCACAGGTTACGGCAATTATGGAAGCAGCCGAAGCGGCAGCCAAGTACGGCATTCCGATTATTGCCGATGGCGGGGTGAAATATAGTGGCGATATTACCAAAGCTCTAGCCTCCGGCGCAAACACCGTGATGATTGGCTCGCTGTTTGCGGGAGTGGAAGAAAGCCCCGGCGAGGTGGTGTTATTCCAGGGTGAGCATTTCAAGGAATATCGCGGCATGGGTTCAATCGGGGCGATGAAGGCCGGAGAAGGAGCTCGCGAACGTTATCACCAGGACGAGGTTAAGGACACCGTTAAACTTGTGCCGGAGGGTATCGAAGGGCGCGTACCGTATCGTGGCACGTTGCGCGGGATGGTTTTCCAGCTTATCGGTGGGCTACGGAGCGGGATGGGTTATGTAGGGGCTGGGACTATTCCCGAACTTCAGACCAAAGCCAAATTTATGCAAATTACTTCCGCCAGTCTGAAGGAAAGTCACCCCCACGATGTGGTTATAACTAAAGAAGCCCCGAATTACGAAATCCGTAATCGGGACTAAACGGTTGTCGGTTATCAGTCGTCGGTTGTCGGAAAATCGAATATCTAAAATCGAAAAGCTCCGACCAGGGTAGACACAGCGGTCTACCCCTACGAAAATTCCCTTCTTCTGACTTCTGACTCGTTACTTTCGACTCGTTACTCGTTACTTTTAACTGAGAGTCCCGCTTATTATTTTTAGCGGGGCTTTATTTTTTGTCTCGAAACCATAATCCAACCCGGCGGGTATTAAGAGCGTATCGCCACTTTGTAGTTTTTCCGGGGAATTACCGGGAGTGTTGAGGCTACCCTTGCCTTCCAGCACCGTTACTAGCGTAAAGCTCGTGGGATTACCCTTGAATTCGGCTTGGGAGCGGACTGTCAGAGCCTCCGCCGTAAAATATTGACAAGTTACTAGGGTAGCGGACTCGTAGCCATCGTGGATTTCAGGGGTAGGGTGGGTTATGGGCAGATTCCGATAGTTGAAATTTATAGATAACATCCCTTTATCAACGTGAAGCTGACGGCCTTGCCGCCCCCAATCGTAGAGGCGATAGGTTATATCACAATCCTGCTGCAATTCATAAACCACTATGCCTTCCGTAAGAGCGTGGATTGTGCCGGAAGGAATAAAAACCACATCCCCTTCTTTTACCGGGCTACGCTGGATATAATCAAGTAAATTTCCGTTAATAAGAGCTTGTTTTACCTGTTCCCGGCTTTTCGCCTCAGAATTAAGACTGTAACAAATCTCTGACCCGGCTTCGGCTTGCATAACGTACCAGAACTCGGTTTTACCAAAAGGATAATTTTCTAATTGTTTTGCCAGTTCATCATCGGGGTGAACCTGTACTGAAAGGTTATCTTTAGCATCAATAAATTTTACTAACAGGGGAAATTTAGGGTAGGTTAGGGCGGCTGAACCAAGCATCTCTGCCCCGGCTTCCGTAAAAACATCGCTCAAAGTACGCCCAACCCAACTACCATTAGTTATTTGGCTATCAGAATAAGCTTCCCAACTTTCGCCCAATTTTGCCTCATCCGGCCCTGTCCGCCCTAATGTTTTAGCCAGCCAAGCCCCGCCCCAGACAGTTTCTTTTACATAGGGCTTTAAGCGTAAAGGATATTTATCACTCATTTTCTGTCAAAACCTTTCTAATTCAAACTCTCCCACCTCGACAATTTTGCTTTACATATTACTTGCTAGAACCTGTTCTGGCAAGTCGGCTTTTGACTTCTAATCTAAAACGTGGTAAACCAGTAATTGTGAGATAGGTAACAACTAGAATTGTCAAAAGTTAAAAGTCGAAAGTCGAAGGTCAGGGAATTTGGTTTTCTGATTGGTAACTTTCGACCTTTGATTAATAACCATAAAAACTAATGAGTAAGTTAGAAGCGACAGCAAAATACGACCTGCCAGTGGTTTTTGTACCGGGTTTTATGGCTTCCAGTCTGAAGCGAGTGGGCAACGGTCTATTGTCGTTGCCGCTTGAGGTCTGGCCGATTAATGTTGTGACGCTTACAGTACAACTTTGGGCTTTGCGTAACCAGCGACCCTTAGCGGCGGGTGATTTGGTGGGCGGTTATTACGACGGCTTGCTGGACTTTGTAGCACGACCCGAAGGTTTAGGTCGGAAACTAAACAAAAGCTTCTGGGTATTTACCTACGATTGGCGACAATCTTGCCACGATTCGGGTCGGGCTCTCTCGGAATTTATCAGCCGGAAACTGGCACAAGCTAACGAACGACGGTCTACCGAAGGTTTGCCGCTCTGGGATAAGGTAGATATCATTAACCACTCGTTAGGGGGGGTCGTTACGCGGGCGGCGGTGCAGGAATTTGCCGCGCCTGTCCGTCGAGTGGTTTATATTGCCTCTGGTCACTATGGTTTCGCTAAATCATATTTTGTGTTGCATCCCGCTTCAGTGGGCAAGATGCTGGACGAATTTATAGTAGATTTTATTCCAGGTTGGTATTGGGATTTACTGAAACTGTTACCGAATATCTGGTATTTGCAAGGTTGGCTGGCAAAGTTGTTACGGACTTTCCCCTCGGTCTACGAAATGCTGCCCGACCAGTTCTACCTGGAAAAAGAACCGGGGCTGATTTTGGATGCCAGCCATAACCCACCCCGGAAAATTTTAGGAACGGAAGCTACTTATTTTGAAAATCCCTGGAAGTTTCCGTTGGAAATGCAAAGTCGCGCCAGAAAAGCTTTAGAGTTCAAAACGCGGTTGGGCCGGGATTTGCCCGGTGAAGAAAACTTGGTGATTTACGCTGAAACCTTGCCTACCTATGCCCAAGTTACCTATCAGGGGCATCTGGAGAAACCCCAACAACTGGTGATTGGGGATGGTACGGTGGTTGGGGTGAGTGTTAGCCGTGCCCAACCCGCTAGTCAGCTAAAGATTGAGGTTTCCCACACCCGCCTACCCAACCATCCCCAGGCGCATGCCGCTATTCGTGAATTTCTTCAATAGGTTTTTTAGGTATTAGGTTTTAGGGGGATTTTCACCACAGAGTATACAAATGTTTCAAGACTTTATATTAGTAGTGATTTTAATCGCTTCTTAAAACCCTGAATTCCTCTGTGTTCTCTGTGCCTCTGTGGTGAGTAGTTTTACCTGTCTAAAGGTTTTTCAGGTCGCGCTTGAGGATTTTCCCGGTGGGGCCTTTGGGTAGGTCGTCTATAATTACTACCTCACGGGGATATTTATAAGCCGCCACCTTGCTTTTGACAAAGGCCGCTATTTCTTCGACAGTAGCGGTTGCCCCAGTCTTGAGAGCCACAAAAGCTTTGACTTCCTCACCCATCTTGGGGTCGGGTACGCCTAGCACCGCCGCTTCGCGCACCGCCGGATGCTGATAGAAGACTTCCTCAACCTCGCGGGGGTAGACGTTAAAACCGCCCCGGATAATCATGTCCTTCACCCGGTCAAGAATAAAATAGTAGCCATCTTCGTCGGCTTTGGCAATATCGCCAGTGTGGAACCACTCATTACGCATGGCTTCTTCGGTAGCCAACGGGTTTTTGTAGTAGCCTTTCATTACGCAGTGACCACGTACTACAATCTCGCCCATTTCACCGGGCGCGACCTCTTTATCCTCCGCATCAAAAAGTTTAACCTCAACCCCCCAGATTGGCGTACCAATAGAGCCCGCTTTACTCTTGCCGGGTAAGTTAAAGGTCACAGTCGGGGAGGTTTCGGACAGGCCATAACCTTCTAGAATCTCCACCCCAAACACCTGCTTGAAGGCGTTCAAAATCTCCACTGGAATTGCTGCGCCACCCGATACGGCATATTTCAGGCTTGAGGAATCATAGTCAGCACGATTTGGAGTGTTGAGCAAGGCAAAATACATAGTTGGCACGCCGCCAAACAGTGTTACTTTGTCGCGTTGAATGATTTCAAGCACCTTCACCGGGTCAAAACGTGGCAACAGGGTAATTGCCGCGCCACGACCTATCGCCACATTCATCAGGCTGGTTTGCCCAAAGGAGTGGAACAGGGGCAGCGTTACCAGGGCCACGTCGCCGGGGTTAACTGGCACTAGCGTCCCGGCAAACTGAGCGTTATAAAACATGTTGAAGTTAGTCAGTTCGGCCCCTTTGGGCTTCCCGGTTGTACCGCTAGTGTAGAGGATAACGGCGGTATCATCGGGCATAGTCGGTACTATGTCGAATTTGGGAGAGCTATCCTTCATAAAGTCGGTAAAGCCATAGACATTTTCGGCGGCAGGTAATGGGTGAGGGCTACCGGGCATCTGGGCGATAATCAGTTGTTTGCAATCCGGCACGCGCTGGAAGGCCGCAAAGGCTTCCTGAGCAAATCCCTCAAAAGTAATCAGGGCACTTGCTTCGGAGTTTTTCAACATATATTCAATTTCGTCGCTTTTTAACAGGACGTTCATTGGCACAACCACTGCGCCCAATTTTAACGCGCCGTAATAGGCAATCGGGAATTGCGGGATATTTGGCAGCATGATGGCGACTTTATCCTGTCGCTTGATTCCGGCCCGGCTGAGGGCGTTGGCGAACTGGTTACTCGCGCCGTTAAGCTGGGCATAATTTAACCTGAAAGCATCAAAAATAACGGCAGGCTCGGCTGGATATTTTTTGGCTGACTCAGTTAGCAGCAGTGCTAAATTTAAGCTCATTAGAGTTCTCCCTCTAAAATGGTAATATTCTATTTTTCACAGGTCAATTGGCATTATAAAAATGTGGACAAGCTAACGGGGATTATCTTAACAAAAAAACCATTTCGTGTCCAATCAAATTATCTTTATTGTTCAGGGCTAAGGTAATTTCCACTATGCGCCCGCTCTGTTACTTGCTGGCGTAAAGCTGTAGGAATATAGGTGCTCATGCCTAATTTTGGGGTAGGGTTGGTTAGTTTACGGGTAACATGTGCCTTAGCCAGGCGTACGAGGTGTTCCAGAGTAAAATAACGCGAAAGTTCAGCTTCCTCTCCGCTTGAAAGTGACCCTTCTTTGCTTCGGCCTAAAAGGTCGCTGACACGGTTTTGTAATTCGGGTGAAGGGCGTAAGGCTAATACCTGTTCTGGAGTTGGTTGGCTGGCAAGAAGCTCAAGAATAGTATTTTCATCCTGATAGGTAGCTCCTTCATTGGTTTTAATATCTCTTAAACCGCGCTCCAATATTTCAATCAGTTGATTCTGGTGGCGTTGTAGTTCCTGCCCTAAATCTTCGGGCACCTGTAAAGTAATTTCCATAATCTTACTCTCACTTCTACTAAGTTATCCCAAATAAATTGCGGACGTTCTGCCCGGTTTGTTCGGCGACCTCATGATAACTTATTAGCTTTATTTCAGCAATTTTCTCGGCAACCAGTTTTACGCGGGCGGGTTCGTTGCGGCGGCCTCGATAGGGATGGGGCGTGAGGAAGGGGCAATCGGTTTCGGTAAGCAAGCGGTCAAGCGGGACTTGGCGGGCGACCTGATGACGGTCAGCCGCATTCTTGAAGGTAAGTGGCCCTGCCAGCGAAATATAAACCTGGGGGCCAAGTTCAAGGCAGTTTTGGGCCTCCTCGGCATTACCACTAAAACAGTGCAGCATAATCGGCATATTGCGCCCGTGTTCCTGCAAAATGGCTATCAGGTCGGGCATCGCGTCCCGACAGTGGATAACCAGTGGCAGACTCAAGCGGCGGGCCAGCTCGATTTGTTTCAGGAAGTAAACTTTTTGGGTTTCGGGCGGTACATCGTGATGATAATAATCCAGACCAGTCTCGCCAATAGCTACAATCAGACCAAGGTTTTCAGTAACTAATTTTTCGAGGTAACTTAAAGCCGCATCCGGGTCAGCCTCATTCAGAATATCGTTAGGGTGCAGACCTAGAGCCAGATAGATGTAACCGGGATATTGTCGGGCCAGTTCCAGCGAACTTTGCCAGCGTACCGACTCAATTCCTACATTGATAATTCGTTCCACCCCCTCCGCCCTGGCTCTTTCAATAGTTTCGGCTCGGTCATTGTCATAGTGATAGAGGTCAAGGTGGGCGTGGGCATCTACTAGCATGATAACTCCATTGGTTGTCGGTTGTCAGTCGTCGGTTGTCGGTGGGAAGTTAAATATCAAAAGTCCAAGTAATGGGGTGTTAATAAATCATTGGGCAATTTCGGCCAATTCCCACGCCTGTGGTATGGCTTCGGTTAGCCACCATTCCCAGAATTCCAGACATTTTTCCAGGCTGAATATTGCATAGTCATCGAATTCTACGAAACTATAAGCCTAGTTGGCCTCTTTAGCAAAATCAGAATATACGATTTTCTCATAATCCTCGTCTTCGATTTCTTCATCGGCATAATCTGTGGCTTCAGGGTTAGTGTAATTACCAAGAGAAAAAAGCAGGGGAGTTGTGGCAATTATAAATGCGTCATAGGTAGCCTGAACAATCCAATATATTTTTCCTTCCTCATCGGTAGACTCCCAATTACTAAACACGTTATGGTCAAGCCGTTTAACTGCTTCTTTGGTAATTTTGCCTGTCAAATATCTTTCAGCAATACTCAAAATCCATGCTGGTGATAAACGTCCACCATCAGGGTTTTCCTCATCCCAAATAGGTGAAACCTTACGTACAGTTATAATAGCCAACCAACTTAAACCTTTATCCGCCTGTTGTAGTTCAACTTCTTTTGCTTTGCCCCAATCCTCAAATTTGACACGAGCAAGTAAACCAAAAGATTTATAAATTGTGAACCGTTCATAAGGACTTAAATCATTGTTGGGATCGGCCTGAATTTTTTCGAGATATTGTTTGATAAGCTGTTGGGTTTCGGCGGGAATTGGCATCGCATTTTGCCTATTATTCCCCCTTCCACGCCTGCCCCTCCTGTACTCAGGGGGGTTAGGGAAGGGGCTAGGGGGTTAGGTCAGCTCGTTACTTATAATTGCGGCGGGGATTCTGGCCCATACTGCTCTGCACGTTTTTGGGACGGGCTGCTTCCGCTCCGGGGCTACGCTGTAGCCGACTGCGTTGCTCCAGAGGAATCTGCCGAAAATCCACCGTTTCGTTAAACAAAACAAACTTGCACAAAGCCGCATCACCAATCCGCGAGCGAATCCGCCCATCCAGATGATCCAAATCCTGGTTAGTGGTGATAACCGTCGGCAGTTTTAGATTATAGCGGTGATTAATAATCTGGTAAAGTTTTTCCCGCGCCCAGGGCTTGGCACTTTCCGTACCCAGGTCGTCCAGAATCAAGAGGGGGACATTTCTAATCTCGTCAAACCGCTCGTCATAGCTGGCAGTGCTATCCGGCTCAAAGGTCGCCCGCAGATAATCCAGTAAATCGGGCACAACCGCAAAATAGAGCCGCATACTCATATGTTTCAGAGTATAGTTGGCGATAGCCGCCGCTAAATGAGTTTTGCCGCAACCGAAATTACCAAAAAGCAGCAACCAGCCATTGGGGTCACGGGCGAAATTCAGACAGGTTTCGTAAGGCTCTCGCAGACCGGGTAGGCGCGAGTTAAAATTCTCGAAACTCATATCGCGGAAAGCATCCAGATTGCTTAATCTTTTCAGCCGCTCGACCTCGCGGGCCTGGTTTTCGGCATTTTTGCAATCGCAAGGAATTAAGCGTCCGAAATTGGGGTCGCCTACGGGGGCATCAATCCGCAGCCAGCCGCTCCCTCGACAAATCGAGCAAACCCCCGCTCCAAGCGGAATTTCAATTTCGTCTACAAAGCTGGCCTCGTTACGCTCACGGGGCACAAAAGGCACAACCTTAGCGGGAGTCATCGCCTTCCGGGAAGGGCTTGTCTCGGCGGGGCTGGCTAAGATAGGCGTATTTCCCGGTAGTATATTTGGCGAAATCAATGGGTTGTTCGGCAGACCGTTCGGCTGGCCGTTTTGAAGGTGACGGCGTAGGTCTTGCTCCAGGTCTTCCACCCCGATCCGGCGGGGAAAATCCTGCCGCTCCCAGCTCTTGCCCGTTAGCTTCCGACTGCGCTCCTGCCTCTCCTGTTCGAGAGCCTGCCAATCCTGCTCGCTCATTCCCGGTTCGTCCGCTTCGCCGGGCCGATTGTTGTCCTTCTCGCCCATAATAACCTTCCTGCTGATTATTTTCGCCGGGGCCTTCGGAAGCCCAGGTCTCTAGAATTTTAGAAATATATGCCCAGTTACGCCGATTATAAGTTACCGCATGTTTAAACGCCGCTTCGACCCATTCTGCCGGGTAAAGCTTTTCAGCCTCCCGCAATCTTTCGCTCATCAAAGGAGTCAACACACTGATATTTTGCTCATAAAGGGTATAAATATCGGGACGGGCCGAGTTTAGCCGCAACTCTTTCCAACGCTCGATGGCAGCGCGGGGGTCAAGATTGCCACCCGTAGCATTTTCGCTCGGTACTGTCCATTCCCAAATATCCAGTCCTTGCAATAAAGTGGTATCTTCCAGCGAGGTTTTACCTTCTTCTAAGCCTAATACAAAATCCCGATTAGTAGATGTATTAAGCAAAAACCAGGTAACTAATACGGGCTCAAGCTCGCCGCTCAGGGCAAACTCGTTAGGGGCGGGGGCTGCTACCAGCCGCAACAACGTACCACGTGATACACATAGTTCCAGCCCTTCGCGTAGATGTTCCTGGGGAGGTCGGGGGTCGCCGGGTCGTCCTAAGCCGCTTAATAATTCCGGCGAACGTTCTAATTCCCAATAACCTACCCACTTGGGGTCGCCGCGCTTTTGTCCCGCCAGATACATTAGATGGAGTAATACTTTTAATTCGTTGAGGTTAGTAATTTGGGGCAAAAGCTGGGTAAAGAAAGTAGCGGGCACCCCCGTAAAGCGGCGGTTGGCGGCATCACCTGTGTCAAAACCTAGAAATCTACTACCGGGCATTGCCATCGTTTTCAGTCCTGCTTTTCCCCATTTCTTTTAATTCCCCCTTCCTTTGTAGCGACACGATGCATCGTGTCCGGGGGGCTAGGTTGGGTTTATCTCAACGTTTCAAGGTCGCTAAATTTGGTTGTCTTATTATGGAAAAAGAGTTGGACAGTGCTGACCGGGCCGTTACGGTGTTTGGCAACATGTACTTCGGCAATATTCTTCTTTTCGGTTTCCGGGTTATATAGCTCGTCTCGATAGATAAACATAACCAGGTCGGCATCCTGCTCGATACTACCCGACTCCCGTAAATCGCTTAATTGCGGGATGTGGTTAGTACGACTTTCTACCGCCCGACTTAACTGACTGAGACAAATTACCGGGATGTTTAGCTCACGGGCCAAACTCTTGAGGTTTCGCGAAATTTCCGACACTTCCTGCACCCGGTTTTCGCTACGTGTCCCGCCCATCAATTGCAGATAATCAATAATCAGACACTCGATATTAAACTCGGCGTGGAGGCGGCGGGCCTTGCTACGGAGTTCCATTACGCTCATCCCGGCGGAGTCGTCAATGTAGAGCGGGGCAGTTGCCAGCTTACCGAAAGCGCGGGTTAGTCTATCCCACTCGGTTTCATCCACATAGCCAGTGCGGAGGCGGTGCGAGTCTACACCCGTTTCCATCGCCAGCATCCGTTGTACCAGTTGCTCCCGCGACATTTCCAGGCTAAACACAGCCACCGGGCGGTTGTGTTTCATCGCCATATTATAGGCAAAACCCATCGCCAGACTGGTTTTACCAACGGCGGGGCGGGCCGCCAGAATAATCAGGTCGGAATTTTGAAAGCCACCCGTCAGGCGGTCAAGATCGGAGTAGCCACTTGGTACGCCGATAATTTCGCCCCGATGCTCATGTAAATAGGCCAGTCGGTCAAAATATTCTTCGAGAATGACCCCAATCTTGATAGCATCGCGCTTTACCCCGTCCTGCACCACATCGAAGACCAGTTGTTGGGCCTGGTCGAGCATCTCCTGGACATCCAGGACATCATCAAAACCTAGTGATGTTACCTGTGCGCCCGCCCCAATCAGCTTCCGCATTACCGAATAACGCAATACAATTTTGGCGTAATACTCAACGTGAACGGGGGTGGCGGTAGAGCGTATCAGTTGGAATAAATAGCTGGGTTTAACCTGACCTTCGGCCTCGCCAAGCTTGCCCCGCCGTCGTAGTTCGTCGCGGAGGGTCACAATATCGCCGGGGGCACGTTGCTGGTAAAGGCTTAACACCATATCGTAAATGGCGGCGCGTTCTTCGCTAAAAAAATCTACGGGCTTGAGGATGGGGGCAACTTTGATAATCGCGTCACGGTCAATCAAGAGTGAACCGATTACGGCTTCTTCAGCTTCGGGGTTGTGGGGTATAGGTTTTTCCCCGGCGGCACTGGTAGTAACATTTACGCCGGGGTTTTCGCGGCTGCGGTCATGGCGGCGCATATTATCGCGATTATAGCTTGGGTTGGAAGCATAGATATTTTCTGCGGTCATAGTCGTCACCACCCATTTACAAGATAGCCCGACTACTAAGCAAAGATAAGGGATTGCGGCGGATTAGCCCATAGCTCGTTGCAAAAATAAAGGGTGCCTTGCTAAAAGCACCCGACTATACGCAACCAAGCAGCGGCTAAATAACGCGGCTTGTAAGACTGATTAAAATATTTACGCCAAGCGTCGGGTACAAGGCGCAAACTCTAAAACCTGTTTTATTTAGTTGTTGTGAAGATTAATCCCTATTCGGCGGCTTTTTCTTCCACCGGGGCCGCTTTTTCTTCCACTGGAGCGGTTTCGCCAGCTTCATTTACGACTTTAACTGTAACTTTGGGGGCTAATTTACCCACCAACTTTATAGCTACTTCGTAAGTGCCAATGCTATGGATATTTTCGGTCAAGTCCACCTTGCGGCGGTCAATCTCGTGGTTAATCTGGGCACTCAAGCGTTCGGCAATCTGCGCTGAGGTGACCGAGCCATACAAACGACCAGCGTTACCAACTTTGGCTTCGATAGTGATGGTCTGTTTGGCAATCAGGTCAGCCAAAGATTTATTATCGCCTTCCAGCACCAAAATCTTGCGAGCTTCTGCCGCTTTTTGCCGTTCTACCTGTTTAACTGCTGCCGGGGTAGCCGCTTTAGCCATGCCGCGTGGCAACAGAAAATTGCGGGCGTAACCGTTCGCTACTTCTTTAATTGTACCTGCATCGCCCAGGTGTTCAACTTCCTGGGTCAAAATTACCTTCATTTCCTTCGGGGTTCTCCTGACTACATTAGTTTTGCTTTATCCTATTAACCCTCTAAGTATAGCATTGCCCGCTCAGCTTGTAAAGGCGTACATTTGAGCGAATCAGATACCAATTAGCATTAATAGTAAATATCCGATAAGTATTACTAACATTGCAGTTATGAGTATGATACCAAAGTTGGTTAACCGCATAGGGTTACGCAGTGGGCCAGTATTGCGGCGCACAGGGCGTTCCTTTAGTTTTACTCTAGCGGGAATATTGCGCCTGAATTCCATATACTTGAGGGCGGTAGGATTGCCCGATACAAAGTCTGCCATTCCAACTGCGCTAATACCTTCCAGGCTAATGGGTTTGATATATGGTTCGTTTCTGGCTTCCATAAGCAGGGTGGTTTTGGGATAATAGCGGGTCGGGCGGGACTGTAGCACCGGGTCAGGGGGCGTTTTGGCATGTGATTTGCTATCGCGAGTGACTATTGGTTCAGCCGCTTGGGTTGCAGCTTCGGGTTGAGTCGCATTTGGTGTTTCGATTTCTGCGGTAGC
>Ga0209511_1001366_pt1 | contig 21825 bp, 27 predicted proteins | sample SSSSmetaG_FD_184141 | JGI IMG/M metagenome (GOLD analysis project Ga0209511, IMG submission 184141) | Glacier valley bacterial and archeal communities from Borup Fiord, Nunavut, Canada, to study Microbial Dark Matter (Phase II) - ​SSSS... | ecosystem: Environmental > Aquatic > Freshwater > Ice >...
TGAAAATTTCCAGTCCTACCAGATTTCCTGCCGCATCATAATCTAGAATTGCACCGGAACGGTCTTCGTGGCTCTCCTCAATCTCTGCTTCAGAGAGCATAATCATTAGAGTATCTACTTCTGGGTCGTCAATTACCCCACCCACAAGGGGATGGGGCTTGTAACTAAGCGCAAGCGCTCGAAACATACGGCAGATTGACTGCTGCCTGCTCTACCGACTGACTAGCAGCAGCAGAGAGAATATAGCTATCCCGAATGTTAATCGCTGCGTTAATGTCCGCGTGGGACGCATGACCGCAGCTTTTACATTTGAATCGAGACTTGGTTCGGTTCGTTCTGGCAATGTGTTTGCAAACGCTACACTTCTGGCTGGTGTAACGCGCATCCACAAACTTGATTTGCTTACCCAGCCGCTCTGACTTGTAAGCCAGAAACAGTTCTAGCTGATAGAACGTCCAGCTAGACAGCCATTTATTCATCTTCTTACCACGTCTTTGGGTTCGGATGCCTGAGAGGTCTTCCAACACAAAGATCGAGAAGTTGGGCTGATTGGCTAACTGCTTACTCACACAATGATTGACATCCTTCATGAACCGCTTCTCGCGTCCGCTCATAGCGCGTAATCGCCGCTTTGCAGAACGAGTGCCTTTTTGTTGGAGTGTTTTTCGATTGTGTAAGTAGCGGCGCTGGGTAGCGCGGATCTGAGAGCCTGAGAAGAATTGACCATCGGACGTGGAAGCCAGATGATACAAGCCTCTATCGATTCCCTGAACACTTCCAGATTGTTGCAATTGCGGGGTCTCTGTCTCAAAAATGAGTCTGACCCAAAATTGTTTTTTGTGTTTGGAATAGGTCAGAGTCGCACCCTTAAAATCCCAAATCTCAAACACTTCTTTGAAGTATTGAGGAACAGTCAGAACAAGCGACTCACGTTTCCCAACACAAGAGAGGGTAAGCTGTTGACCCCGCAGAGTCATAGTGCGCTTGTCGTATCTCAGCCCTGATGTGGGCTTCTTTCGAGGGGTGCGCTTGAACTTGGTTGCTTTGACCGCTTCCATCGCATTGTCACGCACAGTTTGCAGTAACGCGGAAGGCACACCGGGATACTGTAGCCGCAGGTCAGCGTAGAGATCTCGATGTGCCTTGTTTTTGTTGTACGTGCCGTTTTTCAATGCCCAATCAACGTGTGCATTAAAGATTTCTGCACACTGAGCCATCAACGGAAGAAACCGTTCGGAGGGCAAGTTGACGGGAATGGAAACGGTTCTCATCATCGCTAGACAACACTCAGAAAAACGTAGTTAACTGGAACCGTCCATTCGTTGAAATCGAAGGAACTCATGGGATAGGGCTGATAGATGCCGCCGTGCAACCCTTGTCTAGCCGTTACGCAGACGTGAGAGCCATCGCACCATTTCACCCAATACAACCTTCCCGATAGTCGAACCACTCGACCTGGATAGTAGATATCTTGAGCGGTCAGTTTTGGTTTGACAGACGAAGGGGTGCTGTATGTGGCGGAACGAGTCGCAGACGTGGATTTAAGCGGAGTGGAAACCATGAGAAAACTCCTCAAGAATTAGTTCGCCCAGCACGGCGATGTTGTGCTGGGCAAGGGTTAGTTAGCTGAGATCTTTGTCAGCCTCCTTTTGAATCTCTTCCCACTTTTCGATCTGCTCATCCGCCTCTTCAGAGGTAGCTTCTCGCTTGTCGCCATCTTCCTCAACCACAAACTTGTTGGTTTCAGGGTCAACGTAGACTTTAGAATCTCTGGGATCTGACATGATGGATTTGCTCCTTTGTTGGTTTGTGCAACATGGGGAAGTCGTCTTAGCGGGGTGTCTTCAGCATCTCGCTAGGCGCATCCTCTCATAATAGAATTATACTTTATATGTTTAGTCACTACGCACTAATTCATGAAAGTTTTATCTTCTTCTCACGCAAAACACTGCCTTGGGTATCACATCGTTTTCTGCCCAAAATACCGTCACCAAGTTCTTTCAGGCGCGATAGAGGTAGAGCTAAAACAGGTTATCGGGGAAACGTGCAAAACTTACGGTTGGATACTGCACAGCCTTGAGATAATGCCAGATCACGTCCATATATTCGTGCAACTTGATCACACGACCGCACCTGTAGAGGTTGTCAAAACCGTTAAATCGATTTCAGCCGTGAAGCTTTTTACCCAATTTCCAGACTTGAAAAAGCGTAAGTTCTGGGGATCTGGAATGTGGTCAGATGGGGCGTATTATGCAACGGTTGGAGGCGTTTCAGAAGAAGCTGTTAGAAGGTATATTGAGGAGCAAAAGCTGCGGGGTTGATCTGTTGGATGCCTGAGAGAGTAGCGGTTCTTCGTCGATGCCAATCTCTCGCTCAACTGCGTTTCGCATCGTTCAAGGCATCAACTCATTACCGCCCGCGCTTACATCCCAAGGCACAAGGCACATGGGTTTTACGCGCGATAATAAACGACTTTCATTCCAACCTCCAATATCGAGAAATCTGGTTTGTTTTATAGACAGTCATGACGATTGCAGAAAACGAATGGGATGGAAATTTGTTGTAGAGCCAAAAATGAAACCAAGCGTCTCAAGTTAGCACACGATCGCTCCTCTAACCCCTTCGAGCGCAGACAGAAGCAGAAGCCATTGACCAACAGATTGAAACCATGCTCACGTTAAACTCCCGAATCGCAGTTCTCCTACACGAAGGAATTCGCGGCACGCAAGGCAAAACCGGACTTGCCCTACTGCGCTATCGACCCGACACGATCGCGGTCGTCATCGATCATCAATGCGCCGGAGAATTTCTCTCGACTCTTACCGGAACGTCTTGTAATGCCCCGATCGTCGCGTCTGTCTCCGAAGCGCTCACCTATCAGCCCAATGTACTCGCGATTGGCATTGCCCCTTCTGGAGGAGCGTTACCCGATGCCTGGTTAACCGAACTCGAGCAAGCCACTGCCGCTGGGCTGTCTATTATGAATGGGCTTCACACGCAGATGTCAGCCATTCCCCAACTCAGAGAGCGTCTGCGAGCAGGACAGTGGATTTGGGATATTCGTCAAGAACCCGCAGGGCTAAAAGTGGGAAGTGGTGCCGCTCGATCGCTCTCCTGTCTGCGAGTTCTTACGGTGGGCACCGATATGGGCGTAGGCAAAATGGCGACGACGTTAGAACTCGATCGGGTGGCTCAAAAACGAGGGATGCGATCGAAGTTTCTGGGCACAGGTCAGGCAGGCATCATGATTGCCGGAGATGGCATTCCGCTAGACGCAATTCGGGTTGATTTTGCCGCAGGTGCAGTCGAGCAACTCGTCATGCGCTACGGACAGGATCATGAGGTTTTGTTGATTGAAGGACAGGGTTCGCTGATGAATCCGGCTTCAACCGCAACGTTGCCTCTCATTCGGGGCAGCCAGCCCACTCATTTAATCCTCGTGCATCGAGCGGGACAGACGCACATTCGCACCTTTCCCGATGTGCCGATTCCGTCGCTGCAAAAGGTGATTCACGTCTACGAAACGGTGGCTGCTGCCGGAGGGTCATTCGCGCCGACACCTGTAGTTGGCGTTGCCCTGAATACCGCTCATTTGGATGAAGACGCTGCCAGAACTGCGATCGCTCATGCCCATCAAGAAACCGGACTTCCCTGCACCGATCCGGTTCGGTTTGGGGCTGATCTGCTGCTAGATAGCATTCTCTCCCCGATCAACAAACCCAGGGTAATCGCATCTAAATTGGAAATAAAGTAAAGATGAGATACTGAAGCAGTCCATCCCACGCGATTGATTGTCATGTTGCCTGAAACTCATCCATGCGCTCAACTACTCACTCATTTTGCGACCGTTGAAGACCCACGCATCGAGCGCACAAAGGAACACTTATTGCTGAATATGATCGCCATTACAATTTGTGCGGTGATTTGTGGAGCTGATAGCTGGGTAGAGATAGAAAACTATGGCAATGCCAAGCGAGAGTGGCTAGAGCAGTTTTTAGCTTTGCCGAATGGAATACCGTCACATGATACGTTTGGGCGAGTCTTTGCCCGCATCAAACCCGAACAATTGCAAGCGAGTTTCCTCAATTGGATCGAAGCCGTGAGTCAGGTGACCCAAGGACAAATCATCGCAATTGATGGTAAAACCCTACGCCATTCCTACAACTCCAGTGAGAGCAAAGCTGCAATTCATATGGTGAGTGCTTGGGCAACTGCGAATCGACTGGTATTGGGACAGCGCAAAGTTGATGATAAATCGAATGAGATTACGGTGATTCCAGCGTTGTTAAACGTGCTGACAATCGAGGGATGCATTGTCACAATTGATGCTATGGGTTGCCAAAAAAAATTGCTCAACAAATTGTAGAGCAACAAGCAGATTACGTATTGGCACTTAAAGGTAATCAAGGCAACTTGCACGAAGATGTAGTGCAAGTGTTTGAGCACGCTCGTCGCATCAACTTTGCAGGGCTTGAGCATGACTTTTGCCAGAATCTGTCCAGTAACCACGGACGCATGGAAATCCGATGGCATTGGGTGCTGGGACAAGTGGAACATTTAGTCGATGCACAGCAATGGGCGGGATTTGCTCGGATTGGACTCGTCGAATCCGAACGACGGCTCCAAGGCAAAACCACGATTGAGCAACGCTACTACATCCTAAGTTGGGAAAGTTCTGCCGCTCAACTTGCCGATGCCGTACGCTCTCATTGGCAGGTTGAGAACTGTTTGCATTGGGTGTTGGATGTTGCCTTTAGAGAGGATGAATGCCGTATTCGCAAAGACCACGCACCTGAAAATATGGCATTGATGCGCCACATTGCACTCAATCTGCTGAATCAGGACAAGACAGCGAAGGGTGGCGTGAAAGCCAAACGGCTTAAAGCAGGTTGGGACAATGCCTACCTCCTCAAACTCCTTGCTCAATAAGATGTGAATGCCCTACTGCTGAATGTTATTTTTGTAACAAAGTTAGTATAGATGCTAAACTCAGGGAAAAATTTGGAATTTCTCTGTGAAGTTAAGTTATCTAATCAGTGCATCGGTTGGGATTGGGCTGGCTCTCTCGTTGTCTATGTCACAGCGAATACTTAGCGCTCAGATAAACAGGATCTTCTTTGGAGTAAAGGCTGTAACTCCGAATGTCGCTACCTATAGAGGAGCATTTGCCATTCTCTCTAACGGTCAAGAGGATCTAAATAACATCGACCTAACGAACCGAGGGTTGAACAAAGAAATCTGGTTGACATTAGATGATGGTAAAGATCCGGAGGCTCAATGCTGGGTAGAGGCAGGTCAAACAAGAGCATCCATCCTCAACGACAGCCCCGTGGCTAACGATCCAAATAGTCCTGTCACTTACAATCCACAATATAAGTCGCATTCAGGGCACTTTGTGGGTGTGGCATACGTCAATACTTATCTCTACAACGAATTTCGAGCTATTCCCATTGGCACTCAAAATCCAACTGGTGAACATAGCTATCAAATTCAGCCCGTAGCAACGGGAAGCAGCAATTGGGAAGTCAGAATCGATGGGCAATCAGTTTACACAACAGCCGCTTTTCGCTGCATAGATAGAAACGTCAAGATTTACTACCCAACCTCATCAAGCAGGATTGATGCTGGGTTGGAGATCAAAGACAGTAGTGTCTCTTTTAGGAGCGGTACGATGATCCGCAACTTGAAATATCTCGACACAAGCAATACCTGGCGACCTATCAATCAAACCAATGTCATTAGCATCGACTCTAACCCGATTACTGGCAATGCTTCTGTGGCAAATGGGAGATCAACCTTCTCTTCAACGCCTGATGCTCGTGTTACCTTTACTCGCTAAATTCAGTCATGAAACCTATCAACTTACTCATTGCCGCCACTGCTTTCGCAATCACTCTAGGTATTGCATCGCTTCATAGTACTAATGCCCAAGGGAGCGGGAGTACTATGGAACCAACAAGCCCGACTACGCCCGTCCAGACCGCTTCAACCGTTCGTAAAGCGAATAAGTATCTTAAACCAAATCAGCTAAAGCGGCTAGAAGAGGAAACAGATCGTGCGGTCGGTCGTGGGAAAATCAAAAGCCGCAAATTGAGCGATTGGAAAACTTTCACTCAAGAGAAATTTAACCCTGGTGAAAAGCTTTATGGCATTGATCCAGACCGACAAATCTTTCAAGTCGAATCCACTCAAGATCAAGTCGAAGTTAAGTCTGGAATCATTTACAAGAATGCAACTGTTAATCAGGCAATCGATGCAGAAACTGGAGATCTTCTCTATGTGATTGTCACGGCTCCGATTCCTGGTGTCACGCCCAACTCACCCGCCAAATAACGATGATTGACCTAGCATTGAACGCGATACTAATAGCTTGTACTCCTATCCCTCAAGCTAAATTAATCCCCCTTGATCAAATATCGAGACCAGGACCTCCTTCAGCAGAAGAAAGCGAAGTCGAACGAAGAGCGACCACGTGGGGAGAACTGATGCGGACAGACGCAAAACGTCAACTCTCCAGTCTGAAGCTTAACCTCAAGCCAGAACACATTGTCTACATCATGAAGATGCGAGCAGTATGGGACAGTGATTTTCGAGAGGAAAATGGACTCCTTTATCCAACTTCCAAAAAGATATCATTCTACTATTGGGTGTTTGATGCTGAGACGGGCAAAACGATTGCTCAGTACAAGTAGGTCAAGAAAAGTAAAGCCTCTTATATGCCTGAGGTGGTATGGGCATCTTGCTTATGTATGACTCCGAACGCGGGCAAGATAGATTGTTTCGCTCATTAAAGAGCACACTCTATCTTCAATTAGATGCAATCGCCCTATCAACAAACCCCCTTCCATTAGGTAGCGATGCAATCCAGTTTAAAATCTCTGGGTTGACTTGCTCAGGCGCTTCATCGTGCAGACAGTGACCCGCATTCTCAATCTCGACGACTTTTAGATTGGGACTGTAACCACCAAACTGAGTCGCCAAACTTGGCGGAATCATCCGATCGTTCTTACCCCACAGCAACAGCATCGGAATCTGCAAGTCGGGCAGCGTCTTCTTCACACTTGGACCAAATTTAGGAGCCATGATCGCTCGAAAAATCGCACAAAATGCCCGTGCCGATCCCCGATCTTCAGTCGCTCCTAGCAAAATCTCAACCAACTCATCCGTCACCGCATCAGAGTTTGCATAAGCCAGCGATGCCCAGCGCTTCACCCCTCCTGGCTTCCGCACTAGCTGAAACAGCAGATTCAGCACCAGAGGCGATGCCACCCAACTTTTAATCGTCGCCACCACCGGACGCAGCGGCTCAGGAATCATCTCTTCTTCGATCGAGGGATCAGGCAAATTAAGCATCACCAACCCGCACACCATATCCGGGTGAGATGCCGCCGCCGCCATGCAGACCAGAGACCCGATTGAGTTGCCAATCAGCACGATCGGCTTGTTTACAAATGTCTTCCAAAAATCATAAACCTGCTCAACCCAGAGCGCGACATTGTAGGGCGCGATCGCTTTTTCGGATGCCCCAAAGCCCAGCATATCGATCGCATAAACCGTGTGATGCTCACCCAAAACAGATAGATTTTGTCGCCAATGCCCGATCGATGCCCCAAACCCGTGCAGCAACATCAGCGGAGGATTCTCTCCAGCCCGACCCGATCGAATGTAGGTATATCGAGTCTGCCACCCGCGCCACACCCAATCTCGCTGACTCCCGACCCGCTGCCGCCAATGTAAAGAGGTTGTCACGATTTCCTCAGCGCTTCAGTTTCCCATCTTTGACCTCATTCTAGGAGGTTTGACAGGCGTTTAGAGCAGACCGTTTTGTATCGATTGGTTGCCCGTCCCCACTCTGGTCTCCCATCGGTTAGAATTTAAGTTAAGAACTAGAGAGAAATTAGACCAGAGTGAGTAGAATGTCGGATACAGTTCTCACCGTAAACCGATATTGACCTCTGCATCAACGGCTAACCCCGGTCTGTTTTGATTTGCTATTGGTCTGATTTTATCGGCTGACTGCTTCTCTTCGTTGTTAACCTTACCCTCCACAATAATAATTAATGGCGCCTCTGATTGAGAAAAGACCTAACCGAGACATTCCCGTTATCAATGAACGCATTCGTTTCCCTACCGTCAGAGTGATTGGCTCAGACGGCTCACAGCTAGGAATCATGTCTTCTCGTGAAGCGATGCAACTTGCCGACGAGAAGGAACTCGACCTGGTTTTGGTCAGTGACAAAGCCGATCCCCCCGTGTGCAAAATCGTAGACTACGGGAAACACAAGTTTGAGCAAGAGAAAAAAGCAAAAGAAGCTAAGAAAAAGCAGCACACTGTAGACGTGAAAGAAGTGAAGATGCGCTACAAAATTGAGGAGCACGACTACAATGTGCGAATCAATCAAGCAGAGCGTTTCTTAAAAGCTGGCGATAAGGTAAAAGCCACGATTATGTTTCGGGGTCGCGAGATCCAGCACAGCGATTTGGCAGAAGAGTTGCTCAAACGCATGGCAACCGATTTGCAAGAAATTGCCGAAGTGCAGCAAGCTCCTAAAAAAGAAGGGCGCAACATGATGATGCTGATGGCTCCCAAGAAGTAAGCCGATTTCGCTATTTTTTAGAAAATGAAAAGGGTATTGGAGAGGTGAAAAACTCCGATACCTTTTTTGTTCAGAGCGATCGTTCGGGAAAACTACTGAAAAGCATCAATCCGCTTTCCTTTCACGTCTCCTAGCCACTTCCCACCCAAGACGCACTTGCCCCAAGAGCCTGTATCGCAGCAGGTAGAGTAGGTTCGCATCCGAACAGGTTTGCTTTTGGTGAAGCTTTTACAGGGATTGGAAGCGCTAGACGTGTACATCCAAACCAGATCTGCCGCGTCGGTCACTAATGCGCCTGTGTAGGCTGCTTTGTAGTCCCAGTAAGGGCGACTGCGGCTGCTTATGAACTTGCTGATATCTCCACTTTTGAGAACTTTCGGATGTGTTGCGCCGTTGATTGCCTGACAGCTTTTAACTTTGATTGGCGTGATCGTGCCATCTGCAAGATTCACACAGTCAGCAATGGCAGACCCCGGCACAAGAATCGTAACCAAGGCGAACAGAACGCTTTTAGATAACATTTTCTCAGGAGCATTTCCTTACCGGGACGAACGCAATGAATAGGAGTTCCTTATTCGCTTGGGCTAGGCAAACTAGAGCGTTAACCAACGGGGAGCGATCGTGTAGGATTCGTGAACCTTTATAAGGTTGCCTCCGAGTTTGGCGCAGGAATTTCGCTCGGTTTGGGAATCTTATCAAGGAATATGTGGCGATCGCCCCGTAAAACTGCGGTGCCATCTCTAAAAGACCTCCAGAATTCTCCTAAGATTCTCACACCGGGTTCGCCGCATACTGAGGTTGTCTGTAAAGTCTTAACAGGGACGCGTCGAAAACACGGTACGGGACACAACGCTTCATGGAATTGATCGATCAACATGCTGCCAGAAATGGAATCGGACGGAAGCTCTTGCGATGGATTAACCTTCGCCCCGAAGAGAGTAAACGAACGTTCGTGATGTTTACGTTTTACACGATTACCTCGATCGGGCTGATGTGGCTAGAAGCCAGCGCAGTTGGGCTATTTTTAGAACAGTTTGGGGCAGATGCTCTACCCAAAATCTACATCGCCAGTTCTGTGATCAGCGTCGGCTTGGGGTTCCTCTATTCCTGGATGCAGCGATTTTTGCCTCTGCGACGCGTCATCGTTTTGATCGCGCTGCTGATGACACTGCCCCTGATCCTATTTTATTGCGGGCTGAGTTTCCCAGAGGTGACGCTGATCAGTGGAGTTGCTGTTTTCAAAACGACCGTGCTGCTGCTGCGGCTGTGGCTAGAAGCGATCTATGTGCTGAATGATCTCAACACCTCGATCGTGGCAAACCAATTATTTAACATCCGAGAGATCAAGCGAACCTATCCCCTGATCAGTAGCGGGGTGCTGCTAGCAGATATCATCAGTGGCTTTTCGCTGCCGATTGTCCTTACCCTGCTGCCTCGATCTCAGGGCTTGCCCACGGTCATCCTGTTCTCGTTTTGCATGATGATCTTGGGAGCCGTGGTTCTGTCTTATTTAAGTCAAACCTATCGGCAATCGTTTCCCGATCGTCGTCGTCAAGAGCGGCAATCAGATGCCATCCTCAGTCGAGTGAGAGGCGAAATGAAGGACTATGTGAGGCTGCTGATCCTCTTTTTTGTGATGGCGCAGGTGATATTGCTGTTAGTCGATTTCCAGTTTCTCAGCCTGCTAGAACAACAGCCTGGATATGCAGCCCAAGGCGACAAGATTGCCAGTTTTCTTTCGGTTCTCAACGGCGTGTTAGGCATCTGTGAGCTAGCTGGGCAGTGGATGTTTTCGAGTCGAGTGATTGAGCGGGTCGGCGTGTTTAATACGGTGATGGCGCTGCCGATCGTGATTATTGTGCTGACGATCGGACTCGTCGTTTGCAGTGTTGTTACTAAAGGATGGATTTTGCTCTTTTGGGGTTTAGTCATCCGCAAGTTTCTCTACGAATTGCTGCACTACACGCTATTTGCGAGCATCAGTCCTGTTTTATTTCAGCCCATTCCAGAAATGCTTAGGGGCGGTCTACAAGCTAAAGTGCGGGGCGTTGCAGAGCCTCTTGCGACCGGAGGGGCAGGAGTTGCGCTGCTGCTGATGGTCTATTTTCAAAAGGGCAACGGGGTTGGGGTGCTAAACTTCACCATTTTTGCGGTGGTGATTGTGCTGGGGCTGTTTTGGCTGTGGACGATTCACCGCTTGAAGAAAGATTATCTGGGCTTGCTCGTATTTGATGCAGGGCGCGGCAAGCTCAGTGGCTCTGACATCGATCTGCGAGAACTGAGGAGAGCCGTCATTGAGTCGTTAGAGAAGCCCGGAGCGGAAGCCGATAAGCGATCGTGCATTGAGCTTCTCAGTCAAATCGATCTCAAAAACGTGGGCGAGGTGCTGTCTCCATTGCTTGACAAACTTCCACCTAGTTTGCAGCAAAAAAGCTTAGAAGTGATGCTCAACTATCCCAACTCGGCTTATTTGGGGGATGTGCGGACGTTGATTGCTCAAAAGCCGACTCCTGAAGTGATGGCAGTTGCGCTGCGCTATGTTTGGCTGACGGATGCAGACCCTGATATGCGGCAACTGCAATCCTATCTGCCTCCAAATATCGACCCGATTATTCGCGGCACGGCGGCTTCGTTAATGCTGCGTCGCGGTACGCCCACACAGAAGGCAGAAGCGACCAATTCTCTCAGATTGATGCTGACCCACCAACAGCGACAAGAGCGAGTGATGGGCTGTCGTGCGCTGGGTGAAGCGCTATATCTACAGGCATTACGGCTCTATATCCCCAATCTGTTGCAAGACCGATCGCTGCAAGTCAGATGCGCGGTGTTGGAGGCGATCGGAGCCACTCGACTCGAAGAATATTATCCGTCGCTGCTGCGGGGTTTGGGCTATAAATCTACACGAGACGCGGCGCAAAAAGCCTTGGTGAAGCTCGAAAATGAAGCCCTGCCGATGTTAGTAAGATTGGCGGAAGATATGCACCAGTCAGATTTAGTTCGCAGCTATGCCTGGAGCGCGATCGGGCAAATTAGCACACCCGAAGCCATTGACTTGCTGATTTCTCGCTTAAAGACCTCGTGGGGAGAGACGCGTCGTAACATTCTGCGAATTTTGCTCAAGATTCCTCAAGAGCGAGGCATTGAGGCTGTGCTCGATCGGCTGGGTCGGCGGGGCGTTGAGCAACTAATTGACCAAGAGATTATGTTGATTGGTCAAGTCTACGCCGCCTTAGTGGATCTCGCGCCAGGGCGAACTCAAGGACAGGAAGCGGATTTTCTGCGACGAGCGCTGCGCGATATGCCAACGGATGCCATTGAGCGGTTATTTCTCCTGATGAAGTTTCTCTACGATTTGGGGACGATTCAGGTTGCCTCGTTTAACTTGCAGTCAGGATCGCTCTCTAATCAGGCGCAAGGCTTAGAGATTTTAGACAACACTCTCGATATTCCGTCGAAACAAGCGCTGCTGGCTCTGCTCGATCGCACCCTCGATCGTGAAAAGCTGCAAAGTTTATCGGGCTTAGTCCCCTATGAGCCGATGAACCCAGACGATCGAGTGCGTCATCTGCTAGATTTGCGTCACTTCTTATCAGATTGGTCGCTGGCGTGTTGTTTTCACCTGGCGCGGCATTCTCGCTGTCGGCTCACCAGCGATCAGATTTTGTCTAGCCTCAATCATCCGCGAGGCTTTGTCCGCGAGGCGGTGCTCTCTTATCTACAACTTGCATCGCCCAGTGCTCTAGCCAGAATTTTACCGATGCTGCAAAATGATCCCGATCGGCTTGTTTTGGTGCAAGTTAAGCAAATGCTCGAAACGTTGAGGCTTGAGCAAGTTTCGTTTTCGCGTCTCGATTTAGAGGATGATGACATCCCCAGCACGGGAGAATTGAGACCCATGTAGCGATCGCAGCAACAGCCCGTAAAATTTGGGAGAGATCTTTGACTCACCAAAATCAGTCTTCAATCAGGTTCTTGCCTGCGATGTCCGTCCATAACCCGCTATGCTAAACAGCTTTGAACGATTATTACTGGTGCGAGGAGTCCCCATTTTTCAGGAACTTCGGGATGACTTTTTGGTGAGATTAGCATCGATTATGGACGAACACTCGTTTAACTCTAAAGAGGTCATCTTCACTCAGGGGCAAGAAGGACGATCGCTCTATGTGGTGGCAGCAGGACAGGTGCGGGTGCATATTGGCGACCAAGACTTGGTTCTGTTAAAGAAAGGTGAATTTTTTGGGGAGATGTCACTTTTTGACGCAGAGCCACGATCTGCAACCGTGACGGCTTTAGAAGCCTGTGATTGTTTGGTGTTGACTCAACAACAACTCTACGAAGCGATCGACGAAACTCCAGAAATCGCGCTCAATATCATTCGCATTCTCTCCCGGCGGATTCGCGAGATCAACGTCAAACTCAACGTCAAAGACAACGATCTGGTGAATCTTAAAGTCAAACTGGAGCAAGAAAGACAAGTAGTGCCGCGATCTCAAAGAAGTTAATGGACTTGCGCCAGAAAAGTATTAAGTAGGTACCGCAATTAACGTTTGTGAAATATTCAATTTTTGATGGAGAAAGAGTTGCTCCGTTTCCTAAAGGAAAGGGAATTTGTCCTGTATGCGCTAGCCCTACTCAAGTTAAATGTGGAAAACGAAAGATATGGCACTGGGCACACGAATCTCTACAGCATTGCGATAGGTGGTGGGAAAACGAGACAGAATGGCATAGAGCTTGGAAATCGTTGTATCCGGAGGAATGGCAAGAAGTCGTTCACTTCGACGAAGTAACCCAAGAAAGGCACATTTCAGATGTGCGAACTGATAAAAATCTCTTCGTTGAATTTCAAAACTCCCCCATGAGTGAAGAGGAGCTAGCATCTCGCGAGAGATTTTATAAAAACTTGATTTGGGTAGTTAACGGACATGAATTTAAGAAGAACTTCCACATATTGCATAAGCTGCCTAATCCTATATGTGATTTTGTTCAAGATATTGTATTTCATCTAATAAAATACAATCACCAAGGTAGGCTTTTTCATCGTAAATCTGAAAATTCCAATAGCGTTCCAGGGCAATGGAATTTGGTTCACGTGCATAGCATTAGTGAGATTCAAGATGAAATTGAGCAAAACTATATAGGACACCATTTATTTGATTGGGTAAAACCGAGGAAAATCTGGTATCTATCAGGGGTAAAAATATATTTTGATTTCGGCAGCGAGGCTCTGTGGAATATGCAAACATATGATGAGCGTGGGCTGATTTGTGTTCAATCAGTCAGTAAACGATCTTTTATTGAAAAAATGGGTGGTGATCCTACAAAGATTGAAGCAGTATTGAAATCTACAAAAGATCAGTTGTAAGAAGTGTAGGTTAAAATCTCATTAATTAGAGTTATCAGTAACCGTTTCTAAGCAGCTATGTGAGGGTTGTCTACATCCGCTCAAGCATACAGTTTCGTATAAAAAGACTAAGTGGAAGTTTGTATATTTTGGGACTATCATGAATACTGATGTAAGCAGTCATTCTCGTCCTAATACTGCTGGAAGTATTTCTCCTAGTAGACAAAAACATGAAGTCAAAAGCACCAAAGCCTTTGCCAGAAACGATGCAAGCAGTCTTTTTAGATTCTCAACTCTACACTTGTTTCAGCTTAGATGGACAACAGGAAGAAAAACTTGACAAACTTTTTCTTGGAAGCGGAACGGTAGATGCTTGGTGTCCTTCCTGTGGTTGTTCTAATGTTTTTCATATAAAGAGTCAGTTAGCTTCGTACGGCGAACCAAAGAAAAGCCTTCCATACCGTGGAATCATTATTATTGAAGCTGTGTGTGGAAGGGGGGTGTAGAGAGCTATTCCGGTTGCAGTTTCATTCTTCATGTGGTTTTGTAAAAGATGGTTCTGAAGTCACAAAGATAGATCAGAATCCCTTAGCAGCGCAGTTGGCGTTTGGAGTACTTGATGAAGCTTTTAATAAAGAATTGTCCAGTTCATTTAGACGAGAACTAGGTACAGCAATTGGTCTTTACGCTCATGGCGTTGGAATAGGCTCTTTTGTTTATTTGAGAAGGATTTCTGAAGCTCTAGTTGAAGAAGCCCATCAAACTGCTCAGGAGGATGAGAGTTGGGATGAGTCCGAATATAGAAAGCAGAGAGTATCTGAAAGACTTAATCTGCTCAAAGGTTTTCTGCCTTCAAGATTGATTCAAAGTGCTCATCTCTATGGAATTCTTAGTCTTGCAATACCAATACTCCGGACATTTTTTTGAACGGTTCCACAAGGTTTTCAGAGCTTACGGTTTAAGGATCGAGCTATTTTTTCAAAGTTAGCTCTGCCTCTGACTTGGAAAAAAAGATCCTGTCCACGGCAGGATGAGGGTTTGAGCCTTAAAATCTGCTCAAATTTTGTCTGGAGTATTGATCTAGAGGACTTCAAGAAATATGCTAAATATCTTGGCTCAATACTTTCTGAGGGAACAAATCGGATAAGATATGACGCGAAAACGGTTGGGAGTGGAGTATGACTGATCAAGATGCTAAAACCAACAGAGCCAGCTCGTGATATTAAAATGTCGTTCGCTTGAACTCGATACTTGTCGAGATCAGAGGGAGCATCCTGACAATATGGGACTGAATTCCAGTCTATTTGACCTTTAGTGATATCAGTCGTGCGTAGAAGTCTGACAACTCCTTTATCTATAGCTCTAGTTGTCCAACCATATTGACCACTGCCACAAATACTTCCAAAGCTAGTCACGATCCAATGCTGCGGGAGTTCACTCAAACTTCCACCTCCCAATCCTCAAGTCGCAACCCATCAACACGTCCGAATTCCCGCGTATTGTGTGTCACCAGCGTTAGGTTATTTGCCAGGGCGATCGCTGCAATTTGCAAATCATAAGCACCGATCGGAGTTCCGGCACTGGCAAGCCTCGCCCGAATTTGACCACATACGATCGCAGCTTCATCCCAAAAAGGAAGCGAGGTAAACCGCTCCAAAGATTCCCGTTGCCGTTCCAGAGTTCGCGTTGGGTTGTTGCTCCACATTGCACCGTAGAATAGTTCGGCTTTGACAACCGAATACATCGCCATCTCTTCAGTGGAGGTAGAATTCAAGCGGTCTCGCACCGAAATCGATCGACCATTTAAATACATCACTCAAACATTCGTGTCCAATAGGTAACGCATTCTCTAGTCGAAAGCTCCGGCAAGATCATCATCAAGACTCTCTGAAATTCCTCGATCGTCAAGAGTGATGGGATCATCCGTACAGATGCCATAGAACTGCTCTAGCGATCGAGCATTTATCGTTGAAGATGGAACAGACTGATAAATTACCATCACTTCCACATCCCGTTCTCTGATTCCAACGGGAAGATCGAGATGGAGAATGCCATCTTGCCCAACATGCCGACGAACCTTAATGCTTTCCATCGTCGTTGACTCCACGATTACAAAATGACTTCTTCACCCAAGTTCTTGCAAAATTCCCTGCAAGTCTGCCATAGCTGCTTCCAGTTCATTCATCGCCTCTCGTGCGAGGATTGCAGGCTCAGGTAAATCACCACTATCCTCTTCGCGATCGTCCTTGAGTCAAGCAATGTCTAAATTATCGCCACGTTCAGCAATCCACTCGCGGGAAAATCTTCTGAAGCGCCCTTCCTCACCAGTATCAGTACGCTGTGCAAGACTAACGGCACCGCCCAATGGATCATCTCCAAACGCATCTTCAAACTCAGCAAAATGGTCACGCACCAACGATGTACGCTTACCCACCGTCTTTGAGGACGTTGCAGAGGTTCCAAAGCTTGGCAAATATGTCTTGGGTAGTACTCATAGAAAAAGATTGTACCTCTTGCGTAGTTGATCGCTACGTTAATCGCAAAGACGATTCTCCGTCTCCTGCCGTGTACTCAACTCCGATACACTGAAGAGCATTGGCATTATCATCATTCTTTACATGGCTTCTGTCTCACTCAATATCCCGCAGAGATAGACAGAACTAAGTGTGTCTTTAAAGTAACGCTGATCTGAATTCAATCTCTAACCCGTGGGGCTATGACTCAATCTTCTTCAACTCGTGTGATGTCGGGTGCAGATGCTGCTGATAAAGAGCTTAGAGACAATAGCGGCTTGTGGTCGGGTCTACTACAGCAGCTATTAAATCGTCAGTCGCTCTCTCAAGAGCAAGCGGCAACGCTCATGCACGGCTGGTTAACCGATGCCATTCCTCCAGCGTTGTCAGGGGCGCTGCTGATTGCTTTGCAGGCAAAAAGTGTATCTGCGGCAGAGCTAGCAGGCATGGCACGAGTCTTACAGCAGCAAGCGTCTCCATCTGCGATTTCTGCTACGCCGTTGATTGACACCTGTGGCACTGGGGGAGATGGGGCATCTACCTTCAACATTTCAACCGCAGTTGCCTTTGTTGCGGCGGCGGCAGGAGTTCGGGTGGCAAAACACGGGAATCGATCGGCATCCAGTCGAGTCGGGTCTGCCGATGTCTTAGAAGCGTTAGGAATTAATTTAGGTGCCCCGGCTGAAAAGATCCGATCGGCAGTCGAAGCTGTGGGCATTACGTTCCTGTTTGCTCCAGGCTGGCATCCTGCTCTAAAAGCCGTAGCGCCCACGCGACAGTTGCTCAAAGTGCGGACGGTGTTTAATTTATTAGGTCCGTTGGTCAATCCGCTGCGACCAAATGGGCAAGTGATTGGCGTGTTTGATTCAAGTTTGCTAGAACCGATCGCTCAAGCCCTCAACGCTTTGGGCACCAAACGCGCGATCGTGCTCCACGGTCGAGAACGCCTCGACGAAGCTGGGTTAGGCGACCTGACCGATTTAGCCATTCTGTCTGATCAGCAGGTTCAACTAGCGACGATCGATCCTCAAGCCCTCGGACTCACCCCTGCCCCGATCTCAGCCTTGCGTGGGGGAGATGTGCAAACCAATGCTGAGATTTTGCAAGCCGTGCTTCAAGGCAAAGGCACCCAAGCACAGCAGGATGTCGTCGCCCTTAACGCCGCTCTCGCTCTGCAAGTCGGAGAAGTCACGTCTGATTATTCAACCGGAATTGCGATCGCCAAGGAAGTTTTGATCTCAGGTGCCGCGTGGGAGACGTTGGAGCGATTGGTGAAATTTCTTCGTTAGAGATTCCTATCAGCCTGCACACTGCTGAAACTCGATCGTTTCTTGCTTGATTGTGAGGTCACAGCTTCCAAAGAAATCGTGACCTAAGAGCCGGACGGGTCCGATCGTCACAGGCACATCGCGAATGACACGAGTGCCAACCCGAATAGATTTGATCATCCCTACGGCGAATTCAGTTTGCCCAGCAGGAGTCATCCCAGTGGTCGAGCCGACAATTTTTGCGCCCAGAGCTTGCGCCATGTCGGGCGTGATCATGGTGCCCGATGCCCCCGTGTCTACCATCATGTCAAACTGACGACTGCCGTTAAACAATACGTCAATCACTGGGATACGACTCTGGCGATACTTAATTCGAGCGCGATAGCTGCCGCCGCCGCCCACACCAGACGCATTTGCCTCTCTCATCGCATCTGTAAGGGGCGCATCAACCACGATTTTAGACTCTAGAGTTTCCCCGCGATCGCGCCCCGTCTGGTCGGCTCGACTTTGTGCGAGGGCAAGACTGCGCTGATATTCGGCGAGTTTTTGATTGGCAAATTTTTTGTTAGGGTCAGCTCTAGGAACTTGTTTCAGCAGCCCGATCGCTTGTTGCCACCGACTGGCTACGAGTTTCCAATCGTCTGCTGACTGAACCGATTGGCTCATGCTTTTCGCGCTTTGAGCTTTGTCGATCGCTAACTGATACGCTTCGCTCTGGGGTGATTTCACCGATTTTGCAGCAGGACTGGCAATAGCCACAGGTGAAGACTTGGGCGGTGCTGAAGTGCCCTGATTAAGGCTGTTTGCGCGACTACACGCCACGCTACTAAAAGACAACACGCCCGCAACCAACCACAAAGAAATGCCAGATCGAGATAATTTCAGCATGAATTCGGCGAAAAATAATGAGTAAGGTCGTCGCTCCCCCAGACTTAGCATTCCCTGACGATCAGGGCAATCCATCCACTATCTCCGATCTCAGAGGAGCTTGGCAAAAGTGAGTTAAGAACAGCACAACCTAAAAGACTCGTGCGATAATGCCAAAGATCATTTTTGCACTCTCTCTCCTATGTCTCTTTCCGTTGCTCAACCCGCTTTGCTCGTGCTGGCAGATGGCACGGTTTATCAAGGTTTTTCGTTTGGTGCGTCTGGAACCACGATCGGAGAAGTCGTCTTCAACACAGGCATGACAGGCTATCAAGAAGTCTTGACTGATCCCAGCTATCGAGGGCAGATCGTCACCTTCACCTATCCCGAACTCGGCAACACTGGGGTCAACCCAGACGACGATGAATCGGCAGTGCCTCATGTGCGCGGCGTGATCGCTCGGAATGTCTGCGATCGTCCTAGCAACTGGCGATCGACTCAATCACTGTCAGACTACCTTAAGCAGCACAACGTCATCGGCATCTATGGCATTGACACTCGTTCTCTCACTCGCAGGATTCGATCGACGGGGGCAATGAACGGGGCAATCTCGACCGAAATTCTCGACTCCAGCGAGCTGTTAGAGCGGGTGCAGGATGCCCCCGGTATGGCAGGATTAAATCTCGTTAAAGAAGTCACAACCCCGGATACCTACGAATGGTCTGAGGTCACGGCTGCTGACTGGGAGTTTAGCCCGACTGCCCAACCGGGTAAAGACGTGTTTACGGTGGTGGCACTCGACTTTGGCATCAAGCGCAACATTCTGCGTCGGCTTGCCAGCTATGGGTGTCGCGTCGTTGTCGTCCCGTCTGACACGTCTCCTGAAGAGATTCTCAAACACAACCCAGACGGAATTTTTCTCTCGAATGGACCAGGCGATCCCGCTGCCAATCTTGACGGCATCGCAACGACAAAAGCCCTGCTAGCTTCGCAAAAGCCTGTCTTTGGCATCTGCATGGGGCACCAAATTTTGGGACTCTCGCTAGGGGCAGAAACCTTTAAGCTCAAATTTGGTCATCGGGGGTTAAACCAGCCTGCGGGATTGAGCGATCGCATTGAGATTACCAGCCAAAATCACGGCTTTGCGCTCTCCGCCGAGTCGCTGCCGGATGCCACGATCGAAGTCACTCACTTAAATTTGAACGATCGCACGATCGCGGGGCTGCGCCACAAGACTCTGCCTATGTTTTCGGTGCAATATCACCCCGAAGCCAGCCCCGGACCTCATGATGCAGACTACCTGTTTGAGCAGTTTGTGACAGCAATGAGAGAACATCGGGAGAGATAAGAAATCACCTCCCTAAAAAGAGTGGTAAATGCTTCCCAGAAGAGTGTATACTGAAACCTCAAATTCTTGGATTTTGGAGCTAGGAGGGTTCTATTCCTGAGCCACTTAACCTAACCGTAAGCTTGAGAGGCACTCGCGAAGTTAGGGATAATTATCAAATATTCCGCCTCACAGGTCTGCTAGACGCATTCTCAGAGCCAACCTTCCGTAAGGTGCTTACCAAATGCGTTGAAGATGGACCTAAAAACGTCATTTTAGATCTCTCGACGATCGACTTCATTGACAGTTCGGGTCTAGGTGCTTTGGTGCAAGTTGCCAAAAAAGCCCAGACTGCCGCTGGCACGTTACAAATCGTGACCAACCCTCGTGTGACTCAGACGGTTAAGCTAGTCCGCTTAGAGAAATTCTTGGCGCTGCAAACCTCTGTCGAGGTGGCAATCGAGAACGTCAAGGCGGCTTAAAGAATCGCTCTGCCACTCATCTGCTATCCAGCAACTCTGGATAGCTATCTTTTTGTGTCATGATAGACTCTTCATCGATTTGCAGCCTTAGTCCTCAGTTTTGAATGGGTTTGCTAGGATCAGTCCAAGGTCGATGTCACTGACCAAAAGGTGCCATTGGCAAGGTGAAATAAGCGTGTGACCCCAAATGAGTCAGGAGTTTCAGATATTTTAGAGAGCGGTCTAGCTGATTTGAGGCTTGATAGGCACCGACCCGAAACACTCTCATTTGCTCAGGTTCAGCGTCTTTCTCCTGCGGCGTTGGCATATATAGGAGATGCAGTTTATGAGCTTCACGTTCGACGCTGCTACCTATTTCCGCCAGTGCGTTTAGAGAATTATCACCAGCAGGTTGTCGCCCAGGTGCGGGCAGAAAGTCAGGCGAACCATTTACGATCGCTCGAACCCTACCTAACCAGCGAGGAGCACGCGATTCTCAAGCGCGGTCGCAATGCGGCATCTAACCGTCATAAACGCGTTGACCCCCAGATTTATCAGCAAGCCACCAGTTTAGAAACGCTCATCGGCTATCTTTACCTGACTGACTCGCCTCGTCTATTAGAATTGTTTAGCCTTTTAGAGCTTGTCGCGTCCCCCAAAGCCAATGGATAACGCCTTTTAGGGTTAAACCATTGCTCGATCGATCACCGAAACTTGTCAGGAATTTAAATCTATGTCCATCAATAAACGCGATTCTGACAATCAGGATCGATCCAGCAGAGACTCTGCGGGTAAACCCAAACTCAAAGGCAAGCGCATCATCGTCGGACGAAAGGGTCGCGCCTACGCAAAGCCTGACTCAGACCACGATCGGGGACAAGATCGCCCCGCCAAGAAATTTGAGCGAAACGGAAAATTCAAGCCCGAACGACCGTCTCGCAGCGAAAATGGTCGCTCTGAAGGCGGCTATCAGCGTCGCGAATTCAATTCCGACCGAGGCTCCGATCGTCCCGATACTCGCTCTGAAGGTAGCTACAAACCTCGCGAGAGCAACTCTGCAAAACCAAAGCTGCGATCAGGAGAACCGAGACGCTCAGACTTCAAGCCTCGTGAATCTAGATCTGACTTCAAACCCCGCGAACCCAGATCCGATTTTAAATCCCGCGACTCTAGACCTGACTTTAAATCTCGTGAGCCGAGACGGACAGACAGCAGATCGGACGACTCTAGACCTGACTTTAAATCTCGTGAACCCAGACAGGCAGACAGCCGATCAGGTGACTCTAGACCTAACTTTAAATCTCGCGAGCCGAGACGGACAGATGCTCGATCGGACGACTCTAGACCTTCTAGCTACAAATCTCGTGAGCCAAGACGATCGGACTCCAGACCCGACGACAGGCAATCGGATAGACCTGCAAAATGGTCTTCCTATGGGGCGGCAAAACCAG